>WNFJ01363106.1_pt2 | contig 33569 bp, 32 predicted proteins | sample 5400461 | NCBI WGS metagenome assembly WNFJ01 (sample SAMN13153349, study PRJNA577476) | soil metagenome | isolation source: 115 cm saprolite on Douglas fir-dominated hillslope | place: USA:California | collected 2013-09-17
TATCCAGTCCTCGCCTTGGAGATCCGGGAATTCTCTCCTCATTGCAATGCGCTGTAGTCGCTTTCGTACTGCTGGATCGGTAGATTGCTTTGCTTGAGCAAGAGCGAGGTGGCATCGCCAATTTTTCGGAGATGTATGTCAACAGTTCCGCCGGTGCGATCAAACTGCCGCCAGTGCTTCTGGAGAAACACTTGAGGCAGAACATAGTCGTGCAAGTAACGCTCTTCGTCCTGGGCAAGTAACACCAATACGTTCAAAGGCTGGTCTTTTAGTCCGAAGACCCACTCTCCACTATCACTCTTGGACGCATCATAAACGCCGACCTTTTTGCCCTTGCGTGTGATGAAAACCCTGCGTTTGTCCTTCAGCCTTGTGAGCGAATACTGTTTTACTTTTTGCAGCCAGACATTGCTTCGAATTTCCCATCTCTCCTCGTCGCTGTTGGCTTCCGCTATTGAATCTGGAACGCGCAAGGGAAGGGAATCAGAGCCATTCGAGAGCCACAACGCCTTTTGGGAGGAAAACATTTCCTTCTCGGAAGGAAGACGAAGCATCCCAATCGCTTCCCGCACTGCCACCATGCTCTTCTCCGCAGCCTGCGCGGCTTTTTCGGCTCCGTGTTGAGTGATTTCCTTCAGCTTTTCCGGCTGCTGCGCCAGCCGGCGCCGCCGTTCGCGGATAGGGTCAAGATGGGCGTTCACGCTTTGGACGGCCAGCGCCTTGCACTCCATACAGGTAATCGTTGCTGTGGTGCAACCGCGCGTGATATAGGCCAGCCGTTCGGGGTCGCTGAAGATCTGGTGAAGGTTGCCGACCGGGCAGCGGTTAGGATCGCCGCGGTCGGTCAGCTTCGGCCGGTCGGTCACGCTGTTCTTGATCTTTTCCTCGACTTTGGCCGCGTCGTCGCTCAAAAGAATGGTGTTTCCGTAGGACTTTGACATCTTGCGCTTGTCGGTGCCCAGGAGTTTGGGGGAAGGTGTCAGCAGAGTTTCCGGTTCGGGGAAGACTGGCTGGCCCTTCAAGCTGTAGAACTTGTTAAAGCGACGGGCAACTTCACGCGTCAGCTCGACGTGGGAGGCCTGGTCTTCACCTACGGGGACGAAACGGGGGCGGTAAATCAGGATATCTGCGGCCTGCAGCAGCGGATACCCGAGAAAGCCGTACATGTGCAGATCTTTATTCGGCATCTGCTGCTGCTGTTCTTTGTAACTCGGCACGCGTTCCAGCCAGCCCAGCGGCGTAATCATGGAAAACAACACATGCAGCTCGGCATGCTGAAGAACGTGGGACTGGACAAAGATGGTGCACTTCTCGGGATCGAGGCCGGCGCCCAGGTAGTCCAGCACAACCTCCAAGGTGTTGTCGGCGAGCCGGGAGGTGTCGTCGTAGTCGGTGGTGAGCGCATGCCAGTCGGCAACGAAGAAGAAACATTCGTGCGAATCCTGCAGCTTCACCCAGTTCTGCAGCGCGCCGACGTAGTTTCCCAGGTGCAACTTGCCGGTGGGGCGCATGCCGCTGAGGACGCGCGGACGTGAATGGGCGTGTTGATTTGTCATTATGGTAGAGCCCGTTTCAAGTCAATCATTCTGGCCAATGAGAAAGAATGGGTTCGGCTGGTGGAAGAGCGGCCCTTTAGGGCCGCGTAGAAAGTGCGCAAACAGCGGGCTTTAGCCCCTGTGGTTTCCTCAGCGGCTAAAGCCGAGATTCTTTTGATCCTTTACGCGGCCCTAAAGGGCCGCTCTTCCACCGGAACCAACGATGTTATCACGCGCCGCTTTTGTCTCCCGCCGGCTGCGGCTGCGGAGCAATCGTCTTCACCTTCACCGGCTTGGCGGGGATGCCCACCGCAATGGTGTAGGGCGGAATGTCTTTGGTGGCCACGGCCATGGATCCCAACAGGCCGTGCTCGTGGACGCGCACGCCGGCCATGACCGTGGCGTGATAAGTGATGCGCGCCCGCGGCCCGATCTCGGTCTTGGTATTGGTAACGATCATGCCGTCATTGAGGTCGTGCTCGTGCGAGTAGACGTTGGCGTAGTCGGAGATCGAGCTGCCTTCATGGATGATGATCTCGCCGCGATCATCGAGCAGCACATACTTGTGGATTACGCAGTTGTCCTCGACCGTGAGGTTGTACCCGAAGGAGAACTCCACGCCGTGGAAGATTTTCACGTTCTTGCCCAAAAATTTGAAGATGTGTTTGGCCAGCATGTAGCGCACCCGGTATCCGAGCCAGTGGTTCAGGCCGGCGGGTGAGCGGTCAAACATCATCCAAAACCAGATCAGGGGTTTGCGCTCGGCGTATTTTTGCGCGTCCACGTCGCCGTAGTATTCCGGCTCCAGGGTGGCATTGCGCGGGTCCAACGAATGGATCAGCGCCTGTTGCGCCACCGGCGCGTCGGGCGCGGGCAGGGCCCACGGCCGCCCCAAGTAGAGCTCATGCAGCGTGTTGCGCACCACGATGCTGCGGTGCTCAACGTCGGGGCTGGAAAACTTCTCGTCCAGCCTCTGGATCCACTCCAGAAACTTGTTCTCCGCGGCCGGCTGCGGCTGCAGGTTGCGATATTCGTAACGCGGCATGAAAGGCCTCGATCTTGAAGTTTACGGAACCGTCAATGATATAACGGCGGTGGGCCTGGTCCTGACGGCACGGCCCGCTTCATGGGTTGTTTTCTGTTTGGATTCGGCAAACGAACCGCAAGGAGCACTATTTTGACAAGCTGGAAGCTGAGAGGCTGGGTTACTGGATCGAAATCACGATAACGGTGGCATCGTCCTCAAAGCGTCCGTTGCCGTGCCGCCGGGCAGAATTCAAGAGCTCCTGCTTCAGTTCCTTGGCAGTGCGAGTGCGGTGGCGCGCTGCCGATTCAATCAGGCGGGCAATGCCAAATTCCTCGCCCTGGGGGTTGCGGGTTTCTGTGATCCCGTCAGTGTAGAACACCAGGCGGTCGCCAGCCTGAAGCTGGATGGTTTCCGCGGCGTATTCGGACTCGTTGAAACCCAGGATACGGCCGCCGGCGGACAACTGCGTGACTCCCTCCGGGCGCGCCAGCAGCGGCGGGTTGTGCCCGGCGTTGCAGTAGCTGAATTGTCGCGATTGGCGGTCAAGCACGCCATACACCAGCGAGATGAATCGTCCGTTCAGGTCCAGCTCGCAGATGGAAGCGTTCAACCGGAAGCACATTTCCGCCGGTTCCGGCATTTTCTTGAGCAACGGCTTGACCGAGGCATGCAGGCTGGAAAGCAGGAACGCGGCAGGGAAGCCTTTGCCGATTACATCGCCGACGCAGATTGCGGTTTTGTCGCCGTCGTGCAGCACTTCAAAGTAATCTCCGCCTACCGTCTCCAGATTCTCTGAGCTGGCCGCGATCTCGGCTCCTGGCGCGCCTGCAACTTCGCCCGGGACGAAGCGGTGAAACATGTCCCGGATCTGCTCCACTTCATAAGCGAAGCGGCGTTCCCGGCGCCGGGCCTCCGCGGCCCGTTGAGCGTGGCGCGTGACACTCTCCACCAACTCCTGATTGGTCCAAGGCTTCACCACAAAATCGCAGGCGCCCCGGCGCATGGCTTCGATCGCGATTTCAGTGTTAGCCCAGGCAGTCATTACCAGCAAGGGCACGGAAGCATTGGCGGCGCGGATTTGAGAAAGAAGGTCAAGGCCCTCGCGTCCGGAAGTGGTATCCAGCCGGTAGTTCATATCCAGCAGCACCAGGTCGAATTCTTCCCGGCGCACGGCAGCAATGGCCTCGACGGGATCCAAGGCCTCATGCACCTCAAAGCCGTGATGCTTGAGCAGCAGGCGCAGAGCGTGCAGCACGTCGCGCTGATCGTCGGCGATAAGCACCTTGGGCAGCGCCTGGGCGAAAGAATATTGTGTCTGCTCCGTCATAAGCTGCCTCAAACATTCCATACCAAGGGCAAAGGCATTTCCTGTGCCAAAGCGGGTAATCGGAGCAAGCCTGTTCTAGCGACTTGAGCTGCCAAGTCAACCGGCCCGAGCCCAGCAAGGTAAGTTATTCCGTTTAATCAACTTGCGCGATACGGCCAGCCTGAATGTGAAGGATTGTTGCAGGTGGGCATAATCGAGGGCGCGCAGCGCCCGTTGATCTGCGCTGTTCGATTTCGAACAGGCGCACACCACAAGCGGACAGTTGATGCGCATCCGGTGCTTTGGGAAACGATTCGAGAAGCCAGACTCAGGTTGCACAGGAGTTTTCCAAGGCGGCGGGCAACGGTTACCAGGGAACTTTGGTGGTGGTGAAGGACGAAGTCTATAGGCTCGACGACCAGGTTCAGTCCGAGCAATTCGCGGGGAAGAAAGTAAAGGCCACTGGGACAGTGGATGCGAAGACGCATACGCTGCGCGTCTTGAAGATTGAAGACGACAAATAGACCGTCTATTTCTGCGTTACTGTCAGCTTATGGTAGCCGACCGTGGCCAGGTCGATCTTGGCCGGCATTTGGAATTGCGAGTCCAGGCCGACGTTGGGATATTTGGGCGTGATGTACTTCTCCACGAAGAATTCCAGGGCCATGCGTGGGACCTCAACGCCGTCAATACTCACGCCTCGCACATGGACCTTGCCCTGACCACTGCTACCGGCTGCGTCGGCCTCCACGCTGACAAGGTGCTGGCCGCTGAAAATCGCGAGCAGAGGGTTGGAGTTGCGCTGACCAGCGCGGATCTCGTCGAAATCCACGTTGACGAAAGCATTGACCACGCCCGACTTTCCCTGCAGCGTCGCTTTCTTTACTCCCACGGGAAGCCTTACGCGTCCGGAAGCCAGGTAGTCATTGACCTCTTCCTCGGTCATCACCGTTGGGGTCTGGTCCGGCCGCGGCAACGACGCGTTTTGCTGGATATGGTCCAGCTTATTTTGCATGCTCACTGCCAACCGATGTCTCGCACCAGGGGTTGCGTCGGGAATCTGTACCGGTTGTTTGGCTAAAGAAGATTGCTGGCGGCCGAGATAGACCACGGCGCAGAGCAGCATGACGGTAAGAATAATCCAGGCTAACTTCATCGGGGACGAGCGGAGGTTGTCTGGGCTGTCACAGGCTGGGCGGAAATCTGTGGCCGGTCCAACGAGCCCGTGATCTCCCACCGTGAGCCTGCGTTGCTCACCTTGAGCTTGGCCTGCTTGTCAGCCAGAGTAACTGTTCCGCTCATCTCATAGATGCGGTTTTCAGCTCTGAATTTGCTTGGCAGGACCTTCAAGGTCTGCTTTTCAAGTTCCACCGCTCCCTGCAAACTCTGAAATTTCAGCGGCTTGGAGGCCTCCAGCAGCAGTGAGCGAGAGTTCCCCATGCCCACCGTGAACTCCGCACGCCCGGCAGCGCTGGAAAGCATCTCTTGCGGGCTCTTGCCCTCAAAATGGAAAGAATACTTCAGGTCAGCTTTGCCGGCAACCCAGGACGCGAGCAATTCAAGGTTCGATGCCTCTTGGTTCGGCGCCACCAAGTGGTCCAATGCCACCCCGGCCAGAGTTCCCGAACCGGAGTACCGAGGGGTCGCGCTTGTCCAGTCGACGCGCCACTCGCCGTCGGCCAAGCCGCCCCCAAGTTTCGCTGCGATGTAGCTCACCAGAAGGGAATGCTCCCCAATTTCGATTTGCGTCGTGCATTTTTCCAGCGGAAGCTGCGCGACGGTTAGTTGTCCCACGAACAGAGTCCCTTTGCCGCGGATGTCCGGTAGTTTGCCGGAATCGGACAAGAACGGGAGGCTCCAGCCCCTATCGTTCACGTTCAGGAGCCCGGCAACGTCTGCCAGCGCCAACGAGTCGGAATGGAGGTCAAATTCGAGCAGGCAAGGCGCAGAGGTCTGGCAGCTCCAGGGTCTGCTCACAGTGCCCGTGAAGGCGATGGGAGAATGTTCGAACTGTCCGTTGATGTGGCTGAGCACCAGGGCCAAGTCAGTCAACTGCGCGTCGGCCTCGGCGAGCACCAGGCGATCTTTGACGCCGGGGATCCACGCTGCGAGGTTTTGCACATGCGCCGTTCCGTGCACACGAGGCGGCGCAAAGTTAGCCCACGAACCGCTGACGTTGAGGTCAACCACAGCCGAGGCAGTGAAACTTGCGTTGCCGGCGTGAAACCCGGTGGCCTTGCCCAGGGCCGCAAGCCGTTCCAGCGGCACCAGTCCCTTTGCCAGGACCCGGTAACCCGCGCCATCGAGCTTGCCTTGAACCTCCAGGGCGGTGGACGGGCCCAATTGGATGGAAAAGGTGTCAATGGTGAGAGAATCCGGCTGCGGCGTGACACTCTGAAGAGGACTTGGCGCGGAACGTCTGCCTCTCCTGGCCGTCAAAGGAGCGGATGTTTCTGCGGAGCCGATGTGGAATTTCATCGAGCTCACCGGGAACGGTTTCTCCGCCACAGCAGATTGGAGCAAGAACGGAGAAGTCATGCCCGCGCCATGCCAGTTCCTAAGGCCGTTGCGTGAGTGGAAGCCGAAGGCAGCGTTAAAGTCGCCGGAGGCGGTGAAATCATCCGGTAGGGTGCGGCGCGCGTGGCGCGCGAACGTCGCCAGCACGGAAAGCGGTACGTGGTTAGCCACCATCGAGAGGTCGTAATCGAACGGCGTTGCTGCCGACCAGCGTGCGGTCAGGAGAAGGCCGCCGGTTTCAAGCGGGGTATCGCATTTCAGTTCCAGCGCGCCGTGGACGGCGTCTCCCAAGCAGCGGGTGCGTAACCGGGGCATGTTGTCGCGGTTAATGTCATACCTGCGAAAATGACTCAGCTCCGCTGCCGCGGTGATGTGGAGACTCGCCGGAGTGCCGGCCAATTGCGCGCTGCCCTGCAAGTCACCCCGCCAGCCACGATCATTCCCCAGCAGCAGGCTGGAAAACTGCCCCAGTTGAGTTTTTTCCCAGCTTAGGTTCAACCGCACCGGCATGCCCCGCAACTCGTGCGAGCGGTGGAGGTCGCCCTCCAACTTGACCGTGCCGGTGTCATTCAGGTTCATGTCGGTGCGCACGGGATGCCCTTCCAGGCGGAGGTGCCACAGGTCCTCCGACGCCAACCATAGAGCAAAATCGGTGTTGATCAGAGTGTATGGTTTTTTCTCCGGACCGTTCTTGAAGTTAATGCGCCCACCGATGGCTTCGATGTAGGGAAAGCGAGGACGCTGCTCGGCGCGCCGCCTCGCGGTAGGCGCGCTGGGCACCTGTCCCACGCGAAGCAAGAGTGACTCCAGGTTCCAGTGCCCATTGGCGTAAACCAGGTTCAGGCTGGGAGGCGCGGCATCGTCAGTGAGCTTGAGTTTGGCAATCTCCAGCCGCCCCTGCCACAACGAGGTCAAACGCAGGTCGGCCGTGACTTTGCCGCACATCAGCAAGGGTTCGGCGCTGAAATCGTCTGCCACCTGGAAGTCGTAGAGATCGAAGCCGGGCCGGGGGAAAAGACGATATTTGACCTGGCCGATCTTGACGTCGCGCCCCAGGGCTACGCTCAAGGCGGGCGCCAGCCGTTCGCGGAAGCGTGTGCCGTTGATGTTGGGAGGCAGAAAGATACCCAGCAACAGAACCACAACGAGCGCGATGATGATCTTCGTTCTGCTCGTCAATGCCATTGTCAATGCACCAGACGTAACACGCGATTCCAGCGGGTCAGGCCGAAGAAATGAGCCGCGGTGCGCAGGAATAAGCCGATACGTTCCCCAACCGAGGCATCAGACGGGAAATCTGCCTCGGTCTGATTCAGCGACCAAGCGATAAATAGCGGGCTGCCCAGGATATTCTCCCGCGGAACAAAGCCCCAATAGCGACTGTCCAGGCTCCAGTCGCGATTGTCACCCATGGCGAAGTAACTGTTCTTGGGAACGACCAGGTCGGGGCCCTGAATGTTTTGCCGCAGAATAGCGGGCCAGTAGGGCGCGACCTGGTTAACACCCTCGGCGGGAACTGCGGGGAAGCTATCGCGGTAAGGCTCGTAGGGAAGGTCGTGCCAAAACATACGGCTCGTTTTGTTTCACACCGTTGACGTACAGGTGGCCGTCCTTCAGATGGAGGCGATCACCGGGCGCACCGACGATGCGCTTGACCAGGTACAATCCCGGTTGGGCCGGGGAGGGGAAGACCGCGATGTCGCCGCGGTGGATTTCCCGGTAGGGCATGAAAAAGGCCGGCAAACCGTGCTTGCCCGTGGGCGTGAGGCGGTCCACAAATACATGGTCGCCTACCAGCAGCGTCTGCTCCATGGAGCGCGAAGGGATCTCAAACTGCTGGATGACGAAGGTAAGAATGAACAAGCCGCTCACGAACACCGCCGCAATCCCGGCGATGCTCTCCGGCAAAGTCTCCTTCTCTTTCGCTCTCTGCACTTCGCTTGGTTTGGTTTCTGTCTCAGCCTTGGTCAATGGTCTTCTTCCTTTGAGCTGCTTTTCGGATCAGCGCACCAGATGAAACATGCGTCTCCAGCGCGTCTGATCGAAGAAATGGATAATCGTGTGGAACAGCGATCCCACACGGTCTCCCAACGAAGTGTGCATATATTGGTCTGGGGGCGTCTCGAACGACCAGTAAATAAACAGAGGCCGGCCGATGATGTTTTCCCGTGGGATGAAGCCCCAGTAGCGGCTGTCCAGACTGTTTTCGCGATTATCGCCCATGCCGAAGTAGTCCCCCTCGGGAACTACCAGATCTTCGCCCTGGGTGTTCGCGCGCTTGAACATGGCCCACTCAGGTGGAATCTCGGGGCCGAGGGGCGGCGGGTACTTAGGAAATTCGTCCCGAAAGTCGTCGTGCATACCGCTCCCGTGTAGCACGTATGGCTGGTTCAGCTTTTCACCATTTCGATAAACCGCGCCGTCGTGCAAGTGGATGCGGTCGCCGGGAATGCCGATCACGCGCTTGACCACGTGCAACCCCGGCTCGTTGGGATGCATGAAGACGATGATGTCTCCGCGACGGATCCGCTGGTAGGGCATCAGCGGGCCGACGTAGGGAGCGTGGAGGGCCGGCGTGAGCCGGTCCACGAAAACATGGTCCCCGATGAGCAGCGTGTTCTCCATGGACCCGGAAGGAATCTCAAACGCTTGAACGACAAACGTAATGATGAAGAGGCCTGAAACCAGGACGGCGGCAAACCCGGCGATGGATTCAGGAAGAGTTTCTCTCTTCTTTTCCGGTTTCTTCTTAGTTTGTTTGTTCTCTTTTACGGGCAAGGGCGTTCCCTGATTGAATTCCAAAGTCAACGTATAAGACGGAACATTCTGTCCCAGCGGGCCAGTTGACGAAAGTGGGCCACCATTTGTCCCGAAACCAAGAGTTTACCATCAGAGGCGACGGTTTCCCCTTCCTCCGTCAGGTTACGGACGGACAAGTAGATCACCAGCGGGCGGCCCATGATGTTGATGCGGGGGACAAAACCCCAATAGCGGCTGTCAAGGCTTTGGTCGCGATTGTCTCCCATCACGAAGTACCGGCCGGATGGTACAACCAGCTCGGCTCCGCTAAGGTACTGCCGCAGTTCCGAACCCCAAGGCTCCTTGACGTTGCTGGGCAGTTTTCCTTCCCTGGGAAAGTTGTCCCGAAAGGAATCATGGTCCTGAAGCTCGTGAATCGCATAACTCTCGGTGAGGGCTGCGCCGTTGACGTACACCTGCTTGTTCTGCAGATGAATCCGGTCCCCAGGGATTCCGATCACGCGCTTCACGAAGTAGGTTGACGGGTCTACAGGATAATGGAACACGACGATGTCCCCGCGCTGGATGACGCGGTAGGGCAGAATCCAACTCCAGACACGGCCGCCATCGGCAAGATGAACCTTGTCGGCGAGAAGGAAGTCCCCGGCCAGCAGCGTTTTCTCCATGGATTCCGAGGGAACGCGGAAAGCCTGCACCACGAAGGTGATGGCGAACATGACAATCACCATGATCGAGAGCACGGACTGAAGCTCAAACATGCTGCGCTGCTGCGGCTTATCCGTCTCTGCCGCAATTGGCGCCGGATGGCTTCCCTCCGCCGGACCTCCCTGGGACAGAGGTGGCCCGTGCAAGTTTGGAGATGCCGGTGTGGTTTGAAGATTGTTCATACGCGCTCAGCCACGCCCCGCAGGTGTTCCAGGGCTTGCTTGGCTGCCAGTTGCTCCGCCTTCTTCTTGGTGACGCCTTCCGCGCGCGCCACGTACTCCGGCTTGCCCTGCCCCTGCCGATAGATTCGCGCTTCCACCGTGAAGGTTTTGCGGTGGTCCGGCCCTTCCTCTTTCACGATGGCGTAGACAGGCTGCAGCCTTCCCGTGGACTGCAGCAGCTCTTGCAACGCCGATTTGTAATCTGCCAGGCTGAACTCGCTGGCGCTTTCCGTGCTGATGCGGTCCAACTCCGGCTCCAGGATCCGGCGGATGATGAAGGCGCGGGTTTTGTCGACGCCCGCATCCAGATACATGGCGGCGATTACGGCTTCCAGGGCGTCGGAGAGCAGTGTTCCCTTGCTGCGGCCCCCGCTGCGTTCTTCCCCGCGCCCCAGACGCAAGTACTGGCCGAGTTCCATGCTCGCGGCCACGCTTACCAGATGTCCGGCGCTCACCAGGTGTGCCTTCAGCTTGGAGAGTTGGCCTTCGTGAAAAGCGGGAAAGCGCTCAAACAGAAGCTGGCTGGCTACCAGCCCGAGAACGGCGTCTCCCAGGAACTCAAACTGCTCATTATCGCGCTTCTCCGCGGCCGCTTCCGCGTTTGCCGCCCTGGACCCCTCGTGGGCGTGCGAGCTGTGGGTAAGCGCCCGCTCCAGCAGTTCTGGCTGCCGAAAGGCGTGTCCAAGCACGGCTTGTAGCTCTATCAAATCTAACTTCATATCCGCTGACTAATGTGGGGCTTGATTGCTTCCGGATTCGGGAGAGTCCTTGGTCCGTCGAGCCAACCCGTTGAGCCGCTCGTGCTCCGTTTCGGCAAGCCGCTGGAGCTGCGGATTTGCGCTCGCCAGTTGCAACGCCTGCTCCACGGAATTCAGCGCGGCCGGATATCTCTTGCGATGGTCCTGGGCCAGCGCCAGGTGGTACCAGATGTAAGGATCCGGGTGGATTTTGGCCAGGTCCACGGCCGCTTTCAAATCCTTCTCCGCTCCAGCATCGTCACCGGTCTTCAGTTTCATGATTCCCAGAGCCGAGTAGGCCATGGACCGCAGAGTGCTCTTGTAAAGCGCTGCTTGCCGGGAAGGGGCATCCGCCGGCGCGGAGGCGTCCGCCTCCGCAGCTTGTATGGCGCGATCAGTGTTTCTCTTGATCTCCCCAATCTTGGCTTGCCAGTCAGGATCACCGGCGATCATGCCGTCCGCCAGAACCGTGGCAGTCAGAACCAGAGCAAGGGCATCATCAGGATCGAGCGCCAACACTCGTTCTCCCATGCTCAGCATTCCGGCGGCGTTGTTTTCGCTCTGGTATTGGTGCATGGCCTTCAAAAACAGATACCGGCGCAGCTCGCTCTGCGGATATTTCTGGGCGAATTCACCGGCGGCCTTCTCCAGAGCGGGCCCGTCGCTTGCCGCCGCAGCCAAGCGATAATCATCGTACTCCTGGTGGTTTTTGGCAATCGGACGCCGCGCAGCCGGTTGGCTTTGCGACGCCTGGGCCGCAGCCTGGAGTACGCCAGAACGGCCTGGCATCCAGACCAGAGCCAGCGCGAAGATGAACGAGATTCTCTTCATGAAGAACTTACTTCCCGCCAACTCTGACCCCAGACTCTCGCCAATCCGCCGAATGCCGCACTCACTGCGGAGGCCGCGACGGACTCGGCGGAGGTCCAGCCTGGGGCGCCGGTCCGGAGGACGGCTGGCCGGTGAGTAGCTGCAGTCGCTTCAACTCGCCATCCGCCAGCTTGCCCAGATCGGGATTGGAACCGGTGTAGCGCAGCGCTTGCTGTACTGAAACGAGCGCTTCAGGATACTTTCCCTGATGGTCCTGAGCCAAGGCCAGGTGATACCAGATGAAAGGATCTGGCTGGGCCTGGCTAAGATCGGCCGCTGTCCTGAATTCTTTTTCTGCACCCACATCATCGCCCGTTTTCAGTGCGGTGATGGCCAGGGCGGAATGAGCCATGGCGAGAAGCGTATCCTTGTAGGCCGCCATCTGCGCTTCGGTGGTCCCCTGGCCAGGCACAACGGATGTGTCCGCGGTCGCAATCGCCCGTTGGGCGTTCTTCTTGATCTCGGCGATCTTCTGAGCGCGGTTCGGGTCGGCATCGCTCAGGTCGTCGGACAATACCGTTGCCGTGAGTACCAGGGCCACTGCGTTGTCAGCATCAAGCGTCAGCACCTTCTCCCCCATGGCCAGCATCTTGGCGGGGATGTTTTCCGTCTGGTATTCATGCATGGCCTTGGCATACAAGTAGGACCGCAGTTCGCTGCTGGGGTATTTGGTTGCAAAATCGTCGGCCGCTTTCTCCATGGCCGCGCCCCCGCTGAGGGCGTAAGCGGCGTTGTAGTCCTTGAACTCAGGCTGCGTGCGGGCTTGGGGCGGCCGCTTGCCTGCCGGCTGACTTGAGCCCGCGGCGGGGGGCGTTTGCTGCGCCGGGATGCGGACGGAGCCCATCGCCAGCGTAACCAGCATCACGAACCACAATCGCTTCATAGGACCGTTTCTCACCTCACCCAGTTTAACGCGGACTGCGTGCTTGATAAGGAGCAGCCAGCCCCCTTTCCGCGGCGGCCCTGGTGTCCGGCGCAACATCGCCTGCGGCCAGGGCGGCGCGATACTCTGCTAGGGCAGCCTCCCGGTTTTCTTGGATGTCAAAAATTCTGCCTAGATAGATGTGGCTCCAGGCCAGCGTGCGCGGATCGTGCACGGACTGCACGGCCTGTTCAAAGTCGGCGCGCGCCTCCTCCATGTTGCCGGAGAGGGTAGCGACTCGGGCGAGAATGAACACGGCACGGCCAGGTTCGTCGCCGCCGTTATTGTGCTGTACCACCTGTTGAGCCAGCTTTTGCGCGCCGCCGACATCGCCCATGGCCAGCCTCTGCTCCGCCGTATCCAGCAAGCTGGGCGCGGAAAATGCCTTGGAGGAGCTGATCACCTCGGGGGTCGCCTGCGCCGCGAACTCAACTTCGCGTGCGCGCTTGCGCTCACGGTCCAGGACGATGTTGTACAACAAGTCGCCATAAACGTCTTTCATTCCCGTGGACTCTTTTTCAAAGTTACCAAGGGCCTCGTAGAAGTAGTGGGTGAAAACGAATCCTTCCCGCACCGATCGCTGCACGGAAGCGCTGCGCTCACTCTCGTTGGACTTAGGGATCGCGGTGCGCGCCTCAATCGCGCGGATCAGGGATTCGTTCACCATCAATGAGATGTCGTTCTTGAAGGATTCGCTGAGGGGCGCGGTACGAATGTCGAGCAGAATCGGCTCCAGACGTTTGAGGCTGGCGCCGTGGCGCAGCCCCAGCGGGTCGAGCACAAAGTGGAGATAGGTATGACGGATCTCTGCCAGCTTGAGCTGGCCGTCCTGTCCGGGAGAGGTGACCACAAAGTAGTTGCTGGCATAGTTGCGCGAGTCTATGTGGCTCGGCGCCAGCAGGGGCTCCAGGTACACGACGAAGCGCTGTCCGGGGTAGTTGCTGAACGCCAGTTTGAGGTAACGGTCCGTCTGGGTAATGACGTCCAACAGCTGATCGTGGAACTGTGCCACCAGAGACGCGTACTCCTTCCGGTGCTTTTCCCACAAAAAATGAATGCCTGCCGCCTGATGGAATTTCTGGAGCAATGAGGTGATGCCCAGGACGTGCGCCGCGTCGGGAGGCAGGTCGGCTTCAGGCAGGACCGGCGCGAACTGAGGCGGGCCTCCCAGCTCCAGCGCCAGGGAGACGAATTGCGTAATATCGCGGGAATCGTCTTCCAGCCGGTGCTCTTTCCAGAACTGGCAGATGTTGTCGCGGGCTTGCGCCGCCTGGGGAGACTTTGCCGCAGCCGCCTGCACTTCCGCGCGCACCGCCTTCCGCAAGGGAAGAGACTCATCCAGTCCGGCGTCATAACCGCAACTGTTCAGCGCGGCGGCCATGGTGAAAAAAGTCTCGCTTACTTCAAGCTGGGCCTTGGTGGCTTGGCAAAATGCCGTGCCGGAAGCCATCAGCAGCACAACGAGAAGAAAAAAGAATGAAAATCTCCGCCTCAGAATCCCTCCAAGTTGCGGGAAAGATCCAGTTTAGGCCACAAAAAGCGAGGGGGTCAAACCGAGCTGTCCTTTGAGACTGCGGCTTTCTGCTTAGCTTCTCACATGGATGCCGGCGAAACATTGATGTGGGAGAAGGAGATTACGGCCCTGCCCGGGACGGGGCGTCCAAAATTCTGCGCCGGAGCGAAAATGGTGAACAGCAGCGCGCGGTTCAACTGTTCGTGGATCTGCTCATCGTCGCGTCCCGAGATGATGCGATAGTTCTGTACGCGTCCGGTCGCGTCCACATAGGTCTCGATCAGAATTGGAGAGTCCAGGTTCAGTTCGTTGACCGGGTAGGCAGAGCTTTCCAGGCGCGGCGGCGTATACAGCATGGTGGGAACATCATCGTTGGCGCTGACCTGGGGCGGAACAAAGAACCCGATCAGTCCAGTGAAGAAGAAGATCGCCGTGACCACGCCGGCTGCGGCCGGGAGCATGAACGAATGGAACGCGTGCTGCCAGCGCACCAGATGCCGGCGCAGCAGTTGCCGCCAATTCCGCGAACGCTCGCTGGACAAGGTGATGCGGATTTTGAATGCCAGATCCGGCGGGGCCTGCTTGGGTCCCAGCGATGAGAGCAGCATGCGCGTGGTTTCCAGCCTTCCGTAGTCAGTCTGGCACGCGGCGCACACGCGCAGGTGTTCCGAGATTTCATGCATTGCCGCGCCGCTCACAGCGCCATCCAGATACGAGGAAAACAGGGGCCGGGCTTGAGTACATCTCATGACTGCGCCTCCACTTCGGGTTGGCCGGGGAGACCAGTCCAAGCCGCGTCGCCGCTTCTACCCTTTCCATCAGAATTCATTTCACGGACAAAGCTTTCCAGGCGCTTCTTCAGCGCTTCACGGCCGCGAATCAGCCGGGACTTCACGGTCCCGAGCGATATCTGCAGGACCTCGGCGATCTCGTCGTAGGCGAGCCCCTCAATGTCCCGCAGAACCACGGTGGTGCGATAGGGCTCGGGAACCTCCTTCAGCTCATGCTCCACTCGGGCGCGGATTTCTTCATGAGCAAGAGATTCAAGGGGTGAGTCACCTGGATCCACCAGGGTGTCACAGAGTCCGAAGGAGTTTCCGTTCTCGTCCTGGTGCGCCTCCATGGAGGTCTCCTTGCTCTTGTGCCGGAACCACCAGCGGCGCTGGTTGGAAGCTTCATGGATGGCAATCCGATACAGCCAGGTCTTGAGGCTGCACTGGCCGTTGAAGCGGTTCATGCCGCGAAAAACTTTGAGGAACACTTCCTGCGTAGTGTCTGCGGCGTCCGAGGGGTCAGTGAGGATGCGGTACACCAGACCGTAGATAGGCTGGTGATAGCGCGCGATCAGCCAGTTATATGCCTCCTCCGAGCCCGCTTTCAACTCGGCGACAATCGAGGCTTCTTCGGCTCCGACCGCTATCGCGCTGGCAATATTGCCCAATGTAACTGCTCCCGCCATTTTCCGCACTGGCGATACCCCAACGTTACCAAGAACAAGGGGGCCGCGACAACTCCTTCCTTAAGTGACCACCGTAACCGCGCCGAGCCGCCGGATAGGGCAGTCCTGCCTTGTATAGACCCCGCGGTACCGAGGTAAGTTCCGGAAAGCCGCTGGAAAAACCACCCTACTTAGGGGTAGGAGATGGACTTGGCGGAGAAGCGGAAGTCTTTTTTTTCCTTGTAGTTGCTGGTTTTTGGTGGGGCGGGGCATTGTCCACGACGATCTTCTTCGGGGTAGGCTGCGGCGTGGCCGCTGGAGTCGCGCTGGTCGAGGCCGCTGCTGCCCGAGCCTTGCTTTCCAGGCTGGCAGCGGCTTGTTCAATGCAGGTGGAAAGGTCCTGGCGAGCCTTGTCCAGGGCCGTGGTGTCGCGGCTCAGAGACTCGTATTCCTCGCTCTTGCCCAGGCTGCCGGCGGCGTCGGTCAGCGAATTGAGGTACTCAAAAACGACGTTGATGTTGTGATACAGCTTGAAGGTGCTGGAGACGCTGCCGTGGCTGGCACGGACGTCGCTGATCAGATCGGGGACGGCGTGGGCGATGTTCTTGTGCAGAGAATCCGCCAGCTGTTGCATCTGCGTTTTTTCCGAGCTGTCCACCTTCCACTTTTCGATCTTCAGCCGCGCGATATCAACGTTGGCGGCCTGTGCTGCTTGCTGGATCTCCAGAAGGACGGAATCCAGGCTCGGTGCGGGCTCCGCCGGCGGGGCTGCGTGTGAGGTTTGCGCGGCCGGCGAAAGCGCCGCGGCAAGCGCAAAGATTGTTACTGCGAGAGCGGACTTCATGCACAAGTCTCCTGCTTCTACCTGAATGAGAATGGCTGGATTGCGGGTAACCTGGAGACCTTCGCTTTACAATACTTCGGTTCGCCATGCCCGCATCTAAGCGCCCGGCCAGACCAATAGCATACACAAAAATGGGGTACGCAGAGGCCGAGCCGGGGGAGGGGGCGCCCCCAAGGTATTCAAGCGAAAGGGCGAAAGGCGAGAGGTGAAGTGGTATCGGGATGCCACAGGTGGGCGCGCCAGAGATACAAATTGTGGTCAGACTTCAAAAACTTCGCTTGGCCAAAAAGCGCGCCAGGGTGCATACTATTGCGCTTTTCCCTTTACAACGGAGCCAATCATCATGATGAGACAGCGCAGTCTTCTCGCAGTTGTGTTGATTCTGGGACTTGTTGGCTTTGCGCCGGCCCAGCAGAAAACCCAGCAAACGGCCCAGCCGGGACCAAAGGTGGGCCGCCATGTGCCGACGCCCTCAGAGTTTCTGGGGTTTGAAGTCGGCGCCGACCGCAAACTGGCTGACTATCGCCAGATTGCTTTGTACTTCAAGGCGCTGTCCGCGGCTTCCGAACGCCTGGAGATCGAGAATCTGGGCAAGACCACGCTGGGCGAAGACATGATTATGGCTGTGATCTCCAGCCCGGAGAACCTGCGCAACAAAGCGAAGTATAAGGAGATCGCGCACAAGCTGGCTGATCCGCGCGGGCTGAGCAAGGAGCAGATTGACGCCCTGGCTGGCGAAGGCAAGACCATCTTCCTGCTCACGTGCAACATTCACTCTACCGAGATCGGGTCCAGCCAGATGGCCATGGAATGGGCCTACAAGCTGGCGACCGCCCAAGACGACGAGACCAATCGCCGTCTCAGCACCTCGATCGTGCTGCTCGTGCCTTCGCTCAATCCCGACGGCCAGATCATGGTGACCGAGTGGTACAGGAAACATCTCGGCACTAAGTATGAAGGCGGGCCCATGCCCTACCTTTATCACCACTACGTGGGGCACGATAACAATCGCGACTGGTACATGCTCACTCAGGTTGAGACCAGGAACGTAAACCGCATGGTGTACCACGAATGGTTTCCCCAATTCTGGCTCGACGAGCACCAGATGGGCACCACCGGGCCACGTATTTACATCCCGCCCAATGCCGATCCTGTCGCGAAGCTGGTAAATCCGCTGGTGCATCGCGGCAACAACCTGATGGGCGCGGCGATGGGCTGGCGCCTGGAAGAAGCCGGCAAGTCGGGAGTGATCTATGGCTACTCCTTTGACGCCTACTGGCCTGGCGGGACCCGGAACACCGGCTGGTGGAAGAACATGTACGGTGTTTTGACCGAGGTGGCTTCAGCACGCATCGCCACGCCGATGGAGATCTCGCCAACGGAGCTTCAGGGCGGCGTCAAAGGCCTGATCACCTACGAGCAGCAGATCAATTTTCCCAACCCGTGGCCGGGCGGAGTGTGGCGGCTGCGCGACATCATGGATTACGAACTGCTTGTTTCTGACGCCGCGCTGGAGACGGTGAGTAAGTACCGGCAGGAGCTGCTGCGCGGCGTGGCTTCGATGGCCGCGCATGCGGTGGAATCGGCCGATTCTGGTGAGTACTGGCGGATTCCCATTGACGACCAGCGCGATCCGGTCACGGCCACGCGCCTGGCGGCGTTGATGCTGGAGCACGGCGCGGAAGTTCGCTTGTCAAGCGACAAGAAATCTTTCCTCATTCCTACTGCGCAACCCTACGGCCGCTTTGTGGACGAGATGATGGGAGTGCAGCGCTATCCCGAGGTCAAGCCTGCGCCCAACAGTGGGATCCTGGAGCCCTACGATGTTGCCGCGTGGTCGTTGCCGCTGATGATGGGCGTGAAGGCGGAAAAGGTCGCGCTCACGAGCGAGCGACAATCTGCGACCGTGGTTCAGAATGTTTCCTGGCCCGGCGGCGGGCTTACAGGTGAAGGCAAGTATTACATCATTGCCGATCACCAGAACAACGCCTTTAGTCTGGCCAACGCCATGCAGAAAGCCGGAGGACAGGTGTTTGTCGCCAAGAAAGCCAACGAACCGCCGATGATGATTTTCGCGGCGCACCCGCAACTGGCGGCCAACGCTGAGAAATTTCATCTTCGCCTTCAATCCGTGGCTGATCTGCCCAAGGACGCGGCGGCACTCAAGCGGGCACGAATCGGCATATACAAGGCGTATATCCCCTCGCTCGATGAAGGCTGGACCCGTTTCCTGCTGGAGCAGTATGGCTTCAGCCTGAAGAACATCGAGAACAAGGAAGTAAAAGCCGGCAATCTCAACGGCGCCTTTGACGTGATCATCGTCCCTGACTCCACTCGTGAGGTCATTGTCGAGGGCAGGCAGAGCCGCGAGGGCTACGCGGAGGAGTTCCCGCCGGAATATGTGGGCGGCATTGGCAAGGAGGGACTGCGCGCTCTCAGGGACTTTGTGGACAAGGGCGGCACGCTCATCACGCTGGCCCGCGCCTCGGAGATCGTGATGGGCGAAGAGTTCAACCTGCCGGTGCGCAACCTTCTGGCCAGCGCGACGGAAAGAGGCCGAGGCGTACAGACGGCTGACTTCAACATCCCAGGCTCGCTGCTGCGCGTCTACGTAGACACCAACCATCCCGTGGGCTACGGCATGCCGCGGGAAGTCGCTGCTTTCTACGATGGGCCGATCGCTTTCCAGACTTCCGCGCCCGCGCCTGACGTGCAGCGCTCGGTCATCGCCTGGTATCCCGACGACGCCAAAGACATCCTGGTCTCCGGCTACGCTCACGGCGCGGAGCGCCTGCAGCGCAAGGCCGCTGTCGTCGGCTTTACCAGAGGCAAGGGCAAGATCGTGATGTTCGGCTTCCGCGTTCAACACCGCGCGCAGACCGAAGGGACTTTCCAGATGCTTTTCAACGCTATCTACTGGGGAGGAATGTAAGACAAGAAGGCTAAGGTGGGATTTGCAGTTTTTGCGCTTGCGCGACGATAAATGGCATCGTCGCCGATGCCGTGAACGAAGCAGAAGCCACGGAAAGCCTAAGGTCTTTGGCGGCAAGCGAGGTGGTGACGTCCGAAAGCCCAGGTAGCTCATTGCCCAAGGTTCGGTCTTTGACAACTTTTCTTGGCCGGGCCGCTATGTCGCCAACAAGGGCTCAAAGGTCGGCTCTGTGTCCGGCGCTTGGGGCAACGTATTCCTTATTGAACTCACGAAGAGATGATCAATGTTAATCCGTAGTTCTCCAGTTGCGCTGTCCTTCTCCCCGGGTGAGGACATGGAGGCTATGAGCTTGAACGATTTGTTGATGCTTTCAGTAAACGGGCTCGGACCTCTTTGAAGTCGATGCGCGGACACCGAGGTAACTCTGCAAAGCAAGAATCGGTTGCTGATTTTCTTTCCCGCTGCAAATACATCTTCAGATCGCATAATTTGTTTCCGCCCTTTCGATCGTCAGGATTTGTGTGTCTGCTCGAAAACAATCCGCCATATTCGGGAGGAGGTTCGTCGCTCTTGTCCGCAAGCTCCATCTCTATCACGCCGCTTTTAGTCTGCGTTCGGCGTTGCTCTGGAGCACCGAGTCTTTCTGGATGTGGTGGGAACAAGCGTGAATGGCAACATAGGGGATCCCTAGAAGACGGGCCGAAGTGACCTGCTTTATCTGCATGCAGTTCAAATTCAGTTTACGGCCGCCGGCGAGAATCCTCTTTATACCTCTCCGGACCGCGTTCGCCCCCCAACCCAATTCGATGACCTTCAATTCGCCGGCAATGAAAAACAGGTGCAAACCGGCTCCGCGCAGCTTCCTATCGAGGGCAAAGCTGTCCACTCCTGTCAGAGAGCGCCAGGTACTTGAATAAGTGCGGCTTTCCAGATGGGCAGAATCCGGCAAGGCGAATCCCTCGCGAATCATCATTGCCCCGGACTGGATGTCGGTTGAGATCATTTTCAGGCTGCCGTACCTGGAATGTTGGCGCATGGAAGGCCGAGACGTTGATAGGCTTCATTGATGCAGCTGCCGGCTTTCAGCCTATCGTCTTCCGTGGGCGATTGAACTTGGATCAAGTTCACGCCGGACTTGCCGGACAACGAATTTGGAAAGCCATCCTGATGTTGCATCATGTGTTCGAGCATTTGCGCCAAATCCGCGGAATAGTAACCGTTGCTGAACGTCAGTCCGACCGCCGGAACCCGGGATGACCCGGGAGACATCCAGTACTCGCAAATGAGATCCCATGTTCCTCTCCTGGTTGACAGCCAGATTTTCAGGTACTGCAAAGAGGGCTCGGGAGCGGTTGCATATTCGACATGGACGACTCCTTGGTCAGAACTTTGGAGCAAGTCTTTCCAACTTAGAACCACCGCACTCTCTAATACGCGGTCGATCTTAACTCTTTTTGGTGGCGCGATAGACGGGATCATCAACATCTCCTCCGTGAGCATCCCACCGGCTGACATGTGGGCTCGAGAATCCTTACCTTCCTCACGCTACAGCATCCCTGGCCCAGGGCTATGATCGGTGACTGAGGCCATGGACAGTCGCGGTTTGGCTTTGTACCCGCTGTAATAGACGAGAAAGAGCGCTATGCAGATCACGTCAAGCAAGAAGAACACACGGCTTGGTAGCGCGATCGGGAGAATCGGGTTGAACAGGACCGCAACGAGGCAAAACGCACCGGCCCAAAGATATTGCGCTTCAGCACGGACAGCGTGCAGAACAACCAACGCGGCAGATGCACAGACTAAGAACTGCAACAATACACGGTAGCTGGCGTTGGAGGTCATAAACAATGCGATGGCCAAGGCGGCGATGGAACCGGAAATCATGATCTTCACGTACATTTGGCGCCTCAATTCAGACACTGGTCTGCGGAAGATTGTGACCGCCTTTTCCGGAAGAAAAAAGCGGTCCGGAGTTTAAGCTGCCGGCACGGCGGCGCGGATCTCATGAAATGTCGAGTGCAGGACCTCGGTAGTCCCAACCTTCGGGCTTCCCTCGATCACCTTGTCCAGCATCTTGAGTATGTCTTTGTAGGTGCTGCTGCCGTACGCCTCGGCGTTCTTTTGGTTGTCCCAGAGACTGATCGCAAGTACGTCCCTTGCGCCGGGAACCGCGAACGTGATTTCGTCTTGGAATCCCTGCTGTTTGCGAAGCAAGGGGACGATTTCCTGTTCGAATGTCTTCGTGAATTCGGGGAGCGTGTCCGGCTTTAGGTGGATGGAGAGTTTACGTGCGAACACAGTCAACCTCCTTGGTTGTGGTTGGGCTAAGATGGAGGGATTTCAGATGGGCTGACTTAGTTCAGAGGACCTGAAAAGTGAGGAAGAATACTCGCTCAACCTCGACGCTACGCTCATTCGACATTCGTGTCAAGGCTTTTAAGTCGCTGTCTTGTGCAGTTTGAATTCTATATTGTTGCTGCATCTTTATCGTATAAAACTAGCGATTTCGCACAAATCAACGCGGAATAGAAGATTGTCGGGCAAATCGTTTTGCACCCCGCTCCGGACTTTAGGATGGCATCGCTGGCCTGCACTGGGCGAGAATGAAGTGCGAAAGGGCCCCAAGGGTGTGGTTGAGGATACACTCGCCTATATGAGAAAACAATTCCTTCACCTCTCGGCCTATCCTTGTGAGATCTGCAAAGGACCAGTGGTCGCCGGGTCGCTTGGGATATGCGAGAGTGAGATAGTCAAGGAAACCCAGCTTAGGCAACTGGGAGCGGTGTGCCTCGCCTGCGGTCATAAACAGGATAAAGCGACTGAGCCAATACGCCACTTCCGTCCAGCTGAGTGGGAGTCACCCTGATTGCCTTTCCGTTGCAGCAAACTACTCATCGCGAAGGGAAACCGGAAACTTAGAGCGAAAAGGAAGTGGTCGGCGGACGAACCAAGGGAGAGGCGATACGAGCCGCCTCTGTTTCTCTCACCAGAAGTAACACTGAATCATGAGGCCGGCATTTCGCGAAGAAATTGGTTGCGTTCCTCATCCGTTTGCCAGCTCCCGGACACCAAGCCACACCTTTTGCACTCCATCACATACGGACGTTGGCGTGCGAATTGCCTTTCCGCCAGCCGGACTACCTGTCCAGAACAGCGCCGGCAAACGAATTCCTTACCTTCTGCCGTGTCCCGAGCGGTGAATTCAATCTTGGTCATTCAAATATTGTACGCGTTAACCATTTAAGATCTGACCCGAGAAAATTCCAAAGGTGAGCGAGATTGCGGCAGGAACAAAATACAGAGCCACCCCCAAGCAATAAGAGCAGCAACAGATGATGCCGCAGTTGGTCTTGGGTTTTAGTTTGCCGTTGGACAATATCTGGAACCGATGCTTCCGGTTCATAGGGCAGGAAACGACCAGCCGCTCGCGTCATTACTATTTTTCGCCGTTCACAAATGCCCTGAGCCTTCGCGAGCGCGATGGGTGGCGCAGCTTGCGTAACGCCTTGGCCTCAATCTGGCGGATGCGTTCCCGCGTGACTTGGAAATTCTGCCCAACCTCCTCCAGCGTGTGCTCGGAGCCATCTTCGAGTCCGAATCTCATCTTGATGATGGACTCTTCCCGCGGATTGAGCGTGCGCAGGACATGGGCCGTCTGCTTTGTAAGGTCTACACTGATCATCGCTTCGGCGGGCGAAACTCCCCCGGCATCTTCAATCAGATCGCCCAGGCGGGAATCTGCCTCTTCTCCAATGGGAGTCTCCAGGGAGATAGGCTGCTGCGCGACCTTCAGCACCTTGCGGACTTTTGCCACCGGGATATCCATGCGCTGCGCAACCTCTTCCGACGTCGGCTCGCGGCCAAGCTCCTGCACCAGTTGACGCGAGGCGCGGATCAACTTGTTGATATTTTCGATCATGTGTACGGGAACGCGAATCGTGCGCGCCTGATCGGAAATGGCCCGGGTGACTGCCTGCCGGATCCACCAGGTCGCATAGGTTGAGAATTTATAACCACGGCGATACTCGAACTTGTCCACGGCCTTCATCAGACCTATGTTGCCTTCCTGGATCAGATCCAGAAATTGCAGCCCGCGATTTGTGTACTTCTTGGCAATCGACACGACCAGACGAAGATTAGCTTCGACTAATTCACGCTTGGCGCGCTCTGCATCTAAATTGCCCTGGATGATTTCGCGTTGTGTTCGATGGAGGTCTTGAAAGCTGGCGCCCGCTTCCTCCTCGAGTTTCTCGAGGTCTGCCGCGCAGCTCCGTTGCTCGTGCTTGTATTCGGCGCGAACCTTTTCGCTATGGGTACTCTCGCACTTTTTTTCCAGACGGCGCACCTGACGATCCAGCGAACGCATGGCGTCAGCCGTCGTTGTCACCTTCGCGATCAGGCGTTTGCGTTCCGCATGCGTGTACTTCAGGCCGCGAATCGCGCGGGAGACTGCGACCATCGCGCGGCCCAATTTCCAGCGACAGCGCCGATATTGCTTGGGGTTCTTCTTCGGATCGATGCCGGCAAGCTTTTCTTTGACCGTTTCCACCGTTTTGTAGTGCTTCACCATTGCGTTGATGTGGTCGATGGTCGCCTGGGCGCGGGCCAGAAGAATATCGTCGGTGATCTCTTCTTCATCGAAGACCACCAAGTCTTTGATCAAGCGGACCCCGCACTTCAAATCAGCGCTGGCCGTCATGAGTTCCCGAATCACGATAGGAGAACGTGAAATGGCCTTCAGCACCCGGAGATGCCCGTGCTCGAACCGCCTTGCAATCTCGAGTTCTCCCTGGCGGGTGAGAAGGGGGACGGTACCCATTTCGCGAAGGTAAAGGCGCACGGGATCGCTGGTCTTGTCCAACACGTCGGGGGTGAGCCTCAGATCCAGTTCCTCCCCGTCATCGAGTTCCGCTCCGGACTTCCTTATGCGTTGGGAAGGCAGCTCCCCATCATGGAGATCAATGCCTTCGTGATCCACTGTCATTGCCAGGTCATCGAGATCGGCGACAGAGGAGACCTTTTCCCCGATAAGACCGCTCGCCTCACCTTCGCTGAGGTACCCTTCCTCCCCGCGCTCGGGATCGATTGACTTTTCGGTGCGGTCGTATTTATTGTGGCGGACCAAGAGCTGCCTTTCGCGTCGTAAAGACGGTTGAAATGTCGTAATAGTTGAAGATCACATGGTCAAGATCGTGCCGGGATCGCTGTTGCTTCTAACGAACAACATTCCATTCCGGTGAAGATGAGTCGTCAGCCATCTGCCAGCGTGCTGGCCAATCTCTTGCACGTGCACAGATAACATGCTTCCACTCCTGTGCTGGTCTATGTCAACCTGTTCCTATCTGGGGGTTGAGGGAAGCAGGTTACAGGACGGGCTTGAGCTTCAGGGAGTCGATCTCTTTGAGAATGGTCTGGAGCCTTTGTTCCAGTTGCTTTTTCGTCCGTGGTTTGCGCTCCGTTTTTGCAAATTGCCCGTAGTTGGCGATCGACCGCCGATAAAAATCGGCCGTTTTGTTCAGCAATTCCGCTTTTTGGTCAGTTGGTGTTGACATATATGTATTCTACAGGATATTGCTTCCCAAGATGACAGCGACTTACCAGGCTCAACGGAGTCTATGTGAAGCCAAGGGCACAACATTTTTAATGTGCCTTCACCGGGAAAAAGGCAGCTTGCAAGGTATTGAAAAAGGGTGGATCGGATAGGTGATCGAGCCGACAGGCCTGTTGATAACACGCAAGTTATGTTGATTTTACATAGCCCGGACGGCCTAAATGCCCTGGAAAGGCTGCGGAGCCTCTCTTACCAGCCAAGAGGTGGGTGCAATCCGGCGCCTCTTATGACTGTGACTGCAGTCCCGGATGCCGGTGGTCTCTATTCAAGCCCTGGCTGTTAGCGTCTTGATTCTGCACCTGCTGTTCATCCTTTGGGTGCTCTTCGGAGCCCTGCTCGCGCGCTCCCGGCCCTGGCTCCGCTGGTTGCACATTGCCTGCCTGGTCTGGGGTGTTCTCATAGCGATCCTCCCCTGGCCGTGCCCTTTGACGCCCTTGGAAAACTGGCTGGAGAGGCGGGCGGGGGTCGAGCCTTATCACGGTGGTTTTTTGCTGCATTACCTGGATGCTCTCGTCTATCCCGACATTCCTCCCGTCTTACTCACGCTTGTGAGCATCGCCATGTGCGCGTTGAACCTCGGCCTTTATGTCTGGCGACCATGGTCGCGACATAAGGGATCCAAATAGCGGGAGTGTCTGCCAACATTGGTCGTGGTGAATAAAACATCACAGCTCTTGCTCATGCATCGAGCTAGGCTGACAATAAGGTGATGGAGCCGATGGTCTGCAGCATGCGGCAGAGGCTCGCACGACTGGCTCACATAAGGCTCCCTGGATTACGGGCTTTGAGATACAAGTTCGGCTCGCGATTCCGACGAGGCGGTAACCACGTGCCATCCGCAGACAAAACCTTCCCCCCGGGATCTCCCGGCAACGAATTTCGAGGGTTTTCCGGGCTCCTGACTGATCTCTATGAGCTGACGATGGTGGCCGGCTATGTCCAGAAGCATTTTGACGCTGGCGCCACGTTCGAACTTTTCGTCCGCCATCTTCCGCCTCATCGCAACTACCTGGTTGCCGCCGGTCTCGAACAGGCGCTCGATTTCCTGGAGAACGTTTGTTTCTCAACCGAAGAAATATCGTATCTCCGCGAGTTGCCGCTGTTTCGGCATGTGGAGTCCGAATTCTTTAATTTTCTCAGGACATTCCGCTTCAGCGGCGAGGTGTGGGCCTTATCCGAAGGCACAATCTTTTTCCCCGGCGAACCGCTGCTGCGTGTGACGGCTCCGATCGCCGAGGCCCAACTTGTGGAGACCAGTCTCCTGTCCATTGTTCATTTGCAGACGCTGATCGCAAGCAAAGCCGCCCGCGTAACCACGGCCGCCGCCGGGCGACCCGTGGTTGAATTCGGCTCTCGCCGGGCCCACGGTGCTGAGGCGGGCGTTTTCGCCGCTCGGGCCGCTTTCATCGGGGGCTGCGAAGGAACATCCAACACTTACGCCGGCTTCCGCTTCGATATCCCGGTCTTCGGAACCCAGGCGCATTCCTGGATCATGGCGCACGAGGAGGAAGCCGAGGCGTTCCGCAACTTTCTTACTGTTTTTCCTGATCGCTCGACTCTCCTGGTGGACACCTACGATGTGCGAGCGGCGATCGAAAAAATCATCGCCGAGGGCCGCAAGCCCTGGGGTATCCGTCTCGATAGCGGAAATGTCCTTGCCGATAGCGTCTGGGCGCGTCAGAGATTTGAAAGCATCGGATGGAACAACGTGCAGATTTTCGTGTCCGGCGATCTTGACGAGCAGAGCATCGAAGAGATGCTTCGCGGTGGCGCGCAGGTGGACTCCTTCGGCGTCGGCACGGCGCTTTCAACCTCGGCAGATGCGCCCTCGATCGGCGTGATTTATAAGCTGGTCGAAGTCGAGTTCAAAGACCGCATCCGCAGTACAGCCAAGTTCAGCGAAGAGAAGAAGACTTACCCTGGCCGTAAACAGGTTTTCCGTTCCAGCACGCAAAGCGGAGAGTATTCCCATGATGTGATTGGCTTGGAAGAGGAATCGTTTGGCAATGCCGAGCCGCTCTTGATGCCCGTGATGCGCCATGGCCGGCGCGTTCAAGCCGCCCCGGAGCCGGAAGCAAATGCCCGAGCCGCCCGCCAGCGCTTCCTCGCGGCCCGCAGTCGCTTGCCGTCGCGCCTGTTGCAGCTTGGCGTGGCGGACTCGCCATTTCCCGTCAGGTATAGCGCCCGGCTCGAGGAGTTGTGCAACGAGGTGCGAAGAACGGTTATCCGCCCGCCGATTGTGAGGCCCGGGGCCGGACGGAAAGCCGCGGTTGCGCGGAACACTGTTTTCTGGGAAGTGGATGCGCAGGCCGACTTCATGCTGCCAGGTGGGAAGCTGTATGTGCCCGGCGCCGAGAAGATCGTTCCGAACCTTGAGCGGCTCGTCGAGATGTGCCGCGGTGATCACGTCTTTCTAATTTCTTCAGCCGATGCACACAACCCGGATGATCCGGAGCTGAGCGAATGGCCACCGCACTGTATGAAGGGCACGCCCGGTGCCGATCTCATTCCGGAAGCGCGCGCCTCGAGCTCCCTCACCATTCCCAACCAGGCCGGCTTCACTTTGCCGCAAGACCTTACTGTCTATCAGCAGGTCATGCTGGAAAAAAACACGCTGGATGTTTTCGACAACTCCAACGCCGACGTGCTGCTTGCCTGGCTGGATCGTGCAGCCCCGTTACTCTTTGATCGCGATCCCGAATTTGTGGTCTTTGGCGTGGCGACTGAATATTGCGTGTGGCGCACGGTCGAGGAGCTGTTGAAGCGCAGGCGGCGCGTCGCCTTGGTTACCGACGCTATACAGTCGTTTGATCCGACCAAGGGCCGGGAAATCCTCAGCCAACTGGAATCTTGCGGCGCGCGGTTCCTCACGACCGAACAAGCCTTGGCGCTCGCCCTGCCGCTTGCTCGTTCTGCCTGAATATGCCTGGCCGGAACAGGAAGGCGTGATCCAGGTCACGGTTCCCGTGCCGGCTGCAGACCTAAATTGGTGTTAAGAAGAACGGCCTGCTCACGATCAGTACTTCCGGACGTTCATCTAATCTTGTGAGTCAGCCGGTGAAAGGAGTTTTTATGATACGCCTGACGAGCATATTCTTTGCCACAGCTCTGGCTGCTTCCGTGGCCCTTGCGCAGAACCCGCCTTCTGGCCAGCCCGGGATGGGCGGCAAAATGGGAGAGCAACAAAAGATGTCTGCCATGCATGAGCAAATGATGAAGAGCATGCAAGCTGACCTGGACAGCATGCAGGCAAATCTAAAGAAGATGAAAGACCAGCTCAGCAAGGTCTCTGATCAGCCGACCAAAGACCAGCTGCAACTCAACATCACCATGTGGCAGTCCCTTATCGATAACATGAACAAACATATGACCATGATGAAGCAGATGATGGGCCCGGGGCACGGCCCAATGATGCATGGACAGCAGCCACCGCCGGCGAAACAGCAGCCGTCGCCGCCCCAGTAGTAAACGGAAGGCCGATCATCACGCCAGGCATCAAGGCCGCTGCACGAAATCCATTGCCGCAGTCCTTTCACCGATTTCAAGAAGCTGCTGTTCCGGATCCCAGCGCGACAGTGTGCCGAAGGCTGCGCACAGCTCTTGCATTTTTGCGGCAATGCCTTGAGCCTCATTCTCCCGGGCGAGGCGGGCTTGACAGTAATCGATCATGGTTGGATACAGGCGCGGCCGGGCCGGGCCTGCCGTATCCAACTCCAGCATGAAGGCAAAAGATTGATCGTTACGTTCGGTGGAGTCAACTGCGTAATCATCAACGAAGTCTCCCGTGCTATAGAGAATCGCGCGGCTCTTGTATAACTCGATGCCCCGGAAAACGTGACTGGAATGGCCGAAAATGACATCTGCTCCTGCATCAACAAGCGCGTGAGCAAACCGAACGTGCTCCTGGGGCGGCGTGTAGCCCCAGTTCGACCCCCAGTGCGCCGATACGATTAAAGTATCCAGGTCTTTTCGCCCGCGGATGATATTGAGCAGGCATTGGGCACGGGGGTCTTCCAGGGTCACGGGAACGTACAGTGTGCCGGGCCGTTCGCCCGTAGCCTCCCAGAGAGGTTCGTTATCGGTAAAAGCAAGGAGTCCGAAACGCCTGCCGTGGATTTCAAATCTTGCTATTTGCGAGGCCTGGGCGAGGCTTGCTCCGGCGCCGCCGTGGACAATGTTCGTGCCCTCCAATACTTCCAGCATTTGTTGCAGGGCATCATATCCGTAATCCAAGATATGATTATTCGCGATAGAGACGGCGTTGATCCCGGCTGCGGTAAGTACGGCCACGTTCTTGGCTGCTGATTGGAAATGGAAGGCTTTGTAGTATTGCGACCAGGGCTCGCCCCGATCGGAAAGGACACATTCGAGGTTGCAGATGCTTCCGTCGGCATTGCGAAAAAGGGGCAGGGTATCTCCCCAGGGAAACTCCGGCGGCTGCTGATTCAGTGCCTGGTTTAGTCCCCGTCCGAGCATGCAGTCGCCAACGAGTAACAGCTGGAAGGTTTCTCTCTTCGCCGGCATCCGATCAACGGCCATGCTCCATCCTCATCAACGGATCCCCTCCAATGGGCACTTGAGCGTGCTAGACGGTCACTGCTGATTGACCAACTTCGGCCAGGAGCGCACGCCAACTCTCCCGCTCAAGCTCCGGATTCACCAGTGGCATCAGATCCCAGACTCGCCGCTTGAGTTCGGCATAGAACGCGTGGTCCGCTTCCGCGTGCTGCATAAGACGGCGGAGGGCGCGCGTGTCTCCTACGGGAAAATAACCAGGATAGTCCGGTCCGAGAATGCCGACGGAGCCCGGGATGGAGGTGGATATGACCGGCACAGAAACGGCAATCGCCTCGCTGATCACGTTCGCTCCGCCTTCCAAAAGAGACGTCAGCGCCAGTAGATGGGATCCAGCCAACAGGTGCAACGCGCCTTCGTGCGACAGGTCGCCGAGCCAGCGATAGCGGGGATTGCGGCGCTGCTCGGCTTCCGCTTCCCGGGCCAGTTCCGGATCGAGCACGCCCCCGGCATGCGCCACCCGCACGCGGGAATCGACGGGCAGATCCCGAGCGGCATAGGCCGTCCGCAGCGGATCCTTCACCGCCCGCAGGTGGGCAAGGACACACACCTGAAACAAGTCCGTCGGCGGATCGGGATTCCTAGGGTGCTCGGCCGATTGGTAGATGACGCGGCCTTTACTGCGGAGGCCGGCGGGAATAACATCGAGCGCCAGCGGCTGAAGGACGATCAGGCGCGATGCGATCTCCAGGGAACGTCTCGCGTCGGCGCTGCTCTTGAGATCGTCGTAAAGGTCGGTGCCGGTCAGAGCTACTACCACAGGAGCGTTAGGATGTGCCTGATGGAAGCGCTCCAGCGACGGAAAACTGCGGCGCGCATGCAGTGTGACGAGTAAGTCGCACTCCTCGCCCGACCAGTCCTGCGCCAGCTGGACTTGATGCCCCAATTCGCCGAGGAGCCGTGCCCAACGCACTGCAGTGGTGCGGTTGCCGGTGTGGAGCTGCACCGGCGCCGGGGTGACCACTCGGATGTTCACGATTCATCCCGGCGGCAGGTGCGGAAACCCGCCCAAACGTCGCGACGATCGGGAGTGTAGAAATTCCGCCACGTGTTACGCAACAGCCGCGCCTGGGTAGGCCAGGCGCCACCCCGCAGTACTTTGTGGGTGCTGAACCAGGGCTGCGAATATTCCCGATAGGGATCCACCTCGAATCCTGGGTAGGGTTCGAAGTTGCTGGCGGTCCACTCCCACACGTTGCCGATCATCTGGCGGCAGCCGAAGGCGCTGTCACCGGCGGGGAATGCCGCAGTGTCCACTGCGCTTCCGGAGCAACCGCCGAGGTTAGCGCGCTCTGCGGTCGGCAGGGCATCTCCCCAGGGAAAGCGGCGCTTTGTCTCTGCCAGTGCGCGGCCAGAGTCAGCGGGCTCGGACGCTGCGGCGATCTCCCATTCGACTTCCGTCGGTAGCCGGCGTCCAGCCCAGTTGCAATATGCCTCGGCTTCCCACCAGTTTACGTGCAGTGCCGGACGATGCGGCTCAAGCGGCAACCATCGGTCGCGGCAGCTTCGCGGCGCCAATAGACGGGATGTTCTGCCTGGGCGCTTAGCCGCCAACTCCAGCCTCCCTCACTCCAGAGATCGCGCCGTCGATAACCTTGCGCTGCCACGAACTCGGCGAACTCACCCTGCGTGACCGGAGCCCGCGCGATGACGAAGGAATGCACCTGGACGGGGTGTGCCCATTTTTCGTTATCGAAAGTGAACGGTTCGCCTGGCAACGCTCCCAGCAAAAACCGGCCTCCGGGAATCTCCACGTCGCCGCCCAGCGGTCCCGCGTCACCAGTGGGGCACGTTTCCAGGTAGGAGAACCGCGGCGCAGGATAGCCGAGCGTCTGTCGCGTGTAGGTAAAGGCTTCCGTGTGCATGTCTTCGTGGAAGACACCCAGCTGGATGAAGTACCGCTCGCGGTCGCTCAGCTTCCCCGCTTCGATCCTTTCCAGAACAGCGTCGCGCACAGCCATGAGGTAGGCCAGCGTTTCTGGGCGCGAGGGGAGCGGCATGTCCCAACGGGTATCGTGCGGGATGGCGGCCGAGTCATACAGGGAGTCGACTCCAGGACGGATGGGCGGTTTCCCGGCCGCGTGTCGGAGCGCCCATTTTTCTTGGAACCAGGCGACGTGTCCGATCTCCCACAGCAGCGGGTTCACGATGGCCAGCTGCGGACCCAGCAATTGTTCATCGGAGAGATCCGCCACCAGCTCAAGCGTGCGGGCACGTGCGTCCCGGACCCACCCGGTAAGATCAGCATTTGAGGTGGTCTGCCCATTTACGATTGCGTGCTGCACGTTCGCTGTCATTCCCAAGTCTTCTCCGGATCGATTCCAGCCAATCAACAAAGTACCGCCAAGCAGTGTGCGTGCACCTCGCTAATAACGATTGTAGACAGAGAGCATTTCGATTCGCCACTACGGAAGTCAGTTGTATGATTTTTGTGCGATCGCAAGCAAATGCTCTTGAAGTGACTGATTCGAGGAGGGTTGAAATGTTGGACCTGGTCGGGATCGAACTTGAAGCGTTTAGCGGGCGTGAGCCAAAGCGGGAGCCCGCTGCCGAAATCCTGAGCGAAGCCGAAGGACCCCACACGCCGAAATCCCGGAAACATCACGGATAATAGTAAAAATTGGTGGACCTGGTCGGGATCGAACCATCAAAGGGTATTGATAATACGTAAGTTATTGATTCTAAATAAGCCTAGAAGGCCGAAAATGCCCACACACTACCCGGTTGCTTGTACGATTTTTGTACGGTGACTTTTCCGATATTCAACGAATTCCGTCGCGACCAGGCGCCGTGAGTTTACTACGGATCGCGTTGCCCGGACATTATTGCGATCAGATTTACGACAGCTGCGGTTGCTTCTGCACAAAGAGCCGCTTGCCTGAAGGCCGCAGTCCTCTTGTGCTGCAATTCATTCGCAAGCTACTGTGTCCCCATCTGGTACTTGTCGAAGCACGGCCAAAACTGTATGTCGAATACCATCACAGCATCATCGAAGCAGTTGAAAAATGCGTTCCTATTTCGCATGTGATGTCGATTGATGAGATGGCTTGCAGACTCATGGGACGTGAGCGCTTTCTTCCGAATGCAACGACAATCGGCTACAGCGTGAAAGAGGCGCTTCGATCTATTGGAATCACTCTGCGCTGTTCTGTGGGCCTGGCGCCTAACCGTTACCTGTCGAAAATTGCTGCGGACATATGCAAACCGGACGGTTTGGTGCGTCTTGAGGAAGCCCCAATGACGAAACGCGGCATATCTGAAACGCGTAGCGGCGGCGTCAGATCCTCCGATGCGGGGCCTATCGCTCCTTCCGTTTCATTTTTTCAATTGACTGAATGTTCCGTCGTTCCTGCGACTCGCATTATTCTACTTGGCCAGTCTTATTGACAACCTCTATATCATGTCCGTCCGGATCAATGACCCACGTTGCATAGTAGTTGCGGTGATACTGATGCTGTACTGCTGGCGGTGTTTTGATACCCGCGCCGACGGCTGTCGCCACGTGAAAGAACGTATTCACCTCTGCCTGGCTTTTCGTCTTAAAACCGACGTGAAAAGCGCTTGGATCGGGATTCCCTTCCTTGAGCCAAAAGAAAAAGGTATTGTCTCTGCCGAATCCTTTTAAATCCGGGTGCCCATCGTTGCCCCAATATTCCACGAACTCGGTAATTTCCAAAGACCTCAGCACTTGCTGGTAGAAAGGGACCGAGCGCTTAAAATCTTTGACGGTCAAAATGACATGATCGAGCATTCATCACCTCCACTTCTAGTTGCAGCGGCTGTTGTCGAAACATCCTAATCGGTCACACCTTGGTACGGAAAAGCTGCGTAAGCATCTGGCGGATTATCGGCCTTAACTCCGATGAACTCGTTTCCAATTCGCCGGGGTTGCACCCGTCACACGACGAAACGTTTTGGTGAAGTGGCTTTGATCGGCAAAACCGTTCTGTATAGCGATGTCGGCGAGAGAGTCACTGCCGTTCAATAGCATTTCTTGTGCTCTCTTCACTCGATTGTGGAGGCACCATTGATATGGCGGAAGCCCCGTCGAAACCT
>WNFJ01047191.1_pt1 | contig 33563 bp, 30 predicted proteins | sample 5400461 | NCBI WGS metagenome assembly WNFJ01 (sample SAMN13153349, study PRJNA577476) | soil metagenome | isolation source: 115 cm saprolite on Douglas fir-dominated hillslope | place: USA:California | collected 2013-09-17
GGAGGCTGTGCCGCTGCGCGCTCGGTCCCATGAAGATGTTGGCGTGTCGGTCGTCGAAGGTGGCGAACACCCGCGCCCCGATATGGGCCATGATGTGCCTGCCCACCTGCCCGCTCGAATTGGCAAGGCCGTTGGGAAATTTCTCGGTCTTGGAGAGCAGTAGCAGCCGGGTATTGTCGTAGATGAACGGAGCCACGATGACGAGCTCGGCCTCGATCGTATTGTCGGAGCCGTCCGGCCCGTAATACGACACGCCGGTGGCCCGCCCGCTGTTGTCGCTGTTGATGCGATGGCACATGGCGCCGGTGACGAGCTTGAAATTGCCGGTCGCGTCGGCCTCCGGCAGCTTGGTCACCAGGATGCTCGATTTGGCGCCGATAAAGCAGCCGAACGACTGGCAGAAGCTGCAATAGGAGCAGGCCGGCCGCCCCTGATAGGTCTGCGAGATGATCGCGCGCGGCGACGAAAACGGGTGATAGCCGAGCTTCTGCGCGGCGGATTCGAAAATCGCTCCGGCCTGATCCACCTGCAACGGCGGCAGCGGATATTCGCGCTTGCGCGGCGCTTCGAACGGATTGCCGCCGGCGACTTTTCGGCCCTGCAGATTGCCGGCCTTGCCGGATACGCCGAGCTCGTATTCGGCCCGGTCGTAGAACGGTTCGAGATCCGCGTAGCTCAACGGCCAATCGGTGAGCGAGGAATCCTCCGGGATGGCGGCCGCCCCGTAGCGCTCAATGGTTTGCGAGCGGGCGCGGAAATCACTCTCGTGAAAGCGCCAGGACAGCGCGCCGTAGTGCACGGTGCCGCCGCCCGCCTGGTTGCCGTTGTTCTGGTTCGGGGTGGGACGGGCGGGCGCATTGGGGTTCGGCCGCCAGGTGACCGGCTGGCGCTTGACGTTCGGGCGCAGGTCATGACGCTGGAAGTAGCGCAGTTCGTCCAATTGGAAGTCGGCGGTCTTGAGGCGCGGACCACGCTCGAGCCCGATGACCTTCATGCCCGCCTTGCCGAGCTCCGCCGCCAGCACGCCGCCGGCAGCGCCCACCCCGACGATGACCGCATCGGTCTTTTCGGTCGCCATGGCTCATATCCTCTTCAGCTGGGCCTTGGCCTGCGCCTGCAGTCCGCTGATGGGCAATCGCGTGAACGCGTCCTTGCTCTGCATGTCCGCGGTCGTGAACAGCGGTTGCGCGCCCGGAAAGCCCACCAGGCGCCAGCCGGCGAAATCCTTGTTGCCGCCATAGACCGGGTCGGCGAACATGCCTTCCATCGTGTGCGTGCGCAGCGTGTTGAAGAAGGATTGCGCGGTCGGCCAGGTAAAGCCGGCAGCCTTGCCCTCCTCGAGCGCCGTGATCACCGCGTCCTGGCGCGCCGCGTCGAGCCGCGCGAAGGAGGCCTGATGGGCTTGCTGACAAAAGGCCTCGAGCTGGGCCAGCCCGCGCCGATAGAAATCCTGCTGATCCGCATAGGCGCCCGCCAGCGCCAGATCGATGTAATTGAGCACGTCGGCATCGCGTGCCCCCGGCATGCCGGGCGCTCCCGGCATCAGCCGCTCGGTAAACGCCACGACGGTTGCGGCATCCGCGTCGTTGAAGAACGCGCCGTGTCCCTCCCCGCTCGCGCGCATATGCGCAGGGGCTTCGGCCGCATCGGCGGCGGCGGTCTTGTGCCGCTCGTGCGGCTTGGCAATAGCCTCGGGAATGGCCTGCGGAGCGAGCCCCGTGCCGGCAAGAGCTCCTGCCCCAGCCGCTGCGCCCTTGAGAAAGGCGCGGCGTGCTTCATCGTGCTTGGTCATGTGGATTTCCTCCTTTTTTGGCCAGACCCTTTTGGACGTGAGGATCGCTTGACCAGCCGGCCTTTGCAAACAGCCGATGTTGAAAGTGAGGATGCCCCTTTCCAGCCCTTGGGGCAAGACAGCCAGCACCAAAGCGAGGCAGGCGAAGACCGGGAACACGAACCGATACTCCTTGTGCGGGATCGCCATGTGGCTCGCGATGATGACAAGCGCCACTGCGATGCAGAGTGCGGACGCGCGCGCGGCAGGATCAGCGGCGGGCAGCGCGCCCGCCCAGATCTCGGCCAGCGGCTCAAAGAAGGTATCCGGTCGCCGAGGTTCTATCCCAGAGCGACAAGGGCGTTATTACGCGCATCCATCCTGCACGTGCATTCTGCTGGTCCATCAGGATTTCTTGGAAATCATGCCCCCGCCTGGCGCCGGCATTGCGGAATTGCCAGCAGAGATCGCTCGGCAGATCAACACCCGGAATTTGGATATGCCAAAGTTATGCGGCATAACACTTGGTAAGGCCCCCGCATGACGGGCTCGCCGCCCCCCTGCTACGTTTTTGCATAGATTACATTCAATTAGCGCCTGTTTTTTGTTCAATTTTTCGCTTGCGTCGCGCCATAAACTTTGTATAAATACAGTCCTTCCCTCTTTGGGAAATCTCCAAGCTGTCAGTCTTGCCCCGCCACATGGCGGGGCTTTTTTTGCCCCGTAGCAGCATGGCAGCGCCTCCGGCTTGCCGGGGTCGGCTTGCGATCAACAGCAGGTGCCACCCGACATCATGTCGATCGCGGATCCGGCGATGGGCAAGCTTTAGGAACGTCGCCTGGTCCTGGTGCGACCCGATGGGCACGTGGCGTGGCGCTCCGATGAGCTGCCCGCGGATCCAAGCGCCTCGTCGACCGCGCGCGCGGTGGCATTTAGAGTATTGGGTCAGATAAATAAGGTAAGAATTCTCCCGTACGGGAGATGATGTCGCAACGCCGAGGGCGACCGGAAATGCCCAGGAGGAAGCCCGCGACCACGCCGGCACCGGCCGGCTCACGCCTCTTTCCGGTCTATCTCGAGCTCGAGATCGGCGGTGGATCGAAGCGCGCGCTGGTACAGGCGCTCGACCGGGACGGATGCTATGTCGGGCATTGCGCGCGTGAGATGATTTCACGGGCGAGCTTCGCCACCGCCGAGCGCCCCCGCACCATCAAGCTCGCGCGCGTGCAGCTGCGGACGCTGGGCTTCACCGACTGGGTGGCGTGGAGCGACGTCCTCAAGGCCGCGGCGAAGGTCGGGGCTGAAAAACTGCCGGCCGAGGCGGCGGCGCGCCTTCGGCTCGAGCTCCCCGATCAGCAGCCCGGCGATCACTTCTGGATTCTCATGGACCCGATCACCGGCCCGGACGGCGAGCCCTACGTCTTCTACCTCGCCGCCCACGACGACGGCGAGCGGCGGCTGCTCGGCCGCTATGTCAGCTCCAGCCGGCGCTTCTTTCCCCATCGCGAGATCGTCTTCGGCCTGCCCGAGTAGTTCTCGTAGCCCGGATGTAGCGCAGCGAAATCCGGGGACGCCGCTCCCGCATTACGCTCCGCTCCATGCGGGCTACGGGCAACAAACTAGCGGCGCGCCTTGGGTCCGCCATTCTTGCGGATGTCCTGGCGCGTCACGTAATCGATGATCATCACATCGTCCTGATCGCCGGAGCGGTGGCCCATCATGATCATGGGACCATCGCCCGAATTGACGAGCTGATAGAACGATCCGCCGGTGATCAGCGCCGCCATGCCGGGCTTGAGCACCGCGGAGCCGCCATCGGGGAACCGCATGGTGCATTCACCCTCGAAGCAGGTGAAGACCTGGTCCTCGTTGTGGCAATGCAGCTCGTCATGATCGCCGGGATTGGGATAATAGTGCACCCAGGCATGCAGCTTGCGGGTGTTCATCACCACGGTGCGCTTTTTCTCGCGCCGCGCGATCGCTTTCGGATCGATGATCTCGATTCCCATGTCAAAATCCCCGGTCTCGAGTCTCCGGCCTACTTTCGAGCGAGTGTGCCCCAAGCCACGAAAGTTTCACCATTATAGCCCCCGACCCATCCCCAGACGAGCTTGTCGGAGGCCGGCGCCACCGTAATGGTGCCGTCGATGCAACCGCCGCCGCTGTTCTTCCCGCCGTGAGTGATGGCTTCCGTGAAAAAGGCATAGCCATTCGACGCGCCAACGCGGGTGAGCTTTCCGCCGCATTTGAGCTCGGGATACTCGGTTTCGGCCGCATTGGCCGAAATGGTCATGACGACCGTGTAGCCGGTGCTGCCCTTGTTCTGCGCCACCTTGCCGGTCCAGGTCCCGAGCACCGCCGGCGGCGACTGGCCGACAGCCACGGCCAGTGGCGGAAGCAGGAAAAGGCCGGCCAGCAGAAATCGCAACCACATCTTCAGCATCAATCCCTCAGCGTGTTAATCATGGAGCAGGAACGGGCGGCGGCCTCGGCGCTTGCCGAAGCCGCCGCCTCTGTCCTTAGAGGCCGGGGCCCTTCTTCACCCAGCGGCGGAAAGCTCACCCGCGTTGGCGCGTCGAATGGCTATTCCTTTTTCACGGAAGCCATCACTCACGAGCTCCTTGGTCTCGGGAATGAAGGCCGTGACCTTGCCGTCCTTGACGTTGCCGACCCGGATGCCCTGCATGAAGCCTGGGTTGGTCTTCTCGGTCGAGGTCGAGTCGGAGACATAGATGTCGTCGTTCTTGTTGACGTAGACGCCGCTCGGCCGGCCGAACTGCTTCCATTCGGTGAGGTAGCGCCCATTCTGGTCGAAGATTTGGATGCGGGCGTTGCCGCGATCGGCCACGAACAGCCGTCCCATCGAGTCCATGGCCAGCATGTGCGGGGTCTCGAACTCGCCCGGGCCGGTGCCAAGGTGACCCCAGGCCTTGATGAACTTGCCGTCCTTGGTGAAGTGCACGATGCGGGCATTGGTGGGCTTGCCGTCAATCATGCCATGGCCGTCGCCGACGAAGATGGTGTCGTCGGGCGCGATCACCACATTGGACGGCGCGTTGAACAGATCCTGGCTGTCATTGTCGCCGGCGACGCCGTCCTTGCCGAGCGTCATCAAGAGCTTCCCGTCCGGGCTGAACTTCCTGACCGTATAGCCTTTGCCGTTCCTGATGTAGAAATCGGTCACCCAGACGTTCCCGTAGCGGTCGGCGAACAGACCGTGCGGCGCGGCGAACATGTCGGCGCCGAAATTGGCGATCACCTTGCCGGTGGGATCGAAATGGAAGATCGGCGCCAAGTGCGAGTCCGCGCAGAAGGTCTGCTTCTCGCAGCGGTCGAAGGCCCACATGCTCCTGCCGTCGCTGCGATCGACCGAGATGCCGAACGTGGCGCCCCAGTTGCGGCCCGGCGGCAGCTTCACCCAGCCCTCGTCCAGCCGATACGGATTGGGCGCCGCGTTGGGATCGGGATTGACCTGCGCAAACGACGGCGTCGTCCACGCCAGGATGCTCGCGGTGACCGCGGCCGCAAGCGCGCCGCATATTCGCTTCTCATGCTGCATGACGCTTCTCCCTCGATGAACCTTGTTTGGTGAATTGTGAATCGGCTACTTCTTGACGTACTTCATCAGCCGCTTGGGGCCGACCTCGGCGCCGTAGATGTTGCCGGCCGGATCCGCCGCCACCCCTTCGGCCGCGCTCGATCCGGTCGCCTTCTCGACCGGATCCGGGATGAAGCCGGTCACCACGCCGTCAGACACGCGGCCGATCCTGATCCCGCGCTTCCAGCCATCGTGGTTCTTGGACACTGATTCAGACTCGGAATCGGCCACATAGATCGTGTCGTTCTTGTCGATGAAGACTCCGCTCGGCCGGCTGAACTGGGACCACTGATCGAGGAAAGCCCCGTTCTGGTCGAAAATCTGGATGCGGTTGTTCTGCCGGTCGCCGAGGAACAGGCGTCCGCGCGAATCCATGGCCAGCGTGTGCGGAATGTCGATGTCGCCAGGGGCCGCGCCCTTCTTTCCCCAGGTCTTGATGAACTTCCCGTCCTTGTTGAACTTGACGATGCGCGCATTGGTATCGCCGCCATGGCCGTCGCCGACAAAAATGTCGCCGTTGGGAGCGACCAGCACCGCGGACGGCGCGTTGAATTCGTCGGGACCGTTGCCCGCCACACCCGCCTTGCCGAGCGTCAGCAGCACCTTGCCTTCCGGGCTGAACTTGAACACCTGGTGGCCCTTGCCATCCTTGCCCTGGGCCTCGGTGACCCACACGTTTCCTTCCTGATCGACGAATATGCCGTGCGGGAACACGAACATGCCGGCCCCGAACGCCTTCAGCAACCTCCCCGACATGTCGAAGCGCAGGATCGGCGGAAGGTCCGAGCCGACGGCAACCCAGACGCTGGTGCCGGCCGGATCCACATAGACCCCCGCCGACGATCCCCAGGTCCGTCCGTCCGGCATCCGGGCCCAATTCTCCACCGAGCGGTATGGATTGGGCAGCGAATTGATCGGGGCAGCGGGTTGGGCGGTGGCTTGGTTGATTCCTTGGGCGTGGCTCCGCAACACCGGCGTCAGGACCGATGTCGCGATGAGCGCCAAGACGGCAAGTCCAAGCAGATATTCGACGCGCGCAGGATGCCGCATTTCATGTCCTCCCTTTCATGTCCTCCCTTGCCGGTCGCGTCCGGCAATCCCTTTCGCCGGCGCGCCTCGTCTGCGATCGCCTCAAGGTGCGCCGATTGTGCGCCCGCCGCAACCGTCCCTTTTCGAGGTGCATCAGGAGCAAGCCAACGGAACTCATCGGCCGTTCGATCGTTGTATTGTTTGGCGGTAGTCCGGAGGATGGTCATGAACCATGCAGTCACGGGCCACGCAACTTTTAAGATCATTGCTGTCGCTGGCTTGACGGTTTTCCTGTCGACATCCGCGGACGCAGGGCTAAGGCTCGGACCGGGCGCCGTTCTTGGCCTGGTCGGATTGCCGTTACACATGATGACCCACGGCATGGGCGTGCCCCATTCCCGTCGGCATGCAGCCCATGGTCAAAACGCCGCGTCGGTCCCCGCCCCCTCGCCTGCACCGGCCGCGCGTGCCGCTCCCAACCCACGGAGCGAACCGCTGGTCGTCGAAGCCCGCGCCGACCCCTCGCACCGGGTCGAGCCATCGCGGCTCGCACCGCCGCCCGTGCCACCGTGGCCGATGGCATCACCGAGCGTCTACGAGGACCTCTTGGGTTATGTGTTGTGGCCCGGCGACTATGCCGACCGCCTGTGGACGCATGGCTACGGCGATATCATGAACACGCTGCTGGCACCGATGACCGCGACTGTGAACGCCGACCAAGCCGCCAGCATGATCCAGAACGGCATGTGCAGCACCAAGGCGGGCGAGCTTGCCGATCGGTTGATCGCGCGCACCAGCGAGATCATCGTGCCGACACCTGATCAGAAGGCGGCGCTCGATGAGCTTGCCTCCGCGCTGGGCGAGGCGATCGATCGCGGACGCGCGGCGGTCTGCGCCGGCACCGGTGATCCTCTCAAGCGGATGGAGGATGGGCTCTGGATCATGTGGGACGCGACGCTCCTCATGCGTGCGCCGCTGGAAAAATTCTACGACTCGCTCACGGAGGCGCAGAAGGCAAAATTAATGGGCGGAGCCGCCGCCAGCAAAGCCCTGGCGCGGGCCTGCGCCGATCAGCGCGGGGCCAACTGGTCGGATGATCGCCTCACGCAGGCGCTTCGGGCGGACCAGCAACAGCGCCTCACGCTCGAGGCGCTGCGCCAACAGTCCTCCGAGCTCATCAAATTCCTTGCGATCTCCTGCCCGCGGGAAACCAAGCCGACGCCGATGGATCGACTTGAAGCCGCCGGCGACCGGATGAACGCATTGCTCTACGTGGTGATGAACATGTCTCCGGCCTTGGCCGAGCTTTACGGCCCGCACAAGGACGAGCCGAACAAGCCATCCGCCTCCGATCGTTAGCGGTTGTAATCGCGGTCACCCTGTGGCACTTCCGCGCTGCGGCGGTGTCTGCTTGCACAAGCCCATCCGATCGCGATGAACCTCGCTTGACCATCCGGACCGCTGGCGCCTTTATCGCAGCCCCCTCCATCGCAGACCCCTGTCATGACGAACAAATTCCGGGGTGTGATGCAAAGCCCGGTCACGCCGCTCAAGGATGATTTTAGCCTTGATCTGGCGACCTTCGAGAAGGTGCTGGACTTTCATGTCCGCACCGGGGCGACCGCCATCTCCTGGCCGCATCACAAGAGCGAGTCGCTCAATCTCACCATCGAGGAACGCAAGCGGTTTGCGGAAGCCGCCGTCAAGACCGTCGCTGGACGCATTCCAGTAACCATCCATGTCAGCGCGCTGGCCGTGGAGGATACCTTCGCGCTCGCCCGCCATGCGCGGGACATCGGCGCCGACGGCATTCTGGCGATCACGCCGTATTTCTGGACCCCGACCCGGGAAGCCATCCACGACTATTTCGTGCGGCTGTGCAGCGCGATCGAGCTGCCGGTCCTGTCCTACAACTCCCCGAGCTATCTGGCGGGCGTGGAGATCACCGGCGAGCTGATGGCGCGCCTGATCGAGCAGCTGCCCAATTTCGTCGGCGTGAAGGAGGCGAGCTTCAACAGCGAAAAATTCCTAGAGATTTCGCGCGCCGCGCTGCCGCTGCGGCCGGATTTCGCGCTGGTGACGGGCGTCGAGTTCCTGCTGCCCTCGGTGCCGCTCGGCGGCGTCGGCTCCTATTCGGCCGCCGGCTCCATTTGTCCCAATCTGTGCCGGGATTTGTTCGATGCCTGCATGGCCGGCGAGTGGTCGCGCGCGCGCGAGCTGCAATACAAAGTGTCGCGGCTGTGGGCGCTGTTTCGCAACCAATATCCCTCCTCGCTCAAGGGCGGCATGGTGGTCATGGGCCGCCCGGTCGGCCCCACCCGTCCGCCGCTGCCGACCGCCAGCCCGGAGCGTCAGGCGCATATCCGCCGCGAGCTCGAGCAGCTCGGCATCCTCGACACCGAGCCGCACGGCTGGTGATCCTCCGCGAGACTAAGCTCTCATGCCCGCCTTCCAGCCCGGACTTGTGCATCTACCGGTCACGCCGTTCACGCCCGACCGGCGTATCGATTTCGATCGCCTGGGCAAATTGATCGACTTCCATATCCGCAACGGCGCCGACGCGCTGGCGCTGCCGACCCATGCGGGCGAATCCGTCAGCCTCACCGATGGTGAAAAGCGCGCGCTGATCGAATTCGCCGTCAATCGCATCGCCGGACGCAAGGCCCTGATCGCCCATGTGAGCGACGCCGGCACCGCCATCGCGGCTCCGCTCGCGCGCCACGCCGAAGCGGCCGGCGCCGCCGCGATCCTGGCCACCACGCCGTATTATTGGACGCCGCCGCCGGAGATGATCCTCGAGCACTTCGCGCAGATCGGCGGGGCGGTACGCCTGCCCTTCCTGGTCCACAACGCGCCCGAAGACATGAGTGGAGCCAAGGTCTCGGCGGAGCTGATGCTGAAGCTGATCGGGCGGCTCGACAACTTCGCCGGCCTGGTGGATGCGAGCCTCGACTGGCAGTTCATGATCGACCTCATCATGGAAGCCCGGCACGCGCGCCCGGGCTTTCTGCTGATATCGGGCACCGAGCTGATGGTGTCGGCTGCCGCCATCGGGGCGACCGGGATGTTTGCTCCGCTTGCCGGGATTGCGCCGAGCCTCGTGCGGGCGCTGTTCGAGCTCTGCCGCGACGACAAACTGTTCGAGGCCCGCGCCGCGCAGGAAGAGATCGCGGGCCTGCGCCGGCTTCTCAAGGCGGGCGGCGTCGCGAGTCTCAAGGCGGCGCTCGCCGCGCGCGGGCGCGATTGCGGCGCGCCGCGCCCGCCCCTGCGGGCCTTGGATGCGCGCGCCACCGATGCGCTGGTGCGCGATCTTGATTCAATCGCTGCATTGCGCGAGGAACCGCGCGGCTGGTAGCCGTTGCGTCAAATTGCCTCCGCAAGAGCAACAACATTCTAGGCAGATTTTGACGTAGGGGCGGCCCTTGTGGCCGCCCTCTCGGGTTCCTGGTTGGGGGCGCCCACAAGGGGCGCCCCCTACACATGCGCCTCTCTTCATGTGGCCGTCCGCGCCTTACGCCGCGGTCAGGCCGCCATCGACGACCAGCACCTGCCCGGTGACCGATTGGGCCTGCGGGCTCGCCAGGTAGGCGACCGCGCCCGCGACCTCCTCGGCGGTCGCCAGCCGGTGCAACGGGATGCGCTCAAGCATCGCTTCCATGTATTCGGGATCGGCCCCTGCCCGCGACGGCGAGGCGGTGTCGAGCCGCCCGGGCGCGACGGCGTTGACGCGGATGCCGTGGGCGGCCCATTCGATCGCGAGCATGCGGGTCATCTGGATGATCGCCCCCTTGGATATGCCGTAGGTCGACCGCTCGGGCGCCCCGATGAGGCCATGGGTCGAGGCGATGCTGACGATCGCGCCTCCCCGGGCGCGGCTGATCAGATGGCGGCCCACCTGCTGGGTCAGCAGGAACGTGCCGGTGACATTGACCTCCATCACCTCGCGCCATTCCGCTGCCGTGACCTCGACCGCGAGCTTGCGCAGATTGGCGCCCGCATTGTTGACCAGCACATCGAGACCGCCGAATGTCTGCACGATTTGGGCCATCGCCTGCTCGATGCTGGGCTCCGAGCGCAGATCGAGAGCAAGCGGCAGTGTCCGCACTCCGAGGCCGGCGAGATCGCGCAGGGTGCCGGCGAGATTTTCCGTGCGGGTCGCCGAGAGTGCAATATCGAAACCGTCGCGCGCGAGCGCGAGCGCGGTGGCGGCGCCAACCCCATAAGACGCGCCGGTCACGAACGCCGTTTTCCGTGCCCCCGATGTCGAGCTCGCCATTCTGCTTTACCCATCCAATACATGATTGCCGCCAATCCGGCGCGACGGGTCAAGCCAATTTGTAGGCCTGTTGATAGTCCGTGACGGGCGGGATCACAATCTTCTCAATGGTGCATCTGATCAACCCAAACGCGCCGGCGCAGGGTCCCAGTTCTATTTCAAGTTCACCACGAGCAGGGCCATATCCCAACAGGCTGGGATGCAACGCCTGATCCTGTGCGCGGCGCAATGCAAATCGACCGATGACATTCTGATCGCCAAACCCGTCAAGATGAACGTCTATCATGTCTCGCAGGGTGAAATCGAATACAGCATGCTTGAAAGGTGGCCCCTTATATTTTCCGCCTTCACTGACCATCGCCGCCAATCGCAAGCAGCTCGGACCCTTTCGAACGAGGCGAAGCTCGAGAACTTCTGCATCGCCGAATTCTGGCCGGCCACCGAACCACGCAACCACCTCGCGGCCGCCGTGAATTTCATTGAGGATCGAAATGGTTTCCTTCAGTGTCTCGTCTTCCATTGATTGCCCCATGCGCTTCAGAATGGCAGTTTCCACCGTCGCCCATCCGGCAACGGTGAACAATAGAGAAAATAGCCCCGCCGAATCCGGTGGCGCAGACGTTCAAACATGGCTCTAATATGCATCATCCGGCGGAGCCGGCGGCGGAAGGACGTCAAAGGGATGTCGCGCATTCCAATTTGCATTCGTTTGATCCTGCTCGTCGCGTTTGCATTCGGTGCCGGTGCCGCGGGCCAGCCGGCGCAGGCCCAGGCGCTCATCAAGCTGCGGATCGGCAAGCCGCAGGCCGCGACCTTCCCATTCGTGCCGGTCGATGTCGGGATCGCGACCGGCATCTTCAAGAAGCACGGCCTGGAGGTGGAATCGATCGATTTCGCCGGTGGCCCGCGGGTGCAGCAGGCCATCACCGCCAATGCGGTCGATATCGCGATCGGCTCGGGACCCGAGATGGCCTTCATCCTCAAGGGCGTGCCGGAGATCGGCATCGCCGCCATGGCGGATGCGCCCTACGCGATCGTGCTCGCCGTGCTCAAGGACGGGCCTAAGAGCGTGAGCGAGCTCAAGGGCAAGACCGTGAGCATTTCCAGCGCGGGTTCGCTTACCGACTGGCTCGGTCAGAACCTGTCGCGCCAGCAAGGCTGGGGCATCGACGGGATCAAGCTCGCGCCGCTCGGCACCACGGCGGCGCAGACCGCAGCCCTCAAGACCCACCAGATCGACGGCATGATCGTGGAGGCCAATGGCGGCTACCGGCTGGAAGAGGACGGCTCCGGCCGCGTGCTCGTTCAGTTCGGCGATCTGATCAAGGTCTTCCACGTCTATCTGCTCTACGCGCGCCGCGCCTTTGCGGAGCAGAATCCCGAGGGGGTGCGGGCGTTTCTCGCCGCCTGGTTCGAGACCATCACCTATATGAACGAGCATAGGCCTGAAACCATCGACATTATGCGGCGCACGGCGGACGTGTCGCAATTCATCGCCACCCGCGACTATGATGCCATGATCGGCATGTTCAACCGCACCGGCCGCTTCAATGCCGCGGCCCTCAAGGTGGTCTCGCGCTCGTTCGTCGAGATGGGCATGTTGCCGAGCGAGCCCGACATCAGCGCGCTCATCACGGAGAAATACCTGCCGGCCGCGAAGTGAGTCTGGCCCGCAGGGTGGGTTGACCTCATAAGGGCGTTTACGCCCGTCTTCGCGGGCTATGCGAAACCGACGCACGTTGCAACTGAACTTCTGCCGGTGCGTTAACGGCGTATAGCCTGCGAAGGCGGCCGTAAACGCCTTGATGGCGCGCCTAACCCACGCTGCGAAGCGAATGTATGCCGGTCATAATTTTCACGCGAGGAAGCAAAATGCTCAACACGATCCGCACCCTCACTAAGCTCATCCTGTGCGCCACCTGCCTGCTTGCCATGACGCAGCTTGCGCTCGCCGACAAGCTCGACGACGTCAAGGCGCGCGGGCGTCTCCTGGTCGGCACCAGCGACACCTCGCCGCCGTTCAGCTCGCGCGAGAACGGCAAGATCATAGGCTACGACGTCGATCTTGCGGCGCGCGTCGCCCAGCGCCTGGCACTGCCCATGGAGACGAAATCGATTCTCAATGCGGATCGCATCCCGGCCCTGCAGCAGGATCGGGTCGATCTGGTGGCATCCGGTATCACGCGGGCCGAGAACCGCAAGAAGGATGTCGGCTTCAGCCTTGCCTATCTGGTCTCGCCGCACAAAGTCCTGGTCAGGAAGGACGGCGGGATCACGGCCGTCGGCCAGATGGCCGGCCGCAAGCTCGCGCTGGTGAAGAGTGCCAGCGTCGATGCCGAGCTCAAGGCGGCGGTACCGACGCTGCAGATCGTCTTTTACGAACATTACGCCTCCTGCTTCAATGCGCTGCGGTACAAGATGGTCGACGGCTTCCTGGCCGACGAGGTCCTGCTCGCCTCGTTTGCCCAGAAGAGCGGCGTGCCGCAAGACTTCACCTTCATCCCCGACTACGAGCTGCCGCGCACCGCCGGCTTCGCCATCAAGAAGGACGAGCCGCGCTTCACCCAATTCGTCGATCAAGTCCTGCTCGATCTCGAGGCATCCGGCGAGGCGCAAAAAATCTTCGATGCCTGGTTCGCACCGGCGAAGCGGCCGTTCCGCATCCAGCCGGATTGAAATCAATCAGGCTTGGCGCCCGAGAGCTTGACCACCTTGGCCCACTTCGCGGTTTCATCCACGATCAGCTTGCCGAAGTCGGCAGGCGACCCCGACAGCACCGAGGTGCCGAGCTCGGCGAGCCGCGCCGTCATCTTGGGATCGGCAAGGACCCCATTGGTCTCCCGGTTGAGCCGCTCGATCACCTCGGCGGGCGTGTTTCTGGGCGCGCCGATGCCGTACCACTGGCTCGCCTCGTAGCCCGGCACGAACTCGCCCACGGTCGGCACGTCCGGCAGGGCTTCCGAGCGCGCCGCCGTGGTCACCGCCAGCGCGCGCAGCTTGCCGGATTTGATCAGCGCGATCACCGCCGGCATGGTGCCGAAGATCACTTGCACCTGTCCGCCAAGCAGGTCCGTGATCGCCGGCGCCACCCCGCGATAGGGCACGTGCAACATGCCCACACCGGCCATCGCCTTGAACAGCTCGCCTGACATGTGGTCCGGGGCGCCGTTGCCGCCCGAGCCCATATTGACCTTGCCGGGATTGGCCTTGGCATAGGCGATGAACTCCGGAACCGTCTTGGCCGGCAAAGCGGGATTGACCACCATGACCAGCGGGACGCGGCCGATGCTTGCCACCGGCGCGATGTCGCGGATGAAATCGAAGCTGAGATTGTCGTAGAGGGTCGTGTTGATGGCGGCCGGCGAATTGACCAGCAGGAGCGTGTAGCCGTCAGGCGCCGCCTTCACCACCACCTCGGTGCTGATATTGGTGCCCGCCCCCGGGCGGTTGTCGACGATGATTTGTTGGCCGAGCCGTTCCGAAAGGGCTTGACCGATGAGGCGCGCCATGATGTCGGCGCCGCCGCCGGGCGCAAAGCCGACCACCATGTGGATCGGCCGCGCCGGATAGGTCTGCTGCGACCAGGCGGCCCGGGAGACGGCGGGAGCCGCGACGGCGGCGCCAGCAAGATACAGGAACCGGCGGCGAACGAGATTCATGCCCATCTCTCCTTGCCCTCATGCATCGCGCTCGGCGACGAAGCGGGCGGCATCGATCAGGATGGATGCCGCTTCTCCGAACGGAGCGAGCGCGGACGCAGCCTCGGCCACCAGCACGCGCAGGCGCGCCTTGGCCCCTTGCGTCCCCAGGATGCCGACCATGGTCGCCTTGCCGGCTTCGGCATCCTTGCCGGTCTGCTTGCCGACCAGCGCCGGATCGCCCTCGACATCGAGCAGATCGTCCGCAATCTGGAACGCGCGGCCGACCGCGGAGCCATAGCGTTCCAGCGCGGCGCGCTTTGGTTGCGGCGCCTCGCCCAGGATGCCGCCGGAGCGGCAGGCGAAGCCGAGCAATGCGCCGGTCTTCATGGCCTGCAACGTCACCACCTCGGTTTCGCCGAGCCGCTGCGCGCGGCCGCCATCGAAGCGCCCCTCGGCCGCCAGATCGAGCATTTGACCGCCGGCCATGCCGCCGAGCCCGGCGGCGCGCGCCAGCGCGGTGACCAGATCGATCCGGACGGCCGGATTGGGGTGGGTTTCCGGCCGCGACAGAATATCGAAAGCGAAGGTCAACAGCCCGTCGCCCGCCAGGATGGCGGTCGCTTCATCAAAGGCCTTGTGCACCGTCGGCCGACCGCGCCGGAGTTCATCATTGTCCATGGCCGGCAGATCGTCATGCACCAGCGAATAGCAATGCACGCATTCGAGCGCCGCCCCGACCGACAAAGCCTGCTGCCGGGGAACGCCGAACAATGCCGCGCTCTCGACCACGAGAAAAGGCCGAAAGCGCTTGCCGGCCCCCAGGCTCGCATAGCGCATCGCCTCAAGCAGGCGCTTGGGCCGGCCGAGCTCGTGCTTGACCGGCTCCGCTCCCAGCAACTGATCGAGCTGACTGTCGGTGTCCTTCGCGATTTGGTTGAGGTGATCCTGAAATCGTCCGTTTGCGTTCACGCCTGTTCCCATTCCCTTCAAGCCTTGCGCGCCTCGTTTAGCGGAACGCGATCTTATCGCCAACCCTTCAAGGGGCGGACCAGGGCTGCTGTCCAGGACAAAAATACCCTTAAAAGGCATGATTTTACACCGCATCGACAAACCCACTGTACCCCCGTATTGCCACCTCTGATCCATGGTGAACGGCAAGGCTCTGTACCCCATGCTGGCTCAAATCCTCGGCGCGCTGGCGCTCGCGATCTGGCTCTACCTGCTGCTCGGACGCGGCGGATTTTGGCTGTCATCAGAGCGCGATGACGGGGAGCTGCCGCCCGTTAAGGACTGGCCGAAGCTCGCCGTCGTCATCCCGGCGCGCGATGAAGCGCAAGGCATCAGGGCTTGCATCGGCTCGCTCCTGCAGCAGGACTATGCGGGCGAATGGACTATCATCCTGGTGGACGATGGTTCCAGCGACGGCACCGCTGCCATCGCGCTTGAGACTGCTGCGGCGCTCGCGCCCCCGTCCCTCACGCGGGGGAGGGTTAGGGAGGGGGATTTGCTCGATGTGGTGGCGGGCGGTCCCCTGCCCGCCGGCTGGACCGGGAAGCTTTGGGCCCTCAAGCAGGGCATCGAGGTCGCCGGACGCATGGCGCCGGAATATTTCCTGCTGTCGGACGCCGATATCGTCTATGCGCCCGACACGTCGACCCGGCTGGTGGCCCGGGCGCAGGCCGGCGGATTGGTGCTCACCTCCCTCATGGTCAAGCTACGCTGCGAGAGCTTGGCGGAGCGTGCCCTGATACCGGCCTTCATCTTCTTCTTCGAGATGCTCTACCCGTTCGCCTGGATCAACCGGCCGCAGGCGGCCACAGCCGGCGCCGCCGGCGGCTGCATGCTGGTGCGCGCCGATACGCTGGCGCGGGCCGGCGGCATCGACGCGATCCGCAACGCATTGATCGACGACTGCGCCTTGGCCGGAATCCTCAAGGCGCACGGCCCGATCTGGCTTGGGCTCACCGAGCGTGTTGCCAGCATCCGTCCCTATCCGGGTTTCGAAGACATCAGGCGCATGGTGGCGCGCTCCGCCTATGCGCAATTGCGCTACTCGCCGCTCATCTTGCTGGGCGTGCTCGCCGGCATGGGCGTGACCTATCTGGCACCGCCGCTGATCGCCCTGTTCGGCGCCGGATGGGCCCGGATATTGAGCCTGGCAGCCTGGCTCTTGATGGCCATCGCCTTCCAGCCGACATTGCGATTTTACCGGGTCTCGCCGCTCTGGGGGATCGGACTGCCGGCCATTGCTTTCTGTTACACGCTGTTTACCCTCGACTCCGCGCTGCAGTATGCGCGCGGCAAGGGGGGCCTGTGGAAGGGCCGCGTCCAGGCCAGAGAATCCGGGCCAGCGAGAGAATAGAGAATAATGACCAACAGTCCGGCCGCACTGCGATCAGGCAAGTCCCATCACGACGAGAACTTTCCCGTCGCCTCGCATCTCATTCATCCCCGCCATCGCGGCGCCATTCTCGCCTTCTACGAGTTCGTCCGCATCGCCGATGATATCGCTGATCATTCCACGCTCACGGAGCGCGAGAAGCTCGAACACCTGGACCAGATCGAGGCCGGCCTCCTGGGCAAGCACGATCAGCTGCCCGAGGCCGTCAGGCTGCGCACCATCTTGCGGGAGCGCAACCTCGCTCCGCGCCACGCCTTGGACCTCTTGACGGCCTTTCGGATGGATGTGACCAAGCTGCGCTATCGGGATTGGGACGACCTGATGAACTACTGCACCTACTCCGCCATGCCGGTGGGACGCTTCGTTTGCGACGTGCACGGCGAGGATCGCGCGATCTGGCCGGCCAATGACGCACTGTGCGCCGCGCTCCAGATCATCAATCACCTGCAGGATTGCGGTGCCGATTTTCGCAACCTCAACCGTGTCTATGTGCCGCTCGACGCGCTTGCGGCGAGCGGCGCGAGCGTCGAGGACCTCGGCCGGCCGGCGGCGACCGCGGCGCTGCGCCACTGCCTGCGCAACCTCGCCAGCCGCACCGGGGCGCTTCTGGACCAGAGCGCGTCCTTCTCGCCGCGCATCGCCGACTTTCGTCTCGCCATGGAGGTCGCCGTCATCCAGTCGCTGGCGCGCCGTCTCACCGCCATCCTCCTCGCGCGCGATCCCTTGAGCGAGAAGGTGCATTTGAAGGCGCCCACCGTCGCGCTGATTGGTCTTGCCGGTATCATGACCGGCGCCTTCCAACGCATGGAGCGGGCGCTGGCGCCGCTCGCCAAATCCTACCGGGCGTGAGCGTGCCGGCGGCAAGCCCCACGAGCTCCCCCCAGCGCGCCGCGGGCAGCTCGTTCTATACGGCGATGAAGATATTGCCGGCCCCGCAACGCGAGGCGATGTTCGAAATCTATGGCTTCTGCCGACGCGTCGACGACATCGCGGATTCCAATGCCCCGCGCGCGGAGCGCCTGATCGAGCTGGCGGCGTGGCGCGCCGATGTGAACGCGCTCTATGCCGGGCAGGTACCGCCGCGGCTTGCGGGCTTAGCCCAGCCGGTGCGCGACTTCGATCTTGCGCGGGAGGATTTTCTGGCGCTGATCGACGGCATGGAGATGGATGCATTCGACGATATCCGTGGTCCCAGCGCCGCGATCCTCGACCTTTACTGCGATCGGGTTGCGAGCGCGGTCGGACGCTTGTCGGTGCGCGTGTTCGGGGTCGAGCGCGAAGCCGGAAAGGCGCTGGCGCATCATCTCGGCCGCGCGCTGCAGCTCACCAACATCCTGCGCGACCTGGACGAGGATGCGGCGGTCGGCCGCCTGTACTTGCCGCGCGAGGCCCTGGCGCGTGCCGGCATCCACATCAACGACCCGAAGGCCGCGCTGCGCAGCCCCACGCTCGGCCAGGCTTGCGCGGAGCTGGTCGAGCGGGCCCGTGAGCATTTCGCGCAGGCCGACAAGATCATGGCCCAACTGCCGCGCCGCAGCGTGCGCGCGCCGCGGATCATGGGCCTGGTCTACCGCTCCATCCTCGACCGCCTGGTCGCGCGCGGGTGGTCGGCCCCGCGCCAGCCGATCCGGGTTCCCCGCGCGCTCTTATTGTGGATCGTGCTCCGTCACGCCCTGGTGTGATGCCGCAAACCATTCACATCATCGGCGCCGGCCTCGCCGGCCTCGCCGCCGCGGTTGCCCTGTCGAAGCGCGGCAGCCAAGTCGCGGTGCACGAAGCGACCGGCTTCGCGGGCGGCCGCTGCCGCTCCTATCACGATGTTGCGCTCGGCATGATGATCGACAACGGCAATCATCTGCTCTTGTCGGGCAACCGTGCAGCGCTTGCCTTCCTACGTGATGTCGGGGCCGAGCAAAGATTGATCAGTCCGCCCGCCGCGGCATTTGATTTCATCGATCTGACGAGCGGCGAGCGCTGGACGCTGCAATTGAACGAGGGCCGCGTGCCGTGGTGGCTCTTCGATTCCGCCAAGCGCGTTCCCGGCACCCGCGCGCGCGATTATCTCAAGTGCAAGCGGGTCGGTGACGTCATCGCCTGCACGGGGCCGCTCTATGCGCGCCTGGTCGAGCCTTTACTGCTGGCGGCGCTCAACATCGCGCCGCCGGAGGGCTCGGCCAAGCTCGCAGGCGCCGTGATCCGCGAGACGCTGGCCGCCGGCGGCGCCGCCTGCAAGCCGCTGATCGCGCGCGACGGGTTGAGCACGACCCTGATCGAGCCGGCGCTCGCCTTGATGGCGCGGCACGGTTCCGACCTGCGGCTCGGCCATCAGCTCCATGCCATGCGGTTCTCGGACAGTAGAGTCACGGCGCTCGAGTTCGGCACCGACAATATTGCGCTTGAAGCGGACGACGCGGTCATTCTCGCGGTCCCGCCCTATGCGGCAACTGCGCTCGTGCCGAATCTCGAAGCGCCTACCGAGTTCCGAGCCATCGTCAATGCGCATTTCCGCATCGAGCCGCCGGCCGGGCAGCCGCCGATCCTCGGCGTCCTCAATGGCACCACCGAATGGATCTTCGCGTTTCCGGGCCGCCTGTCGGTCACCATCAGCGCCGGCGACCGGCTCATCGACACGCCGCGCGAAAACCTGGCGCGCACGATCTGGGACGAGGTCAAGGCCGCGACCGGTCTTTCGGCGGAGTTGCCGCCGTGGCAAATTGTGCGGGAGCGGCGCGCCACCTTTGCGGCCACGCCCGCGCAGGATGCGCGGCGGCCGGGGCCCGGCACGCGCTGGCGCAATCTCGTCCTGGCCGGGGATTGGACAAATACCGGCCTGCCCGCGACGATCGAAGGGGCCATTCAATCCGGCGACCGCGCTGCCGCGCTTGTGGCACAATCTTGAATTAAGAAGCGACCGAGAAAACCTCATGCCTGATGCCTCGCCTGCCGCCGCGTCGACGACGGACAGCCGTGATCCTTCGCTCGAGGCCGGCATCCAAGCCGCGACTCGCGCGCTGCTCGCGCGCCAGCAAGCGGACGGCCATTTCGTGTTCGAGCTCGAAGCCGACGCCACCATCCCGGCCGAATACGTGCTGCTGCGCCACTATTTGGCTGAGCCGGTCGATACGCCGCTCCAGGAGAAAATCGCCGCCTATCTGCGCCGAGTGCAGGGTGGACATGGCGGGTGGCCGCTGTTCCGGGACGGCGACTTCGACATGAGCGCCAGCGTGAAGGCCTATTTCGCCCTCAAGATGGTCGGCGATGCGCCCGACGCGGCCCATATGCGACGCGCCCGCGACGCCATCCTGGCGCGCGGCGGCGCGGCGCGCTCGAATGTCTTTACTCGCTCGATGCTGGCGCTGTTCGGCTTCATTCCGTGGCGCGCGGTGCCGGTGATGCCGGTCGAGATCATGCTGCTCCCGCGCTGGTTCCCGTTCCACATCGACAAGATCTCCTATTGGAGCCGCACCGTCATCGTCCCCCTCTTGGTGCTGATGGCGCGCAAGCCCAAGGCGCGCAACCGCAAGGGCGTGCGGATCGACGAGCTGTTCCTGGAGCCGCCCGATGGGCTCGGCCTCGCCGCCAAGGCGCCACAGCAGAAATGGTCCTGGTTCCTGTTCTTTCGCGCCGTCGATGCGCTGCTGCGCGCGCTCGAGCCGTGGTTCCCTAAAGCCATGCGCCAGCGCGCCATCGACCGGGCGCTGGCCTTCGTGACCGAACGCCTCAATGGCGAGGATGGGTTCGGCGCCATTTTTCCCGCCATGGCCAACAGCGTGATGATGTTCGACGTGCTGGGCCTGCCGGCCTATGACCCGCTGCGGTCGATAGCGCGCAAATCGATCGAGAAGCTTCTGGTGGTGCATGCCCACGAGGCCTATTGCCAGCCCTGCGTGTCGCCGGTGTGGGACACCGGGCTCGTCTGCCAGACCCTGCTCGAGGTCGGCGGCGATAAGGCTGTGGAGCAGGCCCATCAGGGACTGGAGTGGCTCGCACCCAAGCAGGTGCTCGACGTCGCCGGCGACTGGTCGGTGCGCCGCCCGCATCTGCGTCCGGGCGGCTGGGCCTTCCAATACGCCAATCCGCATTATCCCGATGTGGACGATACCGCGGTCGTGGTCATGGCCATGGATCGGGAGCAGCGCCTCAACCGCCATGGCGAGTTCGGCCCGGCCATCGCGCGAGCGCGCGAATGGATCGCGGGCATGCAGAGCAGCAACGGCGGCTGGGGCGCGTTCGATTCCGACAACGAATACGATTATCTCAACAACATCCCGTTCGCGGACCACGGGGCGCTGCTCGATCCGCCGACAGAGGACGTCACCGCCCGCTGCCTGTCCATGCTGGCGCAGCTCGGCGAGACGCCATCGAACCGCTCGCTCAAGCGCGCGATCCGATATCTGCGCAAGACGCAGCTTCCCGGCGGCAGCTGGTACGGGCGCTGGGGCATGAATTACATCTATGGCACCTGGTCGGTGCTGTGCGCGCTTAATGCCGCCGGCCTCGATCACGACGCGCCCGAGATCCGCAAGGCGGTGGAATGGCTCACCGCGATCCAGAATCCCGATGGCGGTTGGGGCGAGGACGGCTCAAGCTACAAGCTTGACTATCGCGGCTACGAGACGGCGCCCAGCACCGCCTCGCAGACCGCCTGGGCCCTGCTCGGCTTGATGGCGGCCGGCGAGGTCAACCGCCCGGCGGTGCAAAGCGGCATCGACTATCTGCTGCGCAAGCAGGGAGACGACGGCTTCTGGAACGAGCCGCGCTACACCGCGACCGGCTTCCCGCGCGTCTTCTACCTGCGCTATCACGGCTATTCGAAGTTCTTCCCGCTCTGGGCGCTCGCCCGCTACCGCAGCCTCAAGAACCAGAACAGCCCGTCGGTAGTGTTTGGGATGTAGGATCGGCGGTAGGATGGGATCGGTGTTTTGCTGAAAATACAGGCCGGAGACAGAGAACCGTGGTTATGGACGACGTGACCGTCCTGCGGGGGATGCGCAAGCGCTATGCCGATCTCAATGCCGATCTCAATGCCGATCTCGGGCAACGTCGAGATCGTGGGGAATTCGCCAGTTTCGATTTCCCGAGTAAACTGATTTGCGCAACCGGGTCAAATGTTCTTTGCGGGCGCTCCAAACGTGCGCGAATTTCGTCCCGCCTCAAGCTGCCTCTGGACGTATTGCTTTGTACCTGCCCGCTCCTTATCGCTCTGCATGAGATGAATTTGACCGACGACGGGTCGGCGCCGAAACTTCGGAGACGACATGGCAGATGAACCGCAACGACCCAAGTTCCGCTATCAGGACATGCCCGCGCTCGGCGAGACCTTTGCGGATTCGATCGGCAGCTGGTCCTTCGACGGCAGCACGTTGCGCATGGAATTCCTGGTTTCGCGGCTCGATGCGCTCAAGCCGGGCGATCCGGCGACCGGCCGCGCCGTCCCGGTCTGCCGCCTGGTGCTGACGACGGCGGCGGCGGTGGAGCTGATAAGGGCGAGCGGCCAGATCACGAGCGCCTTGATGCAGGCCGGCGTGCTGCGGCAGCCCGACGGCAATGTGGCTCCTGCCGGGAAGCCGAGCTGAGAGAGATTCGCCATCTCCGCTCATCCCGCGCAAGCGGGAATCCAGTTCTTTTTTCGCGAGATGACCAGGTCCCCGCTTTCGCGGGGACGAGCGGTTGGGGAAAATCCCACACGAACCCTTTGCGGAGAGACGTCAGGGAGTGCGCGCGACCGGCTACGCTGCGGTGCTGGCGGACTGGGCCTTGCCGGATTTGCGGGCTTTCTCCTGCGCCTCGGCGGCGCGGATCTCCGAGAGCCGCTGCTGGACCTGATCGGAGAACAAGTATTGGGCCGGCCTCTGGCGGTCGAGCGGGATTTCCGGCGCCATCGGGCCCTCGGTGCGCGGCCCGCGTAGCGCCACCCGGATCGCCTCGAGGGGCGAGGTGAACATCGCCTCCGCGGCGGTCGCCTCATAGCCGCAATGGGCCATGCAGTTCGCGCATTTTTCGTAGGCACCGGTACCGTAGGACTCCCAATCGGTGGTCTCCATCAGCTCCGTGAACGTCTTGGCGTAGCCTTCGCCCAAGAGGTAGCAAGGCTTCTGCCAGCCGAAAATGTTGCGCGTGGGCATTCCCCACGGTGTGCAATGGTAGGTCTGGTTGCCGGCGAGGAAATCCAGGAACAAGGTCGAATGGATGAAGTTCCAGCGCTTGCCCTTGCCGTAGGCGAAGACCTCGCGGAACAGCTCCTTGGTCTTGCGGCGATTGAGGAAGTGATCCTGGTCGGGCGCCCGTTCATAGGCATAGCCGGGCGAGATCGTCACGCCTACGCCGAGCTCCTGCGTCAAGTCGAGGAAGGCGGCGATGTCCTTGGCGGGATGCCCGTCGAAGATCGTGGCATTGACGTTGACCGTAAAGCCCCTGGCCTTGGCGGCCTTGATAGCCGATACCGCCCGCTCGAAGCCGCCTTCCATGCATACGGACTTGTCGTGGTGCTCCTTGATGCCGTCGAGGTGCACCGAGAAGAACAGAAACGGTGACGGCTCGAACAGGTGCAGCTTCTTCTCCAGGAGCAGCGCATTGGTGCACAGCGAGACGTACTTCTTGCGCTCCACCAGGCCTTTGACGATCTCGCCGATCTCCTTGTGGATGAGCGGCTCGCCGCCCGGGATCGCGACCATCGGGGCGCCGCATTCGTCGGCGGCGTCGAGACATTCCTTGACCGACAGGCGGCGATTGAGAATGGCATCGGGATAATCGATCTTGCCGCAGCCGGTGCAGGCGAGATTGCAGCGGAACAGCGGCTCGAGCATCAGCACCAGCGGAAAGCGCTTTCGACCCGCAAGCTTCTGCTTGAGGATGTAGGCGCCGATGCGCATCTCGCGGTGAAACGGAATGGCCATGTTACTCGACTCTCTCTTTGACGCCACTCTGCTGACGCGTGGATACCGGACCTTCAGGTGACCGTGGCTAATTCGGCAGGCAGGCGGAATTCGATCTTTTCCTCGCGGCCGGGGAGCACCGAGACATCGACCGGGCCCAGGCGGCGCAGCGACTTGATCACGTCGTCGACCAGCACTTCCGGTGCCGACGCGCCCGCCGTGATGCCGACGGTGGCGGCGCCCGTAAGCCACTGTGGATCGAGCTCGCTGCCGTCGGCGATGAGATAGCTCGGCACGCCGGCCTCGCTGCCGATCTCGCGCAAGCGGTTGGAGTTGGAGCTGTTGGTCGCGCCGACCACCAGGATGACGTCGACGAGCTTGCTCAGCTCGCGCACCGCGGACTGGCGATTCTGCGTCGCATAGCAGATATCGCGCGTTTCCGGACCGACGAGGTCCTTGAAGCGGCGCTGCAGCGCGCTGATGATGCCCTGGGTGTCGTCGACCGAGAGCGTCGTCTGCGTCACATAGGCGACCGGAGTGTCGGCCGAAAGCTCGAGCTTGGCCACATCGGCCTCATTCTGCACCAGGATCACGGGCGCCGAGATTTGTCCCATGGTGCCTTCGACCTCGGGGTGGCCGGCATGGCCGATCAGGATCAGCTTGCGGCCCTGCCCGACATAGCGCTTGCCCTGATTGTGCACCTTGGTGACCAGCGGACAAGTGGCGTTGAGAACCGGCAGGTCGCGCTTGGCGGCTTCGTCCTCGACGCTCTTCGCCACCCCATGGGCGCTGAAGATCGTCACCGAATTGGGCGGCACCTCGGAGAGCTCCTCCACGAAGCGCGCGCCCTTGGCCTTGAGGCTTTCGACCACGTGCTTGTTGTGCACGATCTCGTGGCGCACGTAGACCGGCGGCCCGTATTTCTCCAGCGCGCGCTCGACGATCTCGATGGCGCGCACGACGCCGGCGCAGAATCCCCGCGGCTGAGCCAGGATGACTTTCATCGTTTCACGTCCATCGGCGGATCACTTTCATGGCGGCGACTTCGTCGGCATCGATTTCGTTGGCGCGTGGCCGACCTCGTTAGGTGATAAAGTGGTGACGGCGCGGCGTTAGCCCAAGGGTCAGAATCGTGGGTCAGAATCGTGGGTCGGAACCATGGGTCAGAACCAAGGGTCACAACCAACGGTCAGCGGAGCTTGGCGACTTCCCGCAGGGCATCCTTTCCGAGCGCTTCGAAGACTTTGGCAACGATACCCTTGGCGTCGAGCCCGGCCGCCGCATACATGGCGGCAGGGCTGTCATGCTCGATGAACGTGTCCGGGAGCACCATGCACCGCACCTTGAGCCCGTGGTCCAGGGCGCCGTGCTGGGTCAGCGCTTGCAGAACCTGGGCGCTGAAGCCCCCGACGGCTGCCTCTTCGACGGTGATGAGAACTTCATGCTCGCGCGCCAGCCGCAGCACCATGTCCACATCCAAAGGCTTGGCGAAGCGCGCGTCCGCGACCGTGGTGGTCAGGCCGTGCGAGGCGAGCGTTTCGGCCGCGGCCAGACAATGCGCCAGCCGGGTGCCGAAGCTCAAGAGCGCCACCGAGCTGCCTTCGCGCATGATGCGGCCCTTGCCGATCTCCAGCGGCACGCCGAATTCGGGCATGTCGACGCCGACGCCGTCGCCGCGCGGATAGCGCAATGCGCTCGGCCGGTCGTCGATCGCGGCCGCGGTTGCCACCATGTGGACCAGCTCCGCCTCGTCGGCCGCCGCCATGAGCACGAATCCCGGCAGGCAGCCCAGATAGCTGACATCGAACGCGCCCGCATGGGTGGGTCCGTCGGCGCCCACCAGGCCGGCGCGATCGAGCGCGAAGCGCACCGGCAGGCGCTGGATCGCGACGTCATGCACGACCTGATCATAGGCGCGCTGCAGGAAGGTCGAATAGATGGTGGCAAACGGCTTGTAGCCCTCGGTGGCGAGCCCCGCCGCGAAGGTCACCGCATGCTGCTCGGCGATGCCCACATCGAAGGTGCGCTCCGGAAACGCCTTGCCGAAAATGTCGACGCCGGTGCCCGACGGCATGGCCGCCGTGATCGCCACGATGCGATCGTCCTTGCGCGCCTCCTTGACCAGGCTCTCGCCGAAAACCTTGGTGTAGGAGGGCGCGTTCGATTTCGGCTTGTCCTGCTTGCCGGTCGAGACATCGAACTTGACGACGCCATGGTATTTGTCGTCCGAGGCTTCGGCAGGCGCGTAGCCCTTGCCCTTCTGGGTCACCACGTGGACCAGAACCGGCCCCTCTCTGGTGTCGCGGACATTCTTGAGCACCGGCAGGAGGTGATCGAGATTGTGCCCGTCGATCGGGCCGATATAGAAAAATCCAAGCTCCTCGAACAAGGTGCCGCCGGTCACCAGGCCGCGCGCATATTCTTCCATGGCGCGCGCGCGCTGCTCGAGGAATTTCGGCAGCCGCTTGGCGAGCTGCCGGATGGTCTGGCGCAGCGAGCGATAGGGCCGTCCGGAAACCAGGCGCGCCAGATAGGCCGACAAGGCGCCGACCGGAGGCGCAATCGACATATTGTTGTCATTGAGGATGACGATAAGGCGCGAGTCCATCGCGCCTGCATTGTTCATGGCCTCGTAGGCCATGCCGGCCGACATGGCTCCGTCGCCGATGACGCAGACCACGTTGTGGGACAGCCCCCTGAGATCACGAGCGACCGCCATGCCGAGACCTGCCGAGACGGAGGTCGAGGAGTGGGCCGCGCCGAACGGGTCATATTCGCTTTCCGCGCGCTTGGTGAATCCCGACAGGCCCCCGCCCTGGCGCAGCGTGCGAATCCGGTCGCGCCGGCCGGTGAGGATCTTGTGCGGATAGGCCTGATGCCCGACATCCCAGACCAGCCGGTCGCGCGGCGTGTCGAACAAATAGTGCAGCGCGACCGTGAGCTCGACGACACCGAGCCCGGCCCCCAAATGACCTCCGGTCACCGCCACGGCGCTGATGGTCTCGGCCCGCAATTCATCCGCGATCTGGCGGAGGTCCTTTTCGGGCAGACGGCGCAAGTCGGCGGGGATACCGATCGTATCGAGCAAGGGAGTGGGCGTGACACCGATTGGATTTGCTATAGTCATGATCACTACAATTCCTGCTAGCACACAGCGGCACAGATGCGACTCGAACGGAGAGGCGATTCAAACAAAGGAATTCCAAAGCTCTGGTCCAAGGCGCCAAGAAGCTGAGCTGACGGTTGGGCGCCTCCACAAGCCAAGGCATTCCCTGGGGGGAGGGAGCCCCAGAGACCCGAGGCATCGGATAGTTAAGACTTTGAATACCCGGATGGTTCGCTTGGTTCAATGGGGCTCAAGCCCGATTTCACGCACAATGTGGGGAAAGAAAGAATCATGCTCAAAGCTAAACTTGCCACGCTTGTTAGTATTTGCACGCATAACGCTTGGGTTGTAATCGTCGTCGCACTCCTTCTGTCCGTTGTTTCAGGCATCTATACGGTCCGCAATTTTGCCATTAATACAAACGTTAACCAGCTAATCTCTCGCGACCTGCCTTGGCGCCAACGAGAACTCGCGTTTGTTGAGGCATTTCAGGGACATTACGAAAAAGTGCTTGCCGTCATCGATGCAGCCACGTCGGAACGGGCGAGCGCGGCCAGCAAGGCCCTCGCCGAGAAGCTGTCGGCCGAGCCGCAGCTGTTCCCATCGGTCCAGGAGCTCAGCGAAAACCCATTTTTCGCCCGCAATGGCCTTTTGTTCTTACCCACCGAAGAGGTTGCCGGCACGGTCGGGACGCTGGCGCAATCCCAACCGCTCGTCCAGGTGCTGGTGGCCGACCCGTCCTGGCGGGGGCTGATCCAGGCGCTCGCCTTTTCGCTGCAAGGCATCCAAGCCCAGAAATTCACCCTCGACGACATGGTCCGTCCGCTGACGATGTTCGCCCGGCCGATCGAGGACGCGCTTGCCGCCCGGCCGGCGAGCTTTTCCTGGCGCGAGCTGGTGAACCGCAAGCCGCCGACGCCCAACGACCTGCGCCGCTTCATCGAGATCAGCCCGGTGCTCGATTATGGCGCCTTGGAGCCGGGCAAGAAGGCGACCGACGCGATCCGGCAGGCGGCCACCGACCTCCATTTCGATTCGCAATATCACGCAAGACTGCGGCTTACGGGCACAATCCCCATCCAGGACGAAGAATTCGCCACGCTCAAAGACCATGCCTTCGAGAACGCGCTCGGCACCATCATCGTGGTGCTGACCATCCTTTGGCTGGCGCTGAAGTCCCCGAAAATCATCCTGGCAGTGTTCCTCACCATTGCCGTGGGACTGGCGATCACGGCGGCGCTTGGATTGTGGATGGTGGGCTCGCTCAATCCGATCTCGATCGCCTTCGCGGTCCTGTTCGTGGGCATCGGCGTCGATTTCGGCATTCAGTTCAGCGTGCGCTATCGCGCCGAGCGCTACGAGATCAACAATCTGCGCGTCGCCCTGGCCAACACGGCCAAGCATGTCGGCATACCGCTCACGCTGGCCGCGACCGCGACGGCGGCAGGCTTCCTGTCGTTCCTGCCGACCGACTATCGCGGCGTCTCGGAGCTCGGCCAGATCGCCGGCGTCGGCATGATCATCGCCTATGTGGGCAGCATCACGCTGCTTCCGGCGCTCCTCAAGGTGCTCAACCCGCCCGGCGAGAAGCAGCCGCTGGGCTATGCGTCGCTCGCCCCGGTCGATCGGTTCATGGAGCGAAACCGCATCGCCATCATCGTCGGCACCGCGGTGGTGGTGCTCGGCGGGCTGCCGCTCCTCTACAATCTGCAGTTTGATTTCAACCCGATCAATCTGAACAACCCCAAGGTCGAGTCGATCGCCACCTATCTCGATCTGCGCAGCGATCCGGCGACCGGCGCCAGCACGATCGAGGTGCTGGCCCCTTCGCTGGCGGAGGCGAAGCAGGAGGCGGATCGGATCGGCGCCCTGCCCGAAGTCGCGCGCGTCGTGACCATCGACAGCTTCGTCCCCGGCGATCAGCCGCAAAAGCTGCAGGCCATCGGGCAGGCCGCCAAGGCGCTCGGTGCGACCTTGGCACAGACGCCCCATCCGCTGCCGACCGACGCCGAAATCGTCACTGCGCTCAAAAGCGGGGCCGATACCCTGACCAAGGTCGTCGGCACCCAGCAAGGGCCCGGTGCCGCGGCGGCCAAGCGCCTGGCGGATGCCTTGGCACAACTAGCCAAGTCCGATTCCGCCACGCGCGCCAAGGCGCAAGAGGTATTCATCTCGCCGCTCAAGATCGCACTCGACGGATTGCGAAGCTCGCTGCAGGCGGAGCCGATCACCGACATGACGTTGCCTGCCGACCTGACCGGTCAGTGGCTCAAGCCGGATGGCCGCGCGCGCGTCGAGATCTATCCGAAGGGCGATCCCAACGACAACGAAGTGCTGCGGCAATTCGCCCGCGCCGTGCTCGCCGTCGAGGCGAGCGCGACCGGCGGGCCGATCTCGATTCTGGAATCCGGCCGCACCGTCATCCGTGCCTTCATCGAGGCCGGCGGCTGGGCGCTCACCTCGATCGCCTTCTTGCTCTGGATCGTGTTGCGCCGGTTCACCGATGTCCTGCTGACCCTCATTCCGCTGCTGGTCGCCGGGATCGTGACGCTCGAGCTCTGCGTGCTGATCGGAATGCCGCTCAACTTCGCCAACATTATAGCGCTGCCGCTGCTCTTGGGCGTCGGCGTTGCGTTCAAGATCTACTACATCACGGCCTGGCGGGCCGGCCAAACCGGATTGCTGCAATCAAGCCTCACCCGCGCCGTCATCTTCAGCGCCATGACGACTGCGACGGCGTTCGGCAGCCTCTGGCTGTCGAGCCATCCAGGCACGTCCACTATGGGCAAATTGCTGGCTTTGTCGCTGGCCTGCACGCTGGCGGCGGCGGTGCTGTTCCAGCCCGTCCTAATGGGTCCCCCGCGCGAGATCGGGGACACGTGAGCATACATTGCTCTGCGCCGGGCCGGCCGCCTTGACGCGAGCCCAGTTCTGCCCGCCGCAGAACAGGCCGCCGAGAACGCAACCTTCCAGGTGCAAGACATCGGGATTGGCCAGCCTGATGTTGGCATCGTAGGTCTGCCCGCTCATGGCGTTGTAGATCTGCCCGCGCCAGACCGTTTGCGGCCCCTCCGGGCGCTGCTGCACGGTCGGCCGCATGCCGAGCAGGATCGGAATGCCGAGCGTAGGGCGGCCGCGCAAGGACGGGTTGGGATTTTCGGTATCGCGGCCGGGCGCGCTTTCCCAGACGACGATGCCCCAAAGCACGCCACTGCAATTCTCGATCTCGATCTGGGCGGATTTATCCTCGACCAGCCAGACACCTTTGGGATCCGCGGCTGCGGCAGAGGCGCACGCCGAGATCAAGCTGCACACGACCAGGATCGGCAAACGCATTTTGGCTCCTTTCAGAATGCCCGTGGTTCTCGATTCTCCGTACTATTCCGTACTACAGTGCAACAAGCGCGCCAGGGCGTTTGGGCCCGGCGTGCCCGCATGGATTGATTGAGAAGGCCGCGCTAGGTCATTGATTTTGGAGCACTTTCCTTGGACGGAGGAAGGCATGAGCGGAAAAGCCGTGCGCGAGCGCAAGCGCAAGCAGTGTTGGGTGATCAACAACGAGGTGGTCGATCCGCCGCCCCGGGCCGTGCCGAGCAGGGATGAGCTCACCGCACGCCATCACGATTTTATCGACGACCTCGAGGCCAAGGGACTCCTGGTCGGCGCCGGGCCGTTTCTCGACGATACCGGCAATCGTTTCGGCACCGGCATGATCATCTTTCGGGCGGCGACCCGCCGCGAGGCCGAGACCATCGCCAACCGGGAGCCCTATATCGCCCACGGGGTGCGCCGCCTCAAGCTGGTGCCGTGGCAGCGCATCGCCGGACAATAAGGCAGCATCGAAACCCTGCGGAGGAACCACACATGAACATTGCCGTCCGAGCTGACGATCGCTTCGTCAAAGTCGATGGCCGCAACATCCGCTATCTCGAAGAGGGCAGCGGCGTGCCGGCGATCCTGCTGCACGGGAGCTCGCTCGGCTCCTCGGCCGATGTCTTTCGCCGCAATCTGCACGCACTCGGGCGCCACGGCGTCAGGGCGATCGCGGTCGACCTGCCGGGCTTCGGCAAGAGCGATGCGGCGGACGGATTGAGCGCCGCATTGCGCATGACCTTCGTGCTGCGCTTCATGGACGCGCTCGGGCTCAAGCAGGCGGCGCTGATCGGCCATTCCTCCGCCGGCAGCGCGGTGGTGAGCATGGCGCTCGAGCATCCCGAACGGGTGTCGCATGTGATCATTCTCGGCACCGGCAGTCTCTTGCCGCCGCTCGAAACCGCGGCCGGCAAGGTGGGCGCCCGCGGCGAAGCGGCGCAGGCGCGACTCGAAGAGCGGATGGTGCGCCAGGAGCCGACGCCGGAGGATACCCGCGCGCTGCTCGAGGCGAACTTGTTTCATCACGAGTTGATCACGCCCGAGGAACTCGAGCTGCGGCACCAGAACAGCATCGGGCGCTGCTTCGAGCAATTCGTGCTGCGCCACGCCGAGGCGCGGGAAGGCGGCGGCGGCGCCAAGAGCAAGGACGCGGTGCCGCTGTGGCGGCGCCTCGCCGACCTCAAGATGCCGCTGCTCATGATCTATGGCCGCGAGGATCGCGCCCGCGCCGCGGAGCGCGCCAGCCTCCTGCATGAGCGCTACCCGCAACTCGATCTGCACTTCGCGGAGGGCTGCAAGCACCTGGTGCCGTGGGACGCCGCCGATCTGTTCCATCGGCTGGCGGTGCCGTTTCTCAGGCGCTGAGGAGGCACCCATCAGACGAGCCCGATCGGCCTGCGCCAGAGGCTGAGATGGCGCTGACCGGCGCAAGACTCAGCGTGGAATGTGACGTTCGAATGAGCGAATGGAGAGACGTATGCCAGGGGATCGCTTGTGGCGCTTCGCCTTGATCGCAGCAATCACGCTTCTTACGCCGCAATGGGCTGTCGCGCAGAGCACGCCGGAATTCATCGCGTTCCCGGGCGCCAGCAAGGCGGCGCTTTACCGGCCCGATGCCGGCCCGGCGCCTCATGTGGGCATCCTGGTGATGCACCGCACCAGCAACTTTCTGGGACATCGTGCCTGCACCGAATTGTCGCGACGCGGGTTCTTGATGCTCTGCATGAATACCCGCTTCGAGAACAACGAGGCGCTGGTCGATTTCGAGAAGCTGCCGCTTGACGTGAAGGCCGGCGTCAACTTTCTGCGCGCCCAACCCGGCATCAGCAAGGTCGTGCTGTTCGGGCATAGCGGCGGCGGGCCTCTGATGGCGCTCTATCAGGCGGTCGCGGAGAACGGACCCGCCTACTGCAAGGGGGGAAACAAGCTCTCCGAATGCGGCGATGACCTCGCCGGCCTCGTCCCTGCCGATGGCATCATCTTCGCCGACGCCCATCCGGGAAACTCCATCAACACCTTGCGCGGCCTCAACCCGGCGGTCGCGAACGAAAATAATCCGCCGGACGCGCCGCTCGTTCCCGATCTCGATCCTTTCGATCCGAAGAACGGTTTCAATCCGAACGGCCCGTCGAGCTATTCCGCCGCGTTCCAGGCCCGCTACTTCAAGGCGCAGGCCGATCGCATGAATGCCCTGATCGACATCGCACGCGCCAAGCTCGAGCGCATGAAGCGCAACGACTATCCCTATCCCGACGACGACATCCTGATCATCCCGCGCGGCGGCAATCCGGGTGCCGGGCCGGGCGCTTCGGCGGCCCTGTTCGTCGCGGAGCCCGATATTGCGGCGGTCAACGCCACGGCACGGCCGGAACGGCTTCTGCGCAACGACGGCACGATCGCGCAAGAGATGATCAAGAGCGTGTTCGTCGCCAATCCGAAGCTCGCACGCGACAATCTACGGTTCCGCAGCGGCACCAAGGTCTACACGTTGCGCTCGTTCTTGAGCGCGCAGGCGATCCGGGCCCGCAACTCGATGGACGACATCGACTACTGCTCGAGCAACAACTCGACCGTCTGCGCGGTCCAATCGATCTCGGCGCCGGTCCTGTTCGCCGCCATGGGGGCGCACTATTTCATTCGCGACAATGAGCGGCACTACGACATGGCGCACAGCAAGGACAAGGACTTCATTGTGATCGAAGGGGCTGTTCACGGCTTCACGCCATGCACTGCCTGCGAGCGCACGCCCGGCCAATATTCCAACAGCGTGAAGAACCTGTTCGACTATGCGGCGAACTGGATCAACGCCCGCTTCTGATCAACCACAGGAGAATGAAGTGATCGACGTTTACGCTTGGACCACCGGCAACAACCGCAAGATTCCGATCTTCCTGGAGGAGACTTCCCTGCCCTACCGGCTGCACATGGTGGACATCCACAAGGGCGAGCAGTTCAAGCCGGAATTCGTCGCCATCTGCCCCAACAGCAAGGTTCCGGCCATCATCGACCAGGATGGCCCAGGCGGAAAGCCGCTGGCGCTGTTCGAGTCGGGCGCGATCCTGATCTATCTCGCCGACAAGACCGGCCGCTTCATGCCCAAGGACGGCGCCGGACGCTATCACGTGATCGAATGGGTGATGTTCCAGATGGCCAACGTCGGGCCGCTGTTCGGGCAGGCGCACCATTTTCTTGACAAGACGCCGGAACCGATACCCTACGCCATCGATCGCTACGTCAAGGAGGCGGCACGGCTCTACGAAGTGATGGAGAAGCGGCTCGGCGGGGTCGAATATCTCGCCGGCGATTATTCGATCGCCGACATGACCACCTTTGTCTGGCTGCGCAATCCCAAGCATCAGGGCCAGAAGCTCGAGGATTATCCCAACATCAAGCGCTGGTTCGGCGCGATCCACGCCCGTCCCGCCGTGCAGCGCGCCCATCAGGCGGTCGAGGAGGCCGGCAAGCGCACCGTCGCGATGCGGGAAGCGGTGTAG
>WNFJ01195534.1_pt2 | contig 33548 bp, 35 predicted proteins | sample 5400461 | NCBI WGS metagenome assembly WNFJ01 (sample SAMN13153349, study PRJNA577476) | soil metagenome | isolation source: 115 cm saprolite on Douglas fir-dominated hillslope | place: USA:California | collected 2013-09-17
GCAAACGCTTGAAATCCCATCCCCCGCCGTCGGCCATGACGGGGAGCCGCACGACGCGGAGGTTCTTCTTGTCGCGGAACACGGCGAGTGCCTCGGCCTGGAACGCCGGCGCAACCACCACTTCGACGAACAGGTCCCGCATCGCTTCGGCGACGGCCCGATCCACGGCGCCGTTGAACCCGATCACGGACCCGAACGCCGACGTGCGGTCGGTTGCGAGCGCGCGGCCGTACGCCTCAACCGGTGAGCGGCCCAAGGCGATACCGCAGGGCGTTGTGTGCTTGATGATCGCGCACACCGCCCGGTCCGCCCCGCTCCAAGGGGCCACGGCCATGAGCGCCGCGTCCACGTCCAGCAAGTTATTGAACGACAGCTCCTTGCCGTGGAGCTGCTCCAGTTCGCGGATGCCCGGCTCCTCGGTGGCGTACAGCGCCGCGGCCTGGTGCGGATTCTCCCCGTAGCGCAGCTCCTGGCGCCGCTCGAGCGCGAGGGTAATCCGCTCGGGCCAGCCTGGCACGGACTGCGTGAAGTAGCGGTGGATCGCGGCGTCGTAGGCGGCGGTGTGGGCAAACACCTTCGCGGCCAGCGTGCGGCGTAGCGCTACCGACACGTCGCCCGTCCGCAACGCCGCGAGCACGACGGGGTAGTCGTCCGGATCCACGAGGGCGATGACGGCGCGATGGTTCTTGGCGGCGGAGCGCAGCATCGCGGGGCCGCCGATGTCGATCTGCTCGATCGCCTCCGCATCGGTGACCTCGGGCCGCGCGACCGTCTCGCGAAACGGATAGAGGTTCACGGCAACGAGGTCGATCGGCGTGATGCCGTGCTGGGCGAGGTCGGCGCGGTCGCCCGGATGGTCGCGCCGCGCCAGCAGGCCGCCGTGCACCGTGGGGTGCAGCGTCTTGAGGCGGCCCTCCATCATCTCGGGCATGCCCGTGACCCGGTCCACGGCCAGGACCGGAATCCCCGCCTGCCGCAGCGCCTCGGCCGTGCCGCCGGTCGAGACGAGTTCCCAGCGGAGCGCCACGAGCTCCCGGGCGAAGGCGACGAGGCCGCGCTTGTCCGAGACGGACAGCAGCGCCCTCACCACGCCTCGGCCGCGGCCTGGATCAGTTCGGCGAGGCTCGCCACGTCCTTCAGGTCGATGAGTTCGGCGGGGGAATGGGAGTACCGCATGGGCCAGCCGATGGCAACGTCCACCACGCCGTAGCGCGCGAACATGGAGCCGTCGTTGCCGCCGTTGGTCGTGCCCACTTGGAGCGGGATGCCGCGGGCCCGCGCTAGCGCGACCAGGGAATCGACATAGGCTGGCGGGGTGATCGACGAGTTGTCGAGCGCCCGCGCCACCGGGCCCAGGCCGAGCGGGGCGACCGCGAAGTTGGGCAGCTCGAGCGGGGAGTCCGCCGTCACGAAGGTATCGATCGCGTGCACGCGCTTGGGCGTCGTGCCGAGCGCGCGCGCGGCGACCGCCGCTCCCTCGAGTCCGATCTCCTCCCGCACGCTCCAGATGAAGATCACCTCGTGGCGCAGCGCCGCGCGGTCGAGATGGCGCAGCGCGAGCACCAATGCCGCGTCGCCCACGCGGTCGTCGCACGCTCGGCCCGTGGCGCGGGTGCCGGCCAGCCGGACGTACTGCTTCGGCATCGTAACGGTCGCCCCCGGGCCCACGCCGAGCGCCAGGGCCGGCGCGCGCGCGCCGGCGCCTACGTCGACTCGTAATAGCGGCGGCGTGTGACGGGTGAACCCGGAATCGCGCGGCAGGAACACCCCGGGCACATCGCCCCGCTCGCCATGCACGAGCGCGGGCTGTGCCTCGAACAGGGCGGCGAAGAAGCCACCGCGCGGCTCGAGCTCGAGTGAGCCGTCGTCCCGGACGGCCGCGACCCGGAAGCCGATCTCGTCTAAGTGCGCCACGAAGACGACGACGGGATCGCCCCGCCCGATGCGCACCCAGAGGTTCCCCGCCGTGTCCGTTTCGGCGTGTGCCCACGCCGGCAGCAGGCGCCGGACCGTCTCCCGCACCGGCCCCTCGGCTCCCGAGACGCCGTAGGCTTCGATGAGCGGGGCGAGCACGAGCTGCGCGTCGGCGATCCGCGCCGGGTCTTGTCCGGTGAGCGGCGTCGCCGGGGCGGCGGCCAGCATGAACGCCACGAGACCCCCGGCCGCGAGCGCCCGCACGCGGCTCATCGCCCCTCCAGCCACGCCACCAGCTGTCGCTCCAGCGCTTCCGCCTCTCGCAAGGCGACGGTCTCGACGGCCGTGTCCGGGTAGCGGGCTGGGAGAGTCACGATCTTCGTCTCTTCGAACGGGCCGAGCAGCGCCTGCACGCTCGCCACGGCGCCGTCCTGGGCGTAGAGGCTCTGCACCGTGAAGGCTACGACGACTGTCCCGCGCACCCGCGGCTGCGTCAGGGCGGCTGCGGCGAGCGCCGCACAGGCGGCGCGCCGGCCCCCGCCGCGCACGGCCAGCAGGCGATCGCCGTACAGCAGCGGTTGTTTCGTGAGCGCGACCGGCGCGAGCACGTCGATCCCGAGCGCCCGGGCCCCCGCCGCCGCCGTCGCGCCCACGTCGACGTACGCGCGTCGAGCGACCGCGCGTCAGGTGGACCGACTTCACCGCGACGACACCGGGGACGGGGCCGCGCGTGCCGAATACCGTCACCCGATGCCCCTCCAGCTGCTGGTCGAAAAGCGGGTAGGGGACGTGGGTGCCCACGCGCCGCAGCAGCAGGTACCCCTCCGGTGTGACGGCGCCCACCACGTAGCCCACCTCGTCGAGCGGGCAGGCGGCGAGGCGACGCGGCGCGCCCCGTCCGAGCGTGAGCGTGACGTTGCCGACCCGGTCGCGCGCGGCTCCCGGGAGGAGCGCGAGGAGCGAGTCCGTCATCGCCTGCTCGAGCCCCGTCACAGCCGTCATGGCCCCGAACCGCAGGGCCAGCGCGGCGACGCTCGTCTGGGCCTGGAGACGGGTCGCGGCCGCGGCGGCGAGCCACAGTAGCGCCGTCGCCGCGACGACCCGGCAGCGCCGGGAGGGATCTGCGCTACCCGATGTCGATCTCACCTTGGTCTCCTGCGAGGAACGCCGCACCGGTGGCGAACAGCCGGACGGGCCGCTCCGGTACTCCCCGACGCGCCAGCTCCAGCACCACGGACGGCAGCAGGCGGTGCTCCGCCGCGAGCACGCGCGCCGCGAGCGACTCCGGTGTGTCGCCCGGATGCACGGGCACCGGCCACTGCGCGATGATCGCGCCGTTGTCGTACGCGTCGTCGACGTAGTGGACCGTCGCGCCCGACACGGCCGCTCCGCTCGCGAGCACCGCGGCATGGACGCGGCGCCCGTACATGCCGGGGCCGCCGAACCCGGGGAGCAAGGCCGGGTGGATATTAATCAGCCGCCAGCGGAAACGGGCAACCACCGCCGGTGGAATCCGTTTCACATAGCCCGCCAGCACGGCCAGCCGTGCGTCACCGAGGGCCGCCAGCATCTCGTCGGCGTCCGCGGGAGCGGCGAGCACGACGCTCGGGACACCCGCCCGGCGCGCCCGTTCGAGGGCCGCTGCGTCCGCGCGACTCCAGATCACGCGCGCCACCCGCGCGGCCGCCGTCGCGCCCAATCCGTCCAGTAGCGCCTGCAAGTTGGTGCCGCCACCCGAGCCGAGCACCGCCACCGGAACCGGCGTCACCGGCGGCAAGGGCTGAGCGATTTCGGTCTCGCGCCCGCCGTCACGCTGAGCGTGAACGGCCCCGTCGCGAACTTGTCGGTGCTCGTCACCACGATCTGGTAGGTCCCCGTCCGCGGCAGCCGGACGGTGAGGCGGGCGTTGCAGTCGCCCCCGGAGTCGTCGTCCTGCGGCGGCTCGTTCTCGAGCCCGGGGCCGAGCAGGAACACGTAGGCGTCGAACGCGTCGGAGACGAGGTCGAGCGTCACCGTCTCCCCGGCGGTCCCCGCCAGCCGCCACGCCTGGGCGTGGGTGCTCTCGGCGGGGAGGACCACGTCGCCGCGCACGAGCGAGTCACGCACTGTGCCGCCCACCACGATCGCGCCCTTGGGCGAGAGCCCGGCGGCCGCGGCCTCCCCCCCTTGCGCGGCCAGCGCGGGCGCCGCGAGCGCCAGAAGCGCAGCGAGGCTGGAGAGTCTCATGACGCCCGGCAATGTGGCGCCGCTATGAACCCGACACAATCACGGCGGCCGCCGCGGGAAGATCAGCGGTGACCGTGACGCCGAGCGCGCTGGCCTGAGCTACGTCTGCGGCGCCGTGGCCGGTGCCGACGAGGATCGCCCGACCCCCGAGCGCGTGCGCCGGTTCCACATCACTCAGGCGGTCGCCCACCCAGTAGGACTGTGTGAAATCGATCCCCAACGCACTCTGCGCGTCGCGGAACAGCTTGACCCCTGGCTTGCGGCACTCGCATGGGCCGGTGAACTGCGGATGATGGGGGCAGAAGTACGACCCGTCGAGCTGCGCGCCATGCGCGGTGAGCAGCTCGCCGAGGCGCCGCTGGACCGCCGCGTAGTCGGCGACGGCGTACCACCCGCGCGCGATGCCGGACTGGTTACTCACCGTGATCACCAGGTAGCCGGCGGCGCGCAACCGCAGGAGCGCCTCCCCCGCGCCCGGTAACAGCCGCACCCTGTCCGGCTCGTGAAGGTAGCCGGGGTCTTCCACGATCGTGCCGTCGCGGTCCAAAAAGACCGCGCGGCGCGGCGACTGAGCCTCAGGCATCGAGTGCGGCGCGCACGACGCGAGCCGCCGTCTCGAGCTGGTCGGGGAAAATCGTGCGCGCGTCGAGCACGACGCGGCCGTCGGCGATGCGCGCGATGAGCGGCGGGTGGGCGGCGCGCAGGCGCGCGGCCAACACGTCGGGGGCGGGGCGCGCCGGCCGCAGCGCGACGAGCCAGGTCGGGAGTCGCGCGCCCGGGAACGATCCGCCCCCGACTTCGGAGTCGCCGGCGCGGAGCTCGGCCGCGCCACCCAGGCGCTCACACAGCGCCTCGGCGCGCTGCCGCGTCTCGGCGCCGTCCGCTGTGAGCATCCGCAGCACGGGGATCTCGCGGCGGGCGGTCTCGGGGTCGCGATACAGGGCGAGCGTCGCCTCCAGGGCGGCCAACGTGAACTTGTCCGAGCGGACCGCGCGGGCCAGCGGATCCTGGCGGCACGCCTCGATCGCGGCCCGCGTCCCCAGCAGGATACCCGCTTGCGGTCCGCCCAACAGCTTGTCGCCGGAGAACACCACGGCGTCCACCCCACTGGCGCGCCCTTCCTGCACCGTCGGCTCGCCACTGAGGCCCCAGGGCGTCAGCTCGAGCAACAGCCCGCTGCCCAGATCGTACAGACTGGCGCTGCCGTGCGCTCGGGCGAGCGCGGCGATCTCGCTCGCCGGCACCTCTGCCGTGAAACCCGTCACCCGGAAATTCGACTGGTGCACCTTGAGCAGCAGGCGAGTCGCGTGAGTCACCGCCGCTTCGTAGTCGCTGCGGTGCGTCCGGTTGGTGGTCCCGACCTCGACGAGCGTGGCGCCTGAGCGCGCCATGATGTCGGGGATCCGGAAGGCGCCACCAATCTCGACCAGCTCGCCGCGTGACACGATCGCCTCGCCCCCGCGCGCCAGCGCCGACAGCGCGACGAGCAGTGCGCCCGCGGCGTTGTTCACGACGAGGGCATCCTCCGCCCCCGTGAGCTCTACCAGGAGCTCGCGGCACAGGGCGTGACGGGAGCCGCGGGTCCCGCGCTCCAGATCGTACTCCAGGTTCGTGTAGCCCGAGGCGATGCGCGCCACCGCCTCGATCGCGCCGCGCGCCAGGGGCGCCCGGCCCAGGTTGGTGTGGAGCACCACCCCGGTGGCGTTGATGACGGGCTGGAGCGACGGCGCCGCGAGGCGGTGCAGCTGCGCGAGCACCGCGGCGCCCCAGCCCTCGGCGGGCATCGTGCCGCCGTCGGCCCGCGCGCCGGCGACCGTCTCCCGGATGGCGCGCACCACCAGGCTGCGGGGATGGGCCGCGAGCAGCGGCGCGATGTCGGGCTCGGCGAGCAGCGCGTCGATCGGGGGCAGGTGGCGACGGGGATCGCTCACGGGCTGCCTGCGCTCATGGGGGCTTGGGCTTCGCTTTCGCTTTCGCCGTGTCGCGCGCTGCCGGTTTCGGCGGGACCGGTACCACGAGCACGCCCTGCGCGTCTGCCGCGGCGCCGTTCAGGTTCGTGGCGCCGCGCACCCGCACGAGATACTTCGCTCCCGGGGTGAGCGGCGCGGCGGCCTGCACCACCAGCCGCTCGGTGGGGACCGGCCGCTGCAGCAGCAGCCGGTGCACGCGGGTCGTATCGATGCGGGTCGCCGTCGTGTCGCGGCCCGGGGCCCGGGGGCCGCCGCCGGCCACCGGTGGCCGCGCGGCGGCGGGCGGGGGAGCCGCGCGGGCCCGCGCCGTGTCGCGGTGCGCCGCCGTCGTGTCGCGCGCCCGTCGTAGCGAATCCGCCAGCGCACGGGCGCGGGCCGCGAGCGAGTCGTACTGCGCCGCTCCGAACAGCGCCACCACGCGCACGGGGGTCGTGGCTGGAAGCGCGAACAGGTGCACCCGTGCCGTGTCGAGCGGCCGCCGCGGGTCGAGCGGCTGCGTGAACACGAGACGAAAGGCCGTCGAGTCGACCGGGTCGACGCTCCGCAGCCGCGGGCCGGCGGAGTCGTGCACGAACGGCCACAACAGCGCGCTCGCGCTCGAATCGACCGTCAGGCTTACCGTGTCGAACGCCTCCCGCCATAGCGCCCCGCTGGGATGTCGGTGAGCCGAAAATCGCCCACCGAGTCGGTGATCGTGACGTAGGCACTGGTATCGGGCAGGGGCTCGGCGCGGATCACCGCCTGCGGCAGGGCCCGCTGCTCCACCCACAAGAGCGCCGTGCCCGTGATCGCGGCGCTCGGCAACGGGGCGCCGGTGGAGAACAGGATCAGCGTGTGCTGCTTGGTGGCGTTGTGCCGGAGGTCGATGATGCCCGGCAACAGTTCGAGATGATACACCCGGTTCGGCCGCCACCCCTCGGCGGGCTTGACGTGGATCGCATGGCGGTGCCAGGACACCTTCACGTCACCCGCGACGGGGGAAAGGACCACCTTGGCCGCCAGCCCGCTGATCGCCCCCTGGGGCCCTGCGCTCGCCGGCATCTCCTCGATCACCTCGTCGAACTCGATCACGGCGTCACCCTTCAGGTCGGGAACGATCGTCCCGGACTCCGGCACGGTGCGCACGATCACGGGCGGCTTAGTGTGGGGCGGGCCGCCGGGCGGCTCTCCCTGATTCGCGCACGCGACCACGAGGGCGGCTAGGAGCAGCCCAGCGACTGCAGCTTGGCGGCCAGCGCCTGCCGCTGGTCGTGCCACGCTCGCTCCTTGGCGCGCTCTCCAGCGACGACCTCGGCCGGCGCCCGCGCGACGAAATCCTGGTTGCCCAGCTTAGCCGTGAGCCCCGATAGCTGCCGGTCGAGCCGCGTCAGCTCCCCCGCCAGGCGGCGACATTCCTGCTTGACGTCGATCGCATCGGCGAGCGCGACGAACACCTCGCTGCCGTCGCCGAGCACGGCGTGCGCCCCCACGCCGGGCGGCACCCCGTCGAATCCCAGGTCTCCGAGCTGCGCGAGCCGGGTGATCGTCTCGCGCTCGCCTGCCAAGGCGCGTCGCGCCGCCTCGGTCTTGGTCGTCACCGCCGCGCCGAGCCGCGCCTTGGGACTCACGCGGTACTCCGCCCGGATGCTGCGGATCGCGGCGATCGCCTCCTGGACCAGCGCGAATTCGCGTTCGGCGGCCTCGTCGCGCAGGCTCGGCCGCGCCACGGGCCACGCCGCCACGGCGAGCAGCTCGTCTCGCTGGCGCCCCGGCAGCCGTTGCCACAGCTCCTCGGTGATGAATGGCATCACCGGGTGTAGCAGCCGCAGCGCGGCGTCGAAGCAATAGGCGAGCACGGCGGGCGCGTCTCCCGCCAGCCGCGGTTTCACCGCCTCGACGTACCAGTCGGCGAGCTCCTTCCAGAGGAAATCGAAGCAGCGCTTCGCCGCCTCGTCCAGTCGGAACTGCTCGAGCGACGCGGTGGCCTCGCGGATCGCGTCCTGAGCCCGCGACAGGATCCAGCGGTCGGCCAGCGGCAGGTGCCTCACGTCGAGCGCGTCGATCGACCGCACTGGTGCCGGCAGCTGTGCCAGGATGAGCCGCCCCAGGTTCCACACTTTGTTCGCGAAGTTGCGCCCCGGCGCGAAGGTGGTCTCAAGGTCGTCGGGATCGAGGATCAGATCCGATCCGAGCGACACCCCGGCGATCGCCGTCCACCGCAAGGCATCGGCGCCATACAGCCGGACGACGTCGAGTGGATCGATCCCGTTGCCGAGCGACTTGGACATCTTGCGGTGCTGGGTATCGCGCACGGTGCCGTGCAGGTACACCACGGCGAACGGGCGTTTCCCGAGGAAGTGGTAGCCGGCCATGATCATTCGGGCGACCCAGAAAAACAGGATCTCGGGCGCGGTGACGAGCGTGTGGCTGGGATAGAAGCGCTTCAGGTCCGATGTCTCGTCCGGCCACCCCAGCGTGGCAAACGGCCACAGCCAGGACGAGAACCACGTGTCGAGCACGTCGGGGTCCTGCTGCACCGGGCCGCCGCACTTCGGGCACCGCGTCGGATCTTCCCGGTCGGCCCACTGCTCGCGGCACCGGACGCAGCTAAACACCGGGATGCGCTGGCCCCACCACAGCTGGCGCGAGATGTTCCAGTCGCGGATGTGCTCCAGCCAGTTCACATAGGTCGCCCCCCAGCGTTCGGGAACGAGCCGCACCTCACCGGAGCGGTAGGCGCGCAGCGCGGGCTCGGCGAGCGGCTGCATCTTCACGAACCACTGGTCGGAGAGGCGCGGCTCGACCACGGTGTCGCAGCGGTAGCAGTGGCGCACCGCGTGCTGATGCGGCGTCACGTGATCCAACAGCTTCCGTTCGCGCAGCATCTGGAGGATGATTTCGCGCGCCTCGAAGCGGTCCAGCCCACGCACCTCGGGGGGGACCCTGGCACCCGCCTCCTGGTCGGGCTCCTCGCCCATCGTCCCGTTCTCGCGGATGACGAGCGGCGCCGCGAGGTGGTGGCGCTGCCCGATCTCGAAATCGTTGGCGTCGTGCGCCGGCGTCACCTTGACGACCCCAGTGCCGAACGCCGGATCGACGGCGTCGTCCGCAATGATCGGGATCGGGAGAGCGGTGATGGGCAGGCGCGCCGTCTTCCCGACGAAGCCGGCGTGCCGCTCGTCTTTGGGGTGCACCGCGAGCGCCGTGTCGCCGAGCAGCGTCTCGGGGCGCGTGGTCGCGACCGTGAGATAGGGCGCCGGCCCCCCCTCTACGGGATAGCGGATGTAATAGAGGTTCCCGGTCTCTTCGGCGAACTCGGCTTCCTCGTCCGACAGGGCGGTGCGACAGCGCGGGCACCAATGGATCACGCGGTGGCCGCGATAAATCAGCCCCTCTTCCCACAGCCGCACGAACACCTCGCGCACCGAGCGCGTGTAGGGGGGGTCGAAGGTAAACCGCGTACGGCTCCAGTCGCAGGAGCAGCCGATCACCTTGAGTTGCTCGAGAATGATGTGACCCGTCTCGCGCACGTACTCCCAGACGCGCGCCACGAACCGCTCGCGGCCGAGGTCGAACCGGGTCTTGCCCTCTTTCGCGATGAGCCGCTCGACCACGTTCTGGGTCGCAATGCCGGCGTGATCCGTGCCGGGGAGCCAGAGGGCCTCGCGTCCGCGCATGCGCTCGAACCGGATCAGCACGTCCTGCGTCACGTTGTTGAGCCCCTGGCCCATGTGCAGCACGGCCGTGACGTTGGGCGGGGGGATCACGATCACATAGGGCTGTTTGGGCGAGTCCGCGCGGGCGGTGAACACGCCCCGGTCGAGCCAGCGCTGGTAGGTCCCGGGCTCGACGTCGTGCGGTGCGTACTGGGGCGGAAGCTCGAACGTGGGCTGCGGCATTCCTTAATATAGAAACGCTCGGCTGGCGGGCGCGCGATGCGCGCGGCGCGGTGCCACGCTGCGCCTGTTCGACCGTCGGGCGCCCTGCTAGAATATCCCTCAAATGCCCGACGAATCAAACGTTCTGCCTACCAGTCGCATCGCGCGCTGGCTCACCTTCGGCGCGCTTATCCTGCTCGGCGTGCTGCTGTATTTCCGCGACGGGCGGCACGTGCCGCCGCTGCCCGCACCCGCCGCGGCCGGCCAGCCCGCGCCCTGACCGCATGGCGGGGTCCCAGATTTCCGTCACGCTCCCCGACGGGAGCGAAAAGCGTGTGCCGGCGGGCAGCACCGGGGCCGATCTCGCCAAGGCCATCGGCCCCGGGCTCGCCAAAGCCGCGCTTGCCGCCCGGGTCGATGGCCAGGTATGGGACTTGGCCCGCCCGCTGCCGGATGGCGCGACGGTCGCCCTCCTCACCGACAAGGACCCCCAGGCCCTCGATGTGCTGCGCCACTCCGCCGCCCACGTGCTCGCCACCGCGGTGCGCCAGTTGTTCCCGCACGCCAAGTTCGGCTTCGGGCCGCCCATCGCGGACGGCTTCTACTACGATTTCGACGTCCCCACGCCGTTCACGCCCGAGGACCTCGAGCGCATCGAGGCGCAGATGCGCCAGGTGACGCAGGCGGATTACCCCTTCGTGCGCGAGGAAGTCGACCGCGCCGAGGCGAAACGGCGCTTTGCCGATGACCCGCTCAAGCTCGAGCGCATCGACGACCTCGGACCGAACGAGGTGATCTCGGTCTACACCGACGGGCCGTTCGTGGACCTGTGCCGCGGTCCCCACGTCCCGAGCACGGGGCGGATCAAGCACTTCAAGCTGCTGCACGCCGCGGGCGCGTACTGGCGCGGCGATGAGCGCCGCCAGATGCTGCAGCGCATCTACGGCACGGCGTGGTTCCGCGCGGAGGACCTCGCGGCCTACCTGCGGCAGCTCGAGGAAGCCAAGAAACGCGACCACCGCATCCTGGGGAAGCAACTCGACCTGTTTTCGATACGAGAGGACGTCGGCCCCGGCCTCATCCTGTGGCACCCCAAGGGCGCCATGATCCAGTTCCAGCTGCGACGCTTCGTCGAGGACGCCCTGCTCGAGCGGGGCTACCAGCTGGTCTACACGCCCCACATCACGCGCGAGCAGTTGTTCTGGCGCTCGGGTCACCTGCCGCTCTATGCCGCGAACCAGTTCCCCGCGATGGCCGCGGGCGGCGGCGAGGCCGAAGATGTGCGCTATCGGGTGAAGCCGATGAACTGCCCCATGCACATCCTCATCTACGCGTCGCAGCAGCGCAGCTACCGCGACCTGCCGCTGCGCTTGGCCGAGATCGCCAACGTCTACCGCAACGAGCGCTCGGGGACCCTACTCGGCATGCTCCGCGTGCGGGGGCTCACGATGGACGACGGGCACATCTTCCTGCGCCCCGACCAGATCGAAGCCGAGATCTTCCACCTGCTGGATCTCGTGGACTTGGTGCTCGGGCAGACGTTCGGGCTCGCCTACCGGGTAGATCTCGCGACGCGGCCGGCGGAGAAGCTCGGCGACGACGCCCTGTGGGACCAGGCGGAGCGCGCGCTCGAGGACGCGCTCAAGCGCCGCCGGGTGAGCTACCGTCTCGATCAGGGCGGCGGAGCATTCTATGGACCGAAGATCGACATCAAGTTCAACGACGCGATCGGTCGCGAGTGGCAGGGCGCCACGATCCAGCTCGACTTCCAGATGCCCGAGCGGTTCCAGCTCGAGTACGCGGGCGAGGACAACCGGCCCCATCGCCCGGTGATGATCCACCGGGCGTTGTACGGCACGCTCGAGCGATTCGTGGGGTTCCTGATCGAGCACTTCGCCGGCGCGTTTCCGCTGTGGCTCGCGCCCGAGCAGGTGCGGGTGTTGCCGATCAGCGACGAGCAGCTCGAGGCGGCGCGCGGCTTGCACACCCGGTTGCGGGCGGCGGGGATCCGCGTCCACCTCGACGAGCGCAGCGAAACGCTCAACTACAAGATCCGCGACGCCGAGACCCAGAAGGTGCCCTATATGGCCGTGGTGGGCCAGCGCGAGGCCGCCGCCGGCACCGTCGCCGTGCGGGCCCGCGGCGCAGGCCCGAAGCAGGAGATCATCGCGGTGGAGGCGTTCCTGGAGCGGCTGGCGGCGGAGGTTCGCACCCGCGCCCTCGCGCCGTTAACTTGAAGAGACCCTGAGGTTAACCATGTCGGACGTCACCACTCCCGTCATCTTGAGCGCCGTGCGGACCCCCATCGGGAAGTACCTGGGCGCGCTGGCCAGCCTGCGGGCGCCCGCCCTCGGCGCGCTGGTGATCGGCGAGGCCGTGCGCCGCGCTGGCGTGGAGCCCGCCGCCGTGACGGAAGTGATCGTGGGCAACGTGCTGCAAGGCGGCGTGGGCCAGGCGCCCGCGCGCCAGGCGGCCATCGGCGCCGGTCTGCCCGGCACGATCCCCTCCCTCACGATCAACAAGGTCTGCGGCTCCGGGCTCAAGGCGGTGATGCTCGCGGCCCAGGCGATCAAAGCCGGCGACGCGACGTGCGTCGTGGCGGCCGGCATGGAGTCGATGTCCAACGCGCCGCACTACCTGTTCGGGCTGCGCGGCGGCCTGCGGGCCGGCAACAGCGACCTCGTCGATGGGATGATTCACGACGGCCTGTGGGACTCGTTTTCCAACAGCCATATGGGGAGCTTGGCCGAGTACACCGCTACCAAAGCGGGCGTGTCGCGCGCCGATCAAGACCGCTTCGCCCTCGCCAGCCATCAGAAGGCCGTGGCGGCGCTCGAGGCGTGCCGTTTCAAGGCGGAGACCGTGCCGGTCGCGGTGAGCGGCAAGCAGGGTCCCAGTGTGGTCGAGAAGGACGAGGGGCCTCGCACGGACACCTCGCTCGCGACGCTCGCCGCCCTCCCGCCGGCCTTCCCACCGGGCGCGACGGTGACGGCGGGGAACGCCGCGGGGGTGAACGACGGCGCCAGCGCGCTGGTCGTCGCCACGCTGGCGTTCGCCCGGACGCATGGGCTCACCCCGCTGGCGCGCATCACCGGCTACGCCACCGGCGGCGGCGAGCCGCGCGACCTATTCTTCGCGCCTATCGTCGCCGTCCAGAACCTGATGGCGCGGGCCAAGACGACGATCGGCGACTACGATCTGATCGAGGCGAACGAAGCGTTCGCGGCCCAGATGCTGGCCGACGGGCGCGCCCTGGGCTGGGATTGGGACCGCGTCAATGTGAACGGGGGGGCGATCGCCCTGGGGCACCCCATCGGCGCCTCGGGCGCCCGGGTGCTGACGACGCTCTTGTACGCCCTCAAACAGCGCCAGAAACGGACCGGACTTGCCACCCTGTGCCTCGGGGGCGGGAACGCCGTAGCCCTCAGCGTGGAGATGCTCTGATGCCAGAATCGGTGCTTGCCCCTGCGCGGTCCTCCCTCAGCCTGCGCCGCAGCGTCGCCGTCGTGCTGGGCGCGGCCGCCGTCGCGGTCGCGGCGCAGCTCTCGGTTCCCCTGCCGGGGACGCCCGTGCCCCTCACGCTCCAGCCGCTCGCGGTGCTCGTCGTGGGCGGGCTCTTGGGTCCCGCCCTCGGCGCCAGCTCGCTCATCCTCTACTTGGCGCTCGGCGCGGCCGGCCTCCCCGTGTTCACGCCGTTCGGCGCCCCGGGGCTCGCGCGCCTGCTCGGGCCAACGGGCGGTTACCTGCTCGCCTACCCGGTCGCGGCGTTCGCGGTGGGCCGGGTGGTCGGAGACGGCCGCCGCGTCGGCCGCGTCGCCTTGGCGGCGCTCGCCGGCCTCGTGCTCATCCATCTGGGCGGCCTGGCGCAGCTCGTGCTGCTCACCGGGAGCGCCCGTCTCGCCGCGCGACTGGGCACGTTTCCCTTCCTCCTCGGCGATCTCGGGAAACTCGCCCTCGCCGTGCTGATCCTGAAGCCGACCACCCCAGCCCTGCGCGCGCGCCTGTGACGGCGCGCGTTGGCGTTTGGGACCTGACGCGCCCGGGGCGCCGGGGGCGCCGGGGGCGGGGCGGGGGGCACGCGCCGTGAGTCGGGCGGCCGTGGTCGGAGCCGGGACGATGGGTCGCGGCATCGCCCAGGTGTTCGCGCAACACGGCTGGGATACGGCGCTCATCGACGTGTCCCGGCCGGCGCTCGACGAGGCGCTCGGCGCCATTCGGGCGAACGTGGACCGCCAGGTGAGCAAGGGGGCGCTGACCGGTGCCGCGCGCGACGCGGCGCTTGCGCGCCTCGTCGTCGATACCCGGCTCGACCCCGCGGCCGCCGCCGACCTCGTGATCGAGGCCGCGACCGAGAACCCCGAGGTCAAGTTCCCGATCTTCCGCGAGCTCGACCGCGTCGCGCCACCGGCGGCGCTGCTCGCGAGCAACACATCCGCCATCTCCATCACGGCGATCGCGGCGCACACGCGGCGCGCGCCCCGAGTCATCGGGATGCATTTCATGAACCCGGTCCCGCTGATGCCGCTCGTGGAGGTGATCCGCGGCCTCGAGACCGCGGCGGAGACTGTGCAGCAGGCGTGTGAGATCGCCCAGGCGCTCGGGAAGACGCCGGTCGAGGTGCGCGACTCGCCCGGGTTCGTGGCGAACCGCGTCCTCATGCCAATGATCAACGAGGCGGTGTTCTGCGTCATGGAGGGCGTCGCCACCCCGGAGGCGGTGGATGCGGTGATGCGGTTGGGCATGAACCACCCGCTCGGGCCCCTGGCGCTCGCCGACCTGATCGGACTCGACGTCTGTCTCGCAATCCTCGACGTGCTGCACCGCGATCTGGGGGACGACAAGTACCGCCCCGCGCCGCTGTTGCGCACGATGGTGGCCGCCGGGCGGCTGGGTCGCAAAAGCGGGCGTGGCTTCTATGTCTACCGCGATTGAGCCCACCGGCGGCCTCTCCGAGACGCAGCGCCAGATCGTCGAGCTGGCGCGGGAGTTCGCCCGCACCAAGATCGAGCCGTACGCGGCCGAGTGGGACCGCACCCAGCATTTCGCCCGCGACGTCATCGCCGAGCTGGGCCAGTTGGGCTTCCTCGGGATGTGCACGCCCGAGGAGTACGACGGCATGGGGCTCGACACGCTCACCTATTGTCTCGCCCTCGAGGAGATCGCGGCGGCGGACGCCAGCATCGCCGTGTCCATGGCCATCCACAACGCCCTCCCGACGACTATGCTGGTGCGACACGGCAGCGCGGCCCAGAAGGAGCGCTGGCTGCGGCCCATGGCGCGGGGCGAGCTGTTGGCGGGCTTCGCGCTCTCCGAGCCCGACGCGGGGTCGGACGCGGCGGCGCTGCGCACGCGGGCCGCGCCGGACGGCGATCGCTGGCGGCTGACCGGCGCCAAGGCGTGGGCGACGAACGGGGGCACCGCCGACGTCATGCTCGTGATGGCGCGCACCGAGCGCGGCATCGCGGCGTTCATTGTGCCGACCGACACGCCGGGTTATCGTGCGGGCGCGCCAGAAGACAAGATGGGCCTGCGCGCCTCCAACACCGTCGCGCTCGCGCTCGACGACGTGACGCTCGACGCCGACGCCCTGCTCGGCTCAGCGGGTGAGGGCTTCTCGTACGCCATGGAGGCCCTCGACGTCGGCCGACTCGGGATCGCGGTGCAGGCGACCGGCATCGCGCGCCGCGCCCTCGAGCACGCCGTCGCCTACTGCGCCGAACGCAAGCAGTTCGGCGCGGCCCTCCGGGAGTTCGAGGCCGTGCAGTTCAAGCTGGCGGACATGGCGACGCGGGTGGAAGCGGCCCGGGCGCTCGCCCACGCGGTCGCGGCCCGCCGGGACCGCGGTGACGATTTCACTGCGCACGCCAGCATGGCCAAGCTGTTCGCCTCGGAGACCGCGATGTGGGTCACCACGCAGGCGGTGCAATTGTTCGGCGGGTACGGGTACATGCGCGATTTCCCCGTCGAGAGGCTGTTCCGTGACGCGAAGGTCACCGAGATCTATGAGGGCACCAGCGAAATCCAGCGGATCGTCGTCGCGCGCGGCCTCTATCCTCACGGCTAGCGCCGGCCGCGCCCTCGAGGCGCCCCGGCCGGTCGCACTGTTCGACTTGCTCGCCGAGCACGAGCACGAACAGGTGAGCGCGTACTACGACCCCGCCACCGGGTATCGTGGTATCATCGCGATCCACTCGACCGTGCTGGGTCCCGCCCTCGGCGGTACGCGCTTCTGGGACTACCCCGACGACACCGCCGCGCTGATCGACGCCCTGCGGCTGGCCCGCGGCATGACCTACAAGGCGGCCGTCGCGGGGCTCAACCTGGGCGGCGGCAAGAGCGTCATCCTCGGGAACAACCGCACCACGCGCCGCGAGGCGCTGTTCCGCTCCCACGGGCGTCACGTCGAATCGCTCAACGGGCGCTACATCACCGCCGAGGACGTGGGCACCACGACCGGCGACATGGAGTACATCAAGGCCGAGACGAACCACGTCACCGGCCTGATCGGCAAATCGGGCGACCCCTCGCCGGTCACGGCGTACGGGGTGTTCCGCGGCATCAAGGCGTGCGCCGCGCACCGCTACGGCTCCGACAGCCTGCGCGGCAAGCACGTGACGGTGCAAGGGGTCGGCTCGGTGGGGTATCATCTAGCCAGGCTCCTGCAGGCCGACGGCGCCCGGCTCACCTGCACCGACATCGACCCGGAGCGCGTCCGGCGCGTGGTGAGCGAGCTGGGAGCGGCGGCCGTGGGCACGGACGAGATCTACGATGTGGCGGCCGACATCTTCGCCCCCTGCGCGCTCGGCGCGGTGATCAACGACGCCACGATCCCCCGGCTCCGCGTCGAGATCGTCGCGGGGGCGGCCAATAACCAGCTGGGCGAAGACCGACACGGCGACTTGCTCGAGGCGCGCCACATTACTTACGCGCCGGACTACGTGATCAACGGCGGCGGCTTGATCAACGTGAACGCCGAGCTCCACGGCTGGGCCCCCGAGCGCGCGCGCAGCAAAGCCGGAGAGATCTACGATACCATCCTGCGCGTGTTCGAGATCGCGGGCGAGGAAGGCATCCCGAGCTACCGGGCGGCCGACCGACTGGCGGAGCAGCGCATCGCCGTGATCGCCAAGGTGCGGCGCAACTTTGTCTGAGGCGATCTACGTCGGCGCGGACCACGCGGGGTTCCGGCTGAAGCAGCAGCTCGTCGACGAGCTGAAACGGCTCGGCTACGAACCGGTGGACGTCGGCCCCAAGACGCTCGATCCGGCGGACGATTACCCGGACTACGCCCGGCCCGTCGCCGCCGCCGTCAGCGCGGGGAAGGCGCGCCAGGGGGTCTTGACCTGCGGCACGGGGCTGGGCATGGCTTATGTCGCCAACCGCTTCCCGCACGTGCGCGCCGCCGTGGCGTGGAGTCCGGAAGTCGCCGAGCTGGCCCGCAAGCACAACGACGCCAACGTGCTCGTCTTGCCGGCGCGGTTCGTGAGCGAGGAGGAGGGAATGACGATCCTGCACAAGTGGCTCGAGACCGCGTTTGAGGGCGGGCGGCACGCGCGCCGCGTCGGGAAGATCGACCCGTGACCGACCGACGCACTCCACTCGCCAAGGCCGACCCGGCGATCGCCCGGCTGATCCGCCGCGAGGTGGAGCGCCAAGAGCACGGCCTCGAGCTGATCGCGAGCGAGAACTTCGTGTCGGTCGCGGTGCTCCAGGCGATGGGCACCGCGCTCACCAACAAATACGCCGAAGGGCTGCCGCGGAAGCGCTACTACGGTGGCTGCGAAGTGGTGGACGAGGTCGAGCAGCTCGCCATCGACCGCGCCACGGCGCTGTTCCACGCCGACCACGCCAACGTGCAGCCGCACGCGGGCGCCCAGGCGAACCTGGCCGCCTACCTCGCCGTGGCGCGACCGGGCGACACGCTGCTCGGGTTGGCGCTGCCGCACGGCGGACACTTGACCCACGGCGCGCCGGTGAACTTCTCGGGGACGCTGTTTCGGGCCACGCACTACGGCGTGCGCGAGGATACCGGTCGCATCGACTACGACCAGGTGCGCGAGATCGCGCGCCGCGAGCGGCCGCGCATCCTGGTGGGCGGCGCGAGCGCCTACGCTCGCATCATCGACTTCGTCGCCCTTCGGAGCATCGCCGACGAGGTCGGCGCCATCCTGGTGGTCGATATGGCGCACTTCGCCGGCCTCGTCGCGGGCGGCGTGCACCCCTCCCCCGTGCCGCACGCCCAGATCGTCACCACCACGACCCACAAGACGCTGCGCGGCCCGCGCGGCGGCATCATCCTGTGTCAGGAAGCGTTCGCGAAGGACGTCGACAAACAGGTGTTCCCGGGCATCCAGGGCGGTCCGCTCGAGCACGTCATCGCCGCCAAGGCGGTGGCGTTGGGTGAAGCGCTCACGCCCGACTTCAAAGCCTATGCCGCCCAGGTCGTCCGCAACGCGCAGGCCCTGGCCGCGGCGCTCAGCGCGCGAGGCTTCGCCATCGTTTCCGGCGGCACCGACACGCACCTGATGCTGGTCGACCTGCGGCCCAAAGCGCTTACGGGCAAGGAAGCCCAGACGCTGCTCGACCGCGCCGCCATCACCGTCAACAAGAACACCATTCCGGGCGACCCGCAGTCGCCCTTCGTCACCAGTGGCGTGCGCATCGGCACCGCCGCGGTGACCACGCGCGGCTTCACCGAAGCCGAGATGGCGACCGTGGCCGGCTTCATCGACGACGTGCTCACCCGGAAGGACGACGCCACGCTGGCCCACGTGAAAGCCGCCGTGCGCGACTTGACGCGGCAGTTCCCCCTCTACGCCGCGCCGGCGCGACGGGCCGTGGCCTCCCACCATGACCGTTAGCGGCGGCGCGGGGCCGGGCGGGCCGGGGGGCGGGCGCGGCCCGAGCGGCCCCGGGGGGGCGGGAGGGAGCGGCTCCTCGGGCCGGCCCTCGCGCGGCTCGGGCGGCTTCACCGTGCACCCCGCCGAAGAGCTCGAGGTCTACTTCAACGAGGTCGCCCACGGTCGCCCCGTCGGCTTCGTGGCCTCCGCCAAGTGGAAGCCGCCCACCGACATCTACGAGACCGCCGAGGCGCTCGTCGTCTGCATGGATATCGCCGGCATGCGCGCCGAGGACTTCAACGTCGAGTTCGCCGACGGCCTGCTCACCATCAGCGGCGAGCGCGCGCTGCGGCGCGAGGGCAAGCCCCACTACCACGCCATGGAAGTGCAAGTGGGCCCCTTCGAGCGCCGCTTCCGCCTGCCCGTACCCGTCGATCCCGAAAGCATTCGCGCGAGCTACGAGCAGGGTTTCCTCGAGGTGCGGCTCACCAAGCTGCCGACCCGGTTGTCGGGTCCCCAGTCAGTCCGGGTGCGCTAGGTGGACACCCTCCCCGTCCTGCCGCTCGGCCAGCTCGTCGTCTACCCCCACGTCGTGCTGCCGCTTGCCCTGACCGACCCCCAGGCCGTGCAGCTGATCGACGAAGTGGTCCAGGGGAACAAGCGCCTGCTACTCGGCGTGGTGAAGCCGGTGGGCGGCACCGAGCCCCCGGAAGGCGCCGTGATGCAGGCGCACGCCGACGAGCTGTACGAGGTCGGCACCCTCGGCACCGTCGTCCGCATGCTCAAGCTGGGCGACGGGTCGGTGCGCGTGATGGTGCAGGGGCTCGAGCGGGCCCGGCTGACCGAGGTGAGGCCAGCCGAGCACTGGCTCGTCGCGGGCTACGAGACGCTCACCGCCCCCGCCGTCGAAGACGCCCGCACCGAGGCGTTGAAGCGTACCGTGCATGCGCAGTTCTCCCGCGTGATCGACATCGCCCCCTATCGCGGGGATCAACGACGCGGGGAAGCTCGGCGACTTCGTCGCCGCCAACCTGGACCTGGCGCTGCCGGCGAAGGCCGAGCTGCTCGCGCTCGACGACGTGAACCGGCGCCTCGAACGGCTCGCCGAACTGCTGGGCCAGGAGCTGCAGGTGCTCGAGGTCGGCAGCCAGATCCAGGAGAAGGTGCGCACGCGACTCGACCAGAACCAACGCGAGTACGTGCTGCGCGAGCAGCTGCGGGTGATCCGCCAGGAGCTGGGGGAGGAGGAGGGGGGGGACGAGCTCACCGAGCTCGGCCATCGCCTCGAGGAGGCTGGCCTCTCCGTCGAAGCGAAGAAGGTCGCCGAACGCGAGCTCAAGCGCCTGCGCCAGATGCCGCCGCAATCGGCCGAATACCACGTCGCCCGCACCTACCTCGACGTGTTCGCCTCGCTGCCGTGGAACCGCACCTCCGACGACCGGCTCGACCTCAAGGGGGCCCGCGACATCCTCGACCGCGACCACTACGACCTGAAGGCGGTGAAAGAGCGCATTCTCGAATACCTCGCGGTGCGGACGCTGAACCGGGAGGCGCGGGGCAGCATCCTCTGCTTCGTGGGTCCGCCGGGCGTCGGGAAGACCTCGCTCGGCCAGAGTATCGCGGAAGCGCTGGGCCGCCGCTTCACGCGCGTCTCGCTCGGCGGCGTGCGCGACGAGGCAGAAATCCGGGGCCACCGGCGCACCTACGTGGGCGCGCTCCCCGGGCGCATCATCCATGCGTTGCAACGTTGCGAGACGCGCAACCCCCTGCTGATGCTCGACGAGGTCGACAAGATGGGAGCGGACGTGCGGGGCGATCCCACCGCCGCGCTGCTCGAAGTGCTCGACCCGGCCCAGAACGGGACCTTCGTGGACCACTACCTCGAGGTGCCGTTCGATCTGTCGGGCGTCATGTTCATCGCCACGGCCAACAGCCTGGCTCCCATTCCCGACCCCTTGCTCGACCGCATGGAAGTTCTCACCTTACCCGGATACACCCCGGGCGAGAAGCTCGCGATCGCGAAACGCTACCTCCTGCCACGCCAGCTCAAGGAGACGGGCCTCACCACGGCGCGAGCCAGCGTGGCCGACGGCGCGCTCGAACGGCTCATCGCCGAGTACACGCGGGAGGCCGGCGTGCGCCAGCTCGAGCGCGAGATCCAGGGCGTGCTGCGCAAGGCGGCGCTGGAGGTGGTGGAAGGACGGACCGAAGCGCTGAAGATTTCCGCCAAGACGCTGGAGAAGTACGCCGGCCAGCCCAAGGTCCAAAGCGAAGTGGCGGGACGCAGCCCCGAGGTGGGTGTGGCGACCGGACTCGCATGGACCCCCGTGGGCGGCGACATCATGTTCATCGAGGCGATCCAGATGCCGGGCAAGGGGCAGATCACGCTCACCGGACAGCTCGGCGACGTGATGAAAGAGTCCGCCCAGGCGGCGTGGAGCCTGCTGCGGGCGCGCGCCGCCGCGCTGGGGATCCCGCTCGAGTCGTTCACCCTGTCGGACGTGCACCTCCACGTTCCGGCGGGCGCGGTGCCCAAGGACGGGCCTTCGGCCGGCATCACCATCGCGACGGCGCTGGCGTCGTTGTTGTGCCGCCGCCCCGCCCGCCACGACGTGGCGATGACCGGCGAGCTGACGCTGCGCGGGCGCGTGCTCCCGATCGGCGGGCTCAAGGAGAAGCTGACCGCGGCGGCGCGCGCCGGCGTGAAGACCGTGCTCGTACCGGCGCGCAACCAGAACGACATCATCGAGGTGCCCGACGAAGTGAAAAAGCTGCTCGAGATCCGACCGGTGGACACGATCGACGAGGTGCTCGAACTGGCCCTGCTCGAGCCGCGGCCGTCGAGCCCCGGTGTGGTGCGGCCGCGGCTTTCGGGACCGGCGGAGGCGCGGCCGTGAGCGACGACGTCACGCTGGAGCAAGCGTTCCAGCGGATCGGCCGGCGGGAGCCCCGCTACCACGAGCGCGGGTACCTCTTCGTGCTCGCCGCCCTCGAGTACGCGCAGACGCGGCTGCCGGCGCGGCGGCACTTGAGCGGTGCCGAGCTCGCCTGGGCGTGCCGCGACTTCGCCTGGGAGCAGTTCGGCCTGCTCGCCCCCGCCGTCCTCGGCCACTGGGGCATCGCCAGCACGGAGGACCTCGGGGAGATCGTGTTCACGCTGATCGACGTCGAGTTGCTCGCTGGCCAGCCGAGTGACAAACTGGAGGACTTCGACGCGGTGTACACATTCGACGAGGTGTTCCGGGCCGGGTATCGCTGGCCCGGGGTCGAGCGCGCGTAGCGGGCGGTGCACTGGATGAAGGAGGGGATGAAGGGGGTGTCGCATGGAAGACGCCAGGGCGTGGCCCGCCTGTCGCAAGTGCCAGCAGGGTCTCCTCATTCCGTTATCGGACTACGGCCGCGACGGGGCGCCGATCACCTACAAGGCGTGGGTCTGTAGCAACCCCGACTGCGGCTTCAACATCCGCATCGATAACGGGGAGATCTCCTTCGGTCGGGCCGTCGGCCAGAGCTTCAAATAGGCTTGGACGCCGTGCGCGCGCCCGCCGTGAGTGGGCGCTTCTACCCGGGCACGCGACCCGAGCTCGAGCGCACGGTGCGGATCCTGCTGGACGCCGCGCCGGCCGAGCCGCCCGCCGCTGCGCGCGCGGCCATGGCCCCCCACGCCGGCTACGCCTACTCGGGGCTCACGGCCGCGCACGTGTTCGCCCGGGTCGACATCCCGCCCGTGGTCGTGATCCTGGCGCCCAATCACACCGGCGTGTGCCACGCGCCCGGCGGCGCGTCGCTCTGGGAGACGGGCGCGTTCCGCACCCCGCTCGGTGACGTCACCGTGGACGAGGCGCTGGCCGACGCGCTGCTCGCCGCCTCGCCGCTCGTGGCTCCGGACCACGCGGCCCACGCCCAGGAGCATGCGGTCGAGGTCGAGCTGCCGTTCCTGCAGCTGCGGCGCGCCGACGTGCGGATCGTCCCGCTGGTACTGGCGTGGGACGCTTGGGACGGGTGTGAGGCGCTGGGGCGGGCGCTCGCGGGGCTGGTGGAGCGCTGGCCCGAGCGGGTGCTGCTGCTCGCCTCGAGCGACCTGAACCACTACGAGGCGGCGAGCGTGTCGATGCGCAAGGACCGCCGCGCCCTCGAGGCCATCACCGCGCTGGACGGCGCGGAGCTGCTGGCGCGCTGCCGGCGTGAGCACATCTCGATGTGCGGCCGCGCGCCCATGGCGACCGTCCTCGCCGCGATCCGAGCGCTCGGCGCCGTGCGCGCGGAGATCGTCCATTACAGCCATTCCGGGATGGTGACGGGGGAGGAGGAGGCGGTGGTGGGCTATGGCGGAGTGGTGATCGCGTGAATCCCGTGCCCGTGCTCGCAGCCACGGAGGCTGCCGCGTGGGACGCGGCGGCGCGCACCCAATACCGCATCCCGTCGCGCGCCCTCATGGAGGCCGCCGGCCGCGCCGTCGCGCACATCGTGCTGCAGGAGTTCCCCGACGTGCGACGCCGCGGTGCGCTCGTGGCGGCCGGGGCGGGGAACAACGGCGGCGACGGCTGGGTCGCGGCCCGCGCCCTCCACGCAGGCGGCGTGCCCGTGTGGGTCGCTGCCCTCGATCCCAAGACCGACGATGCGATCGACAATCGCGCGCTGGCCCGGGTCGACGGGGTACGCGAGCTCGGTCGCGAAGAGCCGTGGCCCGCCACCGCCGTGGCGCTGGACGCGCTGCTCGGTACCGGCGCCTCGGGGCCTGCGCGGGGCGACGTGCTGGCCCTCGCCCAACGCCTCGTCACCTACGGCGCGCCGATCGTCGCGGTTGACGGGCCTACCGGCCTCGACCTCTCGACTGGCGAAGCCCACGGCCCGCTGCGCGCCGACGTGTCCATCACCTTCGGGGGCCCGCGGCGGGGACACCTGTTGGCGCGCGACTGGTGCGGCAAACTGATCGTCGTGGATATCGGCCTCCCACCACCCGATCCCGTGTGGCCCGTGCTCGTCACCGACGCGTGGGCCGGGGCACGACTGCCCAAGCTCGCCCCCACCATGCATAAGGGCGACCGCGGCCGCGTGACGGTGGTCGGCGGCTCGGATGGGATGACGGGCGCCGCGCTCCACGCGGCGCGTGCGGCGCTCGCCGCCGGAGCCGGGCTCGTGAAGCTCGTCGCGGGGCCCGAAACGATCGCCGCCGCTCGGGCCAGCCTGCCCGACGTCCTCACCGTCGAATCGGCCCTGGGTCCCGCGCTCGAGCCGGCGGTCGGGGAGGCGCTCGACTGGGCGGACGCCCTCGTCCTGGGGCCGGGCTTGGGTCGCGAGCCCGCGCGCGCCGCATTTCTCCAGGCGGTCCTGGGACGCCACGCGATCCCCACCGTGATCGACGCCGACGCGCTCACGCTGTTCCAGGGCCCCGCGGAGCGGCCGCTCGTCCTCACGCCGCATCTCGGCGAGTTTCGCGCTCAGTTCGGGGATCAGCTCGCCGACGAGGCAGCCAACGACCGCTGGGCCGCCGCCGCGAAAGCGGCGCAGAAGGTGAAGGCCACGGTGCTTCTGAAGGGCGTGCCCACCGTGATCGCCGACCTGCGCGGCCCGATCCACGTCGTGGCCAGCGGCAACCCCGGCCTCGCGACCGGCGGCAGCGGCGACTTGCTCGCCGGTTTCATCGGCGCGTTCCTGGCGCGCGGCTGCGCCGGCCCCGAGGCCGCCGCGCTCGGTGCCCACGCCCTCGGCCGCGCCGCCGAGCAGGGCGCGCGCCAGTGGACGGCACGCAGCCTGCGGCCCGCCGACGTGCTGGCCGCCCTCGCGGACACCTGGCGCGCCTGGGCCACCACCACGCCCGTCGGACCGCCCGTACTCACCGTGCTCGAGCCGCCCGAGACGGCGTGAGTCGCCACCTCGCGCTCGGTGCCGGCGGCGAATTCGACCGGTTGCGCGCCCTGTTCGCCCGGCTGGGATCGGCGGCCCGCGATCTCGGCGACGACTGCGCGCTCGTCCCGATCGGCGGCCGCACGCTCGCCGTGAGTATCGACCTCTCGCTGGAGCGGGCGCACTTCCGCACCGACTGGCTGAGCTTCCGCGCCATCGGGTGGCGCGCCGCGGTGGCGGCGCTCTCGGATCTCGCGGCGGAGGGAGCCACGCCCCTCGGCGTGCTCGTGACGCTGGGGGTGCCGGGCGACGCTGGCGGGCGGGGTGGGCGGGGGGGGCGGGGTGGGCCGGCGGCGCCCGTTCGATCCGGCCACGGAGATCGCGGCGGGCGTGGGGGCCGCCGTGCGGCACGTGGGGGGGCGCGTGCTGGGTGGGGATCTCGTCCGCTCGGCGCGCTACCTCGTGGACGTCTGCGCCCTTGGGGTCGCCGAGCCCCCGGTGCGCCGCCGCGGGGCGCGGCCGGGCGACGGATTGTGGGTGACGGGGCGCTTGGGCGGTCCCGGGCGCGCGCTCGCCGCCCTGCGGCGCGGCGCGCGGCCCCCGCCGCGCGCGTTCCGGCGCTTTGCCCATCCTGAGCCGCGCATCGCGGCCGGCCGCTGGCTCGCGCGCCACGGCGCGCGTGCCCTCATTGATATCTCCGATGGCCTGGCGGCCGATGCGGCGCACCTCGCCGCCGCGTCGGAGGTGCGGGCCGAGATCGCGCTCGAGTGGATTCCCTGTTGGGCGGGCGTCAGCCCCCGCGCGGCGGCGCGGAGCGGGGAAGAGTACGAGTTGCTCGTCGCCCTGCCGCCCCGCTTCGGCGAGCGCGACGCACGCCGGTTCCGGCGCGCCCTCGGTCTCGGGCTCACCCGGGTCGGTCGCTGTGCCGCGGGCCGCGGCGTCTCGGTCACGCGGGGAGGCCACCCCGTCCCCGCGCCGCCGGGGTACGATCATTTTCCGGTGGCGTGATCCGCACCCTGCGCTTCTACCTCATGCTCGTGGTCTCGAGCGTCGTTCACGCGGTGCCCGTCATCGTCGCCGCGCTGCTGGGCGTGCGCCGCCGCCCGGGCGGGATCTACGACTGGGGCACGAGCGACTGGGCCCGCGACCTGCTCGCCGCGGCGGGCACCCCGGTGCGCGCCGTGGGGCTCGAGCGCATCCCGCCCGATCGCCCGGTGGTGTATGCGTCGAACCACTCGTCGATGTTCGATATCTGGGCGCTCGCCGCCACGCTCCCGGGCTCCGTGCGCTTCGTCGCCAAACAGGAGCTCGCGCGCATCCCCCTCGTGGGCCGCGCCATGATCGCCGCGGGACACGTCGTTATCGATCGGCCCCACCCGCGACGCGCGCTCGAGGCGTACGAGCGGGCGGCGGCCGTCATCCGGGGCGGCGTTTCGGCCGTCGTGTTTCCCGAAGGGACGCGGAGCCGCAGCGGCGGCCTGCTGCCCTTCAAAAACGCGCCGTTCGGCCTGGCGATCGCGGCCCAGGTCCCCGTGGTCCCGGTGTACGTGCACCACACCTTCGAGATCCTCCCCAAGGGCGGGATTCGCTTGCACCCGCGGCCCATCTTGATCCGCGTGGGTGAGCCGATCGCGACGGCCGGCCTCGGGGTGGACCGGCGCCAGGAGTTGCGCGACCGCGTCCGGGACGCCATCGTCGCGCTGCAGGCGCGCGTTGACGGCGGCGCCGCCGCCGACTAGGGTAGGGCCACGATGAGCAAGATCATTGCGGTCCACGCGCGCGAAATCCTGGACAGCCGCGGCAATCCCACCATCGAGGCCGAGGTGATGCTCGCCACTGGGGCGTCGGCTCGTGCCGCCGTGCCGAGCGGCGCCTCCACTGGCGCCCACGAGGCCGTGGAGCTGCGCGACGGCAACCCCAAGCGGTTCGGAGGCAAGGGGGTGCTCGAAGCGGTGAAGCACGTGAACGAGATCATCGGCCCCCGCCTCGAGGGGATGGCGGCCGATGAGCAGATCGCCGTGGACGACGCGATGCTCGACTTGGACGGCACCCCGAACAAGGGCCACTTGGGCGCCAACGCCATCCTCGCGGTCTCGCTCGCCGTGGCGCGGGCGGCGGCCCGCGCGGCCGGGCTCCCCCTGTACCGCTACTTGGGCGGGCCCACGGCCAACGTGCTGCCCGTCCCGATGATGAACATCCTCAACGGCGGCGCGCACGCCGCCAACACCGTCGACTTCCAGGAGTACATGATCGTCCCGATCGGCGCCGAGACCTTCCCGGAAGGCCTGCGCGTCGGTGTCGAGGTGTTCCACGCGCTGCAGAAGGTGTTAACGAAGCGCAACCTCTCGACGGCGGTGGGCGACGAAGGCGGCTTCGCCCCGAATCTCCCGAGCGACGAGGCGGCGCTCGACGCGGTGATGGCGGCGATCGAGACCGCGGGCTACGAGGCGGGGAAGGACGTCGCCATCGCCCTCGATCCGGCGGCGTCCGAGCTGTACGACAACGGCCGCTACGTGTTCAAGAAAAGCGGCGCGGGGACGAAGACCGCCGCCGAGATGGTGGCGCTCTATCAGGGCTGGATCGACCGCTACCCCATCGTGTCGATCGAGGACGGCCTCGCCGAAGACGACTGGACGGGCTGGGCCAAACTCACCGAAGCTCTGTCGGCCCGCGTACAGCTCGTGGGTGACGACCTCTTCTGCACCAACATCGAACGGCTGGACCGCGGCATCGAAGAGGGCGTCGCGAACGCCATCCTCATCAAGCCGAACCAGATCGGTACGCTCACCGAGACGCTGCAATGCGTCGCGCACGCGCGCTCCAACGGCTACGGCGCCGTGATCTCCCATCGCTCGGGGGAGACCGAGGACACGTTCATCGCCGATCTCGCGGTCGCAACTGGCGTGGGGCAGATCAAGACCGGGAGCGCCTCGCGCAGCGACCGCGTCGCGAAATACAATCGGCTGCTCCGGATCACCGAGGAGCTTGGAGACGTGGCGTCGTATCCGGGCCGCCACCTGTACGCGCTGTGAGCGTCGCCCGCCCCGCCCGCCTTGCGGGTCTCGTGGCGGCACTGGTGCTCGCGGCGCTCGCCTTCCAGGCCGGTGAGTACTCCACGCTCGACTGGCTCAAGCTGCGGCGCCAGGTCGCCCTGGAACGCCAGACGGTGCGCGACCTCCAAGTGGAGCTCGACTCGCTGGCGCGGCTCGCCCGTGCCCTTGAGACCGACCCGCTCACCCAGGAACGCGCGGCGCGCGAACAGTTCGGCATGATCCGCAGGGGCGAGCGACTGTACCGGCTGGTCCCTCGCGTCGACCCCGGGTCGAGCGCGACCGAGCACCCGTCCCGCTAGGGCGCTTAGCGGCGGCCCAGCTCCACGGCCGCTGAAGAGGGCGTCGAGATGACAGGCGGCCGGGCCGGCCAGGGCGGCGAGCACGGCGCCTGTGCGGAGCAGCGGGCGCGTCTTCATGACTCGCTCGCTCCCTTCGGCAAACCGCGCACCGCGCCGGGTGACAGAGGACCCGTCCCACAACTGTCGCGCTCGCGCCACGCATGTAGTGCGAACTCGTCGCGAGACGGCTAAGCTCGATACCCCGGGGGCCGTTTGTTACCCACCGCGAGCTACCCGCGCCCGCCCGCGCGGATCTATGCTGGGCTCCGACACCGAGGCCTTACATGGCAATCACGCTCCCGCAAGACGTCACAAAGCAGCTCCGCGCTTCGATCAAACGATACGTTGCAGAGAACCTCGACCAGGATATCGGCGATCTCAAAGCCGGCATGCTGCTTGACTACGTCCTCAAGGAGATCGGACCGACGGTCTATAATCGGGCGATCACCGACGCTCAGGCCTACTTTCAAGGGCGCGTCGCCGACCTGGATGGTGTCTGCTTTGAGAAAGAGTTCGGCTACTGGACGCAACCGTCGGTGCCACGCAAGGCCAGGTGAGCAATACCAAGGTCGCTGCACGCTCGGGCCTCCCGCCACAGAGAGAGGCCCGCTAAGTTCTTCTCCTGTCCGCACGGCGGCGTAGCTCAGCTGGTTAGAGCAGCGGAATCATAATCCGCGGGTCGTCGGTTCGAGTCCGACCGCCGCTATTTGAGGTTGGGAGCCCTTGGGACTGTCGGCCTCACTACCGCAGCGACGTTAGCCGCCAGGTGGAGCCGTCGCGCAGGAACGTGGCGCGGAAGGTGACGGGCCGCTGGATACCCCGGCCCGTCGCGATCTCCTCATATTCGTACGAGCCCTCGAGGCTCGCGTCGATGCGATCGCCCTGCGCGTCGAGCGAGCCGATGCGCAGGGTGACCCGCAGGTCTTTCGCACCCATCAAGAACCCGCCCCAGTCCTGGGCCTGCTGGATCGTCATGTTGGGATAGACCTGCCGCACCTGGGCCAGGTTGCGGGAGCTCGCGCTTCGCCTCGCACTGTTCCGGGCTCATGTACGACGGGGTGCCGATGGTGGCACCCGTCATCGTGAGGCCCTGCGTCTCCGCGACCTTCGCGATCCCGAAGTCCGTCACCACGACCCAACCGCCCGTGTCGAGCATGACGTTGGCGGGCTTCACGTCCCGGTGCACGACGCCTCGGCGATGGGCGTAGCCTAGCGCCTCTCCAACCTGGTAGAGCACGGCGCGCACCAACGGGAGGGGCAGGGGTCCGGCCGCCCGCGTGATCGACTCGAGCGAGCGGCCCTCGACGAACTTCATGACGAAGTAGACGAAATCCGCACCGTCGCGCACGGCGTAGATGGGAATGATGTGTGGGTGACTCAAGGCCGCGGCGGTGCGGGCCTCGCGTTTGAACCGCTCCACCATGCCGGCGGTCGCGAACAACGCCGGCGACATCACCTTGATCGCCACTTTGCGGTCGAGCGCGATGTCGTGGGCGAGGTACACGGTGGCCATGCCCCCCTGGCCCAGCTCGCCCTGAATGTCGTAGTGGCCGAGGGTGGCGCGGCGCAGGGCGTCGAGCTGGGCAGACTGGCCATGCGCCATGCGGGCGGCGTCTTCCGGCGTGACGTAGGCCGTCGCGACCTGCCCCTGTTGGCTCGAGACGTCCGCCCCGCACGTCGGACAGTGGCGCCCCGGGGCGCACCTGGGTGCCGCAGCGCCCGCACGCGGTTTGATCGGGCATGGCGAGATGAATATACGCTGGGAGGGGCGAGGAGGGCCGGAGCACCGAACTGTCGCGCTCCGGCCCGGCGAGTGTTCCGAAGGCGCCCTGAGGGTTAGTAGTACAAGACGCCCTTGTGCTTCTTCGTGGGTGTTGTCCGCACCACCCACTACGTATACCACGCTGGTCGGCGTCGCGCCGGGGAGCGTCGCCGCGGCGACCGCATGACCGCTCAGGCCCACCGGCAATCCCGTCGTACCAGTCCACGAGACAGTCGACGGAACTGAAGGGGACGCTTGCGCTTGACAGCCAACTGACGGTGTGGTATGTGACCCGAGTACCAACGCCTGCAGCGACAAAGGCAAACCCGGCGAAAGCCTGGGGCACAAAGCCACGGGTCCTCGCTTCCTCCGCGACGCCGTCGTCAGACGCCACGAGGGTCCCAGGATCGCCGAGCTACCGAAAGGGTGGCTTGGCGTTTGGCTGTCCCGCGCGAGCGCGGCACGCGGCTCGACGTCAGCGCGAGATCTGGCCTGTGCAGTCCGCGTCGCCGAGGTAGTTGCATGGCGCTTGGCTTCCTCGGCTGACTGGAGCCTCAGAGGAATGAAGACTTCATTTTCTTCGCCGCGCGGCTGACGCGCGATCCGTTAAGCCGCAAACCCTGACATCGAGCTCAATGGTATGGCTTCTCTAAGAGCTCTCCGCATGCTGGCAGTGGCCTTTCTTCTGCTGCGTGTCATGCCGGTTGTGGCGCAAGTTCCATCCATAAAAGTCATCCTACTGGGAACCGGGGTACCGGATCCCACCATCGATCGCTTCGGTCCCGCCACACTCGTCGATGCCGGTGGGCAGACGCTTCTGTTCGACGCCGGCCGCGGCGTCAGTCAGCGCTTGTGGCAGTTGAAAATTCCGTTGGCGCAGGTGCATGCGCTGTTTCTTACACACTTGCATTCCGACCATACGGTGGGCATTCCCGACCTGTGGCTCACGGGCTGGTTACCGACTCCGTTCGGGGGGCGCAGTAGGCCGATGGAGGTATGGGGACCCAACGGCACGGTGGACATGATGGCGAATCTCCGCAAGGCGTATCAGTGGGATATCCATGTACGACACCTGCCTCAGGCAGGAATCGAAGTTGTCGCACACGATATCGCCGAGGGGGTTGTCTACGACCGTCACGGTGTGAAGGTCACGGCATTCCTTGTCGATCACGGCGAACGGGCTAAGCCTGCGTTCGGGTATCGGGTGGATTATGCCGGCCATTCGGTGACGATCTCCGGCGACACCCGGCCCAACGACAATTTAATCCGCCATGCGGCCGGTACCGACGTACTGGTCCATGAAGTGGCGGCGGTTCGACCCGAGCTGCTGGCAAAATCGCCCACGGCTACGATTGCTCGCCGAATCTTAAGTGGCCATACATCGCCGGAAAACGCCGGGCGAGTATTCGCCCGGATAAAGCCGAAACTCGCCGTATTCACTCACGTTGGGCTGCTCACGACCGATCGCAACTTTCCGCCACCGACGGGCACTGAGGTACTCCGCCGTTCGCATACGACCTACAGTGGAGCAATCGTTCTCGGCGAAGACCTGATGACGATCGACATTGGAGACAAGGTGGAGGTCCATCGCTTCACGTCGACTACGCCTCCGTGATCACACGTTTTTCCACAACGGGTTTCTCAAATGGGTGGCGGGAGTGAGGCTGGGGGAAGTACGTCACGCGGCGCGGCGCAGCTTAACCGCGGTGCGTTAGGCCGCACGGCATACGTGATTTCGAGAGGATGGCCATTGGCTCGAGCGATTAGCGAAGTAGGGTACTGGTCCGCCTTGGCCGCGTTCGCGTCGGCCGTCGCGTACGGGATGTGATACTCAGCAACGCTTGAACGGCGATGCGCCCACGCGGTGCTGAGTTGACACAAACACGGACAGCGCGTTGCTGGATCAGGTGGCTGGATTAAACCGCCAAATCGGGCGCCTCGCTGGCGCTCCACAAATCGCCTCCCGCCAGCCGAACGCTGACGACATCCCGAACCCAAATAGGATCTCGGAGTCGCACCTCAGGTTCCCGGCAGGCGTTGGCGGGTACCTCCTCTCCTCGTTGGCTTCGACCGCGCGCGCTGGGTGTCCTCCGAGCCCAGTCAACAGAGGCCAGCTTGTGACGCTTTCGTTCACTGACGTCCAATACCTTGAGCAGCAGTACGAGCTACGGCCGGGGAGGAACGTCATCGTGTTTGCTGCCGCACTGCCGCCAGGCCGCTACGACGTCCGCTACGGAGTCTACCGGCTCGCAGAACTAAGTCAGCAATATCCTCCCTGGTACAGCACTCGATGCTCGCTCGTCGTGGAATAGCTAGGCAGGCCGTTTACCAATGCGCCCGCGGGCGCAGCGTAAGCGCGCCACATATGCTGCCTGCGACTTGCTCCCTGCTACAATTCAGCCCATGGCCTCTTGCGTGAATCTCGCTCTCCTGGGGGCGCTCATGATCGCTCAATTCACTCTCGCGGATGGTATACAGGTCGTGATTGCGGCCATTACCGGCGCGGCTGCGGTCGCGGCTTGGCTTGCGGCGAGTGCTGCATCAGCTGCCACACAGGACTCGAAGGTTGCCGCGAACGACTCCAAGAAGGCAGCCCAGGCCGAGTTGTTCAGCACCCTCATGGCTCAATACGGCTCGCCGGAGATGGGCGAGGCCCTGAGGGTCCTCACCGCGTGGCAGAAGAGCGGCCAGCCGGCATTTGGGAGCCCGCCGTCATTTGCCGAGAACGTAGTCGCCTGGGCCAAGATCGCCGCGTCTGCGAGCCCTTCATCAGCTGCCCTCCAGCTCCATCAGCATCGCAGGCGCATCACTTACTTTTTCTCCGTCGTAGATCGACTACTGAGAGAAGGCCAACTCGAGGAGGGGTTCGCGAGCGACATTCAAGACCTCAGCGGCACGAACCTCCTCTGCACGATCGTGCTGCCCATGGAGAAGGCGTTTCGGGACGCGCGGGGAGATGCGAAGCCAGACGACGGCGGGGCGCGCCTGCTCGAGCGCTTCGAGAACTACTGTGCCAAGGCAAGGGGCTCCTAGCGCACCGTGGGACGAACAGTGGGACGCGCCCTCGGAACGACTCGGGACGGGTCGTGATACTCGGCACCGCTTGAACGCCGAAGCGCCCAAGCGGTGCTGAGTTGACTCAAGGCGCAACGAGGCAGCCCGAGTCAGGAAGGTTATCATAATCCGCGGGTCGTCGGTTCGAGTCCGACCGCCGCTATTTGTAGGACAATACGACTCACGTGGATCGCGCACACACTCGACGGTCGCCGGCGTTGTCGCATGTTGGATTCTTGACAGCGTGCGCGAAACCACTTTGAGTACACCGGGACGACGACGTCGCGGAGTTCCGGGACCTTCATCGTCAGCTGACGACTCGCTCCATGGAGGATGTATGCAGCGCGCATGTACGCTCCTCGTGCTGGCATTGGTTTCGCTCGGGTCTGCCGACCGAGCAATTGCGCAAGCGAAGCTGACTAAAGCCCAAAAGATCGCCGACGCAATGAAGGCCGCCCCGCGCTCCATTTCGGCGAAGGCCACCATTATGGACTGGCCTGCGACCGAGGGCGGGCAAATGGTGACGCTCCGTGCCGGGACGAATGGGTGGACGTGTCTGCCCCATTCCCCCCGGTCTCGAGAGGACGCTCCGATGTGCGTGGACGATCAGTGGATGTCGTTCATGAACGCGCTGATGACCAAGGCCACGCCCCAGATCACCCGCGAAGGCATCGGCTACATGATTGG
>WNFJ01162992.1_pt1 | contig 33483 bp, 33 predicted proteins | sample 5400461 | NCBI WGS metagenome assembly WNFJ01 (sample SAMN13153349, study PRJNA577476) | soil metagenome | isolation source: 115 cm saprolite on Douglas fir-dominated hillslope | place: USA:California | collected 2013-09-17
TCACCGTTCGCGTGCACGTCCGCGCCTCGCGGTCGAAAACAAGCTGGAACGGAAAGCTGCTCGAGGTCTGGGTGACCGATCCTCCCGTGGGAGGTGCCGCAAACAAAGCCGTATTGAAGGCGGTTGCCGATCAACTTGGTGCCTCTTTCTACGGTGATTCTTCGTTCGGGCATGCACGGGCGCACGAAGGTGGTCGAGGTGCTGGATGTCGCTGGTTAGCTGCGGATGCGCGGACGCTCTGATTTTGGTGGATCTTTACCTGGGGCCAGGCGGACGTAGCGTGCCGCCCGCCGTTTCGGTTCACCTTTTGGAACCCCGCAATCCAAACCGAGCTATCGCGCGTGCGAGTCGGTGACTCAACGGATCGCGGGCTGGCGATCGGAGGCAGTTATCGACAGCCCTTACCACTACCCCATCCGGCTTGTCGTGATTGGTGCAGATAAGCTCGCCTTATCGCAAGCATCCAGTCGTAGGACAGCCAGCCAGAGGAACCGCTAGGGTCGAGTCGCGCTCGAGGCTTCCGTCGCTGCCGCAGTCGGGATCGGCGTAAATTCCCGCTTAGACAGTGGAAGTCGAAAGCGCGCGAGGTAACGATTTGGGCAGGATGCTTGACGAAGCTGAACGGCGTATTCGTGAACACCCCGCGGCAATCGAGCATGGCATGTGCCTGTCCATCGAGTGGAGCCTAACTGCAGTCTTCCAACCCAATCTCCGAGAGGTGCTTGCGCTTCTTGACGCGGCCGCGACGGATGAAACTCTGGCAATTGAATTGATCCAGAATGTTCGCCCACCCATCGTCCGCGAGCAGTTCCACCGCTTGGTTGCACAGCGCCTGCATAACTACCTCGCGAGTGCGGCCAGCTTGGTTGATCACGTTCGTCGCGTCATGCGCGATCGTAATGGCGACATCGCGGACGAGTTCCAGCGCCGCAAGAGTGTTGTATTGGCCGACCCAGAGATCCGGTTCGTCTTCGACCTGCGGCACTACACGGTCCACCGGGCACTTCCTCTCATAGGCCATCGCTTCGCGGAGAAGTCCGGAGGACCGTTTGAGAGTGAGGTCCAAATAGGCGTGCCAGCTCTGAAGGAGTGGGACGGCTGGTCAAATGTGTCGCAGGGATTCTTACAACGGAGTGCCGACTCAATTCCGCTGCGACCCCTGATTAGGAAGCATGGCGATTTCGTGGGGAGCCTCAATGTCTGGTTGCACAACGCTCTCGCCGACGCTAATGCGGCCAGGCTGTCGGAAGTCGACCAGTTGGTAGTTGCGAGAAATGCCATTCTTGTCGGTGGCGATCTGGAACTCGCGAGGCGGATAACGGCTGAGAGCACCGCGAGACGATCGTTGGTCACTGATACGCAGGCCGGGCGCTCTCACGCCTGATACGACCAAGAAATAGCCGTAAACCTTCGCGTTGAAGGGATGCTCACGGCAACAAGCACTTATCGCAAGCATGTCGGCGGCGGGCCGGCGTCAAGCATCTATCTCCCTCCAGTTGGGCAATCCTGGCCAAGTTCGCCGCAATCCCAATGTTGCCGAATCCCACCAGACACCCTCCAACAGCCGAATTGCCTGATGGACCTCCGGCAACGCCACGTCGCGGCTTGGCCCATACAGGTCATAGCAGCGCCGTTTGGGATCCACATCCGTGCCGAGCTCAAAGTCCACGAACAGGGGCACGTCTCCGTCGACGACAATGTCCGACAACTTCATGTCCCGATGACAAATACCCGCAGCGTGCAGTGTTCGAATTTGTGAAAGCACCTGCCGCGCCATTTGGTCTCGTTCGGCTCGACTCGCCGTTTGGATCCAGTTGGCTAGCGTTTCGTGCTTCCGCAACACGATTGTTCTTGGCGGTTCAGTCGAAACCTCTGGAGCGCATCGAGCCTCCTCGGCGATTCTTAGGAGCTTCGACTCTACGTCGAATTGCCTTTGGTTAATGTGCTCCTTGATGAACTCGGTCTCAGTCTCGAGTTTCGTCGGAACAGCGTGCAGCCAGACACGAGCCATTGTCCGTCCGAGATCAACCGCCGAACTCCGGGCACGGACTGCTGTTCGATGAATCAGAACGTCGCTAACCGTCGAACACCCGACGTCAACCGAGTCTGATGCAATCCTTGCAGCGAGGGCGGCCAGGCTGTACCCGACCGCAAGTGGCGCGGCTCGATTCGTCGACCGGTCGGACAGTCACTGTGGTCGTGATAGACGTTGCGTTCGGGCGGCAGCTCCGGTTCGACAGTGTGGTAAGGCGCAACTTTAGCCATGCGTACCTCCCGGTTCAGGCCGAGCCTATTGCGCTTCCCGTGACCAATCCTAATCAACGCGATGAGTCGGACGTGATTCTGATAGCTGGCTCTAATGCTTATCCGGTTTGCTCCGCTGGCGCGAACGCTCCAGCCTTGATCTCTTGGTAGGTCGTGGTCGGTACCCTAGGCCCGATCCCGAGCAAGGTCTGCAATGCGGCCATGGGCGTCCGTCGGCGGTTAAACCGGAAGACGGCTAGCGGAAGCCGGTGAAATCTCCCTGCGCATTGACTCGTAGGCAAGGTCCGTCCAAACCTTTTCGACGTAAAGCCTGCCCGAGGCCTCAGAGCCACTGCCGTAACCGCTGCGGCTGCGATGTTGCGGGGCGGATCGAAATCCAAGCCGGAGTCGACGGCCATTCTTGTCAAGGCACGTAGGATGTTGGCGAACAATCGCCGGTGGCGCTTGCAACCCCACAGCGTTGGTTATGGCGCGAAACACTTCCAGAGGCCCTACCCCTGACCGGTGAGTGGTCGCTGACCGGTGAGTGGTCGCTTCAACACGTACGGCGGCATATTCAAGTCCTGGGCGTTACGGGGAGGGAGGCGTCTGCTCCCCTTGGCTAGGGGCTTCCGCCCACACAACACCGAGTGCTCCTGAGCTCAGTTTCTCAATCTCACGTGCGATACGTTGGCGAGGACTGGGCACGTCTTGCAGCAGAGCTTTGTTTCGTCTGAGACTAACTGCACTGCCTAGCACCAAATTCACAGCATCGTCGACGACCCCTGCCGGCACATCGCGAAAAGCAACGAGGCGAACCTCCTGCGGAATGCTTGACTGGTTAGACAGTCTCAGGCTGATGGCGTCCCCTTTCTGAAGAGCTGCGCGGAGGGCTACCTCTTCCTGCTTCGCGCTCCTCGCCAGGAGGAGCGTCAATAGAGCGACGAGGCCGCTGAGAATTGCAATGCCTAAGGCGACTGCAGCCGCGAGCTCTGCTGCGTTCACAGCAAGATGACCTCACCTATGAGACTCCAGAGCGCACCGGCTACGTACATTCCTATCGATACGTTCAGTCCGAAGTCAGCGAGCGACGAGACACTCAGAGCGTCTGCCGTCCCAAAGGCGGCCCCGACCATGGTGGTTGCAGCGGTTACTCCAAGCATCCACCGACCGGCGAGACCGCGACCACGATTCAGCCACCCAGACCTCCTGTCAACCGCGATTACTCGACTTAGGGCGACGATGGATAAACCCAAGGCTGCGGCATACAACTCTCCGTGCGATACCAAGTCCCGGGCGTGCCATGTCGTACCGGCATCGAGTGCATGCATGAGCTGGACGATTGGCCCACTAAGCCCAAGGACGATTGTGAAGCCAAGCCATGCCACGAGTCGTGCCAGCCTGACTTCCATTTAGTGCAATTCTGCCAGCCGGCCCAGCCTCGCAACCATTGTGTTCGATGGTTTTGAACCCGACACTAATTGCCACTGGCCCCCACCAAAAGCAAAAGTACCTCTACACACACGAGGGGCTCCGGCGCGGCACCCGCGATATCCGACGCCTATCGCGAGCAAACTCCCTTCTCGTGCTTCAACCGGCCATCAACGACATCAGATTCCCCGAGTAGGGCCTGTCCCGCCACCACCTTGAGCGCTCCCGCCTGAGAGCAGCAGCAACAGGATCACACCTCCCGCTATTACGGCAGCAGTAGCCAGCTCGTTCTTGTCTTTCTCAGCTTTGAGCTGCGCCAGATACTTGCCAAGAATGGTCATAGCCTGAACGGGTTCGTTGCGATTGATCTGGAGATACTCGAGCCCAACCAGGAATCCGGTCGGAGTGATTCCCGACTCGACGACTGGGATGATCAGCTTTTTGCAGGCTCTCGCAAACCCGACTTCTTGGTTCACCCACGGCGAGTGATGACCGCCTTTGGTCAGAAAGACAACCATGCAATCGGAGTCGCGGATGTTCTGCTCGATTTTGTCCGGAAGGCTCTGACCTAACTGGTAGTCGCGCTCAGCGATGTAACAGGTAACTTCGCTGCCATGCGCTTGACGGGCGACTTCATAGACAAAACCGAGGTCTTCAGCGGCCATGCTGTGGCTGAGAAATGCCTTATACGCCATCGGTTCCTAAGGGTAACGCTGCCAGCGACCGACATTCAGATCGTAATTCACAGCAGCCGCGCTCGATGTAACGTTCTCGTACGCACAATGAAACCCACCTGGGTCGGGTCCCCACCACACGATGGTTCGCATACCAATAGTGCAGCTACTCCGCCGACACGGTGACTGCGACGGTCACGCTGCGCACCGCGATCGCGGCCACCGTTTAGGGTCCGGCCCGACAGAACGGGTTGTGCAGACCGGCCGTTTTCCCGGCCTGGACACGAAGTGTCTATCTGGCGAGCGCCCCGCAAGCGGAGAACTGGTTAGAGCACCGCGAGCTGACTGACCGCGAGTCCGACGCCGAAAACACGAGGTTGGAGATCAGGAGAATGTGACTGCGCGACTGATCTAGTCCTTCACGCAGCGCACCGCGAGAAATCTGGGGTAGGTCCATGGCTTGGGGTACATCTCTTCGACTCGGTGGGACGGCATCGGCTCTAAGACTCTCTCGATCGTGAGTCCGGCGTGGCTTAGCGCTTCGACATACCGATGTAAAGGGCGATGAATATGCGTCGTGGTGAGACGAGCTTCCCTCTCCAATGAAATGTTGAAGGGGGCTTCGATAAAGATTTCCGACTCATATTTGAACCATGGGGCCGATGCGTACCCCCAATAGGTGGGCCAAAAACAAGGATGGGCGGCAGTCCACACAAAGTGGCCGCCTCTCTTCAGCAGGCGCGCCACGGCGCGGACGGCTGACTGCAGATCCGGGCAAGTCATCAGAAACATGTTTGCCGTTACCACCTGAAAGGGGCGGCCGCGGTAGTTTCTCGCGTAAGCTTCGACGCTGGTCCTTACAAAGCTCATGTTCGGCCGGTCCGACCCATGAATCCCCGCCAACGCAACACTGTTTGCGCTGATATCAATCCCAACCACATGCCCGGCCTGTCCAAAGAGGCTCTTGGTGGCGACGCCGGTACCACAACCCACGTCGATGACCCTAGAGTACTCGATCTTCCCGATGAGCTCGCGCATCGCTGGGAGCAGCACGTGCCTGAAGCTGATATCTCGCCCAGCAGACTCTTGTCGTGCGCGCATATCTGCGACCGCATCCCACTCCCTGGCAAGGGCGCGGATGGTTTTGGGTGGTACTGAACGAATTGCCACGGAGTTATGCGCGCCTTGGGCGGGGAGCTGAGGACTTCTTAAGCACCTGAATGAGATCGTTGGCGACTGCGAACACCGGATGTTCACCAACGCCGAACTCTTCAATCGCGTGGCCTTCCGCAAGCATCCGACCTACCGCGACCTTTGCATCCATGTGCCCGTAGCGGATAATTGTGAAGCGCGACTCGGGGACGTAGTTGAGTCTTGGATAGAGAACAATGTTTGCCCCAGCATCTTGAAGTTCATTGCTCAACGGAATGGCGTCTGGCAGGCAGAGGGTCAATTCTCCCGCTCTAGCCTTTGTTAGCAACATGTCATGCATCTGCGGGTCATTGTGGGCCCAGGTCATGTCTCGAGAAGAGATGACTACTCGGCCTCCATTGGATATCCAGTTGAACATGTAGTTGCGAATTGCTACTTGAGTCCTGTAGACATGTGGATGAGTCTTCATCCAGTCCAGGATTTCGACAAGGGTCACCGTGATGAAGCAAGCAAATGCGATGACAACCAGAACGCCCTGACCGGGCGAAATGGACTTTGGATTGAACGTCTGGATCAACGCCACGGTAGAGGCAAGGGTGCCAACAGGAGCCACAATTCGCACGATCACGTCCATCCCACATCTCCTACAGAGGGCTGAGCCGGTTTTCGCTCGCAAGCTTACCTTTCGCGGCCCGGCGTTCAGCTCTGGGTCAGCCGCATGGGTACAATCGGATCAGTCATGGCTCGCCCAATCCCCGCACTCACGGGTTATGTCGACTCTCGCGGCTTTACGTGCGAACGTAGGGCTTTCCTCTCGCCTGATAAATCCGTCTCAGCCCGTGGCCTGATTGCTACGAGCAATCGTCTCCTATCGTCAGCAAATCTGGATTGAGAACCACAGGCGTGTCTGGAGAAGATCCCCCGCGAGCTAGGCTGCGGTCAGCCGCTCAATCGATTTGAGGAAGACTCTCCAATCGTCGACCGCGAACCTGGGGTCGAAGTCTGACAACCTTTGGATGGCGATTTCGAGAGGCCAGACCACTGCCTCACCACCCATGCCTATTACGTACGCCCAGTGGGCCTGTTCCGAAAGGAGGCTATAGTCCACCGCAATGTGTCTCGGTTCGTCAGCTAACCGCAGTTCCACGGGAGCGAATGCTAGAGCGCTTGGCTCCCCATGCACTAGCTGTGAAACCGATCGGTAGATGTAGTACTGCCGCTTTTTCTCAGGCAGGGCGCCATTGACGCCTGCATACACAATAGCCGTCCTCTTGGCCACAGGCAGACCTCCCGCAAACTTCAGTCCTTGGTCGGCCCAGCGTTGTCCGACGTTGGCCATGTTTTGCTGTATTTCTTCATCACGACCTTTGAATTCTTCGGCAAGATTCCTATACAACCGAGCATGGTTGTCGAGGTAGCCTAGCCAGCGCTGATCACGCTCGATTGGGTCTTCTGGGGCTAGCAGCCAGGCGGCAATGAAGGCGACGTCATAGGCAGACCTGCTTGCGCTCGCTGCCGGGAGAATCGAGGTCGGAATATCGGTCCGCGCCAGGAGAGACATCGCGTCAATGTGGACGGTGGCGATCTCGATAAGTCGCAGTGCTTCAACGTCGGCTCGCGCCGGGTGTCGGAATACGACCTGCTCTCGAACACCAGCGTAAAGGCGCAACAATTCATGGAGCGCCTCTAGCGCGCCATTCAAGGCATCGACTGCTTCCTTTGACCAATCTCTACGTCTCATAAGCACCTCGTTCGCACATCGAGTCCAATAGCACCCGGACTAGGCTCTGAAACGCCGAACACCTTTTAGGGCAGCTGTAATATCAGGAAGGAGCGGAAATCCGCCTCAAGGCGTTGGACACGCCGATTGAGAAACAGCCACCAGGCGGTCACAGCGAGCACCAAGTGGATAGCCGACGCCGGCCAAGCGTGAACCGCAGTTGCCGCGATCACGAGTACGACCGCGAGGCTACGGAATAGCTTGTATTCGGACTCCAAGCGTTCGGACCCAACAAATGCATTAGGGCTCTCTATGCGAACAAACTCCCGAACTGAAAGGGCGTGACGCGATCCGAGCCGCAGCTTGTCAAGGATCGGCTGAACCTCGGACCGCAGCTCGGCGAGGCTGCGGGTGGTATTCGGACGTAGATATATAGGAAGTCGTTCCCAGGCATCCTCGAATGGCTCGGATAAGAGGCTACCAACGATGTAGACCACCTGACCTAGCAAGTAGGAAACGACGGCGAATGCGATCCAAGCTCCAGCATCCCCGCCTGGAAGACTGCGGCTGCTCAAGACGAGATCCCGATAGGGAATGAGGAAGAAGGTCACGACAGCTCCCGGCAGCAATACCGCAAAAAGGACCGTGACACCTAGAAAGAAGTCGCCAGGTTTGAGCATCGCCCTCGATAGTAACTCGCGATCAATAGGCACTCCACCGGGTATCCTCTCGTCATCAGCCCAGCGCGAGAGCGCGGCCAGAGACGAACTTGTAATGAGCGGTGCCGTCTACGACCGCTAAGCGGCGAAACCGCAGCTCCCAAACCGATGGGCCCCGCATCATTAAAGGGCGTCTTACCCTCAGATTCTTGGCCTACCGTCTGAGCGCCTAGGTTCGGATAGCCGACGCTTATCGCAAGCAACCTCGCCCAGCACATAGCATGTTCGTTATCAGAGCCAGCCAGACTCGCCGACGCTCGGCTTCTGGTACCTAGTTTCCAAACAAGCCGAAGCGGGCAATGTGTGGGACATGCTCAGGGAGCAGCTCCAGAGGGACGCGATCCAGCGAGATGTCGAGTTCGTTGGGAGGTTCATCAGCAGCCTCCAACGGCCCGGCATGTCCCCGATGGTGAAGTCAGTTGCTTCCTTCTGCCTGTTTCCATTTATGTCTCTCTTTGTCTACGAGTCAGAGGCCAAACTGAACCAACTCGCTCCTCAAGTGGCCGGCTTGATGTCCGCGTCCGCGAAAGATGTCGTAGCTCGGTCTCGTCACAGTCTGAAGCTGTTTGACGACACGCACCGCGGTCTACCCGGCCAGCTCGCTTACTTCCGCAACGAAATCGAGCCCGCAAGTCGCGAGAGGTTTCTTCAGCCAATCTCCTGGCCGTGGGCAACAGATTTGGGGATCTACAGCTACCAAGACAGCCCGATTTCTACCACGCATGTAGTCACGTTCGTACTTGGCTACGAACCGCGCAAGCTGCTCACCAGGACAGCGTCTGCCGAGATTCACAGCCTCGCCGAGGAATACGGCCGATACCTCGCTTATCTTGGGGTGAATTTGGATCCCCACGCTGCGTCGTTCGCGAGCGGTATAGAAGCCACTCGACTGACACACCAAGACTTCAGAAGTCGGCGCTATTACAAAACTATCTTCAACGGCGCCGACACACCCGATGTCAACGCACTCCTGACCGTGTTTCGGGTAATGATCAATTTCGGCGCTCAGGTCCTACCACTAGACACATCACAGGAATCGTGGCAAACCACTCTTAAGATCCGGTTTGTCACCCTGTACCACGTCCTGACCAGCCTTGATACCTTGCGTGGCAGCAAGCGAATCGACATAGCGAGGGCGGCGGCGGGCAAGCTCGACACCATCCTTGACACGGCCGATTCGCGGTTCTTAACAAGTGCCGCGATCAGGCCGCTTCGCAACACATTGATGCATTACGGAATCGATCCTCGGATCCCGACAGGCGCGCTCAGCCTCCACGCACCTCTATATGGATTGGTGCCAGCTTGCCTCCCCGGCCACTCTCATGCCACGATCGAAGGAGCGGTTGGTCGGCAAATCGAGCTAACGGCTGCGGCCTTGAACGATTGGGCAAGCGCCTAGTGCATGTGATGGAGGGCGGGTTCGAGCGACGATTTAGCGCTTGATGCGCGCTGCCAGCTTCTTGTACTCCCTCGTCTCAGGCAATTGTCGCCCTTGGGCCACGAGTGCTTCGAACTGCTGAACGCGTCGAGCGACATCGGGATCACTCTCCGATGAGCCTATGACTTGAGTGACGTTGCCACTGGATCCAAATCCCAGCATTCCGTTGTAGATCCAATAACCTCGTACTGCAGCCGGGTCGACCACTGCCTCGAATAGTGACTGCGTGGCTCGTGGCGAATCGAATCCGGCGCGCATAACGTCGCCAGCCAACAAGTCTTTCAGTCGCTTCTCGACCGACACTAACTTGCGTTCATTCCGACGATTACGAGCTTGAGAAGAGAACGGAACCTTGGACCAGGCTCCTCGCCAGATGGGCTCTGACCGCGGGGATGGAAACGGCAAGCCAAAGACTGGAACCAATACAAGCGGATAGAGGCCCACCCCGATACAAAGGATGCCTCCTGCTACAAGTGGGTCGAACCAAGCCGTCGTCTGCACGGCGAGGCCGGCTCCAATGATGGCGGTCGCGCCGATAGTGACGAAGGTGGCCCCCACCGCCATCGCTACTGCGTGCTTATGCCTAACTGCGTCCTCGGGATTGGGACGTGACGGGCCGTACAACGGCATTCAAGCGACTATATGCTCCGACATCGGCATTCGCTGTTGCGTTACTGATCGGGCTCCTTGCCGACGATCGTGATGTGTTCAGCCTTATTTAGATCGCTGCCAACGGCCTCGGAGCATTCGCCGCAAACTGGTAGGTTCGCTGTGCCGGGCGGAGTCGTACCAGAAACGACTGGTAGACCGCATGCGGTCTGATCGGAATAAAGCGGCCACAGGTGTCGCTTTCCGTCAATTCCGACCCAATGGCCGTCGGCAAGCTCATGAGCCTCCCAGATCTTCTTTTGATCATCCTTCATGGCGACAACAATAGATCACGGCGTTGCGCTCGCAGCCAATTTCGGCCTATCTCGGACAGCGGTGTCGGCTAAGGGTGATGCACGATTTGCCGACTTCAAGCAGGCAACTCATTTGCCCCGCCGTCAGTGTCCCGGACCGTAATAGCGCTCGGTTCGAAGCGAATCGCTGGATGCCGCCGGAGTTCGCGGTATCCGAGACAACAGGCCGCCATGTGCCGCCACATGCCGGCGGGACACCGCCTCGGTTGTTACATTCGTTGCTTCACGTAAACGACCGCTATAGACCTCGTTTCCGGATCCAGCTGACGCCCGCCGTTTTCGTGCTGCCGGTAGAGCCTACTCACTGCCGTTCGCAGCGTACTCTGGTAAGACCTTGCCGGAACTCATCACCTCGACCAACTCCACTGGATCGGTCTCAGCCAGGCGCGTCTCGGCCAGGAGGTGGGGAACCCGTCAGATCGCGCTGCAAGGAAGGCTGCGGTCCAGGAAGCGGCTCGCTCCGCCCCACCAGCCATATAGATGAGGGCAGCTGCCAGCGGAACCAAGTCACGCATTAAGCCAAAAGTCAGCCAACGTCTTTCGGCTAAGGTCGTCGTTGAACATCTGGCAGCCAAATGCAAGGAACATGCACTGCTCACAAGCGCGCGGCTCGCGTTGATGGCAGAGGGGGTCGTTTTCACAGGTGTAGACCCGCTGTTTAGAGCTCTCCAACCACTCCAAGGTGCGGTTGTTGAGTAGCGTCCAGAATGCGCCGAGTGTGTCACTGTTCAGGCTGTTCGCATAGATGGCGATCGTGAGCGTTTCAGGAACGACCCATTCGGCAAGCGACGATTCTCCAAAGCCAACCTGGCCATCACCCAATGCGCGCAACATACAGTGCGCAACCGAATGAACCAGTGTACGAACCGCTTTGGCGGGCTCCGGGTTTAGTTCTTCAGCCGCATACAGCGCGAGGATGGCGGTCTTGGCCTCATAAGGGTCCTCAACTATCTGGCCAGCTCCCAGACCTGAGTTAGCCAGCCATCGCAATACCGCAACCGGCGAGAGCGTGAGGATGACCGCCTCGGTCTTGGTTGCCACTGCAAAAATTGGAACTTTCCCTTGGTATTGATTTGGCTTGCGAAAGCTCAGGATTCGGGACTCGCTCGGGTCGGCTGTACCGCGCGTGTATCCATAGGCTGCCAGGGCAATTGGGAAGTCCCAGGCCACGTGCATCGCTTCAATCCCCATAGCGCTGGCCTGAGTTCGTGCCATATCCAGGCGGCCCACAGCGGCTACGTGACCCCGTTTGTCGGCCTCGGCACGTGCGGTTTCCAATGAATGTTCGGGATGATGCTCCTGATCGAACAGCATGGCCCTCTCAATCACGGGGCGGCGGGTACCTATGTCGAGAATTGATTGAGGAACATCCCTAACGGCCGCCAAGCCAAACTCTTTTGGCCCCTTTGTCTTCTTGAGAGTCTGGATGTCTTCCTCCGATAGACCCATGGTTCGGTATTTCGCTTCGGCTCGAGCCCACTCTTGTGGAGGCATTCGATTGCCACCGCGATCCTCTGACTCAGCGAGCGCCTCACTGATCGATTCGATTAAGCCCAGGTACGAAGCCACTGCTATGGCTCCTCTTTCAGCGTGCTCCTGCAATCGCTTGAAGACCTGAGATTGAAAATTGATTAGTGGTACGTACTGGGCATAGAACGTCCTAGTGTCTCTGACCGTATATGCGCGCATCATGGCCCGACCATCAGGATCAGTGAGGTTGCACCCACACGGCGTTTGAGCAGTCCGGCGGACGATTTGTCCACCACACTCGCGGCAACGAAATACTGCGGTTAAGAAGCTGCCCGTGTCCTCAAAGTAAACGTGGTCGTAGCCATGCAAGTCGCATTTGGGTACGTACATCTGCTTTATGGCTCCGCAACGATGGGCGGAGAAGTATCTGAGTTGCCGCAACGGGAAGCGACAGAATCGACAGCGGGGGTGGGCGGAAATCTCCTCTAGGGATCGGACCGTTCGGATGCGCTTGCACTGCTCGTTAGCGCACTCAAAGACCAATGGCCAAATCTCGTACCGGACTTGTTCAGGGGTTTCGATCGTTATTTCGTCTCGGCTGGTCGCGAGGGACGCAGGGAATCCCTGACGATTCTCCTCTGGCCAGTTCTGAAGGTGGCGATCAACCTCCCGCAGAAGGACTGCCTTGTTGATTGCGTCACCGATACCCTCCCCACGCACGCTGTAAGACCGGACCGTAAGCCCCGAGTCGTGGATGTAGACCGATTCCGGGAGATACGAGAACAGCACCTGGCTTCGGCTACGTTGCATCGACCAATGCTCCTCGGCTACTCACTTCCCTGACCTTCAAGAGCTTCGACAGCGCTTCGGCTCATCGGCATCGGTTCGAAAAAGACGGCGACATCGACATCCCGAAAGCTGAGCAGGGGCCGCCGAGTGAATAGTTCCACGGTGCGGTCAGCCGTTGGAACTCCAAGCTGCGTGACCTCGTGATTGGACCAACGATCAGCCGCCCGAGCCACCAACTCGTCCTCAAGCCCGCGTTCGTTGACGCCAAGTACTGCAGAGCGATAAGCCCGCTCGATTCGAGCGGTCAGTACGGGATTGAGTTGAGGTTTACGCTCATTCCACCACTTCAGAAAGTACCTCGTGTATCTGATTCCGACGTCCGGGCCGTGGAATTCGGGGTCGCGGCACAAGTCCCACAAGAGCGCCATTGCCATACCGGGAAGGGTCCGCTGAACTGCGAAATATGCGTACTTATTGACGGGTACGGGTTCGACCATGCGGTCTAGGAAGCGATGGAAGCTCTGGAAATTGACGAACGCAGAACGCTCGCGGCGCTGAAAGGTGTCGAAAACGGTTACCACCAAACCGGTATGGACACGTCCAGCCCGACTCGTTGCTTGAATGTAGTCGGCGACAGTTGAGGGAAGACCGGCCATAACTAGAACGTTCAGCCTCTCGAGGTCAACCCCATGGCTAACGACCGCCGTTCCAATTAAGGCTCTCAGGCGCTCAGCCCTAGGCGTAGCCAATGTGTCTTCGGTCACATGATCGATCGCCTCAGCAAGTTCCGGGACGTTGACCTCGCCTGTCAGGACGCGACTCGTGATCGCATCAGACCCGCTTGTCGCAAGGCTGGCTGAAAAGCGCTCGATCTCGTCGTGGATCAAGTGCCCGTGGGATTTGTTGTTTACGTAGGCGAGGGAAACCTCATAGTCGAATAGGAGGTTCTGGAGCTCCTCCGCGGCCAGTCGCGTGAGGTTAAGCGACTCACCAGTGTCGTGCACGTTGTCCTGAAGGTTTGTGATCGTCCGAAGGAGCTCCATCTGAACGATCGCTGCAACGTCAGCCTTTCTTCGATAGTGGGGCAGGACGCCAAGAAATACACGGCGGACATGTTTGGTGGTTGTGGCATAAAAGCTCTCTTCACGTCTGAACCCAGGCGCGGGAAAGCTTCGTGGACGCCGACCATAAACTTGACGGATCTGATCCTCGTACTGCTCAATCGTTGCTGAGGCGGCGAGGATCTTGGAAGGCAACTTGGACGGTGAGCCTCGCTGAATCTCGGCGAGCAACCCCTCGTAATGGGCATCGAAGGCTCCCAATTCCTCGCGAACGAGATGCAGTTCGTCCTGGATGATTAGCGACGGAACTGGATCGTGCCACGGTGGCTCCGTTATCCAGGTAGCTTGCGGCCGCTTGCATAAGTCGCCAACTAGGCACTTACCGTTCCGCGGGAAGGTGAACCAGCCGTGGTCTGGGCAACGGAACCGTGGACCGTGCGAAAACTGAGTAAATTCCCCAAAGTGAGCAAATCCAGTTAGCTTGTCTACTGTTCCGACGACAACAGATGGCGCGTATCGGTAAATCTCGTCGTCGCTAGCTAGGAGCGGGAGTTCGCGCGTGCACTCTTGACACATATGCACGAGGCGAACGCGATTAGCATCAGGAACGAGACGCACGCGATCCATGGCGCCACAGTAAGGACAGTTATTGACCAGCCGTCGGCGCTTGAACGTGTCAGGGTCTTTTGCGAATTCGCGGGCGGCCTCCGTGATGCCGTGCCACCATCCATCCGGGTAGATGAGCGAGTTAGGGGTGTTGCTTCCACCAACGAGGTAACCCAGCGTAAACGGGTCGCCGACGCCCTGCAGGTCCTCTATCCTGAACCGCTCCGCAACCACTAATACCTTGAGGACACGCAGCAGCTGCTGGACGCTAAGCATGCGCAGGGGGAATTTGAGCCACGCAGTCATGCCGTGGACCTTGCCGCGCAACCGATCGTAAAAAAGGGCGGTGACCATAAGGCCGAGGTACGCCTCGGTCTTACCACCCCCGGTGGGAAACCATAGAACGTCGGCGTAGTCGAGCTCAGAGAGAAATTCTGTAACGTCGCGATGCTCGCGTGCAGCCAGCGCAGGTAAGTGGGTAACGAGAAAGACAAGCTGGAAAAGACGCCAGGAGGTGTACTTGCCGGCATTGGCTTCCGCCATGACTCGGTTCGCGAGCCGAAATGCGAGCGCGAGTTTGGAGTCCTCGCGCATGGCACGCTGGCCCAAGCGGAACCGGTCCAGTTCCCCCTGGAATTGGTCACGCTCCACCTGTGAAGCTCGCGCGACTGCCGGACTAGCCGACCGCAGAAATTTCTGCCAATCGTCAAGGTAGTTGCGCATGGCCGCCTCAACTCCGTCGAGAATTGACTGCGGGTTCTGAGCTAGCTCGATCCACTCAAGGCCCGGGACGTGATCGGATCGCGGGTGGATGACTGGCTGCCTGAAGGTAGGGAGACAATCGCTCTCAAGAGCACCCTCCGCTGCGTTGTATGTGGCAACACACCCGCGGCCGTGGCCGTAGACGTCACTTACACCTTGGTAGCGGTAATCGTCGGGTGCAAGGTAGAAGCGTTGGGCAACAATCGCTGCGGACGTACTGCGGACTTGGAGCGAACAGTCGTAAATCGCAAGGTTCTGAAATGGTTTGATGTGCAATACGGTCATGTTGCTGAGCGACACGCTCACTCGATGCCGTCCCTCGGCAATTGGGTCAGCGAACGCGGTCAAAGCCAGATCAGGACAATCCGGTTGCCAGGCGTGATCCTCCGAAGCCCTTAAGGCCGCATCGAAGTCCGCTTGGCTCCTGAGAGCCGAGGCGTCTACTTGGCGAGTTCGGGAGGTGAACTTTCGCGCCGCTTGAGCAGATTCAAACGCATGCTGGACAGCGACCTTAACCGCCTCATTGAGCACGTCGCTTTCAGTTGCTTCAGAACCCTCAATCGGGACCGAAATCGATACTCGAGGTACGACGATATCTATTCGCCGCCAAATGCTGACAAGCGACACCTGTTTCCTTCTTATCTTGCTTTCGACATACGGTGGTCCGACGACCGTGCCGTCGGACGGTTCAGCCTCTCCCCCCCCGGAACCCTGTTGTGCGGGACCTTTAGCGCCCTCCGGACCAGCTGCAGGAAACGGGCCGTCGGCAGACTTTCCTAAATGGCGCAGCTCCTCATCAAGACTCGGATACTCCTCGATATAGACCGCGAACCGAGCGTCAACCTCAAGTTGCACTTCCTCGCTTGCCCCTTCCACGATGAAGTCAAGACCGAGGGAGGCAGGCTCTCCTTGCGGTAGAGCCTCAACCGGTTTAGCTTGTTGATCTTCTTGCTGCTCACCAACATCGGGGTCTTGTCCCTTCTTTGGTGGCCGAACTGGCTGAACGAAGCGGGGCTCAAGAACACCTACTACGACGTTCTGGCGCGGGTTCCAGCCTGGTTCGTGGCGACGGCCTGAGCGGTCCGCCAAGCGATCGCCGAGTACCTCAACGAAGTGCTCAACGACTCGAACTTCCGCGCTTTCGTTTACGACCCCAATCATTGACGAGTGACCCTACCGAGCACTGAGGCTCGGACGATTTGTGGTGCTCCGACCGTACGAATCGTGCGAATCTCAAACTCTTCTAGCAGTTCAGTTACGTCCACCTTAAGTAATACCGACAGGCGGTCGAGACTCGGCCCGTGTCCCTGGCGAGCTTCTTGAAGGGCGGCAGAAAGGAGGAAGCCAAGTTTCACGTGGAGTCGTCTGACCTCCCGCATCATCTCGTTAACTCTTTGCCACTCCTTGGTGAGAAAGTCATCACCGACCGAGAGTCCGACACGAAGTATGTCCTGACCATCCTCCGGACCGATGGTTATGCCGAGAGCCCAAGTCCGAATTGACTGACCGGTGACCTTGGATCCTTTCGCGCGGATGACTGCAGCAGCCCGTACCCAGGATCCCGTGGTGTCTTTGAGAGTCCGGCAGGCATTTCGCCATCGACTGAGGAAGACTTCGAACGCTGCGACGTCGCCGGTGCCATGGGCAACCTTGACGAGGCTCGTAAACAGAGCGCCGCGACCTTCACCGCGCGGAACGATGACCGTGGTACCTGGCCGTATTTCGGAGATCGGCATATACAAGTGCTTGCGGTTCATCAAGACTTCAATGCTGTCGCCGTCTCGGATCCACCACATTTCGCCGCCTGGCTCCAATCCAATCGGGCGCGCCAACACCGTGCCAACCGCGGCCCCCTGTTCCCTCGGCAGTTCAGATCCTTCCCCGACCTCCAGCTCATCGAAGAGGAGGGTCGCATTGACATTGAGATCAAGCTCTTCGCGACGATTGCCGGAGTCCGGTCGGCGATCGATGTCGAGGGCATAAGCATGAGTGGGTTGCTTGGTTGTTGGTGCCGCCGGCGGCGCGATGCGGAGATCTTCGAAGGCCGATCCGACAGCTTTGACCTGCCGATCTAGCCCGTTCCGAACTGCCGCAGCGAGGATGCGTGCTTCGTATGGGTACGTGAGATGCAATCGAATTGTCGCCTCGCCACTCCACAGAAGAGGTTCCCACCAGGGTGGAACTGCTCCCGGCAATAGCTCCACAACGGCCGTGCTGCACCACGGCTTGCGTATTGATATTGGCGCCCACTGGACTGGTCCGCTCTGGCTGTCACATTCGATCTTCAAATCCAACAGATCGGACTGCATGGCGCGCCCAGCTGCCTCGCTCGGAACGCGGATTATCACAGGCACGCCAGCTTGATCTTGGCGGAGTCGTTCGATCACATAGGCCAACCCATACAGTTTCGGATTCTCATCGCTGACAAGGTCATACAGTTTGAGAACCTCATATCGGAGCGCGACCCAAATCGTTTCGCTCGCGGCGTGCCAAGGGCCGGTAAATGCGTCGGTTCCTCCTCCCTCGACCAGATTACGTAGGGAAGCGAACGACGTGGTCCGATAGTCTAGGGCCGCCCACTGGTTATATTCGCTCGTTGTGCTGAGTGAGTGTGCCAAGCCATTCACAAGTTTTCTGGCGGCCACGACTGGTCGAGGCATCGGCGCGTCGATCTTGGCTGCCTTCGAAATCAGCCCAATGCATGTCTGCAACCTCTCATCGACTGCAGAGGCTTGGCACAGGGCAACTTGTGGCAACTCCCATTGCTGCCATAGCAGAGGATTTGTGGACAAGCTCGATCCCAATGGGCCTCGCCCTGCGACGTACTCAATATCCTCAATTAAGTAATGGGCCCACGGCCAAACGCGAAACGCTCGCTTCGAGGCCGCTGCGACATCCTCTGTATCCCGATCTCCAAGATCGCTAAGGATGATGATTGAGCGGGCCCGGTGATCTTCCGCCCAAGCAAGAGCACGGTCAAGGATCTCGCCGTTCCCAAAGCTCGTGCGGTCAATGATTACCACGCCCGCTGTCTCGGACCCTCTGAGCTTCGGCCATCCAACTCGCGTGTTTAGGTACAGAAGGCCACCGCGGGCTTGACTCGCCAGTTGGAGTCGACCAAGCGCATCAACGATTTGGCCGTCGTAGCGAACCCGGCACGGATTAAGACCTTCAGCAAGCGAGACGTTGGCCATCCGCAAGCTCGCGAGCCGTTCTTGAACCATTGTGTCAAGACCGATGACAACAACTGGACCTCGAAGATCCGCGACATGGGTAGCGCCGTGCCGGCTGGTGAGGCGCATCAGCTGAACAAATAGCCCCGTGAGGATCGCGAGTTCGTTGCGACCCCTCGGGAACTGTAAAACCAGGTTTCTTGAGGACACGACATACAGTTGAATGACCGCTAGGGTCGCCACGTCTAAGGGCCCGACGTCAACCGGTGAGCCTCGGTTGGTTAAGGCGAGCCTCTGAAAGGCCTCGAGCGCAGGATTGTTGTTCTTGAGAACGGGAACGAGAGTGTCAACCCAGGACGCCAATTCAACTAGCTCTATGGGGTCTGGGCCACGATCGCATAGGCCGTGTCAAGGAGCGATTCCCACGAAGGTACTTGGCGACTACTCAAGCCAGCGAGTAGCGCCGAGGCATACGCCGCGCTAGCGTTGTCTCCAGCTAGTCGGACATTCAGACCGGCCAACTGTCGCCTCATATCTTTGGCCCACATCTCAAGGTTCGTGGTCTCAATGGTTCTTGCCCTCTTCTTCAAATGGATCACTGCATCGCAACTGATCGGAGCCGCGGACCGCTGCTTCATTTTCGAATTCGGCATCTCCGTCGGAACCAAGCTCACCGCGTGGCCGGTGAGGGGCAGCGTCGCTAGGGAGTTCGCCAGGGCAAGCCAGGCCGACCGATCCTGATGGTGATAGGTAAAGATCAAACTACCTCCAGGTCTGAGGGCGGTAACAGCGGGCGCGAGCGCGGCTCGGAGTCGGGTCGCGAATCCGTCGACGGTGGCTCCTTGGATTCCTTCGCCCACAGACTTGCAGTTCACGTTGCACGAGTTCAGCCAACTGACGAGGGGCCCAGCCAAATCGTCGTAGTAAATGCGGTCGAAATAAGGCGGGTCCGTGACAATTGCATCCACTGAATCTGGAGCGTGGTCGACCTTTGCACTATCTGAGCAGACGATCGCGACATCCGACTTGCCCGCGACAACCGCCCGTATGGTTCCAAACCGCACTGGCCGGCCACGGTGTTTCTTGAGTTCTACGAAAGCCAAAGCACTCCGAGTTGAGCGTTGCTTTATCCATTCCCTCGGATCACCGGACGCTCGCGGCCCCTTGGCGCCCTGCAGAGGGTTAGCCTCATACGACATCGGGACTGGGTGGATAACGGGTGTACCCAACCCTTGTCTAACAGCTCCGCTACCGATGCCCTTAAACGAACACAGCCGCGAGTGGTACTCCCACACGGGCGCAAACGCAATGGCCAGTGCTTGTCTTAGGGCCGGGGAGTCGACGGCGATGATTTGCTTGATCAGTGCATTCGCAAAGAACCGTTGCCGCGGATGCAACAGGTCTTGCCAGTCCACGTATCCCCACCGCAAGGCTTGGTCAGTCGAGCGACCACCAATGATGGGCATGTCAGGGAGCGTCGGAATCGTCTGACCTCTAGTCAATGCGGCGTCCAACTCCCTTCTGTTCGGCCGACGGAACGTGCGGCTCTTGCCTTTCCGAATTTCAACTGCGACTAGTACTGCTCGCGGCGGCGTTCGTGTCTCGTCGGATGGACCCCATGGATCGACGGAATGGCTACAAAAAACGCACTTAAAGCGCACACCGCCGACGGCTACCGAAAGCTTTACGAATCGGCCGCAAGGGCACAGCGCCTTTGTTGCATTCACATTCTTGATTGGAAATACGTGGCGGCTGTACGGGCAAATCGCCCAGCCGGCCGTGACGATCCGACGATACGCGTGCTGGACAAGCACACGTCGATTCAGCAGCAGCGTTGACTTGCGACACGAGGGACAGCGACGCGCATGAGCCCAGAAGTAGCCGGCGGGAGAATTGGGACCAAGGTAATAGAGAGGCTCGATCTCCTTTAATGCCTTGGTGACTATCTGCTCGTAGGCTTGCTGAAGGCTTGGATGGCGAGGTCGAAATGTGCCCTGACCGACCGCGACAGCAAATGGATTGATTTCGACGCCAATTGCCCGATGGCCCAATCGCAAGGCTTCGCCAATAGTTGTGCCCGAACCCATGAACGGGTCCAGAACTATCCCGTGGCCGTCGGGTAGAGCTTCGCCAATCATCCAGGCAGTAACGGCGGCCAGCCTTCTCGCCCACCACTTGCCGGAGTAATAGAGCGGTTGCTCTAAGTGCCGCTTGTTACGCACTCGGATGGAATAAGCATGGAGGTCGCTGGCGGGCGGCGACGCTGGAATCGGATCCCGATTGCTCGAGCGTTGTTTGACCTCGGACATCAGCCGGGTTTGGTTAGAGCCACAACCATCGCGGCCGATCATATAGGCAGGACACGGGCTTATCGGTAATTGAGAGGGCCGCCTGCCCTCCAGGCTCACCTCGACTCTTGTCGCTGCAGCCAAATCGCCTTCCAATGTGGGCACTGCACAGGAAGATGTTGATCACATGAGCCCATCCACAAGGAATGGCCCTCCACCCCCACACGGGCAACAGGAGCGTTCGTCATGCAGAGCTAACCGAACCCCGCACAGCGGGCAGTGCCCTTCAACCACAAATGCGATTGCGCTCTCAGCAGCAGTCACGGTGCCTTTTCTGGCGGGCGAAGCCCGCTTATCTTGTTACGCCGAAGGCGTCGTTTTGGCTCCACAAAGGAGCCAATTGTCACCCTTCTGAGGAGGCGTCGCCTGGACGTCACCTACCGTCGCCCAGGATGTCGCGCCGCCTCAGGTCGACCGAGAGGACAGTTCCGAGGAGGATGCCCCTGGGGCACCCTCCTCAAAATTACGGGTTGGCTCAGGACTGGGCCCCATCGATCGTGATCACCTGCAACGTCTGGCCGTCCCAGAACAGATTGGCGTCGTAGTGGGTGATGTAGCTCGTCCTGTTCCTGGCTTGCGCAAACCACGTGTACGAGACCGCCATCGAGAAGTTCCCGTGCACGGTGAGCAGCCCGGTCTTGCCGTCGTAACTCACCGTCGCGCCTGATGTCGGGTCACCCTGGAGCGACCATCGGACGTTCGCGATGATCACGTCCGGCGCAGCTTGCGGACAATTGGCGACCGTCTCAGCTGAGACGTTTGCGCACTGAGTCATAGCCTTGGCGACGACATCTTTGGCGGCTTGATCCGTAGCTCCTGCCGGCCGCGCCACAGCTTGAACGCTGTCATTGCTCGCGATGCTGTTCACTTTGACCTCGGTAGACGTAAGGGCCAGCTGGGCGCTGTATCCCCCACCGGACGGAACCCGGCGAATCCCAGTCACTCCGTCTTCGGTGTAGCCAAAGACCATTTGAAAGCGGCCGAGAGCGTCGATCTTCTGGCCTTTGTCCATCGTGGTCGCGAGGTCCTGTGTGGGGTCACCGATTACCGTCCACTGGCCGGAGTAAGGCAAATAGTTCTTGACGACTTGGGGGCAGCTGCTCGACGCGGTGGTGCCGGTCTGCTTGGCGCAGACGTCGTTGAAGTAATCCCTAACGGCAGCCTTGACTTTGCCGAGCCCGTCACTCGTAAAGGTTGGCTGGTACTGAACTGCCTGGCTGCTGGCGAGAGACGCATCGACGGTGGAAGTCTGCGCGGCGAGGAGAGACGAATCGCCGAATGTGACCTTGTGCGATACAGGCAGGACAGCGACTTCTGACGTCCCGGCCTTGAGGTCAACAGGTTGGCCATCGATGGCAACTCCGCCCATGCCGTCCGGAATGGCGAGGGTCAGTCGAGCGGGCGCAATGACAAGGTGCCACACGGGAAGGAGACCGTAGCGTCGGTCGCCTGATCGCTGGACCAGATACTGAGCGTCGTGACTGCCGTTCGAGGTCTGAAGCGTCACCGCCACGGCCGCGTTGGCATCGCCGCTGTAGGTGACTCCGGTGACATCGAAGTTCCTGATGTCCGGCCTGATTGCGGCGAGCGCGGCAGGCAGGTCGGCTTGTCGGAGCAGCGAAGCGGCGGCAGGGCTGCCAGTTGCGGACACCTGGAGCTGGCTCCAGGCGGTCGCCGAATCGCCTGACTGCAAAGCCTTGAGGTACTGACGGACTGCGCCGTCGGGCGTGTACTGGCGGGCAATGACGTTGTTGGCGAGCAGGCCAACCAGGATGAGTGCAGCGACGATGCCGGCGCCGATCTGGAATCGTCGCTGTTGCCAGACCTTCGGCGAGCGGGCTGACGAACCATTGGCTATGACGACTTCTCTGGCTGGCGGCGCTGCGACAGCAGACGGCGACTCTGAGATCTTCGGGCTCTCGAGCTCTGTGCTCATTTCGTTTACTCCTGTTTCAACCCGTATTGGCGTCGCACCTCGGCGGCGCGAACGGTTTGGCCTGTTTTCAGGTAGGCGATTGCGAGCATGCGAGCCAGGTCTTGACGCTCCGGCAGGGCATCGAGAGCGGCCTTCAAAGGTGCGATCGCCGTTTCGGGACGGCCCATGGCGTCTTCGTACTCGGCCAGGGCAATGACCAGTTCGGCACGCCGCTTCCAGATCAGCTCCCGGGCCGCTCGCACGGTTTGACCGGCGGTTCCGTCGCCGTCGTTGACCTTCTGCTCCAGGACTTCGAAACCGGCAAGGAAGTCACCCTCAGTTCGGGCGAGCATTTTGCGAACCTGGTTGGCCAAGGCAGAGTCAATCAGTGGCCCGCGGTGACCGATGCGCTCGCACAACTTGGTCAGTTGCCGAAAGTCGGAATCGGTCGAGTCGAGATCAAGCCAGATGTGGGTCTGATTCGTCCGCACCAGGGTGCCGACTTCGGGCGGCGTCGTCTTTTGCAGCTTGTAGATCTGTTTGCGCAAGCGCTTGAGCCGGCTTGCCTCAGGGACTTTCGGCGAAAGCTCCTCCGCGATATCGTCTCGCTTGGTCTCTGGTTCCTCGAGAACGAGCTGCGCGAGCAGGTACTCGAAAAGAAAAGCGAGCACCCGCTTGCCTTGAAGCCCGGTCGTCACATCGCGACCGTCGACGAGCAGACGTAGCGGGCCGATCGCACGAATGAACAGCTGCGCTGACCCACCACTGAGTGTGTCCGACGCGGGCTCAGTGGAGCTCGGATCTGACGAACCCAGCACGAGAGTCGGGGACTCGCCATTTGGAAGTGTGGGCTCGACGAGGGTTGTCTCGGCGGGAACGGCGCCTGTGTTGTGACGCCGAGTTGGCGATAGCCCGACCAATGCTAGGGCGACCCCGAGCGCACACTCCAGCCAACCGGACGCGGCTCCACCGTGGGCGACTGCAGCTCCTCCGACTGCTACCAGCAGCCAGAGAAAGGTCGTCAGACCGCGGGTCGGGATGAACCAGTAGCCGATGATGGCCAGGCCGATGTAGGCCCAGCCGATCGGGTCGCCGGGTGGGGTGAGGAGGGCAAAGACGCCGAACATGGCGGCGGCGACATAACCGCATAGCAGCACGATTCCGCGCGTGTCAGTAGGCACGCCAAAGGTTTCGAATAGGCGGTTGCGAACCGCCGCCTCAGACCCTGCCTCCCCCAAGGCACCCACCTCGATCCTGTCAGCAGGTATAGGCCAGACCAGGGTCGCTGTAAATCGTTGATTTCCATGCTTTGGCATCATCAATTTCCGGCTCCTGCGCGGGCACTGGACGCGCGCTCGGCATCCGCGGGGAAGTCGTCAAGCGGGTCCTGTTTGTGCTGGATTCGATGTTCCCGGGCCAGCTTGCGGCGGACACCCTGATTCGCCCGGGCCATCAGGGCGCGGCGCAGGAAGCACGCGTTCTCGGGCAGGGGCATGCTTGCGGCCGCGAGGAGAAGCTCAACGATCAGCTGCTGGCGCACGTCCTCCGGATCAATGACCGGCGGCTTAGCCTGCAGATGCTGAAGTCGGTCGAGAATGGCTGGAGCCATTAGCTCGAGGAACACCGGTCCCCAGATGCTCTTTGGGCCAGCCCGGTAGGCCAGCACGACCGATCGCAGGAGCTCGCCCCATCGCGGCCGGCCGCCACTAAAGAGGACGCGCGGCAGGACAATCTCAAGCCGCCGGGCCTCCCCCATCTGACGAGCCAGGTCGCGGTAGCCATCCCTCAGGTCAAGCGAAAGACTCCTCGACATACGACACCTCCTTGATTTCGGTGTCGTGAGGGTCGCAAGAGCCCGTCGCCTGATCGTCGCCTGGACGCCGTCAGGCGTCGCCTGCCTTCTCGGGCATTGAACTCGTCAGCGGCCGGGAACGCGGCCAGGCGTCGCCTGAATGTCCTTTCTTCAAGAAAGGACGCTGGCACGACAGGTTTTCGAGCTCGTCGATGAACATTAGGGAAGGCGTGAGGACATCACGCCGCTACCAACTGCGCCTGACGCCGGCGCTCTCCACCGACCTTGAGGCCTTCGCGACGGCGCACGGCCTGAGGTTGGGCAGCGCAATCCGGTTGCTCGTTGTGCGTGCTTTGGCGCGTGAAGCCGACCCAGCCCCTCCGCCGGATGACTCCCCCGTGGCATTGGCTGGACTCACGGCCGCCGAGCACGCAGTCCTGATGGTTGCCTCGGTCTTGCCCGAGGGCCAAAGACGGATGCGCGAGCTGGCCCCGCAGGCAGCCATCGCCGCCGAGGAGCGGCTGAGCCTGTTTCGGGAGCCCGGGCGTTGAGCGAGCGCTGCATCGTCCGGGTCAAATTCACGCTGGCCGGCGGGGACAGTGTGGTGCGACGTGCGGTCGGTGGCTTCCTCCGCTATGTCCAGCACCGGGACCTCCACCCCACTCAGCGGGTCCATCAGCAGTCCTCAATTTCGGGGCTGGTCAATTACGTCGCTTACCGAGACCAAGCGAGCGCCCGAGCCGAACTCTTCGGCTCGCAGGGCCTTCAGGGAACGGCTGGCCGCAAGGCGTTCGTCGACTTCGTCGCCCGGTCAATCGCTGAGTCGCAGCCGCAGCTTTTCCGGACCCGGGATGGTCGGATACTGGATCGGCGGCAGGCGGTCTCGCGGCTGATCATTTCTCCCGAACGGAGCCACGGGCTTGATCTGGAACGTCTGACCCGCGCGGCCATGGCTCGCCTGGCAGAGGAAACCGGCAGCAGCGACCTGCGCTGGATCGCCGCCATTCACCGCAACACCGCTCATCACCACATCCATCTCGTCGTAGCCGGAATGCACCAGGACGTCAGTGGGCGATTTCACCGCCTCGACGTCACGAAGCCGAGGCTGGCCGCGATGAAGCAAGCCGTCGCGCTAGAGATCGAGCGCCAGCGAGGCGAGCGCATGCCCGCACGGCCGGTCCAGCTCCTCAAGAACGACGCCGCGGCGACCTTGGGTTCGCGAATCAAGGTTGCAGCGGAGCCCGGGATCGGGACTGCTAAGCCGACGTTCCATCGCGATGCGCGATGGCCTCGTAGCCGACCACACCGGCTCTCCTACGGCAGCACCACACTGCTGCGACTCCGAGCCGCGGCACAGCACTACCGTCACCAGGTCGAGCGCGAGGCGGAAGAGGAAATTCGCCGTCGGCATTGGGAGTTGGCCGCTTGACGAGCACGATCGTGGCGCTGCGGCTGCTTCAGGAGCTGACGCTCGAAGTCGCTCGACAACTCTTGCCGTCGTGGCTTCTTGGCAATGGGGCGCCAACCAGCCATGGAACCAGTCGGTGGGCGCGCGGAGGCGAGCGCGCACGTCTGGGCCGCATCGCCAAACCGCATTCGATGCATGCCGACGGCATCGTCCTCGGCTGGCATGAGAGCCACTTGATCCAATCCCCTGCCGAGGACAACGTGATCCTCTTCGGCGTTCAGCGCTCGGGCAAGACCTCGGCTGTGGTCGTACCGACCTTGCTCGCCTGGCAAGGGGCAGTCGTCGCGACTTCGACCAAGGAAGAGCTGGTTCGCCTGACCGCGCGCACGCGCTCGGCGATCGGTCCGGTGCACGTGTTCGCGCCGCTGGACCGCGACCATTCGTGGATCAGTCGGCTGGGATTCCAGGCGGCAAGCTGGAACCCACTCGTTGCGGTGGATTCGTGCGGCGCAGCGGCTGAGCTGGCCGACCATTTCACAGCTCACGGCAAACGCGGCGATTCCTCGCACTGGTACCTAGCCGCTTCGAGCTTGATCACTGGACTTGCCGTCTGCGAGCGGGAGCGTGGCGGCGATATGCGTGCATTGCTAACGCGACTCAGCCGCACGTCGGTCTCGGAGTACATCGGCTTAGCCAAGGTCGTCGAGGACACCAGCGCCTCAGATCTTCTTGTCGCCTTCGCACTGACTCCAGAGCGCGAGGCCGGCTCGATAGCATCGACGGCTCGCTCCTCCCTGTCGCTCTGGAACGACGAGCGGATAGCCGCCGCCACCCGCTCTTCAGCCGCCTCATTGGATCTCGATCGGCTGCTCGCCGAAGGCGCCACGCTTTATCTCGTCGCACCGGCCGAGGAAGCCGAGCGATGCCGGCCGCTGTTCTCGGCCCTCCTTCACGCACTGCTGCGGAAGGCGACATCGTCGGCGAGGCAGCAGGGCGGAGTCCTTGCCCCGCGCTTGCTCCTGGCGCTGGACGAGGCAGCCAACTTCGCTCGAGTCCCGCGTCTCGCCGGCTACGCATCGAGCGGCCCCGGCCAGGGGATTCAGCTCCTGCTCTGTTACCACGACCTGGCCCAACTGGAGGCCGGCTATGGCACAGAGGCGGCGAGGACGATCTGGAACAACTGCCGGGCTCAGTTGTTGCTTCCGGGCCAAGGCGACCTCAAGACCTTGGAGCTCTTCAGCCGCGCTATCGGTGAGGAGACCCGCGTCTACCGCGCCCAGCAGTCCGACCGCTGGCGGTCCAGCACGAGCGAGCAGCGCGTAGGTCGGCCCCTCGCCACGGTCGACGAGCTGCGCCGCCAGCAGCGCGCGGTCCTGCTCTACGCCAACGCGCCGCCGGCACAGCTCGAGCTGCGGCGCTGGGATCAGGTTCCGGCCTGGCGACGTGTTGTCGAGTTCGGTCCATCGGTTGTTGCCGGCTTCGCCGGCGAAGGAGATCAGGCGTGACCCACCTCCTCACCGACATCTCGGTGACCCCGGATTTCAATGGACTGCCTCCCAGTCTCTACCACGGCCTGGTTCAACTCACCAACAACGCAGCTGCGGTGCTGACTCTGGTCGCCGGACTCGGCCTCGTCGTCTCGCTGATCGGCCTCGTCCTGGCGTCGTTCACCGCCAACCGTGAGCTCGGCGAGCGGGCCAAGGGCGGGATCGCGGTCTCGGTGTTCTCGATAGCCCTTCTGTACGTGGGAGTGGCGGCGGCGAACTACGCCGGCCACCTCTTCAGCTGATGGACGGCTACAGCACGCAGGCCGACCAGATCGTCAACCAGGTCGCGATCTCGATCGCCAACTGGTCGACCGCCATGGCGGTCGAAAGCATCAAATGGCTGCTCGCCTCTCTCGGTCAGGCTTCCGAACCGGACCTGGCAGCGATCGTTCCGGTGTACGACCGGATGCTTGCGATCTCACTGCTGCTCACGGGCGCGATCGTCGCCCTAGCGCTGATCGAGCGGGTTGCATGGGGATCGCTTGGAACGAGCCTGGCCATCGTGCCACGCGTCGTCGCGGGGACCTTTTTCGCCTACTCCGGGCTTGGCCTCGTCAAATACGTCGCCGCCTACTCGGCGCTCCTGGCAACTGCCTGGTCTCCAGACTTCAACAAGCTCACCGACACGCTTCTCGCCAGTGTTGCGACCAGCGATGCGGCGACTCAGGCGGCTACCACGGGCGCCCACGTCAGCACTTTCGGCCTGATCGTCACTGCGCTCTCGCTGAGCAGTCTCACAGTCATGGTCCACCTCGAGCTGGTCGTCCGCTCAGCGTTGATCCTGACCATTGCCTCATTCGTGCCACTGGTGAGTGTGATGTCGATCTGGCCTCGACTCGCTAGAGCGGCGACCACGCTCTCTGAATTTCTGATCGGCCTCCTCCTCTCGAAGTTTGTGGTCGCCACTGCGGTCTACGTCGGCTTTCGGCTGGTCGTGAGTGCTCTTGTCTCGCCGACCGATAACGATGTGACGGAGAACTGGATGGCGTCCGGCGTCGCGGTCCTCCTGATCGCTGCCTTCTCCCCTGTCGTCATTTTCACCTCACTGCGCTTCGCCCACGCCCAAGCCGGCAGCGTCGCGCGAAGCCTGACCGGCGCCGGAGTCGCCCTCTTCCCAGCTGGCAGGGTTCTCAGCACCGCCAACCGACTGGCGCGGCCACCGCTGGCCTCGGTTCGAAAGCAGCTCAGTTCCCGGATCAGCGGTCTTCGATCTAGCCAGTGACTCGCCCACGACGGCCAGTCGACACAGTCCCTGTTGCGCATGGGCGGCGCGGAGGGGTTCGGGGAACCGGCGCCGCATCCGGTTCCCCGACGTTGCAAGCCAGTGCTTGGAATCACTCGACGGCTAAGGCTTCGGCGCCAGCTCTGTCAGACGCGCCACTGCTGCTCGATAGTCGCCAGGTTGCGGGTCTGCTTGGAATCGGACGTACCAAAACGTTCCAGCTAATGGCCCAACGGCAACTGCCGACCGTTCATATCGGCCGATCTGTACGGGTGCCACGGTCTGCCCTTATCGCATGGGTTGAGAGCCACGTGAGGGAAGACGGCGGGCTGCACAGCGACCCGGGAGTCTGAGGCCCATTTCGAACCGCCGCAGAGGAAACGGTGAGGGATCAGTCTTCTTCCGAAAGGATGGGATCTGGGTCGCGAGCGTCACGCGCCAGGAGGGCGGACGCAAGCACTTCTATGGAAGCACGCGAGAAGAAGTTCAAAAGAAGCTCGCCCTAGCAATCCACGCTCGAGAAACCGGAACGCTTGCCGACGCACGCGGGTTAACGACGGCTGAGTTTCTAGATCAGTGGCTCGTCGACGTAGTCCGACCGAACGTCCGACCATGGACTTTCAAGGGATACGAGGTCCACGTTCGCCTGCATCTCAAGCCAGCACTTGGGCGTGTACCTCTTGAGAGGCTGACGGCGCAACAGGTGCAGAGACTGGTCAACGACAAGAGCCAGATGGGTCTGAAACCAAAGACAGTGCGTTACCTGCTGGGAACACTGCGATCGGCCCTCAACCAAGCCATCAAATGGCAACTCGTTTCGAGGAATGTTGCGCAACTGGTGGACGGTCCGCGAGTGGAGCAATTCGAAATCCAGCCTCTCAGCCCTGATGAGGCCCGGAAATTTCTCGCGTCCATAGAGGGAGACCGCTTGGGAGCCCTCTACTCTGTCGCACTCACTATGGGGTTGAGACAAGGTGAAGCCTTGGGGCTCCGCTGGCAAGACGTTGACCTCGACCTCGGATATCTCAGAATCTCGAAGCAACTCCAACGTTTCAACGGCAAACTGCACCTGGTAGAGCCGAAGACCAAACGGAGCCGCAGGAGCCTGGCAATGCCAAGCGCCATCGCCCAGCGTCTGTCACATCATCAGTCAATCCAGGCGGACGAGCGGCGGTCTGCCGGCACGCGATGGATCGAGACTGGTTTGGTGTTCACGACTCCGATTGGGACTGGGCTCGAAGGCACGGCCATCACAAAAGACTTCCATCGCAAGCTTGCCCAAGCCGGTATTCCTCAACGTCGATTCCATGACTTACGCCATTCGTGTGCGACGCTGCTTCTCGTACAGGGCGTCTCGCCGAGAGTGGTAATGGATGTACTGGGGCATTCCCAAATAGGGCTAACTATGAACACGTATTCACACGTCATACCAGACCTCAGGCGTGAGGCAGCTCGCAGAATGGATGACTTGATACTGGACAGGTAGCCCGTGTTGGCGCTCACCCAAGGCTTCCTGCCCGATCCTCTGGCAATATGACTATTGCCAATGTGGCGATTACCAGACCAATCTCGAGCCCTGGTCGCAGGTTTGATCGCGGCCCACTATCGCGGCCTCGCGTGGTGCTGGCTGGCGATAAAGACGACCTCTTCACCGGAGTGGCAGGCAGCTTCGGTTGTCGTTAGACCGATCTATTCGGACGTCCCAGAGATCCATTTAGTCGGCGGTCGCGTCGCGATCGGTGCGGAGCACGTGACGGCGACAGAGGCGGCGAGAAAATGGACCGACGCCATCGCAGGTCGTGTCGATATCAATAGCGAACCGGTCGCGTACTCGCTCCTCGGCGATCGACTTGATGCGTTCTGGGTAGCCAGCGGAGAGACATGGGCGCAAGGACGGCGGGCGTCGTTCCCCGAATACCAGGTGACGTGGCCCATCGACGGCGCATCGAACCTCGTTTCCAGTGGCGAGCTGTGGGAACCGGTAGAAGATCAGAGACGTCATTTACCCGTACCTATTTGGCCTGCCTTACAAGCCCGGGACGAATGCATACATGAACGGCGCCGCAGCGGTCCGCCTTCCTTATCCGGTGGCATTGGCGGAGGTGGCTACCTCAGGTGTCGAGCTGACTACTCGGGTCGATGAGGATCTGCTCGGACGGGCCGCTGGCCACTCGATCCATACGAGCTACCGCACAAGCTCTGACCAGACGATCCCTGCCATTCAGGAAACTCCCGTTGACTCACCACGGGTGTATGCCATCCGGCTGAATGCGCCAGCTGTGAATTGGTCAGTGACCCTCATTTCGCCCGACGGTGTCCGCCGCGACTTTAAGGAGCGAACGGATGCTGTCACCCCAGCCAGGGTGCCTGTGCCCTACCCGAGCCTTGGGGCGATCGTCGGGAAGCAGCGCTGGCCAAGTGTGAGCGGGGAAAAAGAGGAACAGTCGGCCTCGGCGGCCGCGCCGAACGTGGACGCGACGAATGACGCTGTCCGGGCTGACCGACCGATTGACGCCGAAGTGGTCGCACCTGACTTTTCTAGAATCTCGGATCTGGAAAGTGCAGACCTACTTGCACAAAGGTGGCACGAGGCAGTCCTCTGTCTAAGGGTTGACGCAAGTCTGAGTTCCATAGCAATGATGGGCAGTCTGCTGGAAGGTGCCTTGCTCCAGATGGCGATACGCCATCCACGCGAAGCGAATCGGACTAACGCCGCCCCAAAGGATGGCAACAAACCACGTCCTTGGAGCAAGTGGCGGCTCACTGATCTGATCAACGTCGCAGCTCAAGCCAAGTGGATCACGGTAGATCTGCAGGACTTCTCAGTGGTTCTGCGCGACTATCGGAATCTCATACATCCATGGGAGTTGAAGGCCAAGGCATTTCACCCAACTCCCGGCTCCGCAGCTATCTGCTGGGAAATTACTAGGCGCGTCGTCGATCAGTTGATTGCCCACGAGACATTGACCCCTCAGGCCGACCGTCCGTCGACGTCAGCACACAAGCTATCGAACTTGCCTCGACGAACCGAGATGAAGCCTGGATCAAAGAGCATCGTGGACTACATTCGTGATCAGCGTCGGTGATCATCTACGCGGACAGCAGCGCACTCGCAAAGTTGCTGATTCAGGAAGACGGCTCAGACGCAATAGGCGCTCTGGTTGCAGCTGCAGATGGGCTAGTCACCGTGTCGATTTCGCGCGTTGAAACCTTCGCTGCGCTTGCCGCAGCCCACCGCGACGGGCGACTGGATGATGCGTCCCATGCACACGTCAAATCTGAGGCTGTCAACCTGTTTGGCGGCATTGGGCTTGTTGACATCAATAGCGCTCTTGTAGACCGTGCGTGCTCCTTAGCCGAGCAGTACTCTCTCCGCGCTTACGATTCCGTTCAGCTCAGCGCACTCCTCACATGTGGGCCAGACGACCTGACGTTTGCTTGCTTCGATGGTCCATTGACAGCAGCTGCCATAGCCGAGGGGTTTGCCGTTTTTCCGCCTGAAGGATCGGGCGAGGGACAGCATTTGATTCAAAACTGATTCAGAACTGATTCAGTTGACCGCTGTGGCCCGAGCCTGATCGGGTGAATTGAGTTCAAAAAGTGGCTCCGGGACAGGGACTCGAACCCTGAACCTTGCGGTTAACAGCCGCCTGCTCTACCGATTGAGCTATCCCGGAACAGACCTCGAATTCTAGGTCTAGCCTTCCGCGCGCCGCCGGGGCCGGGCGGGCCGGCAGAAGACCCGCCCGGATCGTGCCGACGAACTAGGCTGCCACTTCGACAGCGTCCGGAACGTCAGCGGCACCTCGCGCAGCAATACGCTCGCGACAACTGCCAGCGCCGCCACGACAGCCGCGCCGACGAACAGGTCGTGTAGCGTGCCGGCAAGTCCGACGCGGCTCGGTGGGACCGGCAGCCGGTTGACCAGGATCGAACCGAGGACCGCAGTCCCGATCGTGCCACCCAGACTCCGCCAGAACGTCAGCTGGCTCGTGCCGACTCCGATCAAGTGGTGGGGCAGCCCTGCCTGGATGACGATAAAGGTCAAAGGAAACGTGACTCCCAGTCCAGCGCCGATCACGATGATGTCGCGCGTTACCTCGAGCGGGCTCGAGCCCACGGCAACGCGGGTCAGCAGGGCGAGGCCGAGAACCATCACCGCGAGCGCACCCGCGCCCAGCCACTTGTAGCCCCGTATCTTCGAGACCAGGGCGCCCGTCGCCGTGCTCGTCACGACGACGCCCAGCATCATCGGGGTCAGCAGCTGGCCCGAGTTCGTCGCGCTCACGCCGAGCACGCCCTGGTACAGCAATGGGACGAAGATCACAGCGTCGCCGCCGGCACCGCGAAGACGTTGAGCCGGAACAGGTGAAACGGAACGACCGGGTGCTCCGCGGACCGCTCGACGAAGTAGAACGCCACCAGCGCAACCAACGAAACGATCATCAGTCCCAGCACCTGCGCCGAAACCCACGCGTGGTCCCGCGTCATCGAAAGCGCGATGAGCAGCGGCGTGAGCCCGGCGAACAACAGCCCGGTGCCCACCCAGTCGATGTCGCGCAGCCGCGCGCTCGACCGGACGAATGGCAGCTGCGAAGCGACCATAAGAACGGCCAGCACACCTAGCGGCACGTTGACGTAGAACACCCACCGCCACCCCGGACCGTCGGTCAGATACCCGCCGAGCGTCGGCCCGACGACGGACGAAAGCCCGAACACCGCGCCGAACACGCCGCTCATCCGCGCCCGCATCGTCGGCGGAAACACGTCGGCCAGCACCGCGAACGTCGACGCGAACAGCACGCCGCCGAACACTCCCTGCAGGGCCCGAAACAACACGAGCTCGAACATGTTCTGCGACATGCCGCACAACGCCGACGCGCCGACGAAGCCCACCATCCCGACCAGCAGGAAGGGCTTGCGCCCGAACATGTCGCCCAGCTTTCCCGCGACCGGCACCAGCGCCGTCGACGTGATCAGGTAGGCGGTCGTCACCCACGCGTAGTAGCTCAGGCCATGCAGCTCCTGGACGATGCGCGGCATCGCGACG
>WNFJ01590148.1_pt1 | contig 33456 bp, 29 predicted proteins | sample 5400461 | NCBI WGS metagenome assembly WNFJ01 (sample SAMN13153349, study PRJNA577476) | soil metagenome | isolation source: 115 cm saprolite on Douglas fir-dominated hillslope | place: USA:California | collected 2013-09-17
CCGCCCGGGCCCCGCCGCCTCTGAGCACCGAAACGCCGGCCGCCGAGCGTGCGCCAACAGCGGTGCGCGCCGTGTGCGACGCGTCCAGCGTGAACCGGGTCTCTCGCTAGAAAGACCCGAGGACGTCCAGCGCCGCTTCCGTCGGTCCGGCGCGAGGCACGACGCGGATCGCGCTGGCCCGCGGCGGATCGACCACCTGGGACCGCGGCGCGGTTACGACGAGCGCGACCCCCAGCAAGACCGCGCCGGCGCCCGCGCTCGCCGAGACAATCGCATCCGTCCCCATCGTACGGGCGTCGCTTCTCAGCTGCGTGCCCGTCGCGTCGCAAGACCCGCCCCCGCAATGCGAGTCAGACCGATCGCGGTCGCTAATCCATTTGCCTCCGAAGTACCCGCCCGCGCCAAGCCCCACAACACCGGCGCCCGCAAAGAACCACCCTACCGCTCGCTGCACTCCGCCTCGGTTCTCCACGATGGGTTCCTCGGCAAAGCTGCCTGGCATCACGGACGCAACTCCCCGCGCGGGGGGTCTTGGCGCGGGGGGCGGCGCCTTCGGTTGATCCGCGGCGGGGGCGACCCCCGCGGCGTGCGGGGCGGCTGCGGCAGTGGCCGCGACGCTGGCCAGCTCGGTGAGCGAGGGAACGCGGACGGTGATGGTCTTGCCGTCCGCGGGCACGGATACGGTTGTCTGCCAGGGGCGTTTGCCGCGGGCGACAACAACTAGCTGCTGCTCTCCGGGATCGACGGGTACCGGTTGCCGCAAGGCTTCCCGACCGATGGGGATCCCGTCGCGCCGGATCTCCAGACTTTCGGGATCCGCGGCCGAGGCCAGGGCCATGTCGTCCGGAAGAGAGAACGCTATCTTGGACAGCCGCGGTTCAAGAGCCGCAGCGCGATCGTGCGCCACGCGCTCGCGTCCGTTTTGTCCAATCGCGTGCGCGCCCGATTCGACTTCGCGAAACAAAGACCAAGCGCTGGCTGTGCGACCAAGGTGCTGCCAGCAGTTGGCGAGCTGAAATTGCGTTCCTAGCCCCGCGTCGTGGTTCTGACTGTCCTCGAACTCGTGGCACGCTTGCGTGTAGTTGCCCTCGACCATGTGCTTCTTGGCACTGTCGAAGAGCGCCTGCGCCGCCGCCGGATCGCCCGCGACCGCGCGCGATGCGACGAAAATCGCAGACAGTAGAAGCAGCGAGAATATCGGGCGGTGCATTGGCTTACCTGCGGGTCTCGAACAAATCATCGCTCGGGGGTGCGGCCGGGGGGGAGGTCGTGCTGCTCGGCGCAGTATCGCTGGGCGGGAAGTCCAGGTCCGGTGCAAGGCTTTCGGCTAGGGTCGGATTGTGGGTGGCCTCGGAATGTGGCTGTGCCGGGGATAGCGGTTGGGCTTTGGACGGAGAGCGGGAAGGCGGCCGCTGTGGCTGTGCAGCGGGCAGCGCGCGCACAGCGGGCGGAATCTTTCGACTGGGGGCGCCCGCCGTCCTTACTCCCTCGTTGCGATCCCGCGCCCGAGGCGACGAAAGACCAGGCGATGCACCGAGCGCCCGAGGGGGCATGGTTGCAGGCGGCGTTGGATTCGCCGAAGGCGCCGGTTTTGGTTCAGTCGCGGCGGCTGCGGCGGCCGCCCTCGGCTCTTCTGTTGCCTTGGGCATCGGCGGAACATGGGGCAGCCCCGCAGCCTTGGGCTCTACCGCCACCGTGGGCTCATGCGTGGACTTGTCCTGTGCAGACGCAGCCTCTTGCGGCGTCATTGTCACTAGGGTGGGGAGGGGTTGCATATTGGTCGCACCCCGGCGCTCGGAATCGTGGCTGTGAACGCTGGCGTAAAGGCCCATGAAGACGGCGATTGCCAGTCCAGCCAGTACGAAAAAGGACCCAGCGACAATTTTGCCCGAGACCGGTGCGGCCAGTCTGTGTCGAACGACGTACGCATCGCTCGGCCAGGGATCGCTCATGCGCTCGGCCGCTCCGAGCGGCGGCAAACTTGCTGGACCTGTCGGCATCGGGACCACCCCGAGAATGCGTTCGATCCGTCCGCAGGACGCGCGTGCGCCAGGAGACCCGTACGGCGCAAGCGCGCGCGCCAACTCAGCGACGTTGGCATACCGCGCGTCAGGCTCCTTCTCGAGGCAACGCAGCACCGCGTCCTCAATCGCCAGGGGCACATTCTCTCGCAGGGACGAAATCGGGGGCGGCGGCTGAACCAAGACCGCCGCGCACAACTCCGGAACGCTGCCGCCGCGAAATGGGGGCTGCGCCGCAAGGAGCTCGTAAAGGACGGCACCGAGGGCCCACAAATCCGTTCGCTCGTCGGCGTCGCACGAGGCGCGAAGTTGCTCGGGCGCCATGTAGTTGGGAGAGCCCAACACGTCGGTCGGGCGTGTGAGTTTCTCCTCTTCTTCCCCCTGCAGGCACGTTCGCTTGAGCTTCGAGAGCCCGAAGTCGATCACCTTGATGCATGCGGTGCCGTCAAGGCGTCGCGTGAGAAACAAATTCGCGGGTTTCAGATCGCGATGCACGATTCCGTGGGCATGCGCCTCGGCGATCGCTTCGGTGGCTTGCAACACCCAGTCGACAGCCGTCGGCACCGGAAGAGGCCCCCAACTTCCGAGGACTTCGTCAAGGTTTTGCCCATCGAGGTACTCGAGGACTAAAAAGGGGGCGCCACTCTCGGTAGTGCCAACGTCGTAGACCTGCACGCAGTGTTCGCTTCGGATGCGTGTTGCGGCGCGGCCTTCGCGTAGAAACCGCTCCACGATGCGCCTATCGCCTGCCCACTCCGGAAGAAGCACTTTGATTGCAACCCGCCGATCGAGCTCCGGATGGACAGCCGATAGAACTGCGGCGAGTCCTCCACGGCCCAATGGGCCTTGGATCACGTACTTGCCCGCGATCGTCTCGCCCCGTTCGGGGATTTTCCAGTTGAGGTCCATCGGACTGGTATCCATGTGGCACCCACCACCCAGCCGCTGCGAAACCCAGGCCACTCGCAGCGTGCGCGGCAGTTTCACCAAGCTTATTAAGGTGGCCTCTTGATGAGAGCGCTCCTCTTTGCCACGGTGACGGTCTCGGCCTGCGCCGCATCGGCTCCCCCCGCTGTCACAGTCGGCTCCCCTCCAGTGAGCTCAAGCGCCGGTGCGATGTTGCCGCCGGAGCCGAAGGCAGAAGCATCGCTGCCGGCCGAGGGATCGCCTGAGTCTCGACCAAGCCTCGCCAGAGCCGGGGACGCGGGGTCGATTGCTCGGACCGACTCCGTGTTGCCTGCGGACGCGAGCGTCGACGACGCGGGCGCTCCCCCTTCTGGCGTCTCCTGCAATGAACAAGAGCCCCAAGACTTTTTGGTACGGGGCAATTTTCTTAGAGACCGGGCTTCCGGCAACGCGCGCGCAATACAATACCGCACCGATCTGTACGGATACTTCAGTGGCTACGGCCACCCTTCGAGGGACGCGAAGCCCCCCAGCGCATTCGTCGTGGACACCGTGTTCATGGGTCTCTCGATCCGAATGCATCGCAAAGTCGTTCCCGCGCTCAAGTGCGTCGAGCAAGAGATTCAGCGCTCCTGCACCGAGCATCCATACAAGCCGCACGCATTGGCGGGCATTCGCTATCGAAACACCTACCGCGGCGGCGAAGTGACCAATCACGCGTACGGCATCGCGATCGACATCGATCCATCCGAGAACTCGTGTTGCGGTTGCGTCAAACCATGGAACGAAGCCCCACTCTGCAAGCGACCGTCAAGAAGTGAGTACGACCGGATGCGAATGCCCGAGTGTTGGGTGCACGCATTCGAGCGCTACGGTTTCTATTGGCTGGGGCATGACGCGCTCCGTGACACGATGCACTTCGAGTTCCTCGGCGATCCGGAGCGGATTCTTAGGAGTTGGGATGGTGGGCCAGCGGCTCCGGGGACGGGTCAATAGATCGCGGCTTCTTGCTCGGTCCCAACGATGAGCCCTCCTTTGATTGCTGCCATGGTGTGGACGCGCATATCGGGCAGGCCGCCCAATCGTTCCGAGGGATACAAAGAGGGAAACTTGTCGTCGTAGCAAACCGCACCTGCCTGGGTGCCGACGCAGACCTTGCCGTCCGCGCGCGCCACGCTCAGGGTCCACTCGCTCGGCAGTCCTTGCATTCTCTGCCACTTGCCGTCTGCTTCGATGTGCAACGCCCCGTGCCGCAGCGTCGCCGCGAAGACACCACCGCGACCGTCGCCTGCCACCGCACCCACCCAGCTTGTGGGAAGGCCCGCCAATCGGTCGTAGGCGGTAAACTTCCTTCCGTCGAAGCGGAGGACGCCGCGGTCTTCCGATGCGAGCCACGCGCCGCGCTCGTCGGCGACGACTCCCTGTAGCGAGCGACTGCCGGCTGGCGTCCACCACTTTGAAACCGATGGTCCCGTCTTGTCCAACCGCAGGGCCCAAAGCGCAGAAGCGCTCGTCGCGTAGAGTGTGTCACGGCTCGTGCTGAGAGCGGTCACTCCACGAACATTCACTCCAGGCACTCGGGCGAACCCCCGACCATCTCGCGTGACGAAGAGCCCTTCGTTCGCCGCCACATAGAGCGCGCCGCGAACTTCCAGCATGTCGTTGACCATACGAAACGGCGCCGGGACGCGCCGGCTGCGCGATAGCGCCGTCGCATCTGCGACTACGGCGGCTGCCGTCGCGTCGGACTCAAAGATTCCGTCGTTAAAGGTGCCCAACCAGAGGCGGCCCTTGTAGACCTTGGCCGACCGAACGAAGGTTGCTGTGGTCGCGTCTCGTGGGGCGACGTAGCGAGGCGCGCGAACAGCAAGGTCGTCAACAGGGACCTTGCCGGCCGGCGCGCCATCGATCGGACGGCTGGTCCCTGGCTCCGGTTTGGGGCCGGGGCCCCAATCCACCAACCTCGGTTTGGGGCCGGGGCCCCAAACCACCAACCTGGGAGAGGAGCGATGTCCCGGCGCGACGCTCAAGCCAAGCAGCATTCCGACCGCTGCGATCCATCTCGAGCTCATCGAGGCTCCGCTTCGTGCGACGGAACGACGACGTCGATCTCGCGCTCGCTTTCGTTACGCGCCAAGTCGGCTACGACTATCCGCAAGCGGTAGTGGCCGGGCGCAAGAGCAAGGTGCCCTTCGAAGGTGCGTCGATCGCTTTGCGGCGCGAGCCACCGCGTGTTTCGCAGGTCGTTCACGGCGGCGACTCGAGCCTCGAGTGCCGGCTCATCCGCCATGACGCGGATGTCCACTCCGTCGGAAGCGGCTTTCGCCTCGATGTCCAGAGATGGCTCGTGGCTATCGATTGTGTAGTGCGCGAGCGCTACCTTCACCGATCCATCGGCGAGAACTATGACGACCTTCACCTCGTAGGTGCCGTCGGGGACGTCCACCGGGACCAAGAACCGCGTCATCCAGCATTCGGACATTTCGTCGTAGGCAAGGTCCTGAGACAGGCCGAACGGGAACATTGCCGTCACGCGCGTCGCGTCGCGCGCCGCGTGCACGCGCAGGATGGGATCCCCCGGCGGCATGTTCATGCGCGAGAGCGCAGCCGCGTCCGTACGGGCCGTCAGGATGCGCCGGCGTCGCTCGCGCATCGACCCCACCGCATTTGTGGCTGCCTCGGTTAGCTCGGTTTCCGGAATTGCGAGAAAGGACGTGTACGGCGTCACGAGCCCGTAAGCCAGACCGAGCTCGATGGCTTCATTTTTCAACTCCTCGCTCTCTCCCTTCGCGCTCGTTTCCTCCAAGAGGTCGTCGACGCGTGCTCGGGCCCAACTCTGTGCCACCCAAGGTTCGCTCGCCTCGCTCGTTGGATCGACTGTAGTCTCGAAGCGTCGCTTGGCTCCGCGCTCGTTCCCCTCTAGAACGACCTTGAAAGGTTGCTGGGAGCGGCTGCGGCCGAATACGCGCAGCTCGTCGGCGGGGAAGAGATCCCCCAGCGCTTGCGGGTAGACGCGCTCGATCGCTCCCCCCTCGGCGCGGAGCGTCACATCGGTAAGGACAGGCTCCTCGAGTTGTGACAGGACCTTGGGAAACTCGGCCGCGACCGCTCGCGGGTCGGCGATGAAGGTGAAGCGCCCGTGCTTGATCGACGCCAGCCGCGAGAGAAGAGCCTTGTCCACTCCGGTTCCGATTCCCACCGTGAAGACGCGTGCCGCGCTTGCATCTTCGCTGGCTACCTTGATGGCGGCGGGACCGTCGGATTGCCCGTCGGTAAGAAACAGGACGACGTCGGGGTGATCGTCGTGGATCTGACTGCCAAGCGCGCGCGAGAGAGCCTTCGCGATATCGGTTCCGCCTCCCGCTTGGATGCGCCCGACGTACTCGAGCAACTCCCGTCGGACGCCGTCGGTCACTGCGCGCGGCTCGCGATAAAGCGCGTCGACTTCGTTATCGAAAGCGATGACGTTGGCACGATCGGACGGCAGGAGTCGTTCTACGATCGCTTTGGCTGCCCTCCGAGCGCTCTCAATTGACGCTCCTTCCATACTGCCCGAGCGGTCGAGAACGAGCGTCACGTCGTTGCCGCCGCGCATGACGGTTTCATGAGCCGGCGGTGTCGAGAACGTCATGCTGAAAAACGATGACTCGCCGCGGTCGTGGTGCACGGCGGCGCGCAAGACAAACGGCGGCTCGGCGGGTTCGTAGCGGACCACCAGATCGTCCGGCAGGGCGGAGAGCCCCGCCTTGGGTTTGAGCACGGCGACATTCCACGCGCCGTCGGCGCCCCCATCGATCTTGAGGTCGTGTGTCGGGCTTTCTAGCGATCGTATGCCGCGCGCGTCTCGGATCGTCAGAACGACGCTGGCGTCGGCCCGGCTCAGACGCGCTCGGTACTCAATAGATGCGCCGCAACGCCGCAGCCAGCGCGACGTCGTCACCTGCACGCGCTTGCGCTCGCCGGGTTCGATGGGAAAGACTCGGAAAGCGAAGCCAGCTTCGCCGGCTTGCTCGAGCAACCCCGGGTCGCGGCGAAGGCCGGTCAGCGCCTCGTAGACCTGCCTCGCTGACTCTCTCTCGAAGATTTCGCCGACGATCTTCTGCTCTCCGTTGTAGTACGCAAAGCCGGTAGCCGTAGCTCCCTCGCCGACCAGAAGCCGGTAGTTCCCTTCAAGCCGCGCCTTCGATTCGTTCTGAAACACGTGATCGTAGCGGGCCGCCGCGTGGCCATCGTCGATTCGGACCTGCAAGCTCTCGCTGACGAGCGGAAGAAGGGCAGAATCCCCGTTCTCGGCGTGCGCCTCAAGGGCCGCTGTGGGAATGGAAAGCGCGCCTGAGAGCGTTTGCCCTGAAGCGGCGGGGATCGGTGTGCACGTGCTTCCGAGCGCGAGTCCTAAGACGGCGGCGGCCAATGCCGCCAAGGCATTGTGGAAGAACCGACCCGCACAGCGTGTGTAGCTGGCCACGGAGTGAAGCGACGGGTGACGAATTTTGCGAGACTTGCGGGGGGACAGCATGTTCATGCCGCACCCCATCGCAAGGGATAGGCCTAGACCTAGGAGCGCAGTCTTCGACGAAAGAACTTCACCAGTTCGTCGTGCCGTGCCCTTGCGTCGCTGCGCCCGATCTCGATCAGCCTGCCCGCGAAGGGTCCATCGAAGAGGATGTAGGAGAGAAGGTCTGCCTCCTGCTCGCCCTCGGCGATGCGTCGAACCGCGCGGCCCATGAATCCGCGCACCCGCTTGGCGAATTCCGGCGAGCGAGCGTATTCGGCAGCGAGTACGCCGATGTCTTGTGATGCCCGGACGTAAACGACGTCCAGGGGCCGCAGCGCGGTTTCACCGCCGCGGCCGAGCTCCTCGTTGAGCGCTTCGGCAAATCCGGGACCGAACCTTCGGGCACCCGCGGCCAGCACCGCATTGAGCTTTTGCAGACGTCGGATGTCGTTCTCGATCCGATCGAGCATCAGTGCGTTGAGCGCCTTTCCAACGACAAAGAGCGGATCGGGATACTGCCGCTCGCGAGCTTCGGCGATCTCGGGCGTGGGCTTCTCTTCCCGGATGTACCTCGGGTTGATGACGATGAGACCCTCGGCCCCGAGTCGCCGTGCGGGGGAGAGTGGAACGTTCTGGCGCAGGCCGCCGTCACAGTAAAAGTGCCCGTCGATCGAGACCGCGGGAAAGAGTAGCGGCACCGCCGCCGAGGCGAGAGCGTGCTCCGCAAGAATCGTGACGGCGCGGAGAATCATTGTTGGGTCACTGCCCCAGGAGGGGACACCACCGTCGCGCCGCTGCACGAAGACGACGGTGCGGCCGCTCGCAACGTGCGTTGTCGAAATCGATACTGCCGCGAGAAGGCCGTTCTTCAGGTGCTTGGCGATCGTCCCGAACGGAACCGCGTCTCGCACGATTCGTTCGATGCCGGAGGGATCAAAGATGCCTCCCCCTGTCAACGCGCTCCCGGACCGGGGTCCCCGCCCGAGCAGTCGTCCCGCCAGGTAAAGCATATCGCGAGGCGATGGCCGAACAACGTTCTCTAGCCGGAGATTGGTCCATCTCTGCGCGAGCATTGCGCCACGCGCCGCGGGAGCGTCGGCAAACGCGGCGAGCATGACGGCATTGATGCTACCCGCCGACGTGCCCGAGATGACGTCGAATGGCGCAGGCGTTCCCAGGTCGCGCGAGACCTCTTCAAGGATGTAGCGAACGACACCCACCTCGTAGGCTCCGCGCGCGGAGCCGCCTGCGAGGACCAGCCCCACTTTCTCGGCCGGTGGCGTCAGCGGCGTGACAGTCGGCGCCCGTTGCGACATCACTTTTCACTCTACCTTGTCTGGTAAGAAACCGTCTTACGCACACCTACCGAACTTCTTGGCGAGGCTGTGCGCTTGTCGAAAATGGGGTTCCCAAGAGGCGCGAGCTCGAGTTAGAGGTCAGACTTCCCCCTCGGCATCGGCGAGCGGGTCCCCATCGGAGGAATCAGAGAATTGCGAATCTTGCCGATGCTTGCGGTGTCGATCGTCGTCTGTGTGAGCCGCGACACGAGCGCCGCAAACGAGCAGCTCGGGTCGATCCAGTCGGCGCGCGTAGAGCTTGTAGCGGGTGTTTCCGAGGCGAGGATGCAGGATCGGCCCGCTCCGCAGCCGTGTCCGCACGGGATGGTCTTGATCGATCGCTCTCACTGCATCGACGCGTACGAGGCTTCGCTCGTTCGGCGGATGCCGGACGGGACCGAGCAGGCCTGGCCGTACTACCAGGCGGTACCCCCCCACGTTGTCGTCCGTGCGGTAAGCCGACCGGGCACCTACCCACAAGCGCATATCAGCGGCATTCAAGCGCGTGCTGCCTGCGAGCAGAGCGCAAAGCGGCTCTGCAAACCCGACGAATGGAAGCAAGCTTGTATGGGGCCGAAAAAGACCGTGTTTCCGTACGGGAACCACCGCCAGGTGGGCCGCTGTAACGACAACGGCCGCAGTCCCATGCAGGTTTTCAATCCAATGCTCGACGGAAAGCCCGAACACCACTGGATGTGGGGTCATGCAGGGAACATGAACGATCCGCGTCTCAATCAGCTGGAGGGGACGTTGACGCGAACAGGCGAGCGCGCGCAGTGCACGAACGAATACGGCGTCTTCGATATGGTGGGCAACCTTCACGAGTGGGTAGACGACCCGGACGGTACCTTCCAGGGCGGCTACTATCTCGACACGCATCTAAACGGAGACGGTTGCCACTACCGGACCACCGTGCACCCAATGTCTCACTACGACTACTCCACCGGGTTCCGATGTTGTGCGGACGTTGGTCCGACGTAGTCGTGATCATCGTGGGCAGCGCGGATGGCTTCGGTCCAGATGGTGATCTCCTCCTTGGACATGCATCCGGTCGGCGGCAATCTCGCGTCCTTCCAGCCGCGCGCGAGGTCCCACAAGTACTGCTCGCGCGAAAGGAGCGTTCCTCTGCACAGTCCGTTCGCGGGCGCCGGCCGAGCGTGCACTTTGGCACGCAGTTCGTCCATGACCCATCCAGGGACGCGGTCGGCTTCGGAGGGGAACGCGTACCCAAAAAGTATCAGATGCGCGAAAAGGACTGGCCAGTGCTCGGCGAAACGCCGCAGCAAGCGGCCCCAGTCCATCTGCCGCGCGTACGAAAGCAGCAAATGCGCGACGTCTGCTCCGTCGAACCGCTCGCGTTCCATGACGAACGCCTTCGACCAGAGGGTCTCCTCCGCGGGACACATAAGAACGGGAATGCCTAGGACGAGCGCCGGAGGCGCGTGCGCAAACCACTCAAGGTCAACGGGCGCCGTGCCGTTGCCCGAGTTGAAGATTACGTCGATGAAGTGCTCGCCGGTATGGGCTTTCGCAAGCCAGTGGGGGAATGGCGTCTCGGTTCGGAATCCTGCCAATGCGAGGGCACTGAGCGCGCGATTCACATTGTACGCTTCGACGAAGACGTCGAGGTCCTTGGACCTCTTCTCGATGCCACAATAAGCGGCAATGGCGGCCGAGCCGCCGACCAAAAATGGAACTCCATCTCTGGACAAGGCGTGCAGCGCGCGCCGGTAGCTGAGCGGCGCGGTGCTCTGCGGGTCGACGCGAGCGGTCGATTGAACGATCATGAGTCACCGGGACGTCGCAACGCTCGTGCCGACAGTCAGCGCCTCTCAAGAAACCTGGCTTGCCTCTTGCGACCCCCGCCACCCCGGGTGAGACTCGCTATGGCTCGCTCCATTCGCATCGCGGCCGTGGGGGACCTTCATTGCCGCAAGAGCTCGGCAGGGCAGCTGGCGCCGATATTGGCGAGCGCCAACGATACCGCGGACGTCCTTCTTCTCTGTGGGGACCTCGTCGATCACGGGCTGGAGGAAGAGGCGCGCGTGCTCGCAAAGGAGCTGGAGGGCGTTCGAGTTCCCATGATTGGCGTGCTCGGCAACCACGACTTCGAGGCCGATGCGGAGGCGCTCGTCGCGCGGATCTTGTCGGATGTTGGGGTTCAATTGCTCGACGGCGAAGCCGTCGAGGTCGTTGGAGTGGGTTTCGCGGGGATCAAGGGGTTCATTGGCGGGTATGGGCGCGGAACCCTCGGGCCGTGGGGGGAGCGGGTGACCAAGGCCTTCGTTCAGCACGCCATCGACGAAGCGCTCAAGTTGGAGGCGGCGCTCAGCCGTCTGCGGACGCCAAAGCGTGTAGCGGTCATGCACTATTCCCCCGTGCGTGACACCTGTGTGGGCGAACCCGTAGAGATTTATCCCTACCTGGGTTGTGGAAGGCTCGAGGAGCCATTGCACAACTACCCGGTGGACGCCGCGTTCCACGGACACGCTCACCACGGTACGGCCCAAGGCAAGACGGCCAATGGGATCAATGTCTACAACGTGGCACTTCCGCTACTTCGCGCTCAGATGCCGGGTGGCGTTCCGCTTCGCGTGGTCGAAGTCTAGGGCGCCAGCGGCCCCGGTTTCGGCTTAGGATTTCAGGGAACGATGGACGCGAACACTCTTTTTGATCCGGCGGGTCCCGTCCCGCCAGGGCTTTTGGGCCGACTGGCCGAAGCCGCCGAACACTTTCTTTCGCACTCGATTGGCGAGCGAGGGGGTCCCGATCCCCTGGCGGCGCTGTACAACGAGCGGCGCGCTTCGTATTCGCTTTTCTCCCGCCAATTGAGCGACGCGGAGTGTGAGGCGCTCCGGCCGTACCTTTTTGGGCGCCCCATTCCCAGGCGGCCCGGCGAAGAGCCCATCATTTGTTTGAACCTCGTCGGCGGCGAATGGCGACGCCCGCGCGAGCTGAGTGAGCGCAAGTCCCCGGCGAACCGTCGCATCACGCTCTTCCACTTCGCGCGTTCACGGGAGGAAGATTGCCGGTTCGCCGTCGAGCAAGCCCATGCCTTCTGGCGCTCGTTCGACTGGGCAAGCGAGGGTCTGGCGTACCGCAAACACGTGGTCAAGAGCTTCTCGCGCCTTCTGCACTACTTCTACGAAGAATGTCTCGATGAGCTTCGCCAGCAGATTCCGAAGACGCGGCTGGAGGCCGACAAGGACTTCTGGGAGGCCAAGCGTGCCGCGGATCATCTGGAAGGCACCGCCGAGAAAGCGATGCACGGCGAACTCGTGCCGACAATGCTGTCGGGGCAGGCCTATTGGAAAGATGCTTACGTTCCAGCGGGGGTGTGCACGGTAATCACGCCCATGAACTTCATTTACGGCATTCCGGGGATTCAGATGGTGGCGTGTTACTTGAGCGGTTCGCCGATGATTTTCAAAGGACATCCGTTCTCTGCGATCACGTCGACGACGCTCATCAAGATGCTCATCGCTGCGGGAGCGGATCCGCGCTCCGTTCACAAGATCGAGGGCTACGGTGCCGAAGTCGAGCCGATTGTCGCTGACGAAAGGATTGCCGTCGTCAGCGTGACCGGGAGCGTCGAGACCGCGAAGAAGTTACAGGCCTTGCGCGGCGTGCGGCCGGTGCGCTTTGAAGGAGGCGGCTGCAACTGGGCATGGATCGACGATGCCTTTTCGGACGACGAGCTCGAGACCATCGCCGTCCGCCTCGCGTACTCGAAGCTGGGACTCGGTTCCCACAAGTGCACCAGCCTGCATGGGATCGCCGCGACCGAGGCGACGCTCCGCCGGATCGAGCCGAGGATTGTCGCCGAGATGCGTCGGTGGAAGCTTGCCGACCCGCGGCTTGTAGGTGACGGCGAGACGAAGATCGTCAGCCCTCTCATGGTGCATCGGGCGAGTACCGTGACCAGCATTCAGGAGAGCGCCCGAGCGGCGGGCGTAAAAGTGCTTCTCGAGGGCGGACGGGTCGCGGGCAACGAATATGCCGATCATGCCGAAATCGCCGCGCCCGTTGTCCTTGGCCGGGTGCCCCCTGAGCTGCGTGTGCGTGTCGATTGGGACGGGGAAGAGAAGGAGATCGCGCTTGCGACGACTGAGTTCTTCATGCCCATTCTGGTCACGATGTCCGTGCGAACGTATGAGGAATTCATACGCTTCTGTCTCGAGGTCAACCCCCACGATCTCGCCACCAGCATCTACACGCGCGACGACGCCAAGCTGTGGAAGGCACGCCGGACGCTTGCCGGAATGCTGAAGGAGAACGACGGGACCGACAGCGCCCTCGAGTGGGAAGAGTTTGGTGCCGGTGGAATCGGCGAGAGTGGCAACGCAGGCGTGGGCGACGCCACCGCCACGATCGCGATGTTCTGCCGGCGGCAAAAAGGCCGGCACTTCGTCCTCTGAGACCTTTTCGCCCGCTTGAAAAAGCGCTGTGCCGGGCCTAGAAAGCCCCCACAAGATGGCCACCACCCAAGAGATTGCGCAAAAGAGGTTCAACGAGCAGGACAAGCGCTGGGATGGGCCAAAGTTCATCCGGTGGGGGGCTGGGACGCTCGCAGTCGCGATCGGCCTCATCTACTTCATGGCAAGGACCACGGGCTGTTCGCTCCAGGTTGTGCCTTGAAGCCTGCTGCTGACGGGGCGGGGCCGGCGGCAGGGGCGGACACGAACCCAACCAATTGCCGCGAATAGTAGCGCTTTTCAAATGCGGCGACCAGGTTCCGCTGGGGGCTCTCGCACATTCCCCGAGACGCCCCTCGACGCGCGCCGCAGGGGCGTGCAACAATGCTGCAGCCATGACCGACCAAGAGCATAAGAGCGGTCCGGACGTCTCCAAAAGCGACAAGCGCAAGCAGAGCCTCTATTTCCCCGAGGCAATGCTCGACGAAATCCAAAAGGAGGCGCAGCGTCTGCAGCGCTCGATGTCTTGGGTGGTGCAGCGCGCCTGGAAGCACGCGCGCAAAGAGATCAAGGGAATCCCCGGGTCGAACGAGCCCGGCGGTTGATCCGCAGCGGAAAATCAGTGGCGTGACTCCGTTGGCGAGCCAGGCGCGACCAGCGCGGGCGATTTGCCGTGGGTGATCCACCAGCCACTGAGAGCGACGAGCAGCAGCGCGGCCAATGCGAGCAGGGCGACCGCTAGCGGATCCGGCTGCGTTCGTTCGATGAGGATCCTGGCCGCACGCTTGGTGCTCTCGTCAGCTCCCGAACGTTCCAGTCTGGGCCCTTCGGAGCGTACGCGACGGTAGTCTCCCCGCACGAAGTCATCCAACAGCGCGTCGAGCTCCGGGCTTCGTGGAAAGTCGACCGCGAACGGCAGTCGAGGCTTGTTGGCCATGAACACGTGAGTAGCCTCGAGTCGCACCGGTGTCACGGGCGTACGGCGAGGCGCGGCGGCGTCCACATTGCATGGTCGGGCACCGACGGAGGATGTGATGAAGAACACAGGCTCAATCGTTGCCGTCGTCCTAGCAAGCGCCATCGGTGCATGTTCGCATCAGGGGGCTCAAAATGCTGCGCCGAGCGCCGCCCAGGAGTTCAATTCCGTCGCTGTGGGATGCCCGGTCAACCGCTTCAACGGGGTCAGCGCGACCGTCGAGGACATCCACGATGGGCTGGCCGTCTCCTTCACCGGCCCGCAGATCGAGGTAAACACGCTTCGCCAAAATGTGCACCGGATGGATGAGGCAACCGGCCAGGGGCAAGACCCATTTGCTGCCTGCCCTTGCGCCAACGGCAGCGCACAATATGGATCCACTGAGGCAATGCCCACGCCGACGCTCACGCTCACCACAGACGGAGGCGGTCGGGAGGAGCTCGGCGGGGCGCCCCCGGCGTGGAAGCCCCAAAGTGCNTCGGTCGTTGAAATACCCGCCGGAGCGGTCCTGAAACTGAAAGCAAAAGAGAACGGGCGCGTCGAGGAGCTCCGGCGCCGCGTGATGTCCCAAGTAGTCGCCGTGCAAGACGGCTGCCTCGTCCGGGAGTAGCCGAACCCGCCCGTTTTGGACTACCAAGAGCGGGTGCAGCAGCGCGCCGCCAACGACATCGTCATCGTTGGGGCCGGCTTTGCGGGCCTCTGCATGGCAATCCGCCTCAAACGAGCAGGAATCACAGATTTTACCATCCTCGAGCGCGCTGAAGAGATTGGTGGCACTTGGCGTGACAATCACTACCCGGGCGCAGCGTGCGACGTCGAATCGCATTTGTACTCGTTCTCGTTCGAGCCCAACCCTCGGTGGACTCGCCACTTCGCGTCGCAACGCGAGATTCTCGACTACCTTCTTCACTGCACCGAGAAGTTTGGCCTGCGCTCACACATTCGGTTCGGCACCGCAGTGCAACGCGCGCGCCTGCACGAGCCGTCCGGATCTTGGATCCTCGAGACCAACCGTGACCAGGCGTTTCGCGCGCGCGCCCTGGTCTTGGCGTGCGGGGGGTTGAGCCGCCCCGCGTATCCGGACATCCGGGGCCTGGGCGCCTTTCAGGGAGTGGCGTTTCACTCGTCGCGTTGGGACCACTCGCTGTCCCTGGACGGCAAGAAGGTCGCAGTCATTGGAACGGGTGCGAGCGCCATTCAGATCGTTCCGTCAATCGCGCATAGGGTCTCGCGCCTTTACGTCCATCAGCGCACGCCCCCATGGATTGTTCCAAAGCCAGACCGCGCGATAGGTCCGCTCGAGCGCATGCTTTTGCAGCGCGTTCCGCTTTTGCAACGAATGAGGCGTCTGGCCATCTACTGGCAGCGCGAGGTGCTTGCCCTCGGGCTTGTCGTGCGGCCGGCGCTTCTAAAGTGGGCAGAACGCTTCGTTCGCAAGCATCTTGCGAGGAGCATTGCGGATCCTGCCCTCCGGGCGAAGCTCTTGCCGAGCTATCGCATGGGGTGCAAGCGCATCTTGCCGACCAACGACTACTACCCTGCGCTTGGGCGTGACAACGTGGAGGTCGTCACGGAACGGATCGATGAGATCCGCACCCACTCCATTGTGACCGACGACGGACGGGAGCGGACCGTGGACGTCATCGTTCTGGCGACGGGGTTTCACGCCGCCGACCAGGTTGCTCCTTTCGAGCTCTTTGGGCACGCTGGCCGCCGGCTGGACGAGACCTGGCGCGACGGAGCAGAGGCCTACCTTGGGACGACGGTTTCCGGCTTTCCGAATCTGTTTTTCATTGTGGGCCCAAATACGGGCCTCGGGCACAGCTCGATGGTGCTGATGATCGAGTCCCAGGTCCAATACATCCTAAGCTGCGTTCAGGCGATGCGCAGAGGCGGGCTGAAACTCCTAGGCGTTCGTGCAGACGCGCAGGCGCGCTACAACGAACGGCTGCATGCACGTCTTCGGAACACGGTGTGGGCTTCGGGATGCAGCAGCTGGTATCAAACCTCCTCGGGCAAGATCACGACTCTGTGGCCTGGCTTTACATTCGAGTTCCGCCTTCGGACGCGGCGCTTCGACGCGCGCGATTACGATCTCGTGCTGGATCATGACGCTCGCCCTGCGGCCAAGTCTATTGCGCGGACGCCTGACTGACGTTCATGACGTCGAAACGGGGCATTGAGGCGAGAGTCGCGCGAAGGCGGTCGTCGTTCACCGCGCTGTGCGTCGCCCTTGCGCTAGTCGTGGCACGAAACACGCCGGCGCAAGCGCCCCCGCCGGCCGAACGAGCGCAGCTCTACTCCGCGTACGAACAAGAGACGATCGATGAGGTTCTTAGGGCTCTGCGTGCGGTCCGCGACCTGAACCCTGAGGGCAAGATCATCGAACGCATCGACGTCGTTCCCCTCGACGTCTTCGAGCCGCGCGATCCTGTTCCCCTTTGGCTCAATGTGTTTCATGCAACTACCCGACGAACTGTCGTTCGACGCGAAATGCTGCTTAGCGAAGGACAGCCCTACCAGCAGACGCTCATTGACGAAACCATTCGCAACCTTCGCAGGTTGCCAGAGCTCTCGCTCGTGCTGGTTGTGGCAACCGCAGGCAGCACGCCAGATCGGACCGGCGTTGTGGTCATTACCAAGGACGTCTGGAGCCTACGCGCGGGTTGGAACATCGTCGCAACCCCTGGCGGCATTGAAGAGTTCTTGCTCGCGCCCACCGAAACGAACCTTCTCGGGACACACCAGACAGTCCGCGCGACATTCATCTACGAGCCTTCGACCTACACGTTCGCGCTCGGCTACACGATCCCCCGCATCGACGACTCGCGCATTGCGGCGCTCACGTCCGCGGGCCTTGTCATCAACCGCGCAAGCGGCGCGCCCGAGGGAACATACGGGTACCTCATCGCAGGCGCCCCGCTCTACTCCGGACTTACTCCTTGGGCGTGGGACGCGAGCGTAACGTGGGAGGACCTCATCACGCGCCGTTACGTCAACGCGCGCCCGAGCGCGTTCCGGGATCGCACGACGGGCGAACGTGTACCTTTTGAGTATCGCTCTCGCGCGTACGAGGCTGCTTACGAGGTGACACGCTCACTCGGATGGGAGAACAAGCACGACTTCACTCTCGGCGCGGGGGTTTACCGCGTTGCCTATCGGGCTGAGTTTCCCGGTGCCAACCCCCAAACCGTGGCCGACTTCGTCTCTGCCGTGGTCCCTCGAGGCGACACGCGCGTGGGGCCTTCGATTCAGTACCACGCGTACACGAAGCGATATCTTCGAGTCATCAACTTCGACACATTGGCGCTCCAAGAGGATTTCCACTTGGGGCATGACGTCGTTCTTCGCGTATACCCTAGCTTTCACGCGCTCGGTGGCCGTGATGTTCTGGGCTTCTCTCTTGCCGCCCAATACACGGCCAGCGTGCGCGACGGGTTCGCGCGCGTTTCGTTGGCCACCGCTACGGAGCAGGACATGAACTGGGGTGCACCATTTGATTCGCTGCAGCGCGCCCCTGCGGATGCATCCTTCAGTCCCACCGCACACCTTGTGACGCCCACGATTGCGGGCCTCGGCCGCATCGTCGCAGACGGAACGCTCGTCTATCGCTGGCGAAACTACTTGAACCAAATCAACTATCTCGGGGGCGAGGATCGGCTGCGTGGCTTTCCCACGAGTTTCTTCGTGGGCAAAGATACGCTTTCCTACAACGTGGAGGTCCGCTCGCTCCCGGTAGAGATCCTGACGTGCCAGCTTGCGGGGGTTGGGTTCTACGACGTCGGTCAAGCCTTCAACGGGTGGAGCCACTTCGAGCCATTTCAATCCGTGGGCTTCGGTCTACGCGCCCTTCTGCCGCAGCTCGATCGGTTGGTCTTTCGTGCGGACATCGGATTTCCGGTGAAGCGCCCCATCGATCCGGCGACCGGACAGCCGATCCCGGCCTTCGGGTTCTTGATCACCTTCGAGCAGGCGTTCGGTGTGCCGACGGTCGCGCCGAAGTCAGTGCTGCCGACCGGGCAGTGACCAACTAGTCTTCGCAAAGGATCATGGCGCCGTCGAGCTCGTCGTCCGAGGGGGGTTCGAAGAAGGGCTCCATCATGTCAAACATCGCTCCGTTGATCTCGAACGAGCCCGTTCCGGACCTCTTCACGCGGTCGAGCACTCGGGCCTTTCGGGTCTCGAGGCCTACGTCCAGATAGTGCAGTTTGATCTCCGCTCGCGTCTGGGCTGTCAGTGTTCGCATGCGGTCGCGACTGTCGCGACGTGAAAGACCCAAGTCGAAGACTACGTCGATGTCGTGAGCGATGAGTTGGTTGGCAAGCGCCCACATTTGCGTCTCGCACCGCTCGATGCGTGCGAGTGCCCATTCGAGGCTCGAGGCCTGCGGCGGCCGGTCGGCCATGAAGAGGTTGAGCATCCACTCGTCGATTGAAAAGCGCACTGCGCCGGTCATCTTCGCGAGAGCCGCGGCGTAGGTGGTCTTCCCTGCACCGGTGGATCCACAAACCAAGTGCACCGTCGGCATGTCTTCTTGTAACAAGAAACCTAGAACAGCCACCTTAAACGAACTACAGCGCCCGCCGGCGCTGGAGCGAACGCCACTTGCGCTGGAGCGTTGCGGCGCGCGGTGAAATAGATCACGGCGCCTGCGGCGATGGCGGCTGCGCCGGCGCCCATCCCGATGGTGGCAACGGTTGCCATCGAGCTTGCGTCGCTTCGGTATTGTTTGCCCGTAGGATCGCACCGGTTGTCCAGCCCACAGTGCCCGCCGAGGTTCGAGTCGTCGTACGTCGCCTTCGCCCTCAGCGCGTAAAACGTCCCGGCGAGCATGGCGACGACACCCGCGACGGCGACGCTTGCGCCCACGATGCGTTGCGCATCGCCTTGACGATCGGTCTCCTGGGCAATGGGTCGTACTGGAAGCTCTTCGTGCACCTGGGGCTCGGCAGGAGGCGCGGTAGACGGACCCGGCGCGGAATCGCCCTCTAACAACGGTACCGTCACGGAAACGAGTGCGGAATCGGAGTCGAGTTGCACTTCGGTAGACCAGGGCCGATGACCGGGCGCCGTCGCGTTTACCGTATGCGTTCCGGGGTCGAGCGGGAACGCGATGCCCCATTCGGTGCTTCCCACGATCAGCTCGTCGCGGTGAACTTGCAGCCCTTGGAGCTGTGCTTGCTCCGGCACGATGATGTTGAGAAGCGAAAGCTTCGGTTGAAGAGCCGCGGCGCGCTCTCGGGCGACGTGCTCCCGCTTGTCGTGACGAAGCGCCGCTGTGCCCGCAGCCTCCTTGAACGCGGCCCATGCGCTCGCGGTCTGCCCCGTGTTTTCGTAGCAGTCCGCCAGCCAAAGCACCGTGCCAATCCCTGGATCGAGGCGCTCGCTTTCTGCGAACTTGGGGCACGCCTCGCCGAACTTCCCGGCTTCGACCAGGTGACGGCCCTGCTCGAACAGCACCTGCGCGGTTGCCTTCTGATCCGCCGCGCCAGCCCCCGCGCCGAATGCGAATGCGAATGCAGCCGTTACCGCACCCAAGGTCAGGCGCGCCAGCGGCCTGCGCGTCATTCGCGCTCTCCGAACTGTGCACGCCGAGTGTTCGAAGCGGGCGACGGGGTCGGAGTTGCTGCAGCGGAAGGCGCGCGCGGCCTCGGCGTTGCGCTCGTCTTGCCGTGCGGGGCAATTGCCTCCGTACCGGACCTTGGCGGAGGCTCCTGCGAATGGGCTGTTTGCATTGCCGCGGGCGCTTCAACGGGCAATGAATCCTTCGGGACCGGCGCCGCAGAGGCCGGACTCCGTTCGGTGATGTTGTTGGCCGTGTGAACCGCTCGGCTGCGACTCACGCCCAGAGCCACTAGGAAGGCGGCGCAGGAAACTCCTGCAACCAGGACGACTGCCGCCCAGCGGCCTGCGTTTCGACTGGCCAGCGTGATGACGGTCGTCACCGCACGCGAATCTGTAGTGGCGAGTTGACGATGCCCCTGCGCGGCATGCGATGAAGAGCCGGCCGCTCCGGAGACGAAAGAGGGAGGGCGGAAGCTGTCCCCCGCTTGACGGGTTACTTCGGCGATTCTCTCTACGCGCGCGCTCGCTCCGGGGGGACCGAACGGAGCCAGCTCCCGCGCCAGCTCCGCCACGTTGCGAAACCGGCGATCCGGGTCTTTCTCCAGACATTTGAGCAAAACCGCCTCGAGTTCGGGGGGCGCGTCGGGACATCGCGTGGTCAGCGGTATCGGTGGCTCGGTCAGCACGCTGGTGCAAACCTGCGGGAGATCGTCGCCACGGAAGGGCAGGCTGCCGGTGAGCAGTTCGTACAAGACGATACCCAGCGACCAGATATCGGTCCCCACATCCACCTTCGAACTGGACCGAAGTTGCTCCGGCGACATGTAGAGCGGCGTGCCGAATCGCTCGCCCGACGCTGTTTCGGTACCCCAGTAGCCACTGTCACCGCGTTTCGGGCGGACCTTCGAAATCCCGAAATCGATGATCTTCAGGACGGGCGAGTTGGATGAGCGCTGGACTACAAAGAGATTCTCCGGCTTGATATCGCGGTGAACGATTCTCAGCGCATGCGCCTCTGCGAGCGCATCGCAAGCCTGCAGTGTGTAATCGACTGCGAGCGCGACGGGCAGCGGACCGTTCTGAATGGTCCGTCCGAGGTCCTCGCCAATCAGATACTCCATCACCATGTACGGCCCGCCGTCCGGCAGCGTTCCCACGTCGTAAACACGGACGACGTGCTCCGACGTCAGCTGGGCTGCAAGTCGCGCCTCTCGCAGGAAGCGTTCGACAATCGCGGGGTTGGCGAGCGTCTTTGGCTTTAGATATTTGATTGCGACGCGCTGCTGGAGCACCAGATGACGAGCAACGACGACAACGCCGATGCCACCCTCGGCGAGCTTCTCCTCGACGAGGTACTTTTCGGAGATGACCGTTCCATTCGCAAACGCTGGCGTATCGCCGCCCGCGGTCAGCGTCTTGGCCGACTCGGGTGCCGCTAGGGTCTGTACGTTGTTCGCGTTAGCCGATTGGCGCACCATGCCTCCGCTCGCTCGCTCAGGAGACAACCCTCTAAGTATAGCCAATGATCGAGCGCGAAGTTACTGAGTGCAGCAGATCGTGTATGGGGCAGTCGGTACTATCCCGCCTTGCGGCTGACCGCCGTCCGGAACGCACTTTCCGCCACTTGGCGTCGCTCCCGCGAATTCCATGCCAAGGACTCCGGTGTTCAAAATGCAGCCGCTCGGAGCAGGCAGGGAGACGCCGTCCGTGCGCGGCATGCAGGTGTCGCTGTTAGAATAGGTTAGGACGGACGCATCGGCGCAGGTCACACCACCGGGGGGGCCGCACGTGCAGGCGGTGCACGACCGCTCGTCGCTCGCGTCCGCGTAGTAAAGGGCGGCGCCGAATTCGCTCCGAGGATGGGCGACTGGATAGGCGGACGGGCATGCTCCCGCATCGGCCCTCGCGACGATGCAAGATGTGTTCTGGAATTGGGGGTCCAGTGTAGGCAAGCAAAGGCTGCCCGGCGCGCAGCCGTTTGTTGATGCCACAGCCGGTGCGCACAACCGAGCATTGGCCCCCCACCCCACGGGAGGCAGGACTGTCGACCCGCCGGGGGTGCAGCCGCCGCCGACCGCAGCCGAGGAACCCACCTGAAAGCCGTGCGGAGTCTGAGGACATTGGGAACCTGCTGCGGACGTGGCAACGCAATTGTCGAGCGTCGATGTCCCGCAGGCCCCCTGCGGACAATTCATGGCGAGCCTGAAATAGGTCACGGCGGGCGCAGAGCAGGAGACATTCGTTGGAGGGCCGCAATTGCAGTGGCAAGCCGCAGGCCCTTGGTTCGGAGAAGCCGCCAGAAGGTACTTGTCGACCCAAGACGCTGCGTTGCATCCAGGCAATGGCCCTCCGTCTCCCTCCGAGATTTCGAACGGTCCTTCCCAACCGATCGGCGGCGTGGGAGCGCATACAGCGTCGCACTGGGAGACAACGTCGAACCCAACGTCGATGCCGACCGGTGAGTCCAGATCGCCTGCCGCGTCGACCGTGCCGGTGGGCATCGCGGCTTCGCCTTCGCTCGGTGTGATCGCCGCCGCGTCGGCCACATCGTTGTCGCGGGGCGCGTTGGCCGTATCGTTGTCGCGGGGCGCGTCGGCCGCATCGTTGTCGCGGGCCGTGCTGGTTTCGACGCGCGAATCGCCCGCGTTTACCGTCGAGTCCACGTCGAGACCCCCGTCGGGGTCGTGCCGATCGATCGCGTCTTGGAACCCCCAAATCGCGGCGCAGGCCCCCACGTTCGCCGAGAGCGCCACCGTGATCGTGAACAGGCGCACACGCGATCGCATGGTTTTGGCCAGCGTCAGCTTGAATCGAATTGGTCCGGCCGTCACGTGCAGCCAGGCAGATAGACGCGAAAGCACGCGCCGCGCCCGGGCAAACTCCAGACGGAGAGCTCGGCGCGCATTTGCAGTGCGTACTCCCGACAGAGCGCCAGCCCGAGTCCGATACCACCCTTGCCGCGACGAGTCGTAAAGAACGGTTCGAAGATCTTTTCTTGCAACTCGGGTGGGATACCCGGACCATTGTCCCGCACCGAGACCACAGCGTGCGCACCCCGGCTGTAAACATGTAGCCGGATGCGTGGCACCGAGAGGGATTTGGCCGCCTGCGCCGCGTTCGAAACGAGGTTGTGGAGTAGCTGTCCGAGGAGAGTTCGGTCTGCGAGGGCGCGCACGGGTTCTCCGATGACCTCGACCTCAACTCCGCCTAGCTCGTCGACGAGCCAGGTTCGCGTTTCGTGTACGAGCGAGAGAATCTCGACAGGCTCTCGACGCACCCCGTGGGAACGGCCCACTAACCCCCGAAGGGTCTTGAAGAGCTCCTTCAAGCGCTCGTGGGCTGCGATTGCGTCGTGAATAGCGCCTGCAAGCCCCTCGGGCGATTCGAACGCGGGGATGTGCTCACGCGCAATCTGGAGACGATGGGAAATCTCGTCCGGTGGCGAATACGCGAGCCACTTGAGCGCTTGCACGAGGCGTGCGCACTCTCGCTGCACCATCTCCATGTTCAGTGCCGCAGCGCCAAGGGGGCTTCCTACTTCGTGCGAGAGGCCGGCGCTGATGCGGCCAATAGAGGCAAGGTGCGATTCAAGGTCAAGTTGTCGCGCGAGGTCAGCCGCCTGCACTCTGGCAGCGCGCGAGTGCAGCGCCGCCGTCAAGAGACCGACGAGCTCCTCTGGCACGAGGGGCGTGCGCAAGCAGGCGAACACCCCGGCTTCGTGGGCTTGCGCGACCGCTTCCCCCGAGGGTGCTCCGAGCACCAAGAGGATGGCTGCGTCGGGTCGTGCGCGTCGTCGCAGTTGTGCGATCCCAGCGGAAACATCGACGCCCGCGTCCGCGATGACGAGCGCCGCATGCGGCAATACATCGTCCCCTGCGACTGCGAGATTTCGACCAGCGAGCGCGGCAAGGACTTGTTCTCGCAGCCCGTCTGCCCCGATGTGGACGGCTACGACATCGTCCGCCACCGGCAGCTCGCCCGACGAGTCCTGGGCCGCGCGAAAAGTGGACGAAAGAGGCTCGGGAGGCGGAGCGTCGCCAGTGAAGTCCGGCAGTCCGAACCCACTGTCGTAGCTGTCGTGTACCTCTCGCCGCCGCCGGGCATCCAAAGCGATACGCTCCTCAGAGATGGCCGGTGGGGTCCAACCACACGTTACCGGCTACCGGCTAGTACGGGCTTGGCCCCGGGTGGATTAAGCAACCGGGTTGGGCCGTCATGGCCTTGACGAGGCCGCGCTTGGGTGCAATGCCGCAATGTCGTGGCCATGCGGCGCGGAAACATCTGCCTCTTGGCGCTCTCGGCGGCATGCGCGTCGCGCGAGCCAACCCGGGCGGTGGCGCCAGCGCCCTCCGCCGCACCGACCCTGGGAGCGGACAATCCGAGTCGGGTGCTCCAACGCAGTGAGTGCGGCTCTCTCGTCGCTTGGATCCTCGATGTCTGCCACGATCCCACCCGCCACGATGGATCGGCGCAGGCGGAAGGTTGGTGCGGCGATGTGGCCCGACGCAATACGCAAGCGGATCAGTCGTGGATTGCCGATTGTGCGGAGCACCTAAAAGTAATGGACGAAGCCTGCTTCCGCAGTACCACCGCGGTCCGCAGTTTGATGGAATGCGACGCACAGGTGGCACGCTGACGCGCATTATGGCGCCGAAGTTGCGCGCTCGAGCACGCCGAGGAGCGCGTCCGCGCTCTCGGCCCAAGACCGAGGGCGGCGCGCCAAAATGGCAGACTCATCCCACGGGTGCTGGAGAGCCGTGAAGAGTGCCTCTCCCAGCGCCACGGAATCGCGCGGCGGAACAAGCAGTCCAGTTCGCTCGTCGCTCAGTACCTCTGGGATGCCTCCGATGCGTGTTGCCACGACCGGCCTTCCGCTCGCCAGCGCTTCGAGGACGACGTTCGGCGTTCCCTCTGACCAGCTAGGAAGAGTCATCACATCGCACGCCCCCATCCAAGCTGCGACGTCCCCGTGCGGCCGGGGTCCGAGGACACGAGCCGCCGCGGGGCCCCAGCGGTCCGTGCGGGCCCGAACTTCTCGGATGGCAGAGCCGTCGCCAATGAGCACCAACATCGCATCGGGAAGTCGGGCCCGTACACGCTCAAAACTGTCGAGAAGCTCGACGACGCCTTTTTGCGGCTCCAGACGACCCACGTAAAGAACGATGCGCGCGCGCTCGGGGACTCCGAGCTCGCGCCGCACCGACGATCGATCGCGAAGGAAAAAGAGAGAGGAGTCGACGCCGTTGGCAACGACGTGCACACGCTCTTGCTGTACGCCCAGGCGAATGAGCTCTTCCGACAGCGCACGAGACACAGCGACTACGGCGTCCGCCATTGGAAGGATGCGCTCCGCAACGGCGCGCGCCGCGCGCGTCTTGAGCACGACGTTCACGTCCGTTCCGTGCACCTTCACGACGCATTTTCTACCGCAGGCGCGCGCCGCGATCACGGCCGCGCAGCCATCGGGGTAGGCCCAAGTGGCCAGGATCACGTCCGCCTGACGCAACGGTTCGCGATAAGGAAGAAGCGAGGCAAGGTAAAGGGGGACCGCGACGGGAAGCCCAACGCGAGGCAAGTAGAGCTGACGGACGTAAGTCACGTCGATACCGTAGATGTTCTCTCTTGCTGGAAGCGCCGCGAGGCGCGCTGCGCGCGATGGCACCGACAGGAGCGACGCGAAGGGCACGTAGGGAATCGCCTCGAGCACCTGAACGGAGCACTTTCTTGCGAGATGCGCGATCTGCTGACGGTTGAACGGCGCGCTCAGCGGTTCGAGCGAGCTCGGGAATATCTTCGTCACGACCAGCACGCGCATGCTGCGTGCAACGTAAGGCTCCTCTTGCCATGCGCATCGTCCACGTTGTGCAAGGGCTCGGCATCGGGGGGCAGGAGCGCCTCGTTGTGCAGCTATGCCACGAGCTCGTCGCGCGAGGTCACGAGGCTGCCATCGTGAGCCTCTCTCCTGGCGGCGTCCTCAGGACGGAGGCAGATCCCATTCCGGTTTATGACGCCACTCGGGCGCTGGGGGCGGATCCTGCCCTGACAGTGCGGCTTGCGTACCTTCTTCGTAGTTTGCAACCGGACGTGCTGCACACCCACAATCCAGCGCCGATGCTCTACGCCGTGCCTGCCGCCGTCGCTGCTCGCGTTCGACGCCGCGTCCACACCAAGCACGGCGTCAACGTCTACAGTCGCAGAGCGCTCTGGGCGGCACGAGGCATCGTTCGGGCCCTCGACGCCGTCGTTGCCGTATCGCCACAGACGGCAGACGTGGCGCGGGTAAAGGAGCTTGTCCCAGAGGGGCGCTTGCACGTCGTGCCAAACGGCATCCCACTTGGCCAGTTTGGGCCCGACGCCGAAAAACGGGCGCGCATACGAACCGAGCTTGGCATCGACGCGGATGCGTTCGTCGTCGGATCGATTGGTCGTTTGGCTGTGGAGAAGGACTACCCAAGCCTAGTCCGTGCGATGCAACCTTTGCTCGGCGAGCACGTCCGGCTCGTCATAGTCGGAGACGGCGACGCGCGAACCGAAGTAGAGCAGGCGGCTCGCGGGAGCCGAGCGCGTTACACAGCGCTCACGGGGTTTCGTCGGGACGTCCCGGCGCTGCTTTCGTCGTTCGACCTCTTTGCTCTTTCGTCGAGAACGGAGGGCCTGCCGCTGGCTGTACCCGAGGCAATGGCGAGTGCCTTGCCCGTTGTTGCGACGTCGGTCGGTGGCTTGCCTAGTGTTGTTTCTAGCGATTGCGGCGTGCTCGTCCCGCCCGAGGACGAGGCTGCGCTGCGCAGAGCCATCGACGATCTCCGACGTGACCGCCGCCGCGCGCATGCCATGGGCGCCGCGGCGCGGCAGTCGGCCCTGGAACGCTTTTCGATCGAAGTCATGGCGGCCAAATACGAAACCATTTACAGGGACGGCTGAGCGGCCTCTGGCCTGCCCGACTGCGAATGCTGCATCTTCCGGCCCTCCCCACGACGGACACCGTGACGCGCGCAGCGGTCGTCGAAGGATACAACACGAATACCTATCAGGCGCAGGACGACGTCAGCCGGCCCGTGATTCAGCGCCATCCGTCGCCCTTCACGGGGGCGGATGCCGCTCTCGAGGGACGCTTCACGGGCCGCGACACTGACCGCACCAGCATCAATATCGGCGTTCGGGCGAATCACTACGAGCCGCTGAATGGCGAGCACGAATCGGACGATGGCGCTTGCAATCTCGCCGTTGCAACGTACGGCACATTGGGTCCGCGTACACTCATCAGTGCCACAGATTCCGGCTCGGTGACGAGTTTCAATGCCGCTCATGTCACCGACGGAACGATTTTCGCGTTCGATCCAACGCAGACTCGGAGCACATATTGGATCAATGACTTGAGCGTTACCATCAGGCATCAGCTGTCGGCCACTTGGAGACTCAACCAGTCTGTCGGAGGGATGGTTTCAGGCACGCTGCACTCTGCGCCGACGCAGCTTGCCGGCGGACAGCTCGTCGAGCACCGGGGCCTCGACTACGTGACGCCTTACGTCCAAAGCGATCTGGACAAGGACTTTACGGAGCGCGCGTCGGGCGACCTGATGCTCCGTTACCAGTACTCGTACCAGCTCTTCGTTCTCGACTTCACGCAGAAGCCCCCGCGCAACATCGGTCCGGACAAACAGGCGTTCCTGACGATGCTTGCGGGGTACACGTATCACTTTTCCCCCGAGCTCTCGGCGGTCCTTCGAGTGGGGAGCGAGTTGGCATCCGCACCCCCTCGAGACGTCGATCAGCGACCGATCTTGTCGCCAGCCGGTCAGGGAGAGCTCTACTACGCACGACCGTTCTTCGAGCTGATTGCCAACGCCGGATACACCTGGGGTACGGTGAATCCTCGCCTCGGTGCCGGTCCCAACACGACCGCGAGCTTGCTCGTCACCGGCATTCCGCGGCACGTTGGCAGTTGGCAGAACCTGGCGCTCGTCGCAAGGGCCCAGGCGTCGTATGCATCGCTCGTCACTGGAGTGGGCCAGGCGACGACTCTTGGACTCTACGCTGGGGGCATCGAAGCGCGCTACGGCGTGAGCCGGTGGCTTGGACTATTGGCCGGTTACGACGTGCGCTACGCGACCTTCAGTACCCCCGCGTACACGCCCCCATTTTTCCAGCAAGTCTTCTTCCTGGGCCTCAGCGGCTACTGGGCGACCGACAGAACGCAGCTGCCGCTCACGACTTTCGCGGCTCCGGTGCAGCCGCCTACGTGACGTGCTCGTTCTCGTCTTCTTGTGGCTCTCGTTGCACGCTACGGAGGTTTGGCTACCGCGCCCCGATTCGGAGCAAGACCACTTTGATCGTGTCGAGGATGACCGACAGGTCGAACATCAGCGAGTGGCTCTTGATGTAATAGAGGTCGTATTGCAGCTTTTCCAAGTGATCGTCGGCTGTCGCCCCGTAGCGGCACCGCACTTGCGCGTGACCCGTCACGCCAGGTTTCACGTACAGACGCTGCTTGAAATAGGGCACCTGACGTTGGAGCTCCTCGATGAAGACGGGCCGCTCGGGGCGCGGCCCGACCATGCTCATTTCTCCCCGGAGCACGTTCCACAGCTGCGGCAGTTCATCGAAGCGTGTCTTGCGAATGAATCGACCGACGCGAGTGATGCGCGGGTCGTTCTCCTCGGCGAACTTGGCCCCGAGTCTTTCAGCGTCAACGCGCATCGATCGGAATTTGTAGAGCATGAACGGTCGACCGTGCTGGCCGGCGCGTTCTTGCCGGTAGAGCAGGGGTCCGAACGAATCGAGTCGGATGGCAATTGCGACCAGCAACATCAGGGGCGCCGCCAGCAGCAAGCCTGCGGCCGCCAAGACGAGGTCGAGCAGCCGCTTCAGGCGGCGAGCGGTTGGCCGCATCGCAAAGCCCTCGGCGAAGATGAGTTGCGACGGCTTGAGTTCGCGCACGAAGATTTTCCCTGTTTCGCGCTCGTAGAAGCTGATGCCTTCCTGCACTTCGACGCCGCGGAACTTCACCTCGAGCAATTGCTCGACTGGCAAGGTGCCACGTCGGTCGGGGTACGCGACCAACACCACCTGGATCCGCTCCCTCGTCACGACATCCAGCAGGTCGCCGTAGGTCCCAATGATCCCGTGGATCGGATCGACTTGCTCGCGGTCGCGTACGAGCATGCCGCCGAACTCGAGGCCGAGATCCGGGCGCGCGCGGACGAAGCGCGAGAGCTCGCGCGCAAGCTCGCTGTCACCGACGACGAGCGCACGGCGCAGGAACCCCGATTCCTCCGTTACGCGGTTGTAAAGAAGGCGCCACGCCGGGATGGCCAGCGCGGCGAGAGCGAGAGCGACGAGGAGAATTCCGCGCCCGATTTCGATAGCGGGCGCCACGTAGAAGGCAGACAAGAGAGCCACTGCCCCAAGTGCGAGACCCCGAAGGACGCGCTCGTAAACGACACGAGCCTGGCGTGCAGTCGCCAAGTCATAGAAGCCCGCGTAATAAAAGGCCGCCTCAATAAAGAGCCCAAAGAAAAGCGCCTTTTTCGCGACGTTCGGCATCGTCAGTCCGGGATGCAATCCCAGGCGAAAGCAGGCGGCGACAAGGAGCATCAAGGACACGAGAGCGCCCTCGTAACAGAAGAGCAGCAGCCTGCGCGGGGAACGAAACAGCTCGACCATTGGGACAGCCCACTACGGAACGATGACCGTATCGCCCAATTCCAGGGCGATATTCTGCTCGAGAGCGCCATGGTCGACGACCGCGGAGTAGTCGAACGGGATTCGCCTCTCTCCACGAGCGTCGCGTCGCACGATGACGATGCGGTTCGCGTCCGCGAATCGCGTAAACCCACCCGCCAAGGACAGGCCCATGAGCACGGTCACTTCGTGGCTCGGTGCGTACTCACCCGGCTTGTTGACTTCTCCTACGAGGTAGATCTTGTACGACTTGACCTCTTGGACCTGCACGGTCACTGGCGGGTCGTCTTGATAAAACCGGTGAAGCCGGCTCTGCACGTCCGCCGCGATTTCCGAGGCGCTCCGACCCGTCGCGCCCACATCGCCCATGAGTGGTAGCGAGATCGCCCCATCGGGGCGAACGGAGACCTGCGTGCTGAGCTCATCGTGCTTCCAGACGACGACCTTGAGCATGTCGCCCGGACCAATCCGGTACCCGAGGGCGCTTTCCGCGTTCCAGTTGTAGGTGCGTGCGGAAGCGCAGGCGACCAAAGCGAGCGCGACGACAGGGAAGGCGGAAAGAGGGCGCATCGACATGCTTGGTACCCAATCACGAGCCGCGCCGACGGCCCCTGGAGGCCGCATCCCGCAAGATTTCAGCGAACTGCCCCGCGAGAGCCTGCCGATCGTAGCGCTCGATCCCTGGCGCTTTTCGCCACGAACCGGCAGTCTTGTCGCCCGAACGAAAGGCGGAGAGCATACTCTGCAGTTGATTGGCGATCGCTTCCGTGTCGCGAGGGTGTGCCAGAGGTCCCAGCTCGTGACGGGTGACGAGCCGCGCGAGCGCGCTGTCGGGCGGTGCGAGGGTGAGCACGGGCCTTCCAAGACGCATGAGCTCAAAGATCTTGGCCGGATAGATCCGTTCTGCGCCCGGGACGTCGTCCAGCAAACAAAGCGTTGAGTGGCTCGCGGCAAGCTCGTGCAGGACCTGCGCGTGCGGGACGTACCCCACGCGATCCACGCCGAGGGCCTCGCTGCCCTCAAAAGCGTCGAGCTCGGTCTGAACGATGCGACCGAGAAACCGCACCTTGAGGAGCCTACCGAGCTCGGGGCAGCGAGCATGGAGTCGCTGGATCGCCGCCAGCAGGCCGCGGGCGCTGGTCAGCGTGAAGACGGTGCCCGCGTATGTAAGGACGAACCGGTCAGCGGGGGGCGATGGTAGTTCCGGCGGAAAGTCATCGGGGTCGTAGCCGTTGGGTATGGTGACGACCGTGGCGGGATCGAGGAACGGAAAGCGATCGAGCACGCGTTCGCGAAACTCGTCGGTCGCCGTCACAACGCCATGGGCTGCCCGGAGCAGCACGGCTTCGAGCGGATCACCGAGCGCGCGCGAGATGCGCGACCCACCCATCTCGTAGGTCGAGCGCACCGTGCTCCACTCGTCCCGGTAGTCGAGCACGACGCCGAGGCCTGCGGCGCGGGCAAGCGGGGCCAACAAGAACTGCGAGAACGGCGGCCCGCTGACGAGCACCACGTCGTCTCGACGGGAGGCGATTCGCCTCGCCAGCGCACGTTGCGCGCACGGCTGCCACAAGACCTGCGGATCGGGAAAGAGTACTTGTTTCGCGATCGCCATGGCGATGCGTGTCAGACAGGCGCCTGCCGTGTCGCGGCGCGCATGCGCTCGCCATGCGACGTTCTTGGCTCGGTAGCTCGGCTCGAGAGTCCGAGCCCGCACGATCTCAACCTCTTTTGGTAGGTCTCGCGACAGAGACTCGTCGTGCACCGGGACGCTGGGGTTTGCGACCGTGAGCACGGCAGGGCGCACATTGTGGCCCGGCAGGTACTTGACCAGCTTGACCACTCGCTGCACCCCCGCGCCCCCCACGGGGGGAAATCCATACGATACGACCAGAGCGCGCAATTCCAACAACTCCGGCGACTTCAGCAACTCCACAAGAGAGCATTCGGTGCACCTTCCGATCCCAGCTCCCGAACCGCAGCGGCCGGCCTATACTCTCTCTTGAATGCCCCTGCCGCTTGTTACGGTCGCCATCCCGTGTCGGGACGAAGAGGCCAATATCGAGGCATGCATTCGTAGTGTGCAGGCGCAGGACTGGCCTCGCGACCGCCTCGAGGTCCTTGTTGCCGACGGGATGAGTCTCGACGCCACGCGGGAGATTCTCGGGCGACTGGCTTCCGAAGATCCTCGAATCCAACTCGTCGACAATCCGGCGCGCCTTCAAGCTGCCGGGCTCAACGAGTGCATCCGCAGGGCAGCCGGCGAGGTGATTGTGCGAATGGATGTACATGCCGACTACGCGAAGGACTTCGTACGGCAGTGCGTTGCTGTTCTCGATCGCACCGGGGCTGACAACGTTGGTGGGGCAGCCCATGCGATAGGCAAGACGTTCTTTCAGCGGTGCGTCGCTGCTGCTCTTCGAAGTCCGATGGGTGTTGGCGGTTCGAAGTACCGCCGCGGCGCTGAAGATGGATTCGTCGAGAGCGTCTGGCCGGGGGCTTTTCGCCGTAGTGTTTTCGAACGCGTGGGCCTGTTCGACGAGAACGCGATCACCAACGAGGACGCCGAGCTCAATCAGCGCCTGCTGGCGGCAGGTGCCCGCATCTACATGAGCTGCGACATCGTCGCACACTACTACCCGCGCGAGTCGATGCGCGGATTGGCCACGCAATACTTCAAGTATGGGCAAGGTCGCGCGCGAACGCTTGTCAAACACGGCCGGCTGGTCTCGATCCGGCCTGCCCTACCGTTCTTGTGGCTCGTAAGCGAAGCGGTTCTTCTTGCTCTCGCGCCGTGGCATCTGGGAGGTCTTTCAATGGCTGCCTACGCGCTCGCAACGGGCGCAGAAGCCGTGCGAGTGGGGCGAGAAGCCGGCGCACTTGCCGTTCCGGTGGTCTGGGCCATTTTCCCCGTCCTCCATGCGGCGCATGGCGCCGGCTTTGGGTTCGGACTGATCAAATATGCGCTGCGTCCGGATTGGCACGATGCCGAGCGCCTGTCGCAAAGGGTTGGTTACGCTAGTTCACCCGCTTCAGCATGAGCCACGCTCCTAGAGCTCTAGACCAACGCATACGTCTTCGCGAAGAAGTACAGCGTGATCGTCCAGGCAATCGCCAGCACGAGCCGCCGCACGTTGCGGGGCTCGACACGACGGGCCATCGCTGCGCCGCCGTAGCCGCCCGCGACGCCGCCCACCACCATGACGAGACCCGGAGTCCACGCAACGACATGCGCCGCAATGAAGACCACGACCGCCACGCCGTTGATGACCGCCGCCAGCACTGTCTTGAGCGCGTTCATGCGGTGAAGCTCGGACATCCCGAGGAGCGACAAAACCGCCAGCATCATGATTCCCATTCCGCCGCCGAAGTAGCCCCCATACACCGCGATGACGCTTTGGACGACGATGGCCAAGCCCAGTGGAGCGGGTGCGCCCCGAACGAGGCGGCGTCCTATCGCGCCTCCGAAGGAGAAAACAAGAGTCGCAAAGAGGAGGAGCCAGGGCACAAATAGGACAAACGCGCGGTTCGACGTTTGGAGGAGGAGCGTTGCCCCGACCCAACTGCCGGCGAGGCTCGCGATGCCTAGCGCGATGAGCTCGCGACGCACGTCCTGCAGCTCTCGACGATACGCAACAGCGCTTGCGACGGTTCCCGGCCAAAGGGCGATCGTATTCGTGGCGTTTGCGGCAACGGGCGGCACCCCTACTAGAAGCAGCGCCGGGAAGCACACGAAGCTCCCCCCCCCCGCGACGGCATTGATGGCGCCGCCGACCGCGGCGGCGACGAACAAGAGTACGGCTGTAGTGACGGTCAAAATGGATTCTCGCCCATTTAGCCGCTCATCTGCAGCGCATGATAACCGTACTGGACCTGAGCCAGCGCAAAGACGCCAATCGCGACCCACGCCGTGCGGCTCTGGCGAACACAAGTCCACGCTCTGCCGGTGTGCGCCGCGACAAGAGCGCCAAGTGACACAACGAGTGGCATCACGGGAAAGTGGTAGGTGCCCCCCGAGAACGCAATCGCGTAGGGCAACTCGTACGCCAGAGCAAGCGCT
>WNFJ01547920.1_pt3 | contig 33401 bp, 35 predicted proteins | sample 5400461 | NCBI WGS metagenome assembly WNFJ01 (sample SAMN13153349, study PRJNA577476) | soil metagenome | isolation source: 115 cm saprolite on Douglas fir-dominated hillslope | place: USA:California | collected 2013-09-17
CCTAGGGCGCTGCAGCAGGCTGCCGTTGAGTTCTGCGCCTTCAGAGCTAAACACAATCAGTAGAGATACGGCTTGGAAAGTGGAAATGCGTTCTTAATCAATTCGAGGCGCGGCTTGGCATCATCCGTGATGATCACTTCCACGACGTCGAAGCGGAAAAGAATGTCGGGATTATCGAGCATCCGCAGCCAAGCCAAGGCACCGCGCGAGATTCTCTTCCGCTTCTCTCGATCCACGGCTTCGACGGGCCGGCCGAAATCTTCGCGTGCACGTGTTTTCACTTCCACAAACACCAGCGTGTCATGGTCACGGCAGACCACGTCGATCTCGCCACCGCTGCGGCCACGGAAATTGCGCAACAGGATCTTGTAACCGCTACGCTTGAGGTAACGGCACGCTAATTTCTCGCCCCGCGCGCCGCGCCGAAGATGGCCGGATTTCGCCGAGCTCCTCCAACGCGAGAAGTGGTTGCGCCACCGGCTCGAAAGATCGGCGATGGATCGGGCAAGGACCGAATTCATGGAGCTTCAGCAGATGCAGTTCAGTTCCGTAACCTTTGTGCTGGCCGAAGCAATACTGGGGGAATTGAGTGCAAAAGTTACGCATCATCCGGTCACGCGTGACCTTGGCGATGACGCTGGCGGCAGCGATGCTCAAGCTGATGCAATCACCGTCGATGATGGCCGTCTGCGGAAGCGGAAAAGGGATCACAGGCAGCCCGTCGATCAAGACGTGGTCGGGCGGTTCGATCAGGGCTTCGATCGCCAGGCGCATGGCGCGGTGGCTCGCGCGCAAGATATTGATCCGATCGATCTCGATGGAATCAATAATACCGACAGTCCATCTGACTTCGGGATTCGCGACGAGTTCGCAATAGATTTGTTCGCGCAATTCCGGCGCGAGCTGTTTGGAATCATTCAGACGACGATGACGAAATTTTTTAGTAAGAACGACAGCCGCGGCGACAACCGGACCCGCCAACGCGCCGCGGCCAGCTTCGTCAATCCCAGCGACGCGCGCGACTCCGATGGCGCGGAGTTTTTTCTCGTAACGAAATCCGCAGCGCCGATACACCAACGGGAATCATCCACACATCGCGTGGATTTCCCACCAAAAATTGATGTGGGCACCACAGCGCCGTGTTAGATCACATATATGATATAAATCTGCCCAAAGCCCGGTCACGCTAATAGCGCTTTATGCCAACGGCAGATCGGATGAGACGGAGCTTGTCCCTCGACTACTCCCGAACCGCAGTCGCTTCCTTACCTTTGCGAGTGCGGAGATAATTCAGTTTGGCGCGACGCGCGCTGCCCCGTTGCTCCACTTCTACTTTCGCGATCCGTGGTGAATGGAGCGGGAAGACTCTCTCGACGCCCTCTCCGTACGAAATGCGGCGCACAGTGAATGTTTGGTTGAGTCCGCGCCCTTTACGGCCGATCACCACGCCGGTAAATATCTGGATTCTCTCTTTGTCACCTTCCACGACGCGCGTGTGAACGCGTACGCTGTCGCCAACGGAGAATGGCGCGAGATCGCCCTTTTGCTGTTCCTCCTCAATGACGTCGATGATGCGATTCATAAGCCTATGCAACCGCGCGGCTGCGGGCGCACACTCTCATTCGGAGGCGTCGATTTTGCAACTCGAATTCGTGCGGCCAGGATCGTCGATAATTCCGAGCACGACGAGGATTAATGAGAATGAGCACCAGGATCCACAGAAATTATCTGTGAAAACCTGCGCAATCTGTGGCTAATTCCGGTTCTCGTTGCGCCCGTAGCTCAACTGGATAGAGCGTTGGCCTCCGGAGCCAAAGGTTGTGGGTTCGACCCCCGCCGGGCGCAGTTTCGAGTAGTGAGAGGCGATTCGGTGAGATGTGGCGTAACTTCTCACCAGTCACATCTCACTTCTCACCGAAAATCTTCGCGACGCGAAGATTTTCTCTAGCCCAGCGCTTCGATTCGGATAAGCAAATCTTTTTTGCTCGTGACGCCGGTGACTTGGTCGCGCAGTTGGCCGTTCTTGAAAAAAAGCAGGGCCGGGATCGCCCGAATATTGTACTTGAAAGAAAGGCTCTGATTTTCGTCCACGTTAACTTTCGCTACTTTGACAGTCTCCACTTTTTCGCGAGCGATCTCATCCAGCAGCGGCGCGATCATTTTGCACGGGCCGCACCATTCGGCCCAAAAATCAACAATCACCGGCTTGTCGTGTTGCGTCACTTCGCGGTCAAAATTGGATTCATCAAGAATGATAACAGCAGAATTTTCCATACTTAAGAAAGATAAGTCCAAATCTGAATAATCAAAATCAGGGCCGAAACGCCGAGGAGTATCCAGCACAACAGCAGTGAGCTTTTCTCTCGCGACGCGGCAGCGATTAAGGAACTCTGCGGAACAACGTGCGGCATGGGGATAAGCGGATTTTTCATCCGCCCCTGGGAAGCAAGTGGCTCCGATACAAGCTGCACGCGTAATGTCTCCTTTTTCAGTCCAGAAGCCGGCGACTCTGGCGCAGGCGTCACCCAGGTGGATAACGGCGGCGAAAATGAGGGCGACCTCACTGGTTCGGAAAATTCGCTGGGAGGCAGATCCTGAGCAGCAGATCCTGCGGGAGGCTGAGGTTCCGTTGGAGTGTGAAGCGGCGCCTTGCCCATGGGCTCACGAACCGGCAACTGGATCAGCACTGTTTCGCGCGATTTTGTGTTTGGGTCTGGCGATTTTCCTGCGGTCGGAAGCGGCGAGTCAACGCGAACGGTCTCGTTATTTGGTTCGTTCGGGCCTGCCATGGAGCAAAACAAATCAGTCGCGAAGTTAATTGATCAGAAATCGGCTGGCTTGTCACCAGCGAACTTGCCTTCGAGGCAAAATGCCCTGCGCTCTAAGCCAGCAGATCGTAGCCGCGGCTGCCGGTGATCCTGCGCCAAATGAACTCGCCGACCGGCGCAGGTTTGGATACCACCACGCGCGCATCGACATCCGGAGCATCGCCTTCACTTCGGGCAACATGCGGCTGATCAACCAGTAATTTCAGCTCGCATCCAATTTTCTGGCAGGCAATTTCACGAGCAATCTGTTGCTGAATCAGCATCGCGGCCCGGTAACGACCATTCTTAATTTTTGCCGGAATCTGTCCTGGCATTTTCGCCGCGCGGGAGCCGCCTTCCTGGGAATACTTGAATATCCCCAGCCGTTCGAAGCGCGCGCGGCGAATGAAATCGAGAAGCCTCGCGAATTCCGCATCCGTTTCACCGGGGAATCCGACGATGAAAGTAGTCCGTAGCACCAAGCCGGGAATTCCAGCGCGGAGTTTGTGAATCAAATTTTCGATGTGAGCGCGCGATGTTTCGCGTCGCATCCGTTGCAACACGGAATCGTCGATATGTTGCAGAGGAATATCGACGTAGCGCGCGACCTTGTCGCATTGTGCGATGGTTTCAATCAGTTCGTCGCTCCAATGCGCCGGATGCGTATAAAGCAGGCGCACCCAGAATTCGCCTTCGATTTGTTGAATCTCGCGAAGCAGCTCTGCGAGGGTTAGTCCCCGAGCCGAATCGATCGGCTGGCGTGGCCCAGCTTTGCCCGGCCACAAATCCATTCCGTAATAGGTTGTGTCCTGGCTGATCAAGTTGATTTCGCGCACGCCCTCGTGCACCAGCGCGCGAATCTCTGCCAGAACAGATTCCGGAGAACGGCTGCGATGTTTTCCGCGCATTTGGGGAATAACGCAAAAACTGCACGGGTGATTGCAACCTTCGGCAATTTTTAAGTAAGCGAAATGCGCCGGTGTAAGCCTGAAACGGGGCGTATCGTAATCGGGAATGTAAGTAGGCCGCGTGTCCGCGAACGCGAGATCCGCCTCGTCGTTCTCTCCGTTAAGCCTTGAACGTTGAGCGTTGGACGTTGGGCGTTTTCCCAAAACCTTCTCCACAATGGCCCCAAGTTCTTTCACTTGATCGAGGCCGATGAACGCATCCACCTCCGGCATTTCCTGGCGCAGTTCCTTCGCGAATCGCTGTGACATGCAGCCGCTTACGATCAACTTTTGATGCGGTCGTCTATTTAAGCCGCGTTCCTGATGCGCTTCCAAAATCGCTCCGATTGATTCTTCCTTGGCTGAATCAATGAACGCGCACGTGTTAACCACCAGGACATCGGCGTCTTCCGGGTGCGATGTGATTTCCATCCCACGTTGTAAAACGCTTCCCAACATGATCTCTGCATCGACAAGATTTTTGGCGCAGCCGAGGCTGATCATGCCGACTTTCGGTTTAGTAGCAAAGTCCGTGCTAACCTTCATTTCTTAGCCGAAAGAAAACGTTGAAACGCCCAATACCGAACGCCCAACTGTCTGCGTTCGGGGTTGAGGATTGGGCGTTGGGCCGTTTTCTAAAAATTCTCCCGCGCTCCTAATTGACCGTCACGTCTTCGTCGCCCTCTTCCAACGCCTTGCCGTTTTTCGTGATCTTGACGGCGTCAGGATCGAGAACACGAATCGAGACATGCTTACCGCGAAATTCAACGGTGCCGTCAGAGGGCGAAACCCAACGCTCGAACGCGGGACTCCCTTTCCCGTCGCCTACGGTCACCCTTACGTATGTTCTTTTGAGTGGGCGAATAGCGACGCGATTCTGTTCGCCTGATTGCGCCGACGGTGAATTCGAAGCTTCTTGTCCTTTGGCCAGATCCGCCGGTCCCACAGGTTTTGCTCGACGCACTTCCGGCTCGCCCGGCGCTGCGGAAGCTGCGGCGACCGCGGTCGGTGCGATCGTTGGCGCAGCCGAGACCTTTGGTGCGATGGAGGGAGCCGATGCTACGTTACTTGCCGCGCTTGCGGCAGGTCCGGGTGGAACGGGTTTAGAACCTGCAACAGGCGACGCGCTGGGTGATGCCTGTGCAGTGGATGCCGCGCGTCCCGGCGCGAGACGTTGCACATTCAAGAGCAATTTCATCACAGTAAAACCAATCACCAACACCACGATCCCGAAAATAAGTGGCATCGGCGAGATCCGGTCACGCCGGTCGCGACTACCGGTAGTCGGACGGCGCGGAACGGCTGGCGCACTGACTGTTTTGGCGGGCTGGTTCTCCTGCAGATACGAGTAGCCATCGACCGTCATGCGCTCGGAATCTTCGAACGCGTCAAGATATGGCGTGACATCCACATCCAAAAATTTCCCATAGATGAGCAGGAACCCTTTTGCGTACGCAAGGCTCGGAAATTGAGAAAAATCATCGGCCTCAATTTCCGCGAGCCGGGCCGGACGAATTTTCGTCATCCGCGCGGCCTCATCGAGCGTAAGATTTCTCGCCCGCCTCGCTTCCTGAAATTTTTTACCGAGCCCTTCTATTGTCATGACGCGCAATGCCGGCTAAACGGCAGCATCGAGATCGACCAGAATCTCGCGTGGTTTGGCGCCTTCGCCGGGACCTAGAATACCGCGCTGCTCCAGAATATCAACGATGCGCGCAGCCCGCGTATAGCCAAGCCGCAAGCGACGCTGAAGCAATGAAGTGGAGGCGCGTTTCTCCTGACGAATGATCTCAAGGCACTTTTCGACGAGCTCTTCATCTTCGCTGGTTACGTCTTCTTCCGGTGAGGCCGTGGATTGGAGCTTCTCATGCATCGCAGTGTCAAAAGCGGGCGGGCTTTGTGCTGAAACGAATTCCACCAGGCGATGAATTTCATCATCTGTTACGAGCACGCCTTGTGCACGAATGAGACGCGAAGCGCTCGGCGGCAGATAAAGCATGTCGCCCTGTCCGAGCAAACGATCGGCTCCGTTCTCGTCGAGGATGACGCGACTGTCGATCTTCGAGGCGACTTGGAATGCGATTCGAGAGGGAATGTTCGCTTTGATTACACCGGTGATCACGTCTGCTCGCGGAGTTTGCGTGGCGACAATCACATGTATCCCAGCCGCACGTGCCATCTGCGTGATGCGCGCGATCGCGGTCTCGACGTCTGCCGGCGCGGTTTGCATCAGATCTGCGAGCTCGTCGATGATGACAACCACGTAAGGAAGTTTATCGGGAATGATCAACTCATCGTCCCGCGGTACTTTCATTGGGCTGTCCGCTGCCTCAGCGGACTCTACAGCTTCCATCTCTTTCTTTTTCGGCGGACGCGCATTGAAGCCGACGATGTTTCGTACGCCTACACGGGCAAACATTTTGTAGCGGCGTTCCATCTCGTCGATCAACGACCGCAAGGCGAGCAGCACTTTTTTCGGATCAGTCACAATCGGCAAACTGAGATGCGGCAGAGAGCTATAGGCCTGCAACTCGACCACCTTTGGATCGATGATCACAAAACGCAGTTCTTCCGGAGTGAAGCGAAAGAGCATGCTGGCAATCAGCGCATTGATACAAACGCTCTTCCCGCTGCCAGTGGTTCCGGCCACTAATAGATGCGGCATTTGCGCCAAATCAGTGATGATCGCCTTACCGTAAACATCTTTGCCGAGCGCGAGCGGAATTTTCGCGCGTTCTTTGGCCTCCTCCCAATCGGGTGATTGCAAAAGCTCGCGCAGTGTCACTGTTACCTTGCGAGTGTTCGCCAGCTCGATGCCGACAGTGTCTTTTCCGGGAATCGGCGCAAGAATGTTGATTCGCTCGGCTCGCGTGGCGCGCGCGAGGTCCCGTTCCAAGCTTACGATTTTGTCCACGCGCACGCCTTTGGCGGGGTACACTTCGTACCGTGTGATGGTGGGGCCTTTCGTAATATCGCCCGGCGCCACTGCAATGCCGAATTGCGCCAGCGTATCAATCAGGATTTGCCGGACCTCCTCTAATTCGGCGGGATCGGTGGCCGCACGGGCTTCGAAAGTGCGTTCGTCGAGCAGATCGAACGCTGGCAATACATAATCTTCCCAGCTCGAAGTAGTGCTCTCTACGCTGGAATCCAGCTTTGGTTTTTCAGCGCGAGCGCGCATTTCTGCAAGAGACGGTTTTCTGCCAATGGGTGTCACCTGCTCATTCGAGAAGGCAGTTGTATCGACAACTTTCGGGGTGGGTCGATTTGCAAGTTCTTCCGCCGAGATTGTCGCGCCTACCGGCTCACGCACAGGCATGCCCTTTTTCTTGAGCTGCTTTTCAAGCGATCGCCTTTGTTTGGCGAGCTGCCTCTCGCTGATTTCCAGTTTTTCCTTGAGATTCAACTTGCCAAGCTTTCGCTGCAATTGCCATTCGCGCAGTCTGGTTCCGACGCGCCGCGTCGCGCCGACTGTCTCGCGAACAAGATGAATCGGGCGCAGCCCGGTAACCAAAATCAGCGTGGTCGCATAAATTCCCAGCACGAGAAGTAGCGAGCCGACAGGCCCGAGGGCGGCGCGGAGCAGACCGCGATGTTCATCAGCCAGGCGATAGCCGATCAGGCCACCGGACCCCTGAATGTCCACCGGCACCTTCAATCCAATCAGATGGCTGATGTCCCATAACTGGTCGAGGCATGCGCCGGATAAAATGAACAAAACGATCCATGGGATTCGCGGCGTCACACGCAATCGAGGATGAAACAATTTCGCCGCGCCGAAACCGAGTAGAACTGCTGCCAGCAACAGCGAAGCGAAAACACCGATGCATTGATAGCAAATTCCCGCCACAATCGAGCCTACCGGCCCAATGAAATTTTGCGCAGGATGATTCGACGGCGAGATATGGCTAAACCAAACCCAGGACGGCACGTCTTTTGGCGTGTATGAAATCAGCGCAAAAAACAACAGTGTGCCGACAAAAAGCAGAATGAGAGCGAAGACTTCGCTCCAAGCGCTCTGTTTATCCGTGCGGGCCACCGCGTCTGATAGTAACTCCATGCCCGCGTCTTTCAATCTCGTTGTGGAGCTGTGGGCTTGCTGACTCGTCCTCGTCCTCATGCTCATGCTCGTGATCGAACCATTTTAACGGCGCGCCCGGCGGTCGCGCCCTACTCTCGCGCTTTCATCCTTGCACGCGACACCAGGGGCTGATAACTGTGCCAGCGCATTATGGCTTTCTTCTTCCGCCACGGCGTCATTGTTGTTTTGCTGGGCGTGCTACTGTTTTGCATATCCTGCGAAAAGCATCCGGTCGGCGAAATGCCGGACGTTCAGCGGGAACAGCCCGATCCGGCAAAGGGCTGGTTAAACGGGACCGAGAAAAATTCTAACGACCCTTCGGCTTCCCCAGCGCGGGCAGAATCTTTCCCGCACGAGGCTCGCTAGGCAAGGGAGATCACATGGCCAAACACAGATATTTAACTTCGCCACCCAACCTCACCGGCATGCCGCCGGGCGTGCCGTACATCATCGGCAACGAAGCGGCCGAGCGTTTCTCTTACTACGGCATGAAGTCGGTGCTGACCGTCTTCATGGCACATTACATTTTGAATCAGTCTGGTGTGCTCGCGCCCATGAGTTCGAACGAGGCGTACATGTACACGCATTACTTCGTTTTCGGCGTTTACTTTCTCCCCATTCTCGGCGCGGTCATCGCCGACGGCTGGCTGGGCAAATATTGGACTATCCTCTCGCTCTCGATCGTTTACTGCCTGGGCAATCTCACGCTCGCGTGCATGGCCACTTCCTGGGGGATCGCGATTGGGCAGCGAACGATGCTCGCGATGGGACTGTTTCTGATCTGTCTGGGTGCAGGCGGCATTAAACCATGCGTGTCGGCGAACGTTGGCGATCAATTTGGCGAATCCAACAGACATCTGCTGTCGAAAATGTTTGGCTGGTTCTATTTCTCGATCAACGCCGGCTCTTTCATTTCTTCGCTTCTTTGTCCCTGGCTTCTCGGCAATCCGAAATATGGACCGGGATGGGCATTTGGAATCCCTGGGATCGCAATGTTGATCGCGACTTTGTTTTTCTGGGGCGGTCGCAAGAAAATGGTGCACGTGCCTCCGGCTGGACTTAGTTATCTCCGCGAAACATTCAGCAAGGAAGGTCTTATCACTCTCGCGCGAATCGCGATGGTTTACGTTTTCATTTTGGTTTTTTGGGCCTTGTGGGGAATGAGCAACGGCGCCGAATGGACGTTGCAAGCCGAGAAAATGGATCTGCACGTGTCTTGGCTGCCGTGGATCAATATTAGCTTTGCGCCGTTTCACGTTTCAGCGGGATGGGGTTTGGATTTGCTGGCCGCGCAGGTGCAAACCGCAAACCCTATTTTGATCCTGATTTTTATACCCTTGGTGAATTATGTGATCTACCCGCTGATTAACTCTGTCTTCCTGCTCACGCCGTTGCGAAAAATCGGAATAGGCCTCTTCATTACCGCCTTGTCTTTTGTTGTTATCGTTTGGATCCAAGGGCAGATCGATGCAGGGCAAAGACCTCACATCAATTGGCAGTTTTTGGCCTACGTCGTTCTCACGCTCGGTGAAGCGATGGTGTCGATCACTGGTTTGGAATTCTCCTACACCCAGGCACCGAACACGATGAAGAGTTCCGTGATGGCGCTGTGGCTTCTCACTGTGGCCTCAGGTGAACTCTTCGTCGGCCTCGTCAATAAATGGATTTTAGGCGCAGGCGGCGCACATAAGCTCAGCGACTATCAGTACTTTACCTTCTTCACTTGGTTGATGTTTGGAGCTGCTGTCGTCTTCGTCGTCGTCGCCTGCTTTTATAAAGGTCGCACTTACCTCCAAACGCAGCTCACACCGGAGGAAATCGCGACGGAGCCGATCCTGCATGGCGGCACGCCGAGCTGAGGTCGGATGAAAGTCGTCATCACAGCCGGCGTCTTATTATCGTTGTCGACTTTGAATGCGACGGCCACTACGCAGGACGAAAAGTTTCAAGAAATTGCCCGGGATTACGTCGAGCGATATTTACAGGCGAACCCTGAGGCTGCGACCGAGCTCGGTGACCATCGGTTTGACGGCCAGCTAACTGATTACTCGTCCGAAGCGCGCGCGAAAGATCTCGCAGCGCAAAAAGAATTTCGCGACAAGCTCGGCGCCATCGACGGATCGCAGCTCACGGGTGCGAACAATATCGATTTTCGCATTCTGAAGGAGAACATCGATTACCAAATCTTCCAGGACGAAGAGCTGAAACAGCCGGACTGGAATCCGCTGGTTTACATGCAGAGCCTGGCCAACAGCCTTTATCTTCTGGTCGCGCGCGATTTCGCATCGGCCGAAAAGCGCATTCCGAATCTGCGCCAACGGATGGAGAAAATTCCGGGGGTGATTGCTCAGGCGCAGGCCAACCTCCAGCATCCGCCACGCATTCACACAGAAACGGCGATTGAGCAAACGCAGGGAGCGATCAATCTCGTACGCGCAGACCTCGCGCCTTTGCTGGATCAAGCACCGCAATTGAAGGCGGAGCTCGCGCCGTTGCAGGCAAAAACCGCAGCCGCGTTGGAGGATTACAAGAAATGGCTCCAGAACGATCTGTTGCCGCGCTCGGACGGCGATTTTCGCCTCGGCGCCGAGAAGTACAGAAAGAAACTACGTTTCGCGCTCGCGTCAGACTTGCCGATGGAAGAAATCATGAAGCGGGCCAGGGCCGATCTGGACCAGACGCAAACTGCGATCTACGAAACCGCGCTGCCGCTCTACAAAAAATATTTCCCGAACGCAGATCCGGCAGCTGCCGGAGTCGCGGACAAACATAAGGTGACGGCCATGGTGCTCGACAAACTTGCTGAGCAGCACCCTAACGACGCTACCGTGGTCGATTTCGCGAAGAAGATTGTCACCGAAGCGACCGATTTCGTGAAGCAACGCGATCTGGTCACCGTCCCGAATGTTCCGCTGGATGTGATCGCGATGCCGGAATTCAAACGCGGCGTTGCAATAGCCTATTGCGATGCGCCGGGGCCGCTCGAAAAAAATGGTAGAACATTTTTCGCCGTCGCGCCGACGCCGAAGGAGTGGTCAAAACAGCGAAAGGAATCGTTCTTTCGCGAATACAACAATTATATGATTCGCGATTTGACTGTGCACGAGGCAATGCCGGGGCATTTTCTACAACTCGCTCGTGCCAACGAATTCCGCGCGCCCACCCTGGTGCGCGGAATTTTTCAGAGCGGCTCATTCATCGAAGGCTGGGCCGTCTATTGCGAACAAATGATGGCAGAACAAGGCTACGGCGGGCCCGAGGTCAAGATGCAGCAGTTGAAGATGCGGTTGCGCGCTATTTGCAACGCAATTCTCGATCAAAGCATTCATGCAGGGAACATGAGCGAAAAGGAGGCGATGGATTTGATGACGAAAGAAGCCTATCAGCAGGAAGGTGAAGCGGTGGCGAAATGGAAACGCGCCCGGCTTACTTCCGCGCAGCTCTCGACTTATTTCGTCGGTGCAACCGAACATCTCGATTTACGCGAGGCCGAGCAGAAGAAACTCGGCAACGATTTTAATCTCAAGAAATACAACGACCAGGTGATTTCCTACGGGAGCCCACCTGTGAAATACGTGCGCGAGTTAATGCTTCAAGGAACGACGGCTTCCCAGCCGTCGGGTTAAGCATGACTCCGAAAACTTTCGGGATCACTCCTTGGGCTTTATGGCCCGACGCGTTCTCGCGGGCATGCGTTTGCGCGATCTGGCGGGAGCTAACTCTTTCGCGGCAGACAATCGCACCAGCTCATCAAGATTGAACGTCCGGCGTCGTGTCGTTCCGACTTCTCGAAACTCGACTTGATACCAGCCATTCATCCGATCCACTCGATACCGTTTCTGCCCGATGCGCATCGGTTCGTGCGCGATCACCCGATGGATGATTTTTTCGTATTTGGATCGTGACCAACGTCGCATCCGGCGGCGGCCCCAATCGATCACCCGCCCCACATCATCATAAGCTTCGGGCCGCTTCTCGAAGTCGAGAAGTGAACGCGCATTTCCATCGAAAACCGCTGCGATGTGCTCTAGCGTGCTGGAGTCGCTGATCTGCCGAATTTGTCGGCGAAATGGCATTAAAATTTCTGCTGCGATTGCGCGCAAGCTAAGTATTCGGCCGTCGCGCAATTTCCAAAGCGGCGCATTGCTATCCGCCGTGAATGGATTTTGGCCTAACGAATCGGGGGTGACCCGCCACCCGCGACGCGACGAATGTTTTCGCAGCCGAAACGGTGTGATACGAGGAATTCCATTTCGGTTCAATTGCCTAAGCCCAAAATCTTCCCAACGGAGAACCGTTTCTACGGCGCCAGCAACAAAAGCGCACGTCGCCAACATCAACGCGGGGTCCGGCGTAAAATCAGCTGTTAGTTCAACTCGCGTCCTGCGCGGACGTACACCGATCGCGCTGCTCTGCCGGTTCGCTGCCAGCAAAAACACCGGCACCGGCAGAATGTGCGCGAGCAAATATGCAAGCTTCGTCGCATTACGGCGTTTTGATTTCCGCGCACTCGGAAATGAAAAATTATAGTGCGCGCTAAAACCCTGCAGGCGGCATTGGCAGCGGTTTCGCTTGGCCCATTGATCCAGCTCGCCTCGCAAATACCGGATTTGCTCCCAAAGTAAGCGCGTCGCGCGATAACAACAGCCGGGCTCGAGTTCAATAATCGGTGTCGCAACTTCGATCACGCCGGTGTCAAAGTAAATCGCGCCGCCAGTGGGCAATTGAAAGGATTTGCCCGTGCGCGGAATCATTCGCCGTCGCACAAGCCGGCTGGGATCGCCAAACACTTTTTCCGGACGTCGTCTGCGTCCATTTACGAAAAGATTAAATTCCGCTTCCAAGCCAATCACGGCCCGCGGCGGTGTCGCGACAAGCGCGCGTTCGCGAGAAAAGCGGGAGCCCCGTTCTGTTCCGAGATCCTTCATGTCCTTAACAAGAGCTCAACTCGCCTCGCTGCATTCGCGGGGAGTCAAGCTCGCAAACCCTAAATCGATGTGGAGATGGTCGTCGGTTTGCCCTCGTTCCGATCCGAATGGCCGAACAAAAACAGCCGGACTGAGCGACGCCGCTATTGCCCCATATTTCCCAATTGATTTCACATCATTTAGAAAGGTGTCCCCAATGCGATAAATGTTCGCGGCTGTTCCCCAGGCATGAATGCTTTTCGCGCCGCCAATCTGATGCGCCGGCGACCGGTACCCGCCATTTGCGCTGATAAACACCGGCGCATCAACCTCACGGCGAAAATCCTCCAACAATCTCGCGAGCAGAACGACTGCGCACGGCATATAATGCGGAAACTGACTCAGGAGCAGTCTCGCTTCGCGGCAATCAACCAGCATCAATTCCGCGAGCGTGAAATGCGGCGCCAGCCGAATCTCATGTGCTTCCTGCCAGCTAGCGATTTCATAAAAAAACCGCGGCAGATGATGAAAATTGTCATGGACGTCTGTTTCCGTTTCGCCTGGTCGCAGCAACGCCCGGTACTCTTCAGGCAATTTCAAACCGTCAATCGCGCGCAATACGTTGGCGCTCATTTGATTTTCGGTTCCATTCCAACGACCGAGCGATAAATCGCTTCGGAAATAGCTGCGACCGTCTCGCGACGGCCCTCTCTCTCGGGATCAAATTCAGTCAAAATGACCGTGATGTATGGTTCGCGCTCGGGCAGATACACAATTCCAATGTCATGGCAGGCCGTTGAAATCTCGCCTGTCTTGTGCGCGACTGTCGCATGCGCGGGAAGGCCGGCAGGAATCATTGAGTCAAATCGTTGTGACAGCAAAATCCGGATCACTTCTTGTTTGCCTTCGCTGCTTAGAAAATCGCCGCGGATAGCGGACAGCAACGTCAGCAAGCCATTGGCAGTCGCTTCGTCGTTTATCCCTCTTTCATGCGCCGCATGGTCCTCAACACCTCGGCGCAGTTCTACCCCGTCCACTCGCGCATCGCGCAGAACTCTTCGCGCATATTCGACGCCGAGAAAATCGAGCAGCAAATTGGTCGCGAGATTGCTGCTCGCAGTAATCATCTCTTCCGCCAGCCCGGAAATTTTCGCTGTCCGTCCAATGGACTCATACAGTTCGGGCATTGCGTCTGAATCGCGGTTGAGGTGAAAAGGAGAGCCGCCCGCTGCGCTGAAGAAACGATTTCGCACATGTAGCGAGTCATCCAGGCGAAGCCGTCCTTCGTCTCGCGCCCGAAAGACAGCCAGAAGCACTGCAACTTTGATAGTGCTTGCAGCATGAAACCACCGGTCGCCCCGCAGCGAAAATCGCCAGCCGCTCTCGAGATCGTGCACGGCCACTGCAATCGATCGCGCCTTGCTTTTGCCACTCAATCTTTCCAGTTCCTCATTTAAAGGACTGGCAACATCCACGCTTAACATCGAAGTGCTCTTTACATACCCATCCGGAACTCGCAAATTCATCGATGCCAAATCTGGCTACTTGGATGCGCCTGAAGGATGAAAAATGGTTCCAACCATTTTTCGACAGGCATCCTGACATTGATGTTTTCGACGCGCGCAAAGGCGAGGTTCCGATGCACGAGATGGAGGGCCTGTTGCTCACGGGTGGCTCCGATGTCGCGCCGGAGTTTTTGCACCAGGAAAATGTCGATCGAAACCTGATCTTGGACGATGTGGACCCTCTCCGGGATCGTTGGGAGTTCGAAGCGATCTCGAAGTCGCTCGCGCACGGTCTGCCGATTCTCGCCATTTGCCGAGGCATCCAGATCTTGAACGTCGCGCTGGGCGGCACACTAAAGCTCGACATTCCCGGTCATAATCTTCGCGAACAAAAGTTGAGTGATATTCAACCGCTGCGTTATGACACAAACGCGAAGCATCGATTCCAAAAAGTAAACAGTGCGCATCATCAGGCGGTTGATCGGATCGCGGCCAACTTCGAAGTCGAAGCGTGGTCCGCCACCGACGATGTGATCGAGCAAATGCGTCTGCGGAATTATCCATTCGCGCTGGCGGTGCAATATCATCCCGAACGTGGAAAGATTTACGACGCGCTATTCGAAGATTTCTTTGCGCGAGTGGAATCGTTGAAGCGTTAAAGCGTTGTCGATTGCTGTCGTGTGTATCCCACACTCTGCGAGTTGCGTAGCACCGCAACCCCCCGGAGCCGCAAGGCGAGAATCGCCGCTACAACCGCACATGCGGCCAACAACATGAACGCAGGGCCATGTGTGTTGAAACGATCCTTCATCGCGCCAATCAACGTAGGTCCCAAGAACCCGCCCACGTTGGCGATGGTCACCACCAACGCGATGCCAGCGGCTGCCGGCGCTCCGGTAAGAAACCGTGTCGGCATCGACCAAAACGGGCCGTACGCCGAGCAGTGTCCGATTGGAACGAGTGCCAGCGATAACACGGCCAATCCCGGTTCGGACAGGAGAGCGCAACCAAAAAATCCCGCGCCCGTGATTAACAATGGAACAGCCACATGCAGAGGGCGCTCGTCGGTGCGATCGGAATGGGCACTGTTCAACACCATGGAGGCGACCGCCACCGCACTGATTGCACCCAAGATCACGCCTACGCCCAGATCGCTGCTCCCCGTGAGCGATCTGATAACCAGAGGCGCCCAAAACGAGTATCCGTAGAAACCGATTGCAGCTAGAAGAAAAATAATCCCAAGCTGCCATACTGTCGGATCAGTCAATGCCGCCAGCGTACCGATCGGATGTACTGCAGTGCAGGCAGCGCGCTCGGTCGTAAGTTTACTCACCAGCCAGTTCTGCTCTGATGGAGTCAACCAGTGCGCTACCTCAGGTCGATCGGTAAGATAAACAAGCACGATCAGGCCGAGCAATATTGCGGGAAGCCCCTCGACTAAAAATAGCCATTGCCATCCCGCAAGCCCAAACGCGCCATTTAGACCAAGCAACGCGCCGGAGAGCGGGCCGCCGATGACGCCACTCACGGGCACTGCTGTCATAAACGCTGCGATCGCGCGAGCCCGTTGCGCCTCCGGATACCAAAGGCTCAAGTAGTAAATCATCCCCGGGAAAAAACCTGCTTCGGCAGCTCCCAGCAGGAACCTCAGGACGTAGAAAGTCGGCGTCGTCCGGACAAACATCATGGCCATGGAGATTGCGCCCCAGCTCACCATGATCCGCGCGATCCAACGACGCGCTCCTACACGGTGCAAAAGAAGATTACTCGGCACTTCGAACAAGCAGTAGCCGAGGAAGAACACGCCGGAACCGAACCCGAACGCAGCTGAACTAAATCCGAGATCGGAATTCATTTGAAGCGCCGCAAAACCGACGTTCACTCGATCGAGCCACGCGACGATGTAGAGAGCAAACAGAAACGGGATTAACCGCAGCGTGACTTTGCGCAAGGTCAGCGTCGCAACATCCGGCGTGATTGACGCTGAGCGAGTCTGGTTTGCATGAAAGCGCACAGCGGATGCAACCTACGTGATAAAGAACCTGGGACGAACGACGAAATTACGAACGAACCATTGCGCCCGCTTTTCGAAATTCGGGCTTCGTCATTCCTTCGTCATTCGTCATCAGGATTTGCCCTTGATTCCTTGTCCCGCACCACGACTTCCAACTTGATTTGCTGGAACGCAAGCTGGTCATGAATAAGACCCAGCAACTCGAGCGCGCGCGTGTCGGGCATATGTGCGCAACGCAACTCAATGCGCGCCGGTCTGCCAGCCAGATCCGGATGATCGGCTGCCATTTCGCCGTCGAGCAAAAATGAAACGTAAGCGTTGAACCGCTCCTGCAACGCGAGCAATTGTTCATCCGAGCCGTCCCACTGTTCAGGCTCGTTCATCACGAGAACGACTTCACCCGTTTTCGCGTCTTGCGCGATTACATCGATCACGCCGAGACGATTTTTGTCTTTTGAAGTTTGATGTTTGATGTCCATCGGCCCGATCCGATGTTCGATGTTCAACGTTCGATGTTCAACACAACAAACGACAAACGATCTAACAGCCGAACAGATTCGCGCTTTGCTCAAACTCGAGTCTCACGCCACGTGTGGCTGCTTACCGAGACGGGGATTCCAGCATTGTCCGAAGATTGCGTGCGCAAAGATGTTGCCGGCAGGGTTGCCGGCAACTACAGGCTGGCAGCCTGTGCTCCCCAGAGGTAATCCTCGCGGTATCCGGAAACGCGAGTTGAATGGCGTGCAAGTGACGCGTTAACTTCATCGCCGTGGCAAAGATCAAACCATCGAGATTGACACTTCTCGGGCGCAGGGACGCGAAACTCCCTGGTTCGCCCGCCGAAGCGCGTCTCGAAACATTTTCGAATCCGAAGCCCAAGCGCAATTACCGGATTCATTTTGAAACGGACGATTTCACTTCTGTTTGTCCGGTGACAGGCCAACCCGATTTTGCCAGAATCGATATCGATTACGTGCCAGATCGCCTCTGCGTCGAAAGCAAGTCGCTAAAGTTTTATCTGGCTTCATATCGCAATGAGCGTGCGTTTAACGAAGCGGTCACCAACCGTATCCTCGACGATTTCGTGAAAGCCTGTGCGCCGCGCGAAGCGATCGTGACCGCGCAATTCTCCGCGCGCGGTGGAATCGCCCTCACTGTTTGTGCAGAGTATCCCGACAAGAAAGCTGGCCGCGAGTTGCGAAACTCGAAATCCGAATATCCAAATCCGAAACAAATCCCAATCACCAAAGCTCGAAATTCTTAAGTCGCGCGCTGAAGCAACCGTTTTGAAGATTCGGATTTTGAATTTTGTGTTTGTTTCGAATTTCGAATTTCGGATTTGGAACTTCGTTTCTTAATGAAACGCGCCGTCGTCCTCCTAAGTGGTGGAATTGATTCAACAACCACGCTGGCGATCGCGATCGCGGAAGGCTACGAAGCATATGCGCTTTCGTTTAACTACGGCCAGCGTCACCAAATCGAAACGGAAGCCGCTCGCCGTGTCGCTAACTCGTTAGGTGCGAAAGAACATCGCATCGCAAAGATCGACTTGCGCGTTTTTGGCGGTTCGGCTCTCACAGACGACGTCGATGTGCCAAAGCAGCGTTCGGAAAAAGAAATCGCGCACGGGATTCCGATCACATACGTGCCGGCGCGCAATACCATTTTCCTCTCCTACGCACTTGCGTGGGCGGAACTAATTCCAGCTGACCACATTTTTCTAGGCGTAAACGCGATCGATTACAGCGGCTATCCCGATTGTCGGCCGGAATTCATCAAAGCCTTCGAAACACTGGCCAATCTTGGAACAAAAGCCGGTGTGGAAGGCAGACGCTTCCAAATTCACGCGCCGCTAATCAGATTTTCGAAAGCCGAAATAATTCGCAAAGCGGTCGAGCTCGGCGTCGATCTGTCGCTCACCCACAGTTGTTACGATCCGACGCCGGAGGGTTTCGCCTGCGGCGAATGCGATTCTTGTCTTCTGCGACTTAAAGGATTTCGCGAAGCCGGATTAAAAGATCCGATTCATTACGCGAAGAAATGAAGGGCAACTCACCTTGTCATTCTGAGCGAAGCGAAGAATCTCGGATTATGTGCCGGAAGCCAGAGATGTTTCGCTTCGCTCAACATGACACGCAGCGTATGACATGCACGCCAATGAAATGAAACGCTTGCTCCGGATCTTCGAGCTCTCAAAAAATGAACAGCGCGTCGTCCTCATTGTAATCTTCGTCCTAATTGCGATTGCGTTTGTTGGATACGGAGGTCGCAGTCATCGCTCTTCTCTTCAACCGACGTCGGCAACAGAAGCCAAAGCGTCTCCGAGCCCTCTCGAAATTAAGGATGAGCGGTAATTTGGTCTTCCCTTAAACCGGGGATTTGGCCGAGGATGCAGAGGGTCAACTATGTTTCAAGTCTACTTGCGGTTTCGATAGTAAGCTGTGACCCATTCATGATCCCAGAGACAAGCGAGGAACGAACTTCGGATTGCCTGTCCGGCACCCAAACAGAACCTCGTCGAAATTGGTTTCAGCATTTCTTGCCAAGGAGCTCATCGAACGCGCTCTTCATCTTCACGATGACATGTTACACTTTTACTCTCGGATATTTGGGCGGACGATTGATCAGGCTATTTGGTTTTTGGTCGACCTCCCGGGTTGACCACCTCACAAGTACCCCATTAGTTCCATTACTGATTTCGCCAGTGGTGGATTCGTTTGTCGTAATCGGCTTGATCGAGGTGGTACGGCGGCTAAGGTTCAATGTCGCCGTCCAAATTGCAGTCGCGGTTTCAATAAGCTGTTTTCTAGAATCCCCTCGACAACCCTTTTCGGGGCTGTTAGTGGCTCCGGTATTCCTCATCGGGGCTGGCGCTTACATCTATTGGCGACCAGTCGCCTTCTGGATCGCAGCGCGGACAATCATTCTGCTGCATTTCTTCTACAATCCCCTTGTATTCATCGGCGTTACAGCAGAACGCATGCATCGGTGAGTTGGCAGAAGTAGTGCGACCGCGGAACGGCCGACCGTTGAGATCGGCCCGTCTCTAAACATCTGGTGTCTCAATCCTCACTTAAGCCCGGGATTCGACCGTAGCCGACAAAGACTGGACTGATTTTGGCGTCGCCGCTGCTGGGTGGTGGCGGCAATTTGAAATCGAACACGCTGACGCCCCAGCGTTGTTTGCCATCATAAGTGCGACCGTCGCTTGATCCGACCATGACGCGCTTTTTGGTTCGTTTTTCGCGACCCAGATAAATCATCGTATGCGTAATGGGTGGGTCGCGATCAATGTTGTAGGTCCCGCTCCAAAACAGCAGGTCGCCCGGCTTGAGCGCGTCGAGCTCAAATGTATCCTCGTGACGGCTCAACACAGCGTTGAAATCTCCAGCTTTCCGCACCCAGACATATTGCTGACTGGAATCGCGTGGCACGTCGGGAAAGCCGTTTTGACGAAGCACGTAATAAACGAAACCGGAGCAATCCATGCCGCCGTTTGCGGGATCCGCCGAGCCGTAGGTGTAACCGAGATTTTGTTTTGTTAGGGCGAGGCCGGCGTCGAGGATTTGCCTTACTTTCGGCGGATAATTTTCGTAACCAACAATTTCATCGGGCGAGAGACTCACGTTTGGCGCACCTTTTTTTCCCTGAGCGGAAGGCTGCGGAGGCGAAGGTGCAGGCGTCACCGCCGCAGTTTCAGATGGAGTTTCTTCGGGTGCGGGTGTCGGCGATGGACTCGCTTTCTTGCGCTTCGATTTCGTCTTCGATGTTGGAGTGGGAGACGGAGTCGGCGAAGCTTTCTTGTGTCTTGGCGAAGCCGTAGGCGATGGAGTGGGCGTCGCTTTCTTCAACGAGCGTTTGCGATGTTTGCGTGATGGCGTCGGCGTCGGTTCAGGCTCGAAAACTTTTTTGATCTTTGTGCCTAACGACTCTTCTGCCGGGTGCGCGGCACCAATACTTCCGAATAATATTCCCAACATTAAAACCCATTTCATGAATAGGGGTCCTTCGTGAAACCGATAATAGCCCAGCGTTTTAACGCTGGGCTACATCAAATCAAAATCCGGAGTCTCGTCAGGGACGGAAGAAGCGAAATTCCTACCGTGAGCAAATTTGGGTCCGGCGCGGACTTCTGTCGTCCCTCTTGGGACTCATCAAATAAATACGAATCGCAGCCCAGCGTTAAAACGCTGGGCTATTTCCAAAATTCTTTTTATCACAATCACGACAGAAATAATCAGTGCGCAAGCTCTTGAAGAATTGCTTTGTTGAGACGAATCCCGCCCTCGAAATTTTCGAGCGGAAAATTCTCATTCGGCGAGTGGGCGCGGCAATCAGGAAGCGCGAGTCCCATCAGCAACGTTTCAATGCCCAGGATGCCACGGAACTGCGAGACAATCGGGATGCTGCCGCCTTCGCGGATGAGCGCGGGATTACGGTTGAACGCTTTGCGCAGCGCGCGTTGCGCAGCCTCGCCGAGCGGTGAATGCGGATCGGTGAGATACCACGGCCCGCTGTGGCTGGTGGTGATCTCCATCGTGACGCCTTTGGGGAGATGCTTTCGTAAATGCTCCTTTTCTAGCTTTGGCGAAACGTCAGTTTCGCCATCGCATGACTGGCGATCACTGTCTTTGTCCCCTGCCCCTGGTAACCTCCGCCGATTCCATTGATCTCGGCAGTCGGGCGCGCCCAGATGCGCTCCAGGGAATTGTAGCCGGCTTCGCCGAAAAGTTCGGGCACGCCTGTTTCCTCGAGAATTAATTTGTCGCCATCGACCGGAAGCTTTCGCCACGCTTCGCGCTCCCAGTTTTCCAAAGGCTTCACCCGATCGTAAAACCCTGCGATGGCCACACGACCCTCGCGATCGTGAAGTGTGGCCAACAATTGCGCGAGAGCGGTGATCGGATTCGCAACCGCTCCGCCAAAAATGCCAGAGTGCAAATCCATTTTGGGACCAGTCACTTTGACCTCGAGCGCGGTCACTCCTCGCAGCCCATAACTCAAGGTCGGCACACCGCGCCCGATCATTCCGGTATCGGAAACCACTGCTACGTCACACTTCAGTGCATCTCGATTTTGCTCTAGAAAATTGCCGAGGTTGGCACTGCCGATTTCCTCTTCGCCTTCGATCACCAGATGCAAATTCACTGGCAAATCATGATGTTCCTCCATCGTTTCCTGAATTCCGAGAATGTGCGAAAGGATTTGCCCTTTGTTGTCCGTAGCGCCTCGCGCGAAAACATAGCCATTCTTCAAAACAGGCTCGAATGGCGGCGAATCCCACAGCTCCAACGGATCCGGCGGTTGTACGTCATAATGCCCGTAGATCAAAACTGTGCGTCGCCCGGGCTGATGTTTGTTGCGCGCCCAAACAATCGGGTGGCCGCGCGTTGGGACGAGCTGCGTCTCTAAACCGATGCTCGTGAGTTTCTCCACCAGCCACCGTGCGCATTCCTCCAGCTTTTGCTTGTATTGATCATCCGTCGAAACACTCGGAAACCGCAGAAACGAATAAAACTCCTCAAGATAATTGTCGCGCATGCCGAAAAACTAATCGGTTTTTCGCCGTTTGCCTACGACTTCCGGCGTCTCACTAGCGCGAGGCCAAGCGCTGCCGCACTGCGTACATGATCGACGCGAGCGCCAGCACAATTCCGGTCACCAAAAATTCGTGAAGCGAAGCGTGGGCGAGAATCCAAATGATCGCAATGATCGCCAGCGCAGGCACGATTTTCATTCCAGGGAAATTGAAAGGCTCACCGTCCGAGCGGACATCGCGTTGCACCAGAAACCAGCAGGCGGCGCAGCAAAGCAGATACATCAATAAAACGGCGACGTTCGAAAGGACCGCCAGCTTTTCAAACGTGCCGCTGATCGACAGCACAAACGCCAATGTCGCATAAGTAATGATCGCTACGTCTGGTGATCGATAGCGCGGATGAACGTGCGCGAAAAACTGTGGCAACGCGCCATCGCGTCCGAAAGCAAAGATCATGCGCGGTGAACTCAGGATGTCGCTCGTCACAAATCCAAATGCAGAGATGCTGGCTCCCGCTAGAAGGATTGTGCGACCTATGTTGCCGAGAAATTTCGCCGCCGATTCGGCTAGTGGCGCGTCAGGATATTTCGCGAGATCGGCGCCGAGCGTCCCTTGCGCCACGAGTTGGATCATGAGGTAGATGATCGTCGTGACAACGAGTGCGAGATAAGCCGACCGCGGAACGGTGCGCGCCGGATTTTTCACTTCGCCGCTGGGAATCAACGCCACTTCGATTCCGACGAAGGCGAAAATCAGCAGGATAACGGCATCGCCTAACGACTTGCTGCTGGGCAAACCGCTCCAGGCAAGATTTGGTGTATGAATGAAGAACATTCCGACGCAAATAAACAGCAGCAGAGGCAGAAGCTTTGCAATGGTGATCACGGTTACCGCACCCGCGCCTTGGCGCACGCCGCGAATGTTAATAAGCACGAGCGAACCGTAAACGGAGAGCATGACGAGAATTCGCATCAGTGGGCTGCCGAGAAACGGAACTACTAGCGCGACTGAGTTTGCCAACACGTTCACCACACCGGCAACTGCGCCAAGGGCAGTTAGAAAGTAAAGTATACCAGCGAGAAATCCGACGTAACGACCAAACGCGACTTCCACATAGGCGTAAAGGCCGCCAGTAAGGGATACCCGACTACCGGCGATTGCGAAACAGGTGACGAACAGCACCATCGCAATCGCACAACAAATAAATGCGAGTGGCGCGGCCGAGCCTAGCCCTCTCGCGACTGTCGCCGGAATAACGAAAATTCCCGCACCGATTGTCGAGCTGACGATGTTCGCCGTCAGCGCCGGAATGCCGATGCCGCGAACCAACTGATGATCGACGCGCTCCGCTTGCTGGATCGACAGGGTCGATTCATTGGCCATCGGCGCATCCTGCGTGATTCAGTTGCCCGAGGCAAGAGCGCGGGTTACGCTGTGCGCCTAAGGGTCGTGTTTTTCGAATGGCAGGGAATGGTCGCGTGGCACGTGCAGGGGCATTCCTTTCCCTAATCAGGGAGAGGGGGACAGTAAGGGTCAGGTTTGAGGTGTCGCTAATCATGCAGACTCCTCACCTTCATCCCCTCCCCAATCGTAGGCGAAAGGAGACAAAGATCGCACCAAGCGTCTGCGCGAGTTCGTGCCCCCGAATACGCAATATCCTGTGGCTGGAGCGCTCCAGAACCCCTTTAAGTGGTGTTTTTTTGCTTGTAACTCCTAGAAGCTTGCTGTATTCAGACTGCTGAGGCCCGAGGTTTGGCCCATCATGCATTTACAATCGCTCGAGCTAGTCGGCTTCAAGTCGTTTGCCGACAAAACGATTTTTAATTTTCACGAGGGCACGACCGCTATTGTCGGGCCGAACGGCTGTGGAAAATCCAATGTCCTTGACGCCGTCCGCTGGGCCCTTGGCGAGCAATCTGCGAAATCACTGCGCGGCGACGAGATGGCGGATGTGATCTTCAACGGCGCCGAGACACGCAAGCCGATTGGATTGGCGGAGGTTTCAGTTACCTTCAGCGATTGCGCTGAAGAGCTAGGAATCGAGTGGCACGAGGTGCGCGTTACCCGCCGCGTGTATCGGGACGGCAACTCCGAATACCTGCTAAACAAAACGGCCTGCCGGTTACGCGATATTCAAAATCTCTTTGCCGACACGGGCATCGCGCGGTCCGCTTACTCGATGATGGAGCAAGGCAAGATCGACATGGTCCTGAGTTCGCGTCCGGAAGATCGTCGCACAGTTTTCGAGGAAGCGGCTGGAATCACAAAATACAAGGCGCAAAAACGCGAAGCACTCCGCAAGCTGGAAGCCACCGAGGCAAATCTCCTGCGCATTGGCGACATCATCAAAGAGGTAAAGCGTCAAATCGGTTCGTTGCAGCGACAGGCGGGTAAAGCGCGGCGATACCAGGCGCTCCATGCTGACTTGCGCGTGCTCGAAACACATCAGGCGCGCAAACAGCTTAATTCGCTCGAGCGGGAGCTCGCCGCCTGTCGCGAAGAAATCGAGCGTCTCACTGAATCCGAGCATGCTACACGTGCGAAAATCGACAAAACCGAAAATGCTCTCGCAGAAGAACGTCGCGCACTGGACAAGATCGACATAGAGATCGCTGATTCGCGCGCGGAAGTACAGCGACTGGAGAGCGAAATCGCTGCGCATCGCAGCCGCATTGAGTTCAACCGGCAGCGCGCCAAAGAGCTTGCGGAGCTGATCGAACGCGCGCGGCGCGACATCGCCGAGGCTGAAAAGAAACGCAAACAGCATCTGGCTGAGATTGAACGAACTAACAATTCGATCGCAGAAATCGACCGACAGTTGAGAGAAAAAGAAGCCGAGCTGCGCGAACTGGCTGGTCTGGCTGGAAAAATTCAACAAAATCGTACCAAGCGCGCCACGCGGTTGCAGGAGTTGCAAGTCGCTGTTTCCAAATCTGAAAGCCGGATCTCGACGTTTGAGGAGGAAGTCTCTGGAACAAAAGCGCGCCGCGAATTGAGCCGCGCTCAAATCGAACAATTCACCGAAGAAATTCAAACATCAATCGAAAGGCGTAAGAAACTCGTTAAGCAAATCGCTGCCTCACGCGAAACAAGCCAGCGCGAAGCAATTGATGTCGAGGCCAGCGTGCGAGAGAAAGAGGAATTACTGTCCAAAGCAGAACAAAATCTTGCCGCCGTTGACCGCACGCTCGCGGAGAAGCGATCTCGATTGGACATTTTGCGCCAGCTCGATGAACAGGGTGAAGGGCTCGCGCAAGGTTCGCAAGCTGTGCTCAAAGGCGTGGACGGTTCCGAAAAGTTCCACGCGGCCATTGCCGGTTCGCTTGTTGGGCAATTCGATGTCGATCCAAAATTTATTCCGGCGATCGAAGCCGCACTCGGCCGAAATCTGAACGCCATTGTTTTGAAAGACGCGAACGTTGCTTCCGAAATCATCGCGCGACTCAAGAAAAAGAAGCTCGGACAGGCTGCACTGCTCATTCCGCAACTAACACCACCTGCAGAGCAATCGGCCCGAAAAGTTCTGCCGAAAGACGCACTCGCCTGGGCCACGGATAAAGTGATCGCGCCGCGGTCGCTTGAGCCGTTGGTTAAACAATTGCTGGGCAACGTCGTTGTCTTTTCCGAGTTGCAACACGCGCTCGATTGCAAAAAACAGGAACCTGCGCTGGCGATGGCCACGCTTGCCGGCGAATTTATTTCCACAGAAGGGATCGTCTTTGGCGGCAGTAACGAAGTACGCGCGGCCTCTTTACTGGAGCGCAAGGCGCAAATCGACAACCTCGCAAAAGAAGAGATAGCGCTGGCACAGGAGCGCGATTCACTTTGCGCCAGACGCGACGAAGCAAAAGCCGCGCTCGAAATCGCATCCCGGCTGCAGCGCGAATTTGGCGACGTCGATCGAAAGATCGAGCATTTGCATTCGGAGAAGAATGCACTGGAGCGTCAATTGGCCGCGGCAGACGAACGGGTCGCGCAGCTGGAGCGGGAACTTCAAACGATGCGCCACCAACTCGCAAAAGAGCAGACTGAGCTGGCGGCATCCGAAACTGCGCAGAAACAAGCCGCGTTGGGAGAGGAAGAGCTGACTGAAAAAATTAATCAACTGCGGCTGACCGTCGCGACCGAACGTCAGCGCCATGAAAATTTCATCACGCAACGCGAACCGATGAGCGCTCGTGATGCCGAACTGGTGGACCTGATCGCGGTCCGAAAGGCTGATATTGCGACGTGCGAACAAAAATTGGCCGCGCAGGCTGAGGAATCGCGCGAATCCGAAGCGCTGATTAAAGAGCAAACCTCGCAGCGTGAAGAAGCAGAAACGAATGCCCTGAAAATTGCCGAGCAACGCGCCACACGCGTCGGCGCGATTTCTGGCAGCGAAACTGAATTGCGGCGCCTGCGGGATGCATTAGGCGAATTGCAGGATGGTCGCTCTCAGCGGCAGGTGCGCGGGTCGCAATTGCAAATGAAGATCGACAATCTCGCCGAGCATATTTCGCGCAGCTACCATATCGACCTTCGGGCATTTGCACCCGACGAGGCGGCGTTCGAAAAAGTTTTGCGCGCCCAAGTGAAACGAAGCGACAAACTGGAGGGCGGAGCTCCTGCGACGCCGGGCTCGTCGGATCTCGCCCCTGCAGACGTGGAAAAACTCATCACGGATCTTCGGAGTCAGTTAGATAACATGGGGCCGGTAAACCTCGATGCTGTCCATGAGTACGATGAGCTCGAGGAGCGGTACAAATTTCTCGAAACGCAAAACAATGATCTTACCAGTTCGCGCCGCGAGTTGCTCGACGTGATTGCGCAGATCAACTCCACCACCAGAAAGTTGTTTAGTGAAACCTTTGCCGAGGTGCGAACGAAGTTCCGCGAAATGTTCGCAGAACTTTTCGGTGGCGGGCGCGCGGACCTGTCGTTGCTGGATGAGAACGACCCGCTTAACTGTGGAATCGAGATCACTGCCAGGCCTCCTGGCAAACAGTTGCAAACCATCTCGCTGCTGAGTGGAGGCGAACGCTCCATGGTCGCTGTCGCATTGTTATTCGCCATCTATATGGTGCGACCGAGCCCGTTCTGTATTCTCGACGAAGTGGATGCGGCAATGGACGAAGGCAATATCAATCGCTTTATCCGCGTGCTGGATCGCTTCGTCGAGCAAAGCCAGTTCATTATCATCACACACAACAAACGCACCATTGCGAAAGCCGATGTTCTTTACGGTGTGACAATGGAAGAACGCGGGGTGAGCAAGCTCGTCGGAATGAAGCTGACGGCGCCCGGGCACGTTTCAACTGAAGTAACCTCTAATGGAGGCGAACAGAACCCGACACAACGGCGCCTCGCGCTGGCGATGCGATAGTTTTCTGGGGAGCACAGGCTGCTAGCCTGTTCTTTTCGGCAGCTTGCCCAAAAGCCCCTCGAACGCGCCACATCGAAACATTTGAACATTCTTGGTGTCGTCGGCAAGCTGCCGACGACTACAGGCTGGCAGCCTGTGCTCCCCAGAAGGAAAAAAGTGCCCGAAAATTTTTTCGCGCGCGACAGTCGATCTCGCGTAAAATTGCGAGATGCTTCAGACGGCGCAGCGGACGGCAAAATCAAAAACGAAAAAGGCCACGCCGCCGCACGAGCGTTTTCTCGAGGCATTTCGCTGGATGCTGCTGACGCGCACGCTCGAGGAAAAGCTCGTTAGCCTGTATCGCGGTGGATTGATCACGGGCGGAGTGTATATCGGCAAAGGCCAGGAGGCCGTCAGCGTGGCATGCGGTTTGTTTTTGCAAAAAGGCGACATCTTCGCGCCATTGATTCGCGACCAGGCTGGTCGATCTGCTTTTGGTGAACCGCTAATAGACGTGACGCGTACGTATCTTGGCTCACGCCTGGGGCCGATGCGTGGCCGCGACGGCAACATTCATCGAGGTCATCCGCGCAACAACGAACTCGCGATGATTAGCCATCTCGGCGCGATGGTTTCGGTCACCGTAGGCGCGTTAATGGCGAAACGATCTAGAGGCGAGAAAAACTTCGTCGGCCTGGCGTGCATCGGCGAGGGCGGGATGCAAACCGGCGCGTTCCATGAAGGAATGAACATTGCCGCCGTGGAACAAGTGCCGCTCGTGGTCGTAGCAACAAACAATCATTATGCCTATTCCACGCCAAACGACCGCGAGTTCGCTTGTCATGATTTGGTTGATCGCGCGATCGGTACGGGTTCGAGGGCTACAGTCTTGACGGAACAGATCTCGGCGCATGCCTGGACGTGATCGGTAGCGCGGTAAAACGTGCGCGCGCAGGTCGTCCGCCGCAATTGGTCGTCGCGTCCGTGCTGCGTCTGTCAGGTCATGGCGAGCACGATGATGCGAGCTACGTGCCTGAGGAGGTAAAGCGTCAACCGTTTGCGCGTGATTGCCTGAAGGTCGCCGAGCAAACGATTATCGATCTTAATCTTGCGGACGCGGAAACGCTGGGCACGTGGCGGAAAGAGGCAGCCGCGCAGGTGGACGAGGCAATTGCCACCGCGCAAAAGGAGGCCGCGCCCGAAAGCGACAAGGAAGATTGGTACGCGTTATCGACACGCGATCTTGTCGACCAGGTGGAATGAAATGAATGACGAAGGAATGACGAGGCGCAAATGCCTGAATAAGCCGGCAGTTCCATGGAGCGTTGTCGTCATTCGTCATTTGGGCTTCATCGGTGATTTCGCCACTCGTCATTCGTTATTCGACTCATGAGCATCACGTATTTGGAAGCGATCCGGGAGGCGCAGGCAAAACTGCTTCGCGATGATGAACGCGTTTTTATCTACGGGCAAGACGTCGGCGGCACGTTCGGCGGCGCATTTAAAGCGACCAAAAGTCTGGCGAAGGAATTTCCTGGACGCGTATTGAACACGCCGATCAGTGAAGACGCGATGGTCGGGACTGCGATTGGCGCTGCCATGCAGGGAATGCGGCCGATTGTCGAAATGCAGTTCGCCGATTTCTCAAGCATCGCGCTCAATCAAATTCTAAACAATGCCGGCACACATTACTGGCGGACCAATGTGCCGATCCCCATCACGGTGCGTCTGCCTTCCGGCGGGACAAAAGGAAGCGGGCCGTTCCACAGTCAATCAATGGAATCAATTTACGCGCATTATCCGGGACTGATCGTGATGACGCCCGCGACGGTGGAAGACGCTTACACCATGTTAATAGAAGCCGTGGCGATCGATGATCCCGTCATCTACTGCGAACACAAATATCTTTATTACCATCTCAAGGCCGACAAGCTGCCGGAAAAAGGTTTGCCGACTGGTCGCGCACGGATTGCGCGAGAAGGACGCGATCTCACCATCGTGAGCTACAGCGCCATGATGCAGGAATCGCTCGCGGCAGCGGAGGATCTCGCACATGAAGGTTTCGAAGTTGAAGTTGTCGATCTGCGCACGGTTAAACCGCTTGACACTGACACCGTGCTGGCATCCGTCGCGCGCACTGGACGTTTGCTCTGCGTCGGCGAATCATTTCCGTGGGGCGGCGCGACCGCAGAAGTGATCGCACGCGTCACGAGCCAGGGCTTTCATCTGCTCGACGCAGCGCCGCAACGTCTCAACGCGAAAGACACTCCGATCCCATATCATCCAAACCTGTGGACCGCGCATCGGCCAAACGCACAAAACATCGCGACCAAAGCCCGCGCACTGCTGCGAGAATAGAATCCATGCCGCAAGTTCCAATCATCATGCCGCAGCTAGGCGAATCGATCGCCGAAGCCACGATTGTCGATATCAAGGTAAAGCCGGGCGACGAAGTGGTGGATGATCAGGAAATTCTCGATGTCGAGACCAACAAGGCGGTCATGGGTGTGACCACGCCCTGCAAAGGCAAGATCGACAAGATCACTGCACAATTAAAGGAGACTTACCCAGTCGGCGCAGTTCTCGGCTACGTAGAGGCGAGCGAGACAGACGCCGCGCGATTTTCAAAGCAAACGCCGTCCCCTCCGCAGCGGGAGGTCGCGGAGGAAATTCCCGTGCGCGCTGACCAGGAAGTCGCTTCAGCGCGCGAGAGAAAAATCGCCGCGCGAGACGGTGAAGGAGCGCGCATTGGCGACCTGCCGGTTCCTGCAGTGACCAAAGGCGCGACTTTCATGTCGCCTCGCGTGCGCGCACGGATGGCGGAATTGCAGTTAACAACTGCTGACCTGGCGGGGATCATGGGGACGGGCGCAGGAAATCGCGTGACTATTAAAGATCTCGAAAATTTTCTGCACAAGATAGAGAACCAAAACGCGCATGAAGCTTCTGCTATTCGCGCTGGCGTGGCCGACGCGATGCGGCGCAGTTGGACGCGTCCACTGTCGACAATCGGCTCATCGGTAAACCTCGATCCGGTTTTGCAAGATCGCGGATCGCGTGATCCAAAGCCTGGTCCCGGGCTTTATGTGCTGCACGCGCTCGCGCTCGCCCTTTCCGAGAATCCGGGCGCAGCCGCGAAACTGGTCGGCAACCGCGTTGTACAATCAGATTCCATTGACGTAGGGATTGCAGTTGAAGCAGCCGATGGAATCATGGTGCCGGTGATTCGCGGCGCAGATAAAACTTCTCTTCGCGATCTTACGACAAAATACAAGGAACTCGTCGATCTTGCGCGCCAACGGCGCATTTCGCCCGACATGCAAGCCGGGGGAATCGCGACCGTTTCCAACTTCGGGACCTTCGGCATGGAATGGGGCACACCGATTCCGCTGCCAGACCAAACGTTGCTGCTCGGGCTCGGCGTCGGCAAGAGAGTTCCGTCCTGGGATGAGGAAAAAAAACAATTTGTTCCCCGGACTGAGGCCCAGATCACACTGAGCTTTGACCATCGCAGCATCGACGGTGGCGGCAGCGCCCGTTTGCTCAAGCGCGTGATTGAACTCCTCGAAAATCCCAAAGAACTCTAACAGGTCCCCATCATGCAAGGCGCCGCCTGGATGCCGCCGACGTGAAATCGCGCCTTATTATTCATGCGGGATTTGCAAAGTGCGGAAACGCGAGCATCCGATCGGCGCTTTTCCAGAATTTCCGGAGATTGCAGAAGGATAATGTTTTTGTTTTCGACAAAGACCTGAGGATTGCGCGCACCCCTGAAGATCTCATCGGCACGTCTATATGGAGTCTTGAGCGTGCCAGGAAGAAAGCTGAAAATCTAACGCAAAGAATCAGCGATGAGATTGCGTCAGTCGCCAGACGCAAGACAGATCAGTTGGCGATCCTGAGCGCCGAAAACCTGGCGAATCCGGGAATGGCTGAGCTATTCGCCGGTCTCGATAGCCATTTGGAAGTCTGCGTTATCTTCTATGTGCGGCCGCAACTTCAATGGATACCATCGGCATGGAAGCAATGGGACCTGAAAACGGGGGAGCGGCTCAGCGATTTTGTTTCTCAATGCATCGAGGCCCATAGACCTTCGTTCAAGCTCGGTATCGAAAGTTGGAAAAGCACGCTGCCTGCAGCCAAGCTCCATGTCTGATTTCTCATCCGGGAATTGCAAACCGGCGGAAACCCCGCTCACGACTTTTTCGATCTGCTTGGGCTATCATCGGACAAGTATGATATTGAGAACGAGGCTCGAAATCCCAGTCTGGACGTTTCGGTTCTTCATGTGCTCTCGAAAAATCCACATCTTTTTACTGACATTCACGACAACAGCCTGACGCTGGCTTTGACGCGCGTTCTGCCAAAAAAGTTCGATCAACAAACATCCAGATGCTTTCCGCCGAGCAAGAGGCCAGGATCGAGGAAGCTTTTCGTGACGAAAATCTTTGGTTGTTGAACACGTTCTGCAGCGGGATGGACGTGGATCGTATTTATCGGACCTATTTCACGCCGCGAAAGGCTGAAGCCAGATATTCCAATATGAGCGACGTCGATCTGATATACCGCTGTCTCGGGATCATCCTCGAATCGATTGCGTTCGCTGGCGGCAACGCGTCTGCGGACCACAGCAAAATTCGAACGCCGAATCTTTCGGGCCTGGAAGAGGAATAATTGCGCGCGGTTACATGCGCCGGGTAATCACAGCAAGAATACTCAAAACTATTACAAGTGCACAAACCGCGGCTACAACGACTCCCCATATTAGCCAATATGGCCGATAGGTGAGGATCAGCCGGCCATATGCGCCGGGTGGAACTTCAAGAATCGGAAATAGTCCGCGATAAGAACTGACAGCGAGTTTTTGATTATCCAGGCGCGCTTTGTATCCGCGGAAATAGGGCCGGGAAAAAGTCAACAACGCCAGCCGATCGCCGCTCGGGATATCGACATCTGCTTCAACCCAGTTTCGCGAACCGCTAATTTTTGAAATCGTCGCCGAAGCAAATTGTTCGTTAGGGCGCGAATCGATTGACGTGACTGAGCGCACGGGCGTGAATTGCGCACCGCGTCGATGGAAGACGCGTCCTTCATCTGTTGAGGCAACCAGTTCCCATTCGGAGCTCGGCTGGGGGGTGAGGTCTAATTCTCGCGCAACGACAATTCCGTCGACGCCCAGCAAAGCCAGTTCGCCGTCCTTGCCAGCCTGGCGACTGAGCAAATAGCTTCCCACATCTGGATTGATTTCACCATGGATCGTGGTCGCGAATTCGCGCGCTACGCCGGCGGCTCGGATTGGGCTGTAGCCGTTAATGAAATGCAGCCCGGCCCACATCGATGTGCTTCCCGGACGCAAGGTTTGGCCGACCGGTTGGGGCTTGTTTGAGGTGGCATAAGTCAGCTCTGCCCATGGGTAGATACTGAGATAAAGGCGCTGCGGATCGAGCGGTGATGGGTTGAGCAGCTCTTGAGAAAAATCGTACCTCGGCACACCGCAGTTTGTCGGGATGCAGAAATATGTGGCGAGAAATGCAAAAAACGTGATCGCGACCAACGCCCATTTTTGAAATTCAAAATCATGCAGCAGAAGCTCTGAAAGTAACCAAATCGCTGCGAGCCCGAGAAATATCCAGGTGAGCGGGTAAGCGTAGGAGCCAGCGGTATGCGAGACTAACATCGCTAGGGCTGTCAGTGCAGTGAGAGCGAGCGCAGCTGTAGCCGGGATCGCTGATCCCGGCCGCTGTTGCAGCACTTCTGCGGCGCAAATTGCAAGAATCAAATGAAAGAATGGCAGCCAGCGAAAACTCCACCGGAAAAGCCCAGCGGTCGGAAGCATTGAGAGCAAGAGCACGACTAAGAGCAGGACTAACTCCCACTTGATTCGCGCAACGAGCATGCGCGCGCGGCAAATGAACCCAGTAATGAGCGCCACCGAAGCGACAAGGCCGCAGGCCAACTCGGTAGCGGTACGCGGAATGTGTCTCGATGAAAAATCCGTCCAGTTCACCGTCCACGAGGGAAGAATTAATCCCGGCAACGCGGCTGGTGGAACGAGCCATTGCCAATGCGCTGACGGCGATTGCAGTTCGCGCGCTGAACCTTGAACGAGATCAAGAATCGCAAGCCACGCTGGTGCGGACAATCCAAAGCCGAGCGCAATACCGAGGAGCATCGGAAAAATCGAGAAGATGCTCCGGGTTTGAACCAGCGACTTGATCGAGAGCCATGCGATCAAGAGCAGCAACATCAAAACCGTG
>WNFJ01114573.1_pt1 | contig 33348 bp, 25 predicted proteins | sample 5400461 | NCBI WGS metagenome assembly WNFJ01 (sample SAMN13153349, study PRJNA577476) | soil metagenome | isolation source: 115 cm saprolite on Douglas fir-dominated hillslope | place: USA:California | collected 2013-09-17
CTGGCTGCGCGGGACGCCGAGCGAGCCGAGCCGCTCGACCGTTGCCGTGACCATTGGCGTGGACCCGCACACATAGGCGTCGCGGCCGTTCCAGGGCCCTCGGCGGGCCACGACATCGGACAGCACCCCCTGTTCGCCAGCGTAGGCCCGGTCCACGGAGACCGCGGGAATGACCGTGAGCCAGGGCAGGCGTGCGGCCATCCTTTCCAGGTCCGGCAGGTCGTACAGGCCGTCACGGGTCCGCGCGCCGAAGAAGAGGTGCACGCTCGGCGGCCTTTCCAGCCCAGCGATCTGCTCCGCGAGCGCCTTAAGCGGAGCGAGCCCTGTGCTGCCGGCGATGAGCAGCACGTCACGGCCCGAGGTGGTGTCGAGTTTGAGCTGACCGACCGGTGGGCCAAGTCTGAGCCGCGACCCGACTGTTATGTTCCGCGTCAGGGCGCTGCTCAGCGCGCCGCCGGCGATCATCCGGACGTGGAACTCCAGGACCCCGTTGGCGCGTGGTGCGCCGGCCATCGAGAAGAATCGCCAGATTCGCGGCCGTTCCTCCGACTCGATCGCCACAGACTGGCCAGGCTCGTAGATCAGCCGATGGGATGTGGTCACGCGGAACACCGCGATATCGGACGACCTCAGCTCATGGTGGATCACCGTGGCGTCCCACCAGGGCGGCTGGCGTTCCCCGTCCTTCTTGGCCGCGTCGGTCATCACTTGCGCGACCAGGCTGTATGCGGTCTGCCATAAGGCGGCGAGGTCAGCCGTCCAGTCCGGCCCGCTGAAGTGCGCCAGCGTGGCGATCAGGCTAACGCCCACCGCCCCGTAGTGATCGGCGATCGCGCCGAACTTGCGGTGGTCACGGCCGAGCGCCTGGATGTACGGGACCAGGCTTTCCAGGTTGTCGACGTCAGACACGATCCGCCCAAGGGCACCTAGCAGCCGGTCCCGCTGCGCGGACATCGAGACAGGGAACAGGTCCCGGACTTCGGGGTTGCGCAGGAAAAGGTCGGAGTAGAAGAAAAGGGCGACTTCGTCACCGTGCATAGCGACCCGGGCGAAGTTGTCCTTAAGACGCTGCGCGTCCAATCCGATCCTTTCTGTGATGCGTCATCAGGGTACCCTGCAGGATCGGCAGCATAGCCGAGGGGCGCCGATGTCTTCAGCCCGCTCACAACTAATTTACCGATTTCGTAAATCGCGGACTCAGCGCGAAAGCTCGAGCGCGCCCGGAGGACCCGATCGGCGAATAAGCCGGACCGGCGCCGGCCAGCGCCTGGCCGCGTGGTGACCTCGGCGACAGCTGTTGCACTGAGTATTCATCTGGGTGTGTTCAACAGCCGCCAGGTAACGTACGGTCACTTTACGCAAAGTCCGTGACGAGGAGGACCGGTGCGGCAGGAGCAGGAGTCACCTGGCGGCGGACGGGCTCGCACGCACCGGATCGTTGACACCGGTGAGGTGCGCCTGGCCGTCACCGAGCGCGGCGACGCCGGGCGGCCGCCGGTCGTTCTCGTGCACGGGTACCCGGACACAAGTTCGGTGTGGGACGAGGTCGCCGCGGACCTGGCCGGGCGTTTTCACGTCATCGCCTACGACGTGCGCGGCGCCGGGGCGTCAACGGCGCCGCGCGGCACGCACGGCTACCGGCTGGCCCGGCTGGCCGGCGACCTCGCCGCGGTCATCGACGAGGTAAGCCCGGATCGGCCGGTGCATCTGGTCGGCCACGACTGGGGCTCCATCCAGGCGTGGGAGGCGGTCGGCCGGACCAGGCTGGCCGGCCGGATCGCCTCGTTCACGTCGGTGGGCGGGCCCTCGCTCGACCAGGTTGCCGCCTGGCTGCGCCGCCGCGCGGTGAGCGGTCCACGTGGCCTCGCCGACGCCGCGGGCCAACTGGGCCGCTGGTGGTACGTCGGCTTCTTCCGGCTGCCCGCTTTGCCGGAGATCACCTGGCGCGCCGGACTCGGCCACCACTGGGGCCGGATTCTCCAGGCCGGCGGCGGGGTGCGGCCGCGGCCGGGCCATCCGGCCGGCACCATCACCGGCGACGCGGTGCGCGGCCTCGCGCTCTACCGCGCGAACATCGGCGCGCGGCCACGGCGCGCCCGCCCGGTGCCGGTGGACGTCCCCGTCCAGATCGTGATAGCGACCCGTGACCCGTTCATCGCGCGGCGCACCCACCTCGCGGTCGCGGGCTACGCGCCACGGCTGTGGCGCCGCGAGATCCGCGCGGGCCACTGGGTACCGCGCACGCATCCGCGCCGGCTCGCACGCTGGATCGCCGAGTTCGCCGATCACGTCGAGGGTGAACCAGCCCCGCGGGCGCTGCGCCGTGCGGACGCCAGTCGCGCCGCGAAGCCGTTCGGTGGCTATCTTGTGGTCGTTACGGGTGCGGGCAGCGGGATCGGGCGGGCCGTCGCGCTCGCCTTCGCCGGGGGCGGGGCGGAGGTCATCGCCGCCGACCTCGACGTCGCCGCGGCCCGGCAGACCTGCGACGCCGTCGCCGCCCAGGCCGGCACCGCGCGCGCCTTCGGTGTCGATGTGGCCGCGGCCGGTGAGATGGAGCGGTTCGCCGCGTGGGTCCGCGAGACCTGCGGGGTACCCGACGTGGTCGTCAACAGCGCCGGGATCGCCGTGGTGGGCTCGTTCCTCGCGCACTCGGAGGAGGACTTGCGGCGCATCGTCGACGTGAACCTGCTCGGCGTGATGCGCGGGTGCCGGCTGTTCGGCGCTCAGATGGCCGAGCGCGGCGAGGGCGGCCACATTGTGAACATCGCCTCGGCCGCGGCCTTCATGCCGTCGTCCATGCTGCCCGCCTACGCCGCGACCAAGGCGGCGGTGCGGATGCTCAGCGAGTGCCTGCGCGCCGAGCTGGCCAGCGCGGGCATCGGTGTGACCGCGATCTGCCCCGGGTTCACCAACACCGGGATCGCGCGGGCCGCGCACTACGTCGGCGTGGACAAGCACACGCAGGAGCGGCTCCGGTCGGGCGCGGCGCGCGCCTTGGCGCTGCGGAACTACCCGCCGGAGCGGGTCGCCCTGGCGGTGACGCGCGCGGTGCGTGGCAACCGCCCGCTCGTCCCGGTGAACGCGGAGGCCCGGATCGGTTACGCGCTGTCCTTGTTCGCGCCGCCCGCGCTGCGGCTGGCCGCGCGCAGGAACGGCGCGCGGATGTTCGCCAGGCTGGAGCGTTTCGCCGGGCCGGACCGCAGCGCCGAACTCGGCGGCGCCCGCCCCGCACGCTAGCTGGGGCACGCTAGCTGAGGCGCGCCAGCTGGGGCGCGCCAGCCGCGGCGCGCTGGCCCCGCACGCGAGCTTGGGACATGCCCTAACCGGCCAGCCGCAGCAGCGCGGCCTGCAGTGTCAGCCCGGGCCCGAACGCCAGCGTCACCACGTGCGCGCCGGGTTGCAGGGCCGGCCGCAGCCGCTGCAGCAGCAACAGCGCGGTGGCCGAGGAGCAGTTGCCGTAGTCGCGGAGCACCGCGCGCGAGGTGTCGAGCGCGCCGGGCGGCAGGCCGAGCCGGTCCGCGACGACGTCGAGGATGCGCGGCCCGCCCGGGTGCACGGCCCAGGCCGTGATGTCGGCGAGCCCGAGCCCGTGGCGGCCGAGCAGCCCGGTGACGGCCTGATGGACGTGCCTGGCGAGCGCGCCGGGCACCCGCGGCGACAGCGCCATCCGGAAACCACGGTCGGTCACGTCCCACGTCATGTAGCCGCTCGCGGTCGTGTCGGTGACAGCGGTCAGGTCGGCGACCTCGAACCCGGGGCCGCCGGGGGTGACGACGGCGGCCGCGGCCGCGTCGCCGAACAGCGCGTGCGCCACCACCTGGCCGAGGTCGGCGCGGCCGGTCGCGGTCGGCTGAACGTGCAGGCTGGGCAGTTCGAGGCAGAGCAGCACCGCGGGCCGGCCGCGGGCGCGGGCGAAGTCGGCGGCCGCGCCGATCCCCGGCAGCGCGGCGTAGCAGCCCATGTGCCCGATCAGCAGCCGGTGCACGTCCGGGGCCATGCCGAGGTCGCGCGCGACCAGGATGTCGAGCCCCGGGGTGACGTATCCGGTGCAGGACGCGACGGCGAACAGGCCCACCTCGTCCGCGCGCAGGCCGGCCGCGTCAAGCGCCGCCGCCACCGCCTCCTTGCCGAGCGGCACCGCGGCCTCGCCGTACAGCGCCATCCGCGCGCCGGTTCCCCACGCCGACACGTCGAGGTCCGGCGGGATCGCGACGCCGTGCCTGGTGTCGACCCCGCTGCCGCGCCAGATTCGTTCCGCGCGCCTGTCCCCGCGGTAGTGCGCGCGGAAGAACCCATCCCAGAGGTCCTGCTGACGGCAGGCGGGCGGCACCGAGTGGGCGACCGCGGCCACCGTCACCACCGCGGTGTCTCCGCGTCGGGGTCGAGGCCGAGAGCGGCGCAGCCGAGCCAGTCGGCGCACACATCGCTGGTCGCGGGCTGCAGGGCGCCGCACCGCGCGTCGCGGTAGAGCCGTTCGAGCGGGTGGCCACGGCGCGTCGCGGACGTGCCGCACGCCTCGAGCACCGACGCGGCGACCTCCTGCGCGGTGTCGCCCGCGACCAGCTTGGCGCGCCAGATCCAGCGGCTCGTGCCCGCGGCGCCCGGATCGGCGTCCACCCGGCGTGCCGCCTGGCGCACCACCTCGCGCGCGGCGCACGCCTGCGCGTCGGCGCGGCCGAGGCGGGCGCGCACCGCCCCCGCGCCGTGCAGACCCCGGCCGGCGAGGTCGGCCGCGGCGGTGTCCACGGCGGCGCGCGCGAGCCCCGCGTAGACCGCGGCGTAGGAGGCCACCAGCCACTGCGGCATCACCTGGGCGATCAGGAGGGTCAGGCCTTCGACGCCGCCGAGCAGGGCGTCCCGCGGCACGGTGACGTCGAGGTGCAGATCGTGGCTCGCGGTCGCGCGCATGCCGAGTGAGTCCCAGGTCGGCTCGACCGTGATCCCCGCGCCGTCGGGGACCAGGAAGTAGCTGACCTTGTGATTGCCGCTGTCGCCGCCGCTGTCGCCGCCGCTGTCGCGGCCGCCGCCGCTGTCGCTGCCGTCGCCACGGCCGTCGCCGCGCCTGGCGGCGACCAGATACGCCTGTGCGTGCCCGGCGCCCGAGCAGAACGCCTTGCTGCCGCTGATGTGCCAGCCCGCACCGGCCGGCGTGTACGACGTGCGCACCCGGGACAGCCGCGACCCGATCCCGCGCTCCGACATCGCCACCGCGTAGAGCGCGCCTGCCGCGGCCGCGCGCAGCACGCTGTCGCGGTAGGCGAAGAACTCCTCGGCCGCGCCGAGCGCCCGCGCGGTGTCGTCCGGGGTGAGCGCGAGGGCCCCGGTGACCGACGCGTGCATGTTGTAGATGAGCGCGGTGGCGGGGTTTCCTTCCGCGAGCGCCATCGCCACCTCGGTGTAGTCGGCGAAGCCCGCGCCGGCCCCGCCGAGCCGGGCCGGCACCATCAGGCCGAGCAGGCCCGCGTCGGCCAGGTCGGCGAAGTCGCCGGCCGGAAACGCGCCCTCGGCGTCGTAGCCCGCCGCCCGGCTGGCCAGCCGCGGGGTCAGTTTCCTCGCCGTTTCGATCGCGTCGCGTGGTGTCATGGATTTTCCTTTACCCCGATGCCCTGGAACAGCACCGACGTCGAGCGGGCAGGGACCATTCGGACATCGGGCCTGAGCCTGGCGAGCCAGCGGGCCGCGTCGCGGACGTGCGGCCGCAGCCCGCGCAGGCGGAGCCGCACGCCGTGGCGGGCGCACTCGGCGGTCAGCGCCTGCCGGTCGACGAACAGCGCCGGGTCGTGCAGCCCCGGCGGCGCGCCGCCGGGCAGCCGTTCGGCGACCGAGATGGCGAGCACCCGGGCGAGCCACGTGTCGGCGAGCGTGTCGAGGACGAGCGTTCCGCCGGGCCGCAGGACCCGGCAGCACTCGGCGACGACCGCGCGCAGATCGGTGACGTGCTCGAGGATCTCGCCCGCCGCGACGACGTCGGCCGTCTCGTCGGCGACCGGCAGCGTGTGCGCGTCGCCGCGCAGTACGTACTGCACGCCGTGCCTACGGGCGATGCCCACCGCCGACGGCGACAGGTCGACGCCCACGTGCCGGTAGCCGGCTCCGGTCAGGCGCGGCGCGAGCAGCCCGCCGCCGCACCCGACGTCAAGCAGCACCGCGCCGGGCCGCGCCGCGGGCGGGACAAGGGCCGCGCGCGCCGCCGCGAGCCAGTGCAGCATGGCGAACGCCCCGCGGGGCTCCCACCACTGGTCGGCGAGATCCTCGTACTGTGCCGGGTCGTTGCGCGGCCGCGCTGCCGGCCGCTTTGTGGTGTGCACGATACGAGCCTGTCGGACGCGAAGCGCCCGGCCAAGCCGGCTCCTTCGATTAACCACCCGCCCAGCGTTTTCGGGTGGGAAGTGCTCGCTCACCCCTGCGACGGGCGCGCGTCAGGCGCTGGGCCGCCGCGGCGGCTTGACCCCGGGGCCGCCCAGCCGCTGCAGCGCGATGAGGTTCCGGTACCAGGCGAAGGAATCCTTCGGCAGGCGCGCCTGCGTGTCAAAGTCGACATACACGAGCCCGAACCGCTGGTGGTATCCCTCCGACCACTCGAAGTTGTCGATCAGGGACCAGACGAAGTAGCCGCGCACGTCTACCCCGGCGGTCATCGCCTCGTGCATCGCGCGGATGTGGCCGTCGAGGTAGCTGATCCGCTCGGGGTCGGTCACCGTCCCGTCCGCGGCCGGGACGTCATCGCGGGAGCAGCCGTTCTCCGTGACGTAAAGCGGCGGAAGCGCGTCACCGTACCTGACGCGAAGCTCGACCAGGATGTCGCGCAGCCCGCCGGGGATCACCGGCCAGCCGAACGCGGTCACCGGGTAACCAGGGATCGGCTGCATGCTGAACGGCAGCGGCGAGCCGGGCAGCGCGGACAGCCGCATCGGGCTGTAGTAGTTCACCCCGATCGCGTCCACCGGTGTGGCGATCACGTCGAGATCGCCGTCCTCGACGGGCAGCAGCCCGGCCGCCTCAGGGCCGAAACCGCCCAGATCCGGGTAGTGGCGCAGCAGCACCGGATCGGTGAACAGCCGGTTGTGCAGGACGTCGTAGGCGGCAGCGGCGGCCACGTCGCCCGGGTCGTCGCTGGCCGGCAGCGCGGGCGAGTAGTTGTTGGTGATCGCGACCTGCCGCGCGCCCGCCGCCCGCAGCGCCCGGTTGGCGAGGCCGTGCCCGAGCAGCTGGTAGTGCGCGGCGGGAATCGCGTGCAGCATGAGCGACCGGCCGGGCGCGTGGACGCCCAGCCCGTAGCCGAACGCCATGACCACGTACGGCTCGTTCAGCGTGATCCACATCGGTATCCGGTCGGCGAGCCTGGCCGCGACGATCTCTGCGTAGTCCGCGAACCTGTACGCGGTGTCGCGCGACAGCCAGCCGCCGGCGTGCTCGAGCGTGGCCGGAAGGTCCCAGTGAAACAGCGTGGCGACCGGGGTGATGCCTGCCTCGCAGAGCGCATCGGTGAGGCGGTCGTAGAAGTCCAGGCCCGGTTTGTTGACCTCGCCGGAGCCGGACGGCTGCACCCGGGGCCAGGCGATGGAGAACCGGTACGCGGTGAGGCCGAGCGTGGCCATCAGCGCGACGTCCTCCCGCCACCGGTGGTAGTGGTCGGCCGCCACGTCACCGGTGTGCCCGTCGCGGGTCTTTCCCGGCTGATGGCAGAACTCGTCCCAGGTCGACGGGCTGCGACCGTCCTCGGTGACCGCGCCCTCGATCTGGTACGACGCCGTGGCGACGCCCCAGGTGAAGCCGGCCGGGAACGCTGGAAAGCCGCGCGACGGGGGGGCCGCCGTGCCGGCCTGCGGGCTCGCCACCGCATCGGACACGTGTCCTCCCCTTTGCCGGGTTTCGCGGGAATCGTGCGTCGCTGCCTGCTGATCGTACGGCGGCAAGAACGCCGCGGCGAGGTGGCGAAGCTCACCCACCGTGATCTGGCGGAACACCCATATCCCGAACGGCTGCCGCGCGCCGCCTCACCGCGCCGCCTCACCGCGCCACCGCAGGCACGGCATCGGGGAGAGCAAACCGGCGGTCGCCGCGAGCGGGGGAGCGGGAGCGGCCGGGCGGGGAACCCGGCGGTCAGCCCGGCTGGTCTGCCGCGCCGCCTGCGATCGCGGCGTCGACTTCGGCCTGGCGGGCGGCGACCTCCCGGTCGTAGGTTTCCGCGATCTCCTCGTCCTGGCGCATCAGCGCGGCCAGGTCGCCCGCGGCCGCGTCCAGGACGCCCATGTCGGCGTAGGCGCGCTGGACCTTGTCACCCCACAGCCCGATGTCCCGCACGCACGGCACGATCCTGCTGAACAGCAGCGACTGGTAGAGCTTGTACATGGGGGAGTTGTCGACGTACTGCAGGCACTCGTCGAGCGGCAGCCCGAGCCGGGTGAAGACCTCCTGGCTGCGGAAGCGGTCGCGCATGAGATAGCAGCCCTCGACGACGAACTCCTCGCGCTCGGCGCGCTCGGCCTCGGTCAGCCCCGCGTAGTAGTCGCGCAGCGCGAGCCGGCCGAACGCCACGTGCCTGGCCTCGTCCTGCATGACGTAGGCGAGCAACTGCTTCACGAGCGCGTTGGTCGACAGGTCGCGGTAGACGCCGAAGGCGGCGAGCGCGAGCCCTTCGATCAGCACCTGCATGCCCAGGTAGGGCATGTCCCAGCGGCCGTCGGTGAGCGCGCTGGCGAGCAGCCGGGCCAGATCCTGGTTGACCGGGTAGAACATCCCGATCTTGTCCTGGATGAACCTGTTGTAGAGCTCCACGTGCCGCGCCTCGTCCATCACCTGGGTGGAGGCGTAGAACTTCGAGTCGAGGTCGGGCACGGACTCGACGATCCTGGCCGCGACGGTCAGCGCGCCCTGCTCGCCGTGCAGGAACTGGCTGAACAGCCACGAACTCTGGTGGTGGCCGAATTCGTCCCGCTCCGCCTCGGTCATCCTCTCCCAGATCGGAGTGCCGAACAGCGGGTTGAACTCCTCGGGGACGCCGACCACGTTGACCGGATCGACCTCGATACTCCAGTCGATCCGCTTCTGCGCGTCCCACTGTTTGTCCTTGCCCTTCTGGTACAGCGCGAGCAGCCGGTCACGGCCGTCGTCGTACTCCCAGGTGAACCTGGCCGCACCAGCGGCGGGAACATCCCACGTGCCCGGCTCGGCCGGGATTGTGTAGCGGTCGTACGTCGTCACGGCGGCCTCCCGGCGCACATACCCAGCTTGAACTACCCCAGCTTCTGCAACCCAGCTTTACAACCCAGCTTTACAACACTGCCTAGCATGTCAACCGCGTCCGCGCAACAGCGTAACCGCGCCCGCCGCGCCGGCTGGCCCGCCGCGCCGGCTGGCCCGCCGCGGCGATGGATCGTCGAGAAAAATCGCTGACCAGCGGCGAGATTCACCAAAATGAGGCGTGAATCCACCCGCCCGCGGAAGGCGCCGTGCAAGCCTGGACCGGGCTGAACCGCCTGGTGAGCGAGGCTCCGCCGCCGACCGAGACGACGGCGACCGTGACGCGGATCCTCGGCCAGACCTGAGCGCTACCGGCAGACGGAAGGCTCGTGATCGGCGTGACCGCCGGGTTCGAGCTGGAACGTGGAGTGCTCCACGTCGAAGTGGCCGCGCAGGCATTCCTGGAGCAGGTCGAGCATCTTCGGGCCGTGGCCGCCGGCCAGCACGGACGTCTCGACGACCACGTGGGCCGACAGCACGGGCAGGCCGGATGTGATCGTCCACGCGTGCAGGTCGTGCACGTCGGCCACGCCCTCTAGTTCGGTCAGGTGACGCCGTACCTCGTCGAGGTCGACGCCCTTGGGCGTCGCCTCGAGCAGCACGTCGATCGCATCCCTGAGCAGCCGCCAGGTGCGCGGCAGGATGAACGCCCCGATCGCGAGCGACGCGAGCGCGTCCGCGCGGGTGAGTCCGGTCAGCGCGATCAGGATGCCCGCGACCACCACCGCGGCCGCGCCGAGCGCGTCCGAGACGACCTCGACGAAGGCGCCGCGCACGTTCAGGCTGTCGGCCTGGCCGCGCCGCAGCAGCAGGGCCGACGTGGCGCTGCCGGCCAGTGCCAGGGCACCGAACACGATCATCAGACCGGGCCGCACCGGCGGCGGCGTGACGAGACGGCGCACGCCTTCGACGAGGATGAACGTTCCCACGGCGAAGAGCAGCAGCGCGTTGCCTGTGGCGGCGAGGATCTCGGCGCGCGCGTAGCCGAACGTGCGCTGCGTGGTCGCGGGGCGGGTGGCGATGTGCGCCGCGAGCAGGGAGAGCCCAAGACCCGCGGCGTCGGTGGCCATGTGCCCCGCGTCGGCGAACAGGGCGAGCGATCCGGTGACGAAACCGCCGGCCACCTCGACGGCGAGGACCGTGATCGTGATGCCAAGCGCGACGGCCAGCCGGCCACGGTAGCGGCCGGTCGACGTCATATGGTGCCCGGACCCCATTCGGCGCGTTACCTCCCTGACACCACCAAGCCTAAGGCAGCAGCTCGTATGCCGGGTTGGTCATCGTTGCTCCCCCGTCACCGACGCCGACCGGCCCGCGGAGCCTGATCCTCGAGCCAGGGTCCACCCCAGCGATGTGGGTGCGGCCGTAGAACAGCGCGGTCAGCTCCCCGGTCGCGTCGGCTACGGCGACGGCGAGCACGCAACTGCGCTCCACCGGCCGGATCTCGACGCTGTGTATCCGGCCTTCGACCGTGGCCCGGCCGGGGCCGGTGACCGATCCGATCGGCGTCACACCCGCCTGGACCTTGGGCCGCTCGTGCTCGACGACCTTGGCGTCGGGCGGCGGGGCGAATGTTCTCGCAGGCCGGCCTGCCTGCCGTTCGTGCAGCACCTCGACCCGGGCCTGAATGTCGAACGGGATGATCGTGGCGGCGCTGTGCGGTATCCGGCTCACCACGCGGGCGATCTTGTCCGCGGTGCGGTCGTGCAGCAGCCGGCCGAGCAGCGGCGAGTAGCTGCGGCGCGGCAGCACAACGGTCACGAAGGTGCCTTCCTGGCTGGCCTCGCGGGCGACGAGTTCGGCGGCGGCACGCGTCAGCCGGCGGTCCGCGCAGTCGACGAAGTCGAGTGGGATGCCCCGGTCCGCGCGCAGCCAGTCATCGCGAAGCCGGTCCGCCTGTTGCTGGTCGATCACGAAATGCACCGCCCGCAGCGCGGTCGGCCGCAGGCCGCGCGCGTAGCGGAGGGCGGCGATGGTGGCCAGGTCGTAGTCGTCCACGAACACGAGCACCGTGCGGCGTGGGTAGTTCGGCGGGTCAGGAGGCGGTTTGCGCCCGCCGAGGTTCTCGAGCACCCCGGCTTCCATCCGGTACTCGCGGTTGAGCCGGATCAGCGTGTAGACCATGATCGGGAAGATGACCACCACGAGCCACGCGCCCTCGGTGAACTTGACCACCGCGAAGATCGCGACCACGAGCGCCGTGTAGGCCCCGCCCGCCGCGTTGATCACCAGTTTGCGCCGCCAGCCGCGTTCCTTGTTCCTGAGGTGGTATTTGACCATTCCGAAGCCGGCGAACGAGAAGCCGGTGAACACGCCGATCGCGTAGAACGGGATCAGCGCGTTGACGGTGGCGCCGACGGCGAGCAGCAGAGTGACCGACACCACGGTGAGCACGATGATGCCGTTGGAGAAGACGAGGCGGTGACCGCGTTTGGTCAGCCAGCGGGGGAGGAACGCGTCCTCCGCGACGAAGCTGGCCAGGAACGGGAACCCGCTGAAGCTGGTGTTGCCGCCGGTGAACAGGATGGCCGCCGTACCGGTCTGGACCAGAAAGAACAGCACCTGGCCGGCGAACGTGTGACCAAATATGAGCTTGGCTTCCTGCGCGAGCACCGTTGGGTAGCCGCTGGAATATGGGGTCACATGACTGATGTGCGCGAACCACGAGATGCCCGCGATCAGAAAGGCGACGATCGACCCCTGCATCACGAGCACCTGGCGGGCGTTGCGGCCCTCCGGCGGCTTGAGCGCGCTCACCGAGTTGGATACCGCCTCGATGCCGGTCAGGGAGGAGCCACCGTTGGCGAACGCGCGCGCCAGCACGTAGAACGCGGCGAAGGTGAGGAGCCCGGAACCGGCGCTCCCATGGCAGCCGACGCAGTACATCCCCGGCTGATGTGGGATGGGCGGCAGCCCTCCACCGAACGCCTCGCGGTACAGGCCTGTGACGATCATGAGGATGACTGACCCGGAGAACAGGTAGGTCGGCAGGGCGAAGGTCTTGCCGGCCTCCCTGATGCCGCGGAGGTTGCCGTAGCACATGATCAGGACCGCGACCACCGCGATGAGCGTCAACGTCGTCGTGGCTCCGAGCGCGTTGCCGAGCGCCGGGAACGCGGACAGGATCGCGGCGCTGCCCGCGGCCGTCTGGACCGCGACCGTGACCACATAGTCGATGAGCAGCGCCACCGCCGCGACCTGGGCGATCCTGGGCCCGAAGTTCTCCCTCGCCACGACGTAGGAACCGCCGGCCTTGGTGTAGACCGACACGACCTCCCGGTAGGACAGCACCACCAGGGCTATCCCGAGCAGGATCACCAGGGTCATCGGCATCAGGAGTGTGCTGAACGCCACCAGGCCGAATCTCGGCACCAGCTCGATGAGTATTTCCTCGGTGCCGTAGGCCGCGGAGGAGATGCCGTCGCAGGACAGGACGCCAAGGGCGAGCGGCTTGGACAGCCGCTCTCCCTTGAGGTCCTCGTTGACCATCGGCGGCCCGAGCAGCCGGCGTTTCACCGAGTACCAGAAGGTGTCGGGAAGGTCGCCCCCCGGGCTGCCGCTGAACAGGTGAGCCGCCTTGCGTACGGCCACGACTCGGTGCCTCCGTCCTCAGGCTGGCGACGCGGCCGTATGCCTGTTCTGGCTGACTCGCCGCGTGGCCCGAGGCGCGCACGGTTCGATCACACCACCCGACGCTAGGCGCGGCCGGGCCCGTGGCGCGTTAGCGCGGCGTCAATACTGGCGACCTGGGCGTTAAGGTTTTATCAAGATCGTCAATTTCTGCCCTGGTCCGCGTTCGACTGGCAGCGAGATGATTTTCCGGCTCATACGACGCGGGCTCGCGGCACCCTTCGCGCTGCTGGCCGGCTTCACAGCGCTTTTCGCGGTCGGCACGCTCGCGGCCGGCCTGGCCGGCCGGCTGTCGGCGACCGCTGTGCTGATCGCAAGCGCGGCGCTGGTCGGCATCGTGTCGTTCGTAGCCGAGCCGCTGGCGGCCATCCCGCTCGGCCTGATCGGCTGGCTCACCGCCGTGGGATTCTCCCGTCCGCCGTACGCGCAGTTGCGGCCGACCGGGCCGCTCGCCGCGCACGCAGCGGTGGCGATCGGCGCGAGCGCCCTGGCCGGAGCGTGCGTGGGCCTGCTGTTTCGCTGGTCGGTCAGCAGGTTCACACTAAGAACCGTGGGCACTGGGACCGGGCGGAGCGACGGCGGGCCGCGCGCCGCCCACGACGGTGCTGGCCAGCCGGCGTCCGGACTGCCCGACGGACTGCCCGACGGACAGCCCGCCGGCCTGGACGGCGCCGGGCCTGGCCGGAGGGTGGCGAACGTGGCCGGCGCCATCGACGTGCGCCGCCGCCTGGCGGCCATGCTGCTCGCGTCGGCCGGGCTGCCCCTGCTGACCGCGGCGCTGGCGGCGAGCCGGTCGCACCTGAGCCTGGCCGACGATCTGCTCATCTATCTGGTCGCCGTCGTGACGATCGCGGTGGTCGGCGGATTCTGGCCTGCGGTGCTCGCGAGCGTGGCCGCCAGCGTGCTGCTCAACTGGTACTTCACCCCGCCAGTGCACACGTTCACGATCGAGGAGCCGCAGAACCTGCTCGCGCTCGTCCTGTTCGTCACCGTCGCCGTGGCGGTGAGCAGCGTCGTGCACCTCGCGGCGCGGCGCGCGGTCCAGGCGGCGCGCAGCCGCGCGGAGGCAACGTCGCTGCTGGCGCTGGCGCGGACGGTCCTCGGCGGTGCCGACACCCCGGCCGCCGTTCTCGATCACCTCACCGCGACGCTCGGCGGCCATGCCGAGCTGCAGGAACAAGTCGCAGGCCGCTGGGTCCGGATCGCGGCGAGCGGGACCGCGCCAGCTCCGGCGGGCGGGAACGCCCCCGCTACCGCGACCGGGAACGCGCCGGATACGGCCACGGGGAACGCCCCAGCAGGCGGGCACCGGCCAGCAGCCGGGAACATACCAGCTACCGCGAGCGGGAACGCGCCGGCGGGCGGGAACGCGCCGGCGGGCGGGAACGCGCCGGCGGTGGCCGGCGGGAACGAGACAAGTGCCGGCGCCGCCACCACCCGCGTCGAGGTGCGGGCCGGCCTGGCCCTCGTGGTGTCCGGGCAGTCGGGCCCGGTCACGCCGCGGCTGCTGGCCGGCTTCGCCGCGCAGGCCGCTGCGGCGCTCGACCGTGAGCGGCTGCGCACGCAGGCGGCGCAGGCCGAGGCGCTGGCGGAGGGGATCCGGGTGCGTACCGCGCTGCTCGCCGCCGTCAGTCACGACCTGCGGACGCCGCTCGCGTCCATCAAGGCGAGCGTCAGCAGCCTGCGCCAGACCGACGTGCAGTGGACCGCCGCCGACGAGGCCGCGCTGCTCGCGACGATCGAGCAGAACGCGGACCGGCTCGACGCGCTCATCGGCAATCTGCTCGACATGAGCCGCCTGCACGCCGGGTCGCTGCAACCCTTCCTGCGCTCCACCACGATCGACGAGGTGGCACCGGTCGCGCTGCGCGGGCTCGACGCTTCGATGACGCTGCGGATGGCCGTGCCCGACGGCCTGCCGCTTGTCCGCGCCGATCCCGGCCTGCTCGAACGGGTCCTTGCCAACCTGTTCTCCAACGCGCTGCGGCACTCGCCGCCGTCGCGGCCGCCGGTGCTGCGCGCCTTCCGGCTCGGCGACACCGTGGTGCTCGAGGTCGTCGACCACGGGCCGGGCGTGCCTGACGAGCTGAAACCCCGCATCTTCGAGCCGTTCCAGCGGCTCGATGACCGCCACAAGGGCGTCGGTCTCGGCCTCGCGGTGGCCAAGGGCTTCGCCGAGGCCATGGGCGGCTCCATCGCCGCGGTCGACACACCCGGCGGCGGGCTCACGGTCAGGGTCACGCTGCCCATCGCGAGCAGCGAGGCGAGGTACGCGCTCGGGGCCGAGCCGTGACCCGGGTGCTTGTCGTGGACGACGAGCCGTCCATCCTGCGGGCGCTGAGGATCAACCTCACCGCGCGGAACTACGAGGTCAGCACCGCCGCCGACGGTGCGTCCGGGCTCGCGGCCGTGGCGCGGGACCACCCCGACGTGGTGATCCTCGACCTCGGCCTGCCCGACATGGACGGCACGGAGGTGATCCGCGGGGTCCGCGGCTGGGCCTCGACACCGATCATCGTGCTGTCCGTCTGGGGCCTGGAGAGCCAGAAGGTGGCGGCGCTCGACGCGGGCGCGGACGACTACGTCACCAAGCCGTTCGGCATGGACGAACTGCTGGCCAGGCTCCGCGCGGCCGTGCGCCGCGCTTCCCCCGCGCCCGACGAGCCCGTGGTGGTGACCGACGACTTCACCGTCGACCTGGCCGCCAAACGGGTCACCCGCGGCGACAGCGACGATCTGCGGCTGACGCCGACCGAGTGGCAGTTGCTCGAGGTACTGGTCAGGCACCGCGGCCGGCTCGTCACGCAGCGGCAGCTACTCCAGGAGGTATGGGGGCCGGCGTACGAATCCGAGAGCAACTACCTGCGTGTCTACGTTGCGCAGCTTCGCCGCAAACTCGAGCCAGAGCCATCACGGCCGCGCTACCTGCTGACCGAGTCTGGCATGGGTTACCGCTTCCGGATCTGACCGGGCCCGCTGGCCGGCGCGAGCGGGCTATGGCATCAGTTCGTAGGCGGGATTGGTCATGGTCGGGCCGTTCTCGCCGAACCCCACCACGCCGCGGAGCCTGATCATGCTTCCGGGTGCGACGCCGGCGATGTGCGTGCGGCCGTAGAAGAGCGCGGTCAGCCCGCCGGTGGCGTCCGCGACGGCGACGGCGAGCACGCAGCTGCGCTCCACCGGCCGGATCTCGACGCTGTGCACCCGGCCCTCCACGGTCGCGCGGCCGGCGCCGGTGATCGACCCGATGGGGGTGACGCCGGGCGGCACCGGCGGCCGGTCGTGCTCGCGGATGTTGGCGTCCGAGGGAGGGCGCACGATCTTGGCCGACCGGCCGTCCTGGCGGTCGGTCAGTACCTCGACCCGCGCCTGCACGTCGAACGGGATGATCGTGGCCGCGCTGTGCGGTATCCGGCTCACCACGCGGGCGATCTTGTCGGCGGTGCGGTCGTGCAGCAGCCGGCCGAGCAGCGGCGAGTAGCTGCGCCGCGGCAGCACGACCGTCACGAAGGTGCCCTCATGACTGGCCTCGCTGGCGACGAGTTCGGCCGCGGCGCGGGTCAGCCGGCGGTCGGCGCAGTCGACGAAGTCGAGCGGGATGCCGCGGTCGGCGCGCAGCCAGTCCTCGCGCAGCCTGTCCGCCTCCGCCTGGTCGAGGACGAAGTGCACCCCGCGTAGCGCGGTCGGCCGCAGGCCGCGCGCGTAGCGCAGCGCGGCGATGGTGGCCAGGTCGAAGTCGTCCACGAACACGAGCACCGTGCGGCGCGGGTAGTTTGGCGGGTCGGGCGGCTTCCGGCCGCCGATCTTCTCAAGCACCCCGGCCTCCATCCCGTACTCCCGGTTGAGCCGGATGAGCGCGAACACCAGGATGGGAAAGAGGACCACGACGAGCCAGGCGCCCTCGGTGAACTTCACCACCGCGAAGATGAGGACCACCAGCCCGGTGAGCGCGCCGGCCGAAGCGTTGATGGCCAGCCGGTACCGCCAGCCCGGCTCCTTGCGGGTGAGGTGGTATTTGGCCATGCCGAAGCCGGCCATGGAGAACGCGGTGAACACGCCGATCGCGTACAGCGGCACCAGGTTGTTGACGTTCGACCCGCGGATGATCAGCAGCGCGAGCGCGGCCACGGTCAGGACGATGATGCCGTTGGAGAAGACCAGCCGGTGGCCGCGCTTGAGCAGCCACCGGGGCAGGAAGGCATCGCCGGCGACGTAGCTGGCCAGGAACGGGAACCCGTTGAAGCTCGTGTTGCCCCCGGTGTAGAGGATCAGCGCGGTCGCGGCCTGGATCAGCAGGAACATCGCCTGGCCGGCGAAACTGTGCCCGAATATGATCTTGGCCTCCTGCGCGAGCACGGTCGGGTACCCGTGCTCGTACGGCGTCGCGTGCGTGGCGTGCGCGAGCCAGGAGATCCCCGCGACGAGGAAACCGAGGATGTATCCCTCGATCACGAGCACCCGGCGGGCGTTCACCCCTTCCGGCGGGCGGAACGCGCCGACCGCGTCGGAGACCGCCTCGATGCCGGTGAGCGAGGCGCCGCCGTTGGCGAACGCGCGGAGCAGCGTGTAGATCATGGCGAAGGTGAGCAGCCCGGCGGTGCCCGTCCCGATCTGCACCGTGCCGTGCAGCGCGTGCGGGTCGTACCTGGGCAGGTCACCGGACACCTCACGGACCAGCCCGACGATGATCATCAATATCACCGAGCCGGAGAACAGGTAGGTCGGCACGGCGAAGGCCCGGCCCGCCTCCCGGATGCCCCGCAGGTTCCCGTAGCACAGCAGGATCACCACGGTGATCGTTATCCCCAGCTGGTACTCACCGATCGAGGGAAACGCCGACACGATGGCAGCCGTGCCCGCCGCGGTCTGCACGGCAACCGTGACGACGTAGTCGATGAGCAGCGCCACCGCGGCGACCTGCGCGACCCGCGGCCCGAAGTTCTGCCGCGCCACCACGTACGAGCCGCCTGGCCTGATGTACACCATGACGATCTCGCGGTAGGACAGCACCACGAGCGCCATGACGAACAGGATGACCAGGGTCATCGGCAGGATCAGCGTGAACGCCGCAAGGCCGGCCATCGGCAGCAGCGCGATCAGGATCTCCTCCGAGCCGTACGCCGACGAGGAGATGCCGTCGGGAGACAGCACCCCGAGCGCGAGCGGCTTGGACAGCCGCTGTTCCGACAGTTGCGCGTTGACCAGCGGCGGCCCGAGCAGCCGGCGTTTGAGCGAGTACCAGAAGGTGTCGGGCAGATCGCTCCCCCGGCCGCTCCCTAGGAGGTCGACTGCTCTGCGCACGGCCACCGATTCGTGCCTCCGTCCGCTCGCCGCCTGCCCTGGTCTTCATACCACCGCAGCTCGGGTGCCTGGTACCGGGGTCAGCGCATAGACTGCATGGTGATCAGGGGCACGCTCGGTTGTTGCCCCAGAATCGGGCCGGGTAAAATTGCCGCAGCACCGCCGCGCATGACGTGCGCCGAGCGAAGGAGGTGAGGATCTTGCCAGATCGAAGTTGCAGTCACGGTCACAGTTCGGACGATCCTCACCCGTTCGCGCAGACCCGGCAGCGCTGACCGCGACCGTAGCGGTGGCCCGGTGTAGAACCCGCACCGCCCGCCCCCTCGTCTGAACGCCCGCCCGCCCCCTGCCGTGCACCGCCCCGCCTAAACGGGCCGCCGCGCGGCGCCGCGGTGCGGTGTGGCTGACGCGTGCTCGTCTCGGCCGGCGCTGCCGAGCCTGTGCCCGATCCCCGGCGAAAGGGGAGATCGGCAGGTCCTTCGTGGCGCTTTTCTTCAGCTTCAGTTCGATCTCGAACTCGATCTCACAGCGGCGCGCCGCACTGCGCTCGGCCGCGGCCGTGACCGGCACCGCTGTGGCGGACACCGCGCACGTGGGCGACATCCACGGCGCGTTCGGCACGGTCAGGCTCGACGAGCGGGACCGGCCCGCCGGCCTTCGCCGGCGGCTGCGTTACCTGCTGGCCATCATGGGCCCCGGCTTGATCGTCATGGTGGGGGACAACGACGCGGGCGGCGTCTCCACCTACACCCAGGCCGGGCAGAACTACGGCACCCGGCTGCTGTGGGTGCTGGCGCTGCTCGTCCCCGTGCTGATCGTCAATCAGGAAATGGTCGTGCGGCTCGGCGCGGTCACCGGGGTCGGTCACGCGCGGCTCATCCACGAGCGGTTCGGCCGGTTCTGGGCCGCGTTCTCCGTCGGTGACCTCGCCGTGGTCAACGGGCTGACCATCGTCACCGAGTTCATCGGCGTGGCGCTGGCGGGTGACTACTTCGGTATCCCGCGGTGGGCCGGCGTGCTCGGGGCGGCGGCGCTGCTCGTCGGCTTCACGGTCACCGGCAGCTTCCGCCGCTGGGAGCGCTGGATGTACACGCTCATCGCGGTCAACGTGCTGATGATCCCACTGGTCGTGGTCGCGCACCCGGCGTCAGGGCGGGTGGCGCACGACTTCGTCGTGCCCGGCCTGCCCGGCGGGCTGAACGCGAGCGTGCTCCTGCTCGTCATCGCCATCGTGGGCACGACAGTGGCGCCGTGGCAGCTTTTCTTCCAGCAGTCCAACGTGGTGGACAAGCGGATCACGCCGCGCTGGCTGTCCTACGAGCGCGCGGACACCGTCATCGGATCGTTCGTCGTGGTGGTCGGCGCCGCCGCGCTGATGACGGTCACCGCGTTCGCCTTCACGGGGACGCCGTGGCACGGCCACTTCACCGACGCCGCCGGGGTCGCGGGCGGGCTGGCGCATGCCCTCGGCCACCACGCGGGCGGCATGTTCGCGCTGCTCCTGCTCGACGCTTCGCTCATCGGCGCGGCCGCGGTGACGCTGGCCACGTCGTACGCGCTCGGCGACATCGCGGGGGCCAGGCACTCGCTGCACCGCAGCGCCAGGGAGGCGCCTCTGTTCTACGGCGTGTACGCGCTGTTCGTGCTGGCCGGGGCGGGCGTCGTGCTGATCCCGGGTGCGCCGCTCGGGCTGATCACCGAGGGTGTGCAGGCGCTCGCCGGGGTCCTGCTGCCGTCGGCGAGCGTGTTCCTCGTCATGCTCTGCAATGACAGGGACGTGCTCGGGCCCTGGGTGAACCGGGCCTGGCTCAACGTGGTCGCGGCGGGCATCATCGGTGTGCTCGTGCTGCTTTCGCTGATCCTCACCGCCGCGACGCTGTTCCCGCACCTGACCAGCGGCGAGCTGAAGACGGCCATGGCCGCCGGTGTGACGGCGGGCGTGGCGGTCGCCTGCGGGTACGGGCTCGTGCGCGTGCGCCAGCGGCGCAGGCTCCCGGTGGACCCGGAGGCCGAACTCGATACCGACGTGGTTGTCGCGGCACAGCGGCTGACCTGGCGGATGCCGCCCCTGTCCGAACTGCCCAGGCCCGCCTGGTCGCCCGGCCGCAGGATCGGCATGATCAGCTTGCGGGTCTACCTGTTCGTCGCCGTCGGGCTGGTCGTAGTGAAGATCATTCAGCTCGCCGTCGGAGGCTGAGGTGCTCTGTTTCCGAGCCGCGGTAATTTTGCCGAGAATCAGCCGCCAGGCGGGAACCCAGGCGCCCGCTCATACGTCGAAGCGGTTGCCGCCCTGGTGCGTGCTGCTTCCCCGCTGGAGCCGCACGCCCAGGGCGGACCAGTGTGTTGGCCCGGCTGTCAGCGGCCCAATATCAGTGGCACAGCCCGGCGGGCACGGACGTCCAGCAGTGATTGGCCAGGAAATGCACGCCGGTTCCGGTGCCATCCCAGATGAGATCGGCGGGGTGGTCACCGAACGCGGTGTTGTTCCAGATCCTGTCGAAGTTGGGGTTGCTCCCGTGGGTCAGCGCGTGGGCGCTCGCCACGACGATCCCGCCCGAATTGATCTGATGGCCCGCGTTGCCAGCCACGGCGTTGCCCACGACCCACGTGTGCGTCGCGCCGAGCAGCAGGATGCCGCCGCCCTTCGTGTTGACCGGCGTGTCACCGTGCTTCGGGCAGAACTTGTTGTTCCTGAACACGCTGTTCTGCCACACGACGGTGTTGCCCGCGCCGCCGGGCTGCCCGTCGTCGAGCACCAGGACGCCCTGGCAGTTGCGGGTGAGCCAGTTGCCGGTGACCCGCACCCCGCGGGCGTGCCTGATGAAGATCCCGAACTGGTTGCCGATGGCGCGGTTGTCGCGCACGACGGTCGCCGCGTGCGGTGAGTCGCCGACGTAGAAACCGGCCTCGTGGTTGCCCACCGCGGTGTCGTCGGCGAACAGCGTCCTGGTGGAGGCGAAGCGCGAGATCCCGTAGCCGCCGTCGTTGACCGCTGTCACCCGCGTCACCCGCAGGCCGACGGTGCCGTAGCCGAACACGCCGTTGGCCGGGAAGCCGGCGATGTACAAGGCCGTGACCGCGTCGCCGGTGACGGGCGTCGTGACGGCGCCGGTCTTCATGTTCACCCGCTTGGCAAGCACGCAGACGCCGCTGGCGCCGAAGGCGGCGGCGCAGGCGCTGTGCGGGAACGGTACGGGTGGCACGAGCACGGTGCCGCCGCGGAAGTCGCCGGACCCGCGCAGTGTGATCCCGTCGGTGCGGATCTGCACACTCTGCCGGTACACGCCCGGCCGGACCAGGACGGTGTCGCCCGGGCTGGCGCTGTCGACCGCGGCCTGGATCGACTGGCCCGGTCCCACGACGATGGTGGCCGAGGCCGACGCTGCCGCCGCGCAGGCCACGCTGAGCGCGACTCCCAGCGCCGCCGCGCATCCGGCGGCAATGAATTTGCGCATGTGTCCCCCCAGGATCGAATGACGATAAGTAATGTATCAGATACGTTCCGTATCCAAATGATCCGCGGAGCACCCGCGCAATGTCAGCCGGCCGCGCCGCGGTCGCGGAGGGCGGCGATCTCCTTCGGGGTGAGGCCGGTCTCGGCGAGCACCGCGGCGGTGTCAGATCCCGGTTCGGCCTGCGGCGCCGGCTGGCCCGCCGGGGTGCGGCCGAATCGCGGCGCCGGCGCCGGCTGCACGACGCCGCCGACGGTGGTGAACGTGCCGCGCGCGGCGTTGTGCGGATGGCCGGGGGCCTCGCCCGGTGTGAGCACCGGCGCGACGCACGCGTCCGAGCCCGCGAAGACCGCCGCCCACTCGGCCTGGGTGCGCCGCTTGAACGCCTCGGTCAGCCGGGCGCGCAGCGCCGGCCAGCCGGTGGCGTCGTGCTGCGAGGGCAGATCCGCGCCGTCGATCCCGAGACGGCGCAGGAGTTCGGCGTAGAACTGCGGTTCGAGCGCGCCGACGGCGACGTGCCGCCCGTCCGCGGTCTCGTAGGTGTCATAGAACGGCGCGCCGCCGTCGAGCAGGTTGGTGCCGCGCTCGTCCCGCCACATCCCGACGGCGCGCATGCCGTACAGGAACGAGGTGAGCAGCGCGGAGCCGTCGACCATGGCCGCGTCGACGACCTGGCCGCGGCCGGATCGCGCGCGCTCCACGAGCGCGGCGAGCACGCCGACCGCGAGCAGCATGCCGCCGCCGCCGAAATCACCCACCAGGTTCAGCGGCGGCACCGGCCGCTGCCCGGCGCGGCCGATCGGATGCAGCGCGCCCGAGATCGCGATGTAGTCGATGTCGTGGCCGGCGGTGGGCGCGAGCGGCCCCTCCTGGCCCCACCCCGTCATCCGCGCGAAGATCAGCCGGGGGTTGCGCTCCAGGCACACCGCCGGCCCGAACCCCAGCCGCTCGGCCACCCCGGGCCGGAACCCCTCGACCAGCACGTCGGCCGACTCCACCACGCGCAGCAGCGCCGCGACCGCCTCGCCGTCCTTGAGATTCAGCCGGACCGAACGCCGTCCGCGGCGGAGCGGGTCGCCCGGCAGCCCGGGCGCGGCACCGACCCGGTCGACCAGGATCACCTCGGCCCCGAGGTCGGAAAGAACCATGCACCCGAACGGCGCCGGGGCGAGGCTCGCGATTTCGACGACACGCACGCCCTGGAGCGGTCCGTGTGGTCCGTGACTCATCTGCCCGCCCCTTCCGCCGCAGTGACTCGGACGTTACCTGTGCCGGGCGGCGAGGGTGACGGTGGGCAGCACACACGCCAGCCACGCCCACACGTCGGCCGCCGCCACGTCGAGCGGCTTGCCGAGCCCGCACCACACGACGTGGCGCGGCGCCCCCGTGTGGCATGACGTCGTGGTGAAGCTGCCCACCTGCGACGACAGCGCCTGGACCACGAGCAGCCCGCGGCCGCCCTCGGTCACGTCGGCGGGCGCACGCGGCGCCGGCCGCGCCGCGGGGCCGGCGTCGCACACCGCGATCCACGCGCCGTCCTCCCACACCCAGTAGCCGATGAGCACCTGTCCGCCATGGCTGCGGGTATGCCGGACGGCGTTCGCGAACAACTCGCTCACGACGAGCGCCGCGTCGTCCGGGTCGACCGTGCACCGATGACGGCGGAGCAGGCCGACCACCCAGTCACGTGCCACCTGGGCCTGGGCGGGATGGCCGTAGAACAGGCGCCAGCCGGGCCCGTGGCATCGGCGCATGGCATTCCTCTCCAGCATCGGCGATGACGAGAAGGCTCAGTCAACCCAGCGGTAACAGCGCGGCCACGCCCGCGGCCTGGGCGGTTTTCCACGGTGGGCCCGCGTCCGTGACCAGGTGGGAAGCGGCGGCGCGGCGCGAAATCCACGGCCGGGCCGCGAACCGGCCGCGACATCGGGATGCGGCGAGCCGGAATCCGCGCGTTAATGGAGAGCGAAAACCGCGCCTTCGCCGCGGTTGCTGCCGATGCGAGGGAGAGCGACACAAGGTGCCACGCCTACGCGCCACGCCGTCCAAGGCGGAACTCGACGCGCTCCGCGCGCGGACGCTCGCGGGCGGCCTGAGCCGCCAGCAGGTCAGGGACGCGATGATGCGCAGGTACGGCTTCCGGCCGCGCGAGGCCTGGCGGCACGCCCTCGGCTGGAGCCAGGACCAGCTGGCCACGGAGTTCAACCTGCGGTGCGACCGCGACGGCCGGGCGCCCATGTCGGGGACCAGGATCGGGGCCTACGAGCGGTGGCCGCAGGGCGGCGAGCGGCCCACGATACCGACGCTGCGGGCCGTCGCGGCGGTGTTCGGCGTCGCGCTCGGCCAGGTGGTGGACGACGACGACCTGGCCCACATGCCCGAGGAGGAGCGGCGCACGCTGCTCGACCTGCTGCGCGGCACGCCCGCCGCCGGCGCGATCGCAGGCGGCGCGGTCGCGGGCGGCGTGGCTGTGACCCCGGCGCACGCCGGCCCGGACCTCCCGGCGGCCGCCGGAGCCGCGTACCTTCGATTAGAGATGGCGGATCTGGATCCTGCTGGCACGGAACGAGAGGTTGTGATGGCGGCGCACGAGGGCAGCGAGCACGCCGAGCGGGCGGAAAGGCGCGACATTGGCGACGCCACCCTGGAGCAGTTGCGCGCCGACGTGGTGCGGCTGTCCCGCGACTACATGACCGGCGAGCCGTTCCCGCTGTTCCAGGAGATGCGGCGGGTGCGCGGCCGGATGTACACGGCGCTCGACCGCCGGCTGTGGCCACGCGACGCGACCGAGTTGTACTTCCTGCTCGGCGGCGTCAATGGCCTCATGGCGTGCGCTGCCGAGGATCTTGGCTACCCGCAAGCCGCGGAGGAACTCGTCCGGGCCGGCTGGGCGTATGCGGTCGCAATTGATCATCGGCCGCTGATGGGTTATCTTCGCGCACGGCTCGCCTCGATTTCCCTCTGGGAGGGTCGGCCGAGGCAGGCGCGTTACCTTGCCCTTGACGGTCTGCGCTACCTTCCGGCGGGCACCGGCGCCGCGCGGCTGCATCTGATCGCCGGTCAAGCCGCCGCCGAGTCCGGCGACGCCGAAGGCACCAGTGCCGCCGTCACCGCTGCCGCCGAGGCCCGGGAAACGCAGCAGCGGGACGGACTGCATGACGACATCGGTGGCCAGTTCGGTTTCAGCCGGGCCAAGCAGGCGTATCTGGCCGGCTCGGCGCTCGGCGTGGCATCCGGCGGCGAGATCGCCGCCATCGGCCAACTGCGCGACGCCGTCCAATGGTTCGAAGCGGGGCCGGTCGAAGACCGCTCATATGGTTGCGAGGCACTTGCGCACATCAATCTCGCCCGAGCGCTGCTGCGCAACGGCGAGCTTGAAGCGGTTGATCTTCGGGCCGTGTTCGAATTGCCCCCAGACAAGAGGATTGCGGCATTGCCGCAGAGGTTTGGGTTAGTCCGCACCGAGCTTGCGCGGCCTCGCTACTCCGGTGCGGCGCTGGCGAGCGACCTGGACGAGCGGATCGAGGACTTCACCCGCGACACGATCGTCGGCGACCTGCGCGAGCTGCCTTGAGAAGCGGCGAAGCCCCGCGCGCAGTTCGTTAGGGCTCTGCCTGCCCGGGGGGGCGACCCCCCGGAACCCCCCGCTGCGCCTGGCGGCGCCACCGCGCGCAGCCGTTAAGGATGATCTTAAATCCGCACCGTGGAACCTGGAGTCAGCGGCCCGCGTCGTCGGGCTCGATGCGCTGCACGATCAGGGCCAGGGTGGGACAGGACGCCTCGGCCTTGCGCGCCAGCTTCAGCAGGCCGGGCGGCACGGGCTGGTCCGAGATGATCGGGTAGCCCCACGGGTCCGTGCCGATCATCTCGGGCAGGAGTTCGGCGCACACGCCGTGCGCCTGGCACGCGATCGGGTTGACCTTGAGCCGGTGGGTCACGTCGTCACGCTCCCGCCGCGAGCCTGGTATCGGGCACGGGGATCACGCCGGGCCGCCTGACCCGGTGGCACGGTCCGCGGCGCAGGTGCTCGCGCAGGTCGGCGGCGAAGACGCGCAGCGCGCTCGCGGCGAACCTGGCCGCTCCGTCGGGCAGGTGACACGCGCCCCGCCCCTCAACGAGGCCGAGCAGTTGCGTCAGTCCCTTGTGGGTCCGGGCATCGCGGCCGCGCCACGCGATGTGCTCGAGCGCGTCGGCGATCGCGGGCAGCCCGTTCAGGCAGGGCCCGCACTGGCCCGCGCTCTGCCCCGCGAGGTACCGCGCGACGCGTGCCGTCTCGGCGAGCCCGCACGCGGACTCGGGCAGCACGGCGAGGATGCCGGCGCCGAGCGAGGCGCCCGCGGCCCGCAGGTCCGGGCCGCTCACCCGCAGTTGCGGCGCGGCGCTGGCCGGAAGCCAGCCGCCGAAGTACCCGCCGGCCAGGATCGCCTGCGCCGGCTCGGTGGGCCCGCCCGCCGCCGCGAGCACCTCGTACAGACCCGTGCCGAGGGCGATCTCCGTCACACCCGGCCGCGCCACGGCTCCCGCGACGGTGACGAGCGCGGAGCCCGGTGCGGCCTTGGTGCCGACGGCCCGGAACCAGTCGGGGCCGTAGCGCGCGATCAGGGCGACGTGCGCCAGGGTCTCCACGTTGCTGACCAGCGTGGGGCGGCCGCGCACCCCCTTGCTGAACGAACGCGGCGGCACGAACGTGGGCAGCGCGGGGCCGCCGTTCAGCAGGTGGACGAGGGCGCTCTCCTCGCTGGAGACGTAGCCGGGCGGCACGGCCCGTGACGCGGATCGGGATCGTGTCCACGCCGGCCCGCTCGCGCTGCGCGATCGCGTCGCCGAGGCCCTGGCGGAACGCTTCGTCGTCGCCGTCGACACACAGGAACGCCTCGGCGGCGCCGACGCTCTCCGCGGCGAGCGAGATGCCGTCGAGGACCAGATGCGGCGCCACGGTGAGCAGCGAGCGGTCCTTCAGGCTGACCGGTTCCGACTCGGCGCCGTTCGCGACGACCACGGCGCCGCCGCGGTCACCCCGGCGTGAGCTGGCCAGCACCGCCCGCATCTTGCGGGCCACCGGGAACTCCGCGCCGCCGCGGCCGGTGAGCCCGGAGCGCTCGATGCCGTCGACGAGCAGGCCCGCACCGCCGCGTCCGCCGCGTCCGTTGTTAGCGCCGTGCTGGCGGCCGCGAAACGGCGTCGGCCCGAAGTGGTCCACGTGCTGCGCGAGCCCGCGCGGCGGGCCGTCGGGCAGCAGCCGGGGAAGCTCGTGCGGTGGCATCGGCACCACTTATTTCCCGCCGTCCCGTGTGGCGCCGCCGCGCTCGTGGTCCCGGCGGCGCTCGCTTTCACCGTCCCGGTCACGGAGGTGCCGTTCGGCTGCAGCCCGATGGCGAGCAGCAGGCTGTGCCCGGCGCGGTCGCGCACCCGCGCGCTCATGCTCGTCCCGTTCAGGCTGACGATCTGACCCGTGTACTGGCGAGGCGCGGCGGTGGGGCCGAACGTGACCTGGCTGCCCGACATCGCGACGCCGCCGTTGCCGTCCGCCTGGCCGGTGATGACGATGTCGAGCGCGGCGTTGACGCCGCTGCCCGTCCTGGTCTGGATGCGGACCACCGCGCCGCCCGCGGCCGACGCCTGCTGCGAGAGCTGCCCGGACAGGGACGCGGTGAACGGCGCGGGAGGGAGCTTGGTGGCGGTGGCTCCGGTGGATCCGGTACCCGTGCCTCCGGTGGAGCGTGACCCGGAAAGCAGGCTGGTGGGCGTGCCCGCGCGGCGCGCCCAGCCCGGCTTGAGCGGGCCACCCACGAGCCACATGGTGCTCGCGACGAGCGCCACCACGACGACGCCCGCGAGCGCGATCCGTGCGCCGGTGCGCTGCTGCCAGCCGAGCGCGAGCCGCCACGCCGCGGTCGCCACCACCGCCGCGACGCAGCAGGCGGTGACGGCGAGCACCCACCGCTGCGGTGTGTCGGTCCCGGTGCCGAGGCTGTGCAAGACCGCCGCGGGCCAGCACAGGTACGCGAGCCAGTGCACGAGGCGCCAGAGCCGGTGACCTACGTGGACCCGCAGCAGGCTGGTGATGGTCACGGCCAGGAGCAGGTCGAACGATACGGTGCCGAGGCCGAGCCAGATCGGCCGGTAGGACGTGGCGAACGGGACGACGACGGCGAGCAGGTCGATGTGCGCGTAGCTGTCGGTCACCGTGGTGATGATGTGCAGGCCGGTGAACGCGAGTACGAGCAGGGACATGTTCCTGTGCAGGCCGACCGTCACGAACCGCGGCCAGTTCGGCCGGGCGAACCGGACCGACATCAGCAGGCCGAGCACGACGCTCATGGTGATCAGCACGAGCGCGACGAGGCCGGTGGCGCGGGTCGTGTACCACAGCGGGCTGGTGGAGGTAACGACCACCGCGCTGGTGTGCGGCAGCGCGGTGACTGGTGCGAGCGCGGTCATTCGGAGGTCAGGAACCACCCGACACGACCTGGCCGGGGCCCTGCGCGGGTGCGGGATTGGCCGTGGGTGGCTGCAGCTGCCCGCCTTGGTTGGCGGGCTGGCCGCCGGTGCCCTGGTTGGCTGCGGGTGCCTGCCCGCCCTGCCCGCCCTGCCCGCCCTGCCCGCCCTGCCCGCCCTGCCCACCCTGGCCGCTCTGCGCGGGCTGGCCGGTCTTCGGCAGATGGACGTGCCCGCCGAAGCCGACCACGAGGGCGACGGCACCGACGGCACCCGCGCCCGCGATGCCCCAGGTCAGCCGGCGGACACGGCGCAAACCCCACTCACGCGACATCGCCGCGTACCTGACGTCGGGCTGCTTCATGCTCGTATCTCCCTATTCCCCTTTAGATCCGGACGCGGGCGAACGTTGACCGGCCCGCTCCCAGACTGCGTGACCAGGTGCTAAGTCGTGCTGCAGATTTTCTTCAGATTTGGTTAAGAATCGGCGATCTCTTGCCTGCGGCTTCCGGGCCGGCGTGTACCTGGCACTTCTTACGGCCCACATACGCCGGACGGCTTTAGTCTGCTGGCAACGGACCAGGCGAGGTGATGCGTGAGCGTGCCCAGTGTCGACAGCCTGCCGCCGAGCGCGGAGGCGTGTCCCGCGCGTGTGCTCGTGGTGGAGGACGACCCTGGCATCGCTACCCAGCTTGTCCGCGGTCTGACCCGGGCGGGGTACGAGGCCGACAGCGTGGGGACGGGCGCGGACGCGCTGCGGCCGCCGCTGCCCGACGTGGTCCTGCTCGACCTCGGCCTGCCCGACATCGACGGCGTCGAGGTGTGCAGAAGACTCCGTGACACCTCCGACGTGGCGATCATCGTGGTCACGGCGCGCGGCGAGGAGCACGACCGGGTCCTCGCGCTCGATCAGGGCGCGGACGACTGCCTGGTCAAGCCGTTCGGGCTGGCGGAGGTGCTCGCGCGCGTCCGCGCGGTGCTCAGGCGGACCAGGCCCGCAGCCGGTGAACTGCTGCGGTACGGTCCGCTCACCGTGGACCTGCGGACCCGTAAGGTCACCGTGGGCGCGCGGGAGGTGGCGCTGACCCCGAAGGAGTTCGACATCCTGGAGTGCCTTGCCACCGACCCCGGCCGGGTGGTGACGCGCGCCGAGATCTTCGAGCGGGCGTGGGACGCCCACTGGTACGGGCCGACCAAGGTCCTCGACGTGCACCTGGCGGCGCTGCGCAAGAAACTGGGCGACGAGGTGACCATCGAGACGGTGTACGGCCGGGGGCTCCGTCTCGGTGATCTGAAGTGACCGGCTGGTGATCTTACGTGACCGGGCGGATTCTGCTTGCCCTGCTGGCCCTTACCACCTCGGTGCTCATCGCCGCCGTCATACCGCTCGGGGTCAAGGCGGCGGGGCACGAGCTCAGCTCGTACGTCGATGACGCGCGCGCGGTCGCGCGCTCGGCGGCCGCGGTGGCCGAGGAAGGGCTCGCGGACCACAAACCGAGCCCGGACATGGGCGGCGTGCTCGCGGTCGCGCGGCACGGCGGCGACACGCTGGTCATCCTCGATGCCAAGGGCCGCGTCGTGTCGTCGGTCGGAACGCCCGGCAACGTCCCGGCGGATCTGGTCGGCGAGGCCATCGGCGGCCGGCAGGTCGAGACCGACGTGACGCGCGGGTACGTCACCGTCGTGGTGCCCGTGCGCGAGGGAGCGAAGATCGTGGGCACGGTCAGCCTCGCCCGCCCGCTCGCCCCGCTGAACAGCAGGGTCCGCGAGCTCTGGTTCACGCTTTCGCTCATCGCGCTCGCGGCCATCGCGGCGTCGGCGATCCTCGCGTTCGCGCTCGCCCGCTGGGTGAGCAAGCCCCTCGCCGCACTTGACGCGTCCGCTCGCCGCCTCGGCGCCGGTGACCTCGCCGTCCGCGCCGCGACAGGCGCCGGGCCGCCGGAACTTCGCCGACTCGCGACCACCTTCAACACGATGGCGTCCCGCCTTGAGCGCCTCGTGCACGGGCACCGGGCCATGGTCGCCGACGTGTCGCACCAGTTGCGCACGCCGCTCGCCGCGCTGCGGCTGCGGTTCGATCTGCTCGCGCAGGACGCCGATCCGGCGACCGCGGCCGAGCTGGCCGGGGCGCTTGACGAGTTCGCCAGGCTGTCGCGGCTCGTGGACGGGCTGCTCGCCGTGGCGAAGGCGGAAAACGCCGTGCCCCGGCCGGTGCCCGTCGACGTCGGCGAGGTGGTCAGGGAGCGCGTCGCCTCGTGGCAGCCGGTCGCCGCCGACCGCGACGTGTCGCTCGAGGCCGACGTGACCGGGCCGGTGACTGCGGGCATCGGTGACGGGCAACTCGAACAGATCCTGGACAACCTGATCGCCAACGCGCTCGACGCGACCGCCGCCGGGGACCACGTCACCGTGTCGGCCGAGGTCGCCCCGGCCGAGCCCGAGCCGCCGGGTGCGACGCGCTCCGGCTCCGGCTCCGGCTTCGGCTTCGGCTTCGGCGCGCGGATCCTGGTCGCCGACGACGGCCCCGGCATGAGGGAGGCCGACCGTGCCCGCGCGTTCGGCAGGTTCACCACGGCCAGCCCCGGCGGCACCGGTCTCGGGCTCGCGATCGTGTACCGCCTGGTCAGCGCCAACGGCGGCACGGCAACGCTGGAGGAGACGCCAGGTGGCGGCCTGTCGGTCGTGCTGGAGTTCGCCACCGCGCCCGACCGGGTGAAACAGTGACCGTATGCGTATCCGAATTATCGATGCCTTCACCGACCGGCCGTTCGCCGGCAACCCCGCCGCGGTCTGCCTGCTCGACCTGGCGGCCTGGCCGGAGGAAACCTGGATGCGGCAGGTCGCCGCGGAAATGAACCTCTCCGAGACCGCCTTCGCCTATCCACTGACCGGGCGCACGGACGCCGACTGGGCGCTTCGGTGGTACACCCCTTCTGCCGAGGTGAACCTCTGCGGCCACGCCACGCTGGCCACGGCGCACGCGCTGCACGCCGACCGCGGCGCGCCCGGGACCGTCCGGTTCGACAGTCGCAGCGGTGTGCTGGCCACGCACGCGGCGGACGACGGAACGATCACCATGGACTTCCCCGCGGCGCCCGCCACCGAGGTGCCGGCGCCCGACGGCCTGGCCGCTGCTCTCGGCGCCGAGCCGTCCGCCGTGTACGACACCGGCGCGCTCGACTACCTGCTCGCGGTCCTGCCTGACGAGGCGGCCGTCCGGGCGCTGGACCCCGACCTCACCGCCGTGGCGCGCCTGGCGCATACCGGCGGGGTCAACTGTGTCATCGTCACCGCCCAAGCGTCCCGGCCCGGCGCTGGCTACGACTACGTCTCCCGCTTCTTCGCGCCCGCTCAGGGCATCGCGGAGGACCCGGTCACCGGCAGCGCGCATACCGCGCTCGCTCCGTACTGGTCGGGGCGCCTCGGCCGGGACTCGCTGACCGGACTGCAGGTGTCCGCCCGCACGGGCCCGGTCCGCACCACCGTTCGCGGCGACCGTGTGCTTCTCACCGGGCGCGCGGTCACCGTCCTCGACGGCACCCTGCAAGGCGCCGCCGCCGAGCACGCACCACCGCCGAACGCGGCCGCGCCGAACGCCGCTGGTCACACCGCCGCTATCAGCAGTTGACGACCCTGCGGCGATACGCCCTACCGCAGATGGCGGGAGGCGATCGGATAGCGTCGAAGCGACCGGGTCTGCCAGGGCGGTGCCGTCGCTGCCCCGAGAGAACTTCGCGGAGGCCACCATGAGCCAGATAGCCGCGCCGAGTCACATCCCGGCCAGCGCGACACCGGAAGGCGACGGGATCGTTGTCGGCAGTGGCCCGATCGCCGTTGACGCCTTCATCGACTTTCTGTGCCCGTTCTGCCGCGTTTTCGAGCTTTCTTCCGGGCCGGCGCTGGCCGCCATGGTCACCGGCGGCGTGATCAGCCTGGCCTATCACCCGATGTCCTTCCTCGACGAGGCGTCGACCACGCGCTACTCCTCCCGTGCGGGCGCGTCGTCGGGCTGCGCCTCCGATGGCGGCAAGTTCCCCGAGTACGCGCACGCGCTGTTCGTCAACCAGCCGCCCGAGGGCGGCCCCGGGCTTACAGATGCCGAGCTTGCCGAACTTGGCCACCTGGTGGGATTGCCCGCCCCGGCCTTCGACAACTGCGTGCTCCGGCGCACGTACCTGGACTGGCCGCCCTACGTGACCGCACTCGCCACCGCTCGCGGCGTCATGGCGACCCCCACGGTGTTCGTCGAAGGTGCCTCGAACGCGAAGATGATCGCCGCTGCGGTCGCCGCCGCCGGCGGCTGACGCTGGCTCCGCCGATCCGAGGGGCTGGCCTGAAGAGGCTGGCCTGGGCGCCGCCCGATGTTTGGTGAGGGTTGTGAATTCTTCGCCTACCGCTGTGAGCCACGGCGCTGGATGATGATGTCATCACGCGGGCCCTGGAGGCGAGAGACGAATGCGTGATCGACCTGGTCGGCCCGATCTCGAGTCGCCCGCCGCCCGGCAGATGGCGCGGCCGCAGTGGCGGCCGCCGGATGGCGTGCGGCAGCGGCTAGGCCGCCTGCCAGCGGAACATCCGTCGTCCCCCCGCTACCGGGCTGCCCGGGACACGTCGGCCAAAGCAGGCGCCACACCCATGTCGCGTAACGCACCGAGCGACGCGCGCCCTGACGCGCCCCGTGACGCCGGTCTCCGCGCCGGGCACGCGCGGTGGAACAGCCGGCCCGAGAGTCGGCCTGACCGCAAGCCCGAGCACCGGCCCGACCGCCTATCTGACCGCCTATCTGAGCGCCCGTCTGACCGCCGGCCCGACCGTCGGCCGGACCGGTCGCCTGACCCGCGGGATCGCAGCTGGGGTAGGCGCGATCTGGGCCGCGACCAGGCCCAATGCGATCCGACCGGCCAGGGTGATCCGCGCGGCCCGGGTGGCTGGGGTTGGCGCGATTTGGGCAGCCGGCGCGGCCAGGGCGATGCACGCGGTGACGGCGATGCGCGTGGTCAGGGCGATCCGTGTGACCCGCGTGCCTGGGGCGGTGCACGTGGCTGGGACCGCGATCGTGGCGAGGGTGCTCCGCGTGTCCAGCGCGGCTGGGGTGGACGCGGCCTGGCCGGGGACCGTGGCGAAGGTGATCCGCGTGACCAGGGTGATCCGCGCGGTCATCGCGGCTGGGGCGGCCAGCGTAGCGGAGGTGGGCGCGATTTGGGCGGCAGGCGCGGCCAGGGTGATGCACGCGGTGAGGGTGATCCACGCGGTCAGGGTGGCTGGAGCGGTGGGCGTGACTGGG
>WNFJ01494940.1_pt1 | contig 33345 bp, 23 predicted proteins | sample 5400461 | NCBI WGS metagenome assembly WNFJ01 (sample SAMN13153349, study PRJNA577476) | soil metagenome | isolation source: 115 cm saprolite on Douglas fir-dominated hillslope | place: USA:California | collected 2013-09-17
AGCCACCGTGAACGGCACCACCAGCGGCCACGTGTACGCCGGCCCGGGCCAGCGCGAACTGACCTCCGCGGCCGGCAACCAGTTCGTCTGGGGCCGCGCCGACCAGTACGGCCAGCCGTGGCTGCAGTCCTACAACACCAACAGCACCACCCAGGCCTACATCGAACGCGACGGCGCCGGCACCCCCCTCGGCCTGCACAGCGCCGGCAACGACTACACCACCATCCTGGACAACCTCGGCTCCGTCGTCGCCGTCGCCGCCAAAAACGGCACCATCGCTGCCCGCTACAGCTACGACCCCTACGGCACCGCCGCCACCGCCGACGAGAGCGGCCTCGACGTCCAGCCCAACGTCATCCGCTACACCGGCGGCACCTTCGACCAGACCACCGGCTTGACCAAACTCGGCCAGCGCTACTACAACCCCCACCCAGCAAGACACCACCACCCTGCTCACCAGCCCCCAAAACGGCAACCTCTACGCCTACGCGGCAGACAATCCGGCCAACCTATCGACCCCACCGGAATGTGCAGCGGCTTTTTGGGTGCGTCGGGCTGGTTCTTACGACTGCGGCGGAGTGGGCCGGAGTTGGCGCAGCCGCTGGTGGCGCCATCGGATGCGGAGTGGCAGGAGGCCCATTTGATCCTCCAGGATGTGCCGCCGGGGCCGGGATTGGCGCAGCGCTAGGCGGATATGTGGGCTTCTTCAGTGGGCTCGGATGGGGCATCGGAGAGGCGGTCTGGGGCCCATGAGAGTCATCCATAAGATCGTAACTTCCCGACTATTCGGTCTCGTAGCAGTGGCGGCGTTCTACGTCGTTGTTGGCCTAGTCTTGGAGGTCGCGGGAGTAGGCAGGGAAGGCGCGCTCCTGGTTGTGGTGGCCAGCGCATGTGCAGGCGGCATCTATGCAGGTCTCCGGTACCGTAGCCGACGTTGATCTGGCGGGCGCAGGGCAAGCGATCGATCGTATCCGCTACCGGGGGAATCCTTGGCCAGACCACCGGCCTGGCCAAGCTTGGCCCGCGCTACTGCGACCCGCCCTTGGCGTCTCAACTCAGCAAGACGCCGCCCGGTACTACAGTCCGGGTTTTGTGATCTAGCTACTGGATGATCATGCCCAGCGTGCCATCGCACGGCGAAGTTCCTGGACGGCCCTGCTGGCGCTGCGGTCCCGGTCCCCGGCCTCGGCCCTGAGGTGACTGGCCAGACGCACCCCGGCCTGGCGCGCGCGATCGCCAACTCCATCACCGAGGCCTACGTCCTGCAGCACACCGCAGCCTCCTTCGACGGGCTGCGGCGCCGGACGCTCGAGCCTGCGCGGCTGGGTGGATTCCCGCTGACCGCCCAGATCGAACGCTCACTCGGCGAAATCTCGGTGATGCTCGCCCTCGACAGCGCCCCGGGCACGGACATCCGCCTGCCCATCCGCGATCTAGGCGAAGCGGACGCGGCCGGGCTGGTCACGCGGCTGGAAAACCGGCTCGCCCGGCTGGAGGAACGCAAGGCCGACTCGATCGCGGCCATCGAGCGCGCCCGCCGCGAAATCGACCACGCCCGCATGAGCATCGGCAAGCCTTCGCCCAAGCCGCCCAGCTCGCCGAGGCCCGAGAGCGCACCCGCCAGATCAACGAACAGCCAGAAAGATGGCCGCCCGCAACAGCCCAACGAACAGGCCGACAGCAAGACAGCCCCCGAATCGCCACGGTGCGCCGGAGCTCTGGCACGGCCAACCCCTCAGGAGCCGGTCAGTCTTCCGAAGGCTGCCTGATCAACCCGGGACGAACTTCCAGTTCCACCCACTTAGGATGGTGCCTGCATCCACCGAGATCTACGGGACACACCCTAACGGCCCGCCGGAGCCGGATCCGGGGGGCGCCCGTGCCAGGACCGCCACAGATCCGCGTACGCGCCACCGGCCGCGACCAGTTCGTCGTGGGACCCGAGTTCACGGATCCGCCCGTCCTCGACCACCGCCACCCGGTCGGCGTCCCGGCCGGTATGCAGCCGGTGCGCGATCGCCACCACCGTGCGGCCGTCGAGCACGGCGGCGAGCGAGCGCTCGAGATGGCGCGCCGCGCGCGGGTCGAGCAGGGACGTCGCCTCGTCGAGCACCAGCGTGTGCGGGTTGGCGAGCACCAGCCGGGCCAGCGCTACCTGCTGTGCCTGCGCAGGTGACAGCGTGAGATGACCCGAACCGACCATGGTATCCAGGCCGTCGGGCAACCGCTGCGCCCACTCCAGCGCGTCCACCGCCGCGAGCGCACCGCGTATCCGCTCGTCCGGCACGTCCTCGCCGGCGCCCGCGCCGAGGGCGATGTTGTCGCGCAAGGTACCGAGGAAGACGTGGTGCTCCTGTGTCACGAGCGCGACCTGACCCCGCAGCTCGCCGAGGGGCAGCTCCACGAGCGGCACGTGCCCGACGGTCACCGAACCCGCGCGGGGCGCGTGAATGCCGGCGAGCAGCCGGCCAAGCGTGGACTTCCCCGCGCCGCTCGGCCCGACCATCGCCAGCCGCTCGCCCGGCCGCAGGCGCAGGTCGATCCCGTGCAGCACGTCGCTGCCCGCCGGGTAGGCGTAGCGGACCGAGTCGGCCACCAGGCGCTCGCCGTCCGGGGCGCGGCCGCCCTCCACGCGGTCCGCGGGCACCTGCGCGACCCCGAGCAGCCTGGCCAGGGACGCACCGCCCACCTGCAGTTCGTCCATCCAGCTCAGCAGCCGGTCGAGCGGATCGATGAGTTGCTGTACGTACAGGGTGGCGGCGGTCATCTGGCCGATCGAGGCCCAGCCGCGCAGCGCGAAGAGCCCGCCGAAGCCAAGCGTCGCCGCCACCGGGATCACATAGCCAAGCTCGACGAGCGGGAACCAGACCATGCGCAGGCCGAGGGTGTAACGCTCGGCCCGCCACGCCCGGCGCAGGTCGGCCTGCGTGCGGGCGATCCTGCGTGCTTGCAGGCGTAGCGCCTCCACCGTGCGCGCGCCGGCCACCGTCTCCGCGAGCCCTTCGGTCAGTTCGGCGTAGGCGGCGTTCTCCGCGAGGTAGCCGTCCCGCGCACGGGCCAGGTACCAGCGGGTCGAGCACCACAGCAGGGGAACGGCGATCAGGCAGGGCAGCGCGAGCAGCGGCCCGTTGAGTATCAGCGCGCCGACGGCGAACGCACCGGTCACGATCGCGATCAGGGTTTCGGGCACCGCCATCCTGACCGCGCGCGCCATCGCGTCCACGTCGCGCGTCGTCCGGGTCAGCAGATCACCGTTTCCGGCCCGTTCCACGGTGGAAAGCGGCAGCGTGAGCACCTGCCGGACGAAGTCCTCGCGCAGCTGGGCGAGGACCCGCTCGCCGAGCCGGGTCGAGGCGTAGACGGCGAACCGCAGGATCACGGCCTGCACGATGATCAGGCCGCCGATGGTGAGCGCGACGAGGTTCACGTGCGTCGCGGTCAAAGCCCCGCGCTGCACCTGCTGTACCAGATCGCCGATCAGCCGCGGCGAGACCAGGCCCGCGGTCGCTGCCAGGCCGTGCAGGGCCAGCGCGGTGGCAAGCTGGCGCGGGTAACGCAGCGTGAGGCGCCGCGCGTACACGCGGACCGCGCGCCGCGTTGCGATCGGCAGGATCGGCCGGGCCGGTTCGCCGGCCGCCGGTTCCCGCGCGGCCGGCTCACGCACCGTCGCCTCGTGCACGCCCGGCTCCCGCGCGGCCGGCTCGTGCACGCCCGGCTCCCGCACCGTCGCCTCGCCCACGGTCGGCCCACGCGCGGCCGGCTCGTGCACGCCCGGCTCCCGTACCGTCGCCTCGCCCACGGTCGGCTCGCGCGCGGCCGTTTCGCCTGCGGCCGGCGCTGCGATCGCTGGGTGCGCGGCGGCCGTGCCGGCCTTGGTGGTAGTCATCAGGCCTCCTCCCTGAGGACGGTGGCGGCATAGCCGGGGTGGCTGGCGAGCAGGTCAGCGTGTCTGCCCTCTGCGACGACCTTGCCGCCTTCGACGAACACCACGTGATCCGCGCGGGCCAGGACCAGTGGGCTGGTGGCCGCGATGACGGTCGTCCGGCCGGCCCGCGCCGCGCCCAGCCTGGCCGCGACGGCGGCCTCGGTGTGCGCGTCCACCGCTGATGTCGGCTCGACAAGGACGAGCACCGGCGGATCGGCGGTGAGCGCGCGGGCGAGCTTCAGCCGTTGCTGCTGGCCGCCGGAAAACTCACGGCCGGAATCGGCGATCCTGGCGTCGAGGCCGTCGGGCAGCGCGTCGACGATTTCGGTCGCCGCGGCCGCGCGCAGGGCGCCGGTCAGCTTCGCTTCTCCCGCGCCGTAGGGGTCGAGCTCGTCGCGCAGCCGTCCGGCGAGCAGCCGGTCGGAGTTCTCGCAGACCAGGATGGTGCGGCGGACCGTGGCTTTGGGCAGATCGGCGAGCATGACGCCGCCGTAGGAGACGTCGCCGTCGGTGAACCGGCCGAGCCGGTCCGCGATCGCCACCGCGTCGGGCGCGGCCGCCGCGGCTATCGCGGTGATCAGCCCGGGGCGCACCACCAGGCCGGATTCCGCGTCCACAAGCTCAGGCGCCGCAGCGCCGCGATTCGCCCAAGCACCCGCGCCCGCGGCGCCGTCCCCACCTGGGCCGCCCGCGCCGCCGGCGGCGCCGCCCGCGCCCGCGCCACCCTGCGCCACACCGCCCGCGCCCGCGCTACCGTGTGCAACGCCGCCCGCGCCTGCGCCGCCGTCGGCGGCGTAAGCAGCGCCCGCGCCACCCTGCGCCACGCCGTCCGCGGCGTAAGCAGCGCCCGCGGGCAGCGCGGCAATGCCCACGCTGGCGATATCGGGGGCCAGATCGAGCAGCGCGGTGACGCGGCGAGCCGCCACAAGACCTCTGGTGATCTTGTCGGCCAGCTCCGTCAGGGTGCCGATCGGGCCGGTCAGGAAGACCGCGTAGCCGTAGCACGCGACAAGCTGGCCAGGGCGGATCGTCCCGTTCAGGGCCATCGTGGCGCCGATCCACACGACGAGCGCGACGAGCAGTCCGGGCAGCAGGATCTCGGCGCCCGCGAGCAGCGATTCGATCGCGCCCACCTTGATCCCGGCCCGCATGACGGCCTGCGACCCGGTCGTGTAACGCGCCGCGAACAGGTCCTCGCCACCGATACCGCGCAGTACCCGAAGTCCCGCGACGATGTCGGAGGCGCGGGTGGCCAGCTGCGCCTGCCGCTCCCGCTGTGCCTGCTGGCGGTGGTGCAGCGGCCGAACGAGCAGCGCCATGGCCCCAGCCATCACGGGAACGGCCGCGACCGTGACGAGGCCCGCCGTCGCGTACGTCGTCAGCATGATCACCGCGACCACGGCGATGGCGATCACCGCACCGCTGCCGCGGCCGCAGATGTCCATCGCGCTGCCGATCTGCACGACGTCGGACACGCCGATGCTGACCACCTCGCCGGCCGCGAGCCGCTTCGGCAGGGCCGCGCCGAGTTCCACCGCCTTGCGCACCGTCACCTGGGCGGTAAGGAACGCGCCGCCGGCCCAGTTGAGGACCGAGTTGCGGTGCCGCCTGACCCCGGCGGCCGCCTGGATCACGCCCAGGCCGAACAGCAGGCCGGTCCACAACGCGAGCGCGGCGCCGTCCCGCGCGGACACGCCCGCGTCGATGGCGTGCCCGATGACCGCGGGCATCAGCGCCTGGGCGACCATCCACACGATGCCGAGCAGCGCGGCCGCGAGCATCCCGCGTAGCTGGCTGCGCGCGACCCACCACAGGTAGCGCGCAGCCGATCTATGGTCGGGTTCCCCCGGTTCCTGGACGGGAAGCTCGCGCATGGCCGTGCCTTGTCTGATGGTGGCGCGCGCCGCGTCAGCCGTTAAGGATCATGCTCGTCCGTGGTAACGGAGGGGACCGCGGGGCTGGTTCGGGCCGCTGGCTGAGGGCCCAGCCCCGAAAATCCCCCGGAGCATGCCGAACGGCGGTGCGTGGTGGCACCGGCTTGTCGTGCGGGGATGTTCGGATCGTAGCCAGGCCGGCGCGTTGGGGGCGAATGGTTTTCTCGCGGGCGCGGTTACCCTGGGAACGCGTGCCGCAGGTCACCGCGATCCGGGGCCAGCGGCGCGGGTGCCAGTCCGCCAATGATGTTGGATCAACACCGGGAGCGATCTGTCATGGACGCTGTGACCAACGTGCCCGTACCGGCGAACGAGCCGGTCCGGCAGTATGCGCCGGGCAGCCCCGAGCGCGCCGCGGTGGAGCGGAAGCTCAAGGAGCTGGCGGGCGAGCGCGCCGAACTTCCCATGACCATCGGCGGCCAGCGGCGGATGGGCCGCGGCGAGCCGATCGAGGTGGTGCAGCCGCACAACTTCAGGCACGTGCTCGGCACGATGGGCGACGCGACCGACGACGACGTCGCCGCGGCGGTGGCCGCGGCGCGCGCGGCGGCTCCCTCCTGGCAGGAGCTGTCCTTCGCCGACCGCGCGGCCATCTTCCTGAAGGCGGCGGACCTGCTCGCGGGGCCGTGGCGGGCGACCATGAACGCGACGACGATCCTTGGGCAGTCCAAGTCGGTGTTCCAGGCGGAGATCGACGCGGCGTGCGAGCTGATCGACTTCTGGCGGTTCAACGTGTCTTTCGCCCGCCAGCTACTCGCCGAGCAGCCCGTGTCCGGGCCGGGTACGTGGAACCGCATGGAGTACCGGCCGCTCGACGGCTTCGTGCTCGCGATCACTCCGTTCAACTTCACCTCGATCGCGGCGAACCTGCCGTCCGCGCCCGCGCTGCTCGGCAACACCGTGGTGTGGAAGCCGTCGCCGACCCAGCAGCTTTCCGCGCAGGTGAGCATCGCGCTGCTCGAGGCGGCCGGCCTGCCACCCGGCGTGATCAACATGGTGACGGGCAACGGGCAGGCCGTGTCGCGGGTCGCGCTCACCCATCCAGATCTGGCCGGCATCCACTTCACCGGCTCGACCGCGACCTTCCAGCACCTGTGGGCCACCGTCGGCAGCGGCATCGCGCGCTACCGCAGCTACCCCCGCATCGTCGGCGAGACCGGCGGCAAGGACTTCGTGTTCGCGCATCCGTCGGCCGATCCTGACGTGCTCACGACCGCGCTGATCCGCGGCGCCTACGAGTACCAGGGCCAGAAGTGCTCGGCTGCCTCGCGCGCCTACCTCCCCAGGTCGCTTTGGGACCGGATGGGCGACGGCCTCGTGTCGGCCGCCGAGTCGTTGACCATCGGCGACGTCGGGTCCGACCTATCGCTGTTCATGGGCGCGGTCATCGACGCGCGGGCCTTCGCCAAGCACCGATCCGCGCTCGACCGGGCCGCGAGCCGTGCGTCGGTGCGGGTGCTGACCGGAAGCTACGACGACTCGGCGGGTTACTTCGTCAAGCCCGCCGTGCTCGAATGCTCCGACCCGTTCGACGAGGTGTTCACCACGGAGTACTTCGGGCCGATCCTGTCCGTGCACGTGTACCAGGACAGCGACTACGCGGCGATGTTGCGCCAGGCGGCGGAGGTAGCGCCGTACGCGCTCACCGGCTCGATCATCGCCCAGGACCGCGCCGCGATCGCCGAGGCCACCGCGGCGCTGCGGTTCGCGGCCGGAAACTTCTACATCAACGACAAGCCGACCGGGGCGGTCGTGGGCCAGCAGCCGTTCGGCGGGTCCCGGGCGAGCGGCACCAACGACAAGGCGGGCTCGATCCTGAACCTGACCCGCTGGGTCAGCGCCCGGACGATCAAGGAGCTGTTCTCGCCGCCCGTCGACTACCGCTACCCCCACATGGGCTAGCCGCCGCCGGGGCATCCGCTGGATCTTGCGGGGTGTGGTTCGTCGCCTACAACGTTTCTCGGAGGTTGTACAGCGAGCTATAACTTTGGACGCTCAAAGTTATAGGGTTGGCTCCTCCTCGATACCTACGTCGCTGCTTACCGTACGTCTGATTACAGTTTGTGCTTCTGTGATCCCAGCTTTTGATAATCCGCCGGTGGCGGCGGGATGCCGTGGACGGCAAACGGCGTCAGGAGCAACAGCAATGGGACATCGCTGGTACCAGAACAACCCCAACGGGACATCAACAACCCCAACGGGACATCGCTGTTGCCAGAGCCTCCGATCGGAGCCGGGAAACAGCCCAAGATCCGCAACTGTGTCAATCTGCCTGCGGTATTTGCAGGCAGAATGACACAGAAACGGATCTTGACCGCGCTGGGGGCGGTGGAGCATGGGTGAGGCATCGTGCGAGCCGCTGAACCCGCCCGATGGAGATCATCGGCGCGACACCGCACATATGAGCTTGACTGTTCAAGATCCCGGTAGGTGGGGCGGCGGATCCTGCGCCGAAGTTACCGCGATCATGGACAGGAGCCGCGCTCTGGCCGGAGCCTCGGGGCTGTGCTAGCTCGGTGGGGCTAGCTCGGTGGGGTCAGCTCGGTGAGGCCAGCTCGATGGGCTAGCTCGCTGGGGGGCAGCTTGGTGCGCGCACCAGGTTGCGGGCGAGATTCCACGTCAGGCAATTGTGGTGGACCGAGTTCGACCGTCGCCCGGGCACGGGGCGCCCGCGCGTGGGATAGTGCAAGCGATTCGTGCGGCGGCACCGCGCGCCCCGGTCCCCCCGGATCGGTCGGTGCGCGGCATCCACCCCTTACGCACCGGAGGTACCCATTTACCGTCTGGTCTTGTGGAACATCGACCTGACGCTGGTTGACGTCGGTCAGGTGACGCGGGAGGCGTACGCGGAGGCCTTCCGCCAGGTGACCGGCCGCCCGCTGGTGCGGCTGGCCCCGATGGCAGGCAAGTCGGAGTCGGAGATCTTCTTCGAGTCGCTGGCGATGAACAGTTCGGACCGGGGCGACGCCGACCAGACCGCCGACCTGCTGGCCCGGTTCAACGAGGCGCTCGGCTCGGCGTTCGCGGCGCGGCGCGCGCTGCTGCCGGAGCGCGGGCGGCTGCTGCCGGGTGCGCGGGAAGCCGTGACCGCCCTGGCCGCGACGAGGAACGTGGTGCAGACCGTCCTGACCGGCACCATCCGGCCGAATGCCGTCGAGAAGCTGCGCGCCTTCGGCCTGGACCGGTACATCGACTTCGAGGTCGGCGGTTACGGCTCGGAGGTCTACCCCAAGGGCACGTTGCTGATGCTCGCGCGGGGCCGTGCCGCGGAAAAGTACCGGGTGCCGTTCGGCGAGAACGCCGCGGTGTACATCGCGGACTCACCGCGCGACGTGGAAGCGGCCAGGGTCGGGGGCGCGCAGGTGATCGCCGTGGCGAGCGGGCGCTCGACAACGATGGAACTGCGCGGATCCGGTGCCGACCGGGTGCTCACCGACCTGGCCAACACGGCCGCGGTCATGCGCGCGATCGACCAGCTCACCTCGGTGCCAGGTACGCGGCCAGCCTGAGCTGGCGCGCGGCGGGCAGCAGGTGCCGCGGCCAGTGCCGCGCGTATGCCGGCGGCGGCGTCCCCGGGGATTCGAGCACGGCGGTGGACTCGGTGGCGGCCGCCCTGACGATCCCGGCCGGCGTGCTCGATTTGTCCGTTCCGCTGATCTGGGCCGACGAGCAGCGGGCGTAGTACGCGACCGGGATCGCCTGGTTCCCGGTGAGCAGGCAGGGCGGCCGGACGCCGATGGCGCGCAGGTCGGCGACCAGGCGGGTGTAGGCCGCGTGGTCGATCATGGTACGGCCGACGGTGCGGTCGAGCACCAGATGCTCGGCGGTGACCTGGCCGAGCAGGCAGAAAGCGACGGCCGCGACCACCGCGGGCCGCAGGTCGGCCCGTGCCGCCGACATCATCCAGGCGAGGCCGTCGGCGACCGGGATCGACAGCAGCGCGTAGCTGGGCAGCAGGAATCTCGGCGCGGCGTAGTTGATCAGGAACAGGTAGGGCACCGCCGCTGACAACCCGCAAAGCGCAGGGATCAAAGACGATGCCAAACGGCTGCCGCGCGCCGCCGCGGCCACGCCGAGCGCCGCGACGATCGGCAACGCGAACCACCACAGGGACAGCTGCGGGTACTTCCACGCCACCGTGCACGGCTTACACAGCGTCGGCCCGTTCAGCGCGCGCAGCTCGGCAGGCAGCGCGAAGTGCAGGCCGAACGTGCCCTCGGCCAGGCTCGACTGGTGCAGCCGGGAGGCGAGCCCGCCGAAGCGGACGTACGCCTCGATGACCCATTCCGCGGATCCGGCCGCGAGACCGCCGAGCACGGCGGCGAGCAGGCGCAGGTGCGGCCAGCCGCGGACGAGGACGGCGGCGACGATCATGGGAAGGGCGAGCCAGATCGCGTCGCTCGGCCGCACGAGCGCCGCCACGGCGAGGCTGACCACGAGCCCGGCCAGTGGCGCCAGCCGGGCGTGGCGGGCCGTCTCGCCCGGGCCGCCGGGCTGGCCGGGCGAGGCCGGCGGGCCGGGTGGGCCGGGCTCCCTGGCCTGGCCCCACGTGGGCCGCGCCACCTTGATGAAGAAGCCGACCGCGGCCAGGCCGCTGAACGCGACCCACAGGTTGGGCATCGCCTGCGGGCCGTAGAACTGCGCGACCCACAGCCCGCCGAACAGCACGCCAGCCAGGGCGAGCTGCCACGCCGGGCGAAGCCGCCGCCACGCCCACAGGGCCGCGAGCAGGCCGAGGCCGGACAGGATCGACAGGTAGATCCGCAGCGCCGTGGTGGACGTGGTGAGCGAGGCGACGGGCGCGACGATCAAGGAGATACCGCGCGCGCGGGGGGCGCTGAAGGACGAGGCCGGCACCTTGGCAGCGACCTGGCTGACGTAGATGGTCTCGTCCCAGCCGAGCCCGAGCCGTGGCGGCACGAACAGCAGCTGGGCCAGGCTGTAGGCGGCCGCCACGGCGACCAGCCACAGACCGCTGTCGGCGCGGGGGCGCGACCGCACGCGGGTGGGCTGGGGCACCTGGCTGTTCGTTTTCACGCGAGTCGTTTTCATACGAGGACACGACCCTACCGGCAGCACACGGGTGCGTGCGCGGTTCGTACGCCGCCGCGCCCGTCCGGGCGCGGCGGCGTACGAACCCACCCATCGACGTGTCACATCAACCGCGGGCGCCACCCCCGCCAATGGCCCCCGCACGGCGTGCGGGGGCCATTGGCGGGGGTGACGCGACGCAGGTCCTGGCGCCAAATATTACGGTCCGCGGACCGGGCGCCCGAGATGGGCGAAGCGGACATCTCGCGCCACTAACGTCATCGTCGCGATCAGTGCTAGCAACACCGTCGTGGATTGCTGGGGACCGCTGCGGCCACTTGGGCCATAGCGGTCATTGCGGACGAGGAAGGCGCCCCGCCACCGCTACGCGGCTCGGTTGGGGAGAAACCGCGCCGCCCACAGCGCGGGTGAGGTGCGGTGTGAAGCGCGGATGTTACCTGCCTGCCGACCGCGTCACTGGGAAACCTGGCGGAGGTAGGGCGGTAGCTGCGCGTACGTCGCCACGTCCCGCGCGGGCGGCGCGGCCGCCCGCACCGGGGTACCCCAGTTCGTGTAGGTCACATCCGCGGTGATCGGCCCAAGGTTAGGCGAGTACGCGGTGATGACGCAGCTCACCGGCAGCAGCCGCGAATCGAGGACGACGTTCCAGGTCGCTTCCGTCGTGCCGGGTCCGGCGAACGTGATCACCGCGTCGCGCGCTCCCGGGGTCGCGTGCGGCAGGGCCGTCGCGAGCGCGACAGTGCCTGACATGGTCGCCCGCGCCGATGCCCCGGTGCCCGACCAGTGCGGCGGCGTGGTGTTCGTCGCGTACCTGATCAGGTTCCAGCTCGTCGCGCTCGCGTAAAGGACGTACGCAGCCTCCCGGGCAGCGTACGACGCGCGGCCGTTCGGTACGGAGGATGTGATCACCGTCCAGGTCTTGCCCGCAGGCATCAGGTTCGCGGGCGGCGCGAAGTAGATGAGGCTGCCGGGCAGGAAGATGGCCGGCGCGCGGACGTGCACGCCGTTGTAACGGTCGGCGGTGGCGAGAGCGTTGCCCGTCAGGGTCCCGTCCGGCGCGACCGAGATCGTGCCGGTCAGTGACTGCTGCAGCGTGTGCGCCTGCGGCGTGTGCACGACGACCTGGATTGCGACGGTGCGTGCGGCGAAGACCCGGCTGCTGACCTGCACCGACAGCTGGCTTGAGGTGGCGGGTAAGGCGGGCAGCGCGCCGCTGGGGGCCGGCGTCGGCAGGGTGCTCGTCGAGTGCGGGGTCGGCAGGGTGCCCGTGTGCCCGGGTGACGGCTGGCCGGGTGACGGCCGGCCGCCAGAAGGCGTCGGGCTGGCCGAGTGCGCCGGATTCTGCTTGACGATCTGGCACCCGACGAGCAGGCCGGCGAGCGCGGCGACGCACGCGAGTGCGGGGACGATCGGCCGTGCGGCGCGCCGCGGCGGCGCTGCCGGGATGCCAGGCGGCAGTTCCCTCGGCCCGCGGCGGAAATAGCCGACCAGGTCATCGGCCTGGTCCGGGGCGTCGGGGTGGGGGCGGGTCGTGCCGGTACCTAGCATGCGCCAGTCCTCACAGCGGGAAGCCTCCTCGCGAGTTAATCATCGCGCATCACAGCCCGTCCGCACAGCGTCACGGGGGCGCGGTCGCCTGGCATCGCGTCACCGGACCGGCAACGTGCACGTTGCACGTACTACTTTCAGGCCCGATGCTGGGGCCATGCCACACGACGACGACGTCGCGGCACCAGCCGCCGCCGCCGCGGCGAACGCCGCCGCGCCAGCCGGGGAGGGCGCGCTGCTGTGGGCACCGGGACCCGGCGAGCGCGAGCACGCGAGGGTCGCGGGATTCATCCGCTGGCTCGCCGCGCGGGGAATACACGCGGCGGGTTACGACGAGCTGTGGCGCTGGTCGGTGGAGCGGCCCGGGGACTTCTGGGACTCGGTCTGGGCCTTCTTCGACCTGCCAGGACGCCGCGGCGACGGGCCGGCCGTGACCGGCGGGCCGATGCCCGGCGTCCGCTGGTTCCCCGCTGCGAGCGTCAACTACGCGCGCGCCGCGCTCCGCCGGGCGCAGTCGGATCCGGGTGCGACGGCGGTGATCTTCCGGTCTGAATCGGGCCGCCGCGGCACGCTCACCTACGGCGAGCTCGCCGCCGAGGTCGCCCGCGTCCAGGCCGGGCTGCGTGATCTTGGTGTGACCCGCGGCGACCGGGTGGCCGCCTTCCTGCCCAACGCGCCGGAAGCGCTCGTCGCGATGCTGGCGACCACGGCTCTGGGCGCGATCTGGTCGTCGTGCTCGCCTGACTTCGGCGCGGCGAGTGTGATCGACCGGTTCGCCCAGATCGAGCCGAAGGTGCTCATCGCGGTGGACGGCTACACCTACGGCGGCAAGGAGTTCAGCCGTCGTGACGTGGTGGCCGGCGTCGCCGCGGCGCTGCCCGGCCTGCGCGCCCTGGTCACGGTGGACTACCTCGGCCGGTGGGATGACCGGCCGGACGTGCCCACGGCCGGCTGGGCCGAGCTTGGGACCGGCGACCGTGGGGGAGACGCGGCCGGCCCGGCCGGGGTGCCCGGCATCGAGTTCGCCGACGTGCCGTTCGACCATCCGCTGTGGGTGCTGTATTCGTCAGGGACGACCGGCCTGCCCAAGCCGATCGTGCACGGGCACGGCGGGATCCTGGTCGAGCACCTCAAGACGATCAGCTTTCATCAGGACCTCGGCCCCGGTGACGTCTTCTTCTGGTACACCACGACCGGCTGGATGATGTGGAACTACCTGGCCGGAGGGCTGCTCGCCGGCGCGGCCGTGCTGCTGTACGACGGCAGCGCCACCCATCCGGGCACCGACGCGCTGTGGCGCCTCGCGGCGCAGGCCGGTGTGACCTACTTCGGTACCGGCGCGCCCTACCTGATGGCGTGCGCCAAGGCCGGTCTGCGGCCGGGCAGCGAGCTGGACCTTTCCGCGCTGCGCGGCGTCGGGTCCACCGGTTCACCACTGCCGCCCGAGGGCTTCGAGTGGGTCTATGACCAGGTAAAGCGTAACGTGGTGCTTGGGTCGTTCTCTGGTGGCACCGACCTGTGCACCGGGTTCATCGGGCCATGCCCGCTGCTGCCGGTGCGGGCGGGTGTGCTGTCCGGGCGGTGCCTGGGCGCGAAGGTCGAGGCCTACGACCCTGATGGCAAGCCGCTGATAGGAGAAGTCGGCGAACTGGTGATAACTGTGCCGATGCCGTCGATGCCGGTCGGCTTCTGGAACGATCCCGGCGGCGCGCGCTACCGGGAGAGCTACTTCGCGTCCTATCCCGGTGTGTGGCGGCACGGCGACTGGATCAAGGTGCTCCCCGACGGCGGCTGCGTGATCTACGGCCGGTCGGACGCGACGCTCAACCGGGGCGGGGTCCGGATGGGCACCAGCGAGTTCTACCGCGTGGTGGAGCGCTTCACCGAGGTAGCCGACAGCCTGGTGGTCGACACGGGTCAGCTGGGCCGGGAGGGAAAGCTGATCTTGTTTGTGGTCCCGGCCGCGGGCCGGGCGCTCGACGCGGATACGATCGCCCGGATCCGCGGCGCGATCCGGGCCGCGCTCTCGCCGCGCCACGTTCCCGACGAGATTCGGCAGGTCCCCGGCATCCCGCGGACGCTGTCGGGCAAAAAGCTCGAGGTGCCGGTGCGGAAGATCCTCCTCGGCACGCCGGTGGCGGAGGCGGCCGATCCGGCCGCGCTCGCGAACCCCGAGGTACTCGGCCACTTCGGCGCCGAGCCGGTGGCGGGCCCGGCATGAGCCGCACAGCCGAGCGGGAGGTGACATGGGCGGCGGGGCACTGACCGGCGCGGGCCACCGTTTTGGCGAGGAGGGGGGCGTCCTCACCTACGGCCGGTACCTGCGGCTGCCCGACCTGCTTGACCAGCAGGTACCGCAGGCGGATCCGCCCGCGCACGACGAACTGCTGTTCATCACGGTGCACCAGGCGTACGAGCTGTGGTTCAAGCAACTGCTTTACGAGCTCGAATCCGCGCGGGACGCGATGGGTGAGGGCGAGCTGTGGCGGTCGCGGCACCTGCTGCGGCGGGTGCACGTCATCGACCGGCTGCTCGTCGAACAGGTCGAAGTCATCGAGACCATGACGCCGCAGGACTTCCTCGAGTTCCGGTCGCTGCTCGCACCGGCGAGCGGTTTCCAGTCGGCTCAGTTCCGTGAGGCCGAGTTCCTGTCCGGCGCGAAGGACGCGAGCTTCCTGGCCAGGTTCCGCGGGCTGACCGACACCGAACGGCTCCGGCTGGAGCGCCGGCTCGCCGAACCCACACTGTGGGACGCCTACGTCGGGTTGCTCGCCGCGCGCGGCCTGCCCACGGCTGGGGATCAGGACCTACTCGGGTCTCTTGTGCTGGTCGCGAGCGATCGGTCCAATCACGACGACCTGTGGCGGCTGGCCGAGGATCTGATCACCCATGACGAGATCGCCGGTCTGTGGCGGGCGCGGCACGTCCAGATGGTGGAACGGCAGATCGGCACGAAGTCGGGTACCGGCGGGTCGACCGGTGCGCCCTATCTGCGGGAACGGGTCGCACTGCGCTACTACCCGCTGCTGTGGGAACTGCGGGCACGGCTCTGACGGCCTGATCGGTGCGGGCACGAAGAGGTGCGGCACAAAGGAGTGGCAAATGGCGGTAAGTATCGATGCGGAAAAGGACGCCGTGCTGCGCGAAGCGGCGCGCTACGGCGCGGAGGTGGCGCCCGCGGGCATTCTCGGCCGAGCCGACGCGCACGCCGCTCCCGTAACCCCGGATGCCGCGGACCTGCTCGGGTATTTCCGCATGTATTACCGCCACGTGGCGCCGGACGACCTGGTCGGCCGGGCCCCGGAACGGGTCGCGGCGGTCGCCCTCGAGCATGCCAGGCTCGGCGCCCGCAGGCCCCAGGGCCGGGCGCTGGTCCGCGTCCGCGGCGAGCGCACCATGCCGGGAGTGCAGGGCCTGGAGCCCGGCCGGATCCTGATCGACGTCGTCACCGACGACATGGCGTTTCTCGTCGACTCGCTGACCATCGAACTCAGCCGGCACGACCTGGGCATCCGGCTGCTCATCCACCCTCAGCTCCGGGTCCGCCGGGACATCACCGGTGAGTTGCGCGAGTTCTGCGGCCAGGTCGACGGGCGCCCGGGCGCGGCCGACGAGCAGTGCGAGGCCTGGATGCACATCGAGGCCGGGCGGTCGGCAACGCCGCCTGCCGGGCTCGAGGAACATCTGCGGCGGGTGCTCGCCGACGTGGCGATGGTGGCCGAGGACCGGGTGCGGATGGCGTCGACCGCGATCCAGCTCGCCGACGAGCTCGCGGCCGAGCCCCCCGCACCCGGTCTGAGCGTGCTGCCCCCTTCTGACCTGGCCGAAGGCCAGGAACTGCTCCGCTGGCTCGCCGATGGTCATTTCACCTTCCTCGGCTGCCGCGACTACGACCTCGTGGACGGGCCCGACGGCGCGGCCCTGCGCTCGGTCCCCGGCACCGGCCTTGGCATCCTGCGTCACGACAAGGCCCGGTCGGACTCGTTCGCGGCGCTGCCGCCAGAGGTCCGGGCGTGGGCACGGGAGCCGCGGCTGCTCGTGCTGACCAAGGCCAATTCGCGCTCGACCGTGTACCGGCCCAACTATCTCGACTACATCGCGGTCAAGAGATTCGACAAGTCCGGCCAGGTGGTGGGGGAGCACCGGTTCCTTGGCCTGTACAGCCACGCCGCCTACACCGAGAGCGTGGCCCGGATACCGGTGCTGCGGCACAAGCTCGCGGCGGTGCTGGAACTCGCGGACCTGTCGCCGGACAGCCACGACGGCAAGGACATGGCCGAGATTCTCGAGACCTACCCCCGCGAGGAGCTTTTCCAGATCTCCGTCGACGAACTGCTGCCGATCGCGCTCGGCGTGCTGCGCCTGCGCGAGCGCAGGCAAACCCGGCTCTTCCTGCGCCGGGACGTGTACGGGCGGTTCATGTCGTGCCTGGTGTACCTGCCCAGGGACCACTACACGACGAAGGTCCGCCTGCGCGCGACGGAAATCCTGCGCGCGGCGCTGCGCGGTAAGACCGTCGACTACAGCGTGATGATCGGCGACGCGACGCTGGCCAGGCTGTACATCGTGGTGCGCGGCGAGCGCGGCGTCCCGCTCCCCGAGGTGAACGCGGAGGAACTCGAGCGCGCCCTGGTGGCGGCGGCCCGCTCGTGGGACGAGCATCTCGCCGACGAGGCCGAGACGCAGCTTGGTGCCGAGGCGGCGGAGCGGCTGACGCGAATCGCGGGCCGCATGATCCCGGAAGGTTACAAGGCCGACGTGCCCGCGGCGGCAGCGGTCGCGGACCTGATGCGGGTCGTGCGGCTGGCGCAGTCCGGTGACGCGTTCAGCGTGGACCTTTACGAGCCGCCCGGCGCGGGGCCCGGCGAGGAGCGGCTGAAGGTGTACCGCGTGAGGACGCCCATCGTGCTCTCCGACGTGCTGCCCCAGCTACAGCACATGGGAGTGGAGGTCGTCGACGAGCGGCCCTACGAGTTCGCCGTGCCCGCGGAGGAGTTCAGCGACCCGGACGGCCCGGGCGGTCATGTGCTCGTGGGCGCGAACACCCCGGCGAGCCCGATCGCCATTCCACCGCGGTTCTGGATCTACGATTTCGGGCTGCGCCGGGAAGCGGCCGGCCCTCCCGCGGGGCGCACGGCCAAGAACCTCTTCCAGAGTGCGCTGACCGCGCTGTGGCGCGGCCAGGTGGAAGACGACGGCTTCAACGCGCTCGTCCTCTTCGCGAGTTTGTCCTGGCGGCAGGTTGTCGTACTGCGTGCGTACGCCAGATACCTGCGCCAGGCGGGCAGCGCGTTCAGCCTGGACTACATCGAGCGCGTCCTGCGCTCGAACCCGGCCGTGGCGCGGCTGCTGGTGCTGCTCTTCGAGTCCAGGTTCGACCCCGAGCTTCAGCCCCGCCGCGGCCGCGCAGAAGCCCACAGCGGTGCAGCCCGCGGCGGGGCAGCCAGCAACGGAGCAGCCCGCAACGGAGAAACCCGCAACGCGGAGGCCCATAACGGGGAGGCCCATAACGGGGAGGCCCATAACGGGGAGGCCCATAACGGGGAGGCCCATAACGGGGAGGCGGAGCGCAGCGAAGCGATCGCGGAGGAGATCTCCGGCCTGCTCGACGAGGTGGCGAGCCTCGATGAGGACCGAATCCTGCGCTCCTACCTGGCGCTGGTCCGCGCGACGCTGCGGACGAACTACTTCCAGGTCGACTCCGCCGGCGCGCACAAGCCCTACCTGGTCGTGAAGCTGGATCCGCAGCAGGCACCCGACCTGCCCGCGCCGCGGCCGCGGTTCGAGGTGTTCGTCTACTCGCCGCGGCTTGAGGGCGTGCACCTGCGGTTCGGCCGGGTCGCTCGCGGCGGGCTGCGCTGGTCGGACCGGCGTGAAGACTTCCGCACCGAGATCCTGGGCCTGGTGAAGGCGCAGCAGGTGAAGAACGCGGTGATCGTGCCCGCGGGCGCGAAGGGCGGGTTCGTCTGCAAGCAGCTACCGAGCCCGGCTGACCGCGAGGCGTGGCTGGCCGAGGGAACCGCGTGCTACAAGCTCTTCGTCAGCGGCCTGCTCGACGTCACGGACAACCTGGTGGGCGGGCAGGTCGCGCCGCCGCCCGGTGTGGTCCGTCACGACGGCGACGACCCGTATCTGGTGGTGGCCGCCGACAAGGGCACCGCCACGTTCTCCGACCTGGCCAACGAGGTAGCGCAGGAGTACGGGTACTGGCTCGGGGACGCCTTCGCCTCCGGTGGCTCGGCAGGCTACGACCACAAGAAGATGGGCATCACCGCGCGCGGCGCCTGGGAGTCGGTGAAACATCATTTCCGCGCCATGGGCATCGACGTGGCGACCCAGGAGTTCGAGGTGACCGGGATCGGCGACATGTCCGGTGACGTGTTCGGCAACGGGATGCTGCTGTCGGACCGGATCAAGCTCGTGGCGGCCTTCGACCACCGGCACATATTCATCGATCCGGTCCCCGATCCGGCGTCGAGCTTCGCCGAGCGGACCCGCCTCATGCACCTGCCGCGCTCCTCATGGGCGGACTACCAGCCGGGGCTGATCTCCGCCGGCGGCGGCGTGTGGCCGCGGACCCTGAAGTCCGTACCGGTGAGCCCGCAGGCCAGGACCGCCCTGGGCCTGGGTGAGCAGGTGACCACGCTGACCCCGCACGAGCTGGTCAAGGCCATCCTCTGCGCACCGGTCGACCTGCTGTGGAACGGCGGGATCGGGACGTACGTCAAGGCCACCGGCGAGACTCACGCCGAGGCCGGCGACCGCGCCAACGACGCGGTCAGGATCGACGCGACCCAGCTGCGGGCGAGGGTGGTCGCCGAGGGCGGGAACCTCGGGCTGACCCAGGCGGCGCGCATCGAGTACGCGCTCGCGGGCGGGCTGATCAACACGGACTTCATCGACAACTCCGCGGGCGTGGACACCTCCGACCACGAGGTCAACATCAAGATCTTGCTTAACGGCGCCGTTGGTGACGGCCAGCTGACCCGGGCCAAGCGCGACCTGCTGCTGCAGGAGATGACCGACGAGGTCGCGAACCTCGTGCTGCGGCACAACTACCAGCAGAACGCCTGCCTCGCCGCGGCGCGCGCACAGGCGGCGTCCATGCTGCACGTGCATGCGCGGTACATAAGGAAACTGGAGCGGGACGGGCTGCTGCGGCGGCGCCTTGAGTACCTGCCGGGTGAAAAGGTCGTCGCGGAACGGCGTTCCGCGGGCCTCGGCCTGACCACGCCCGAGTTCGCAACTCTGCTGGCCTATACCAAGATCGCTCTCAGCGAGGAGCTTGTCGCGTCCGATTTTCCCGCCGACGAGTACCTGGGGCGCGAGCTGGCCAGGTACTTCCCGCACCCGCTGCGTGAGCGGTTCGCCGACCGGATGCCCGGCCATCCGCTCTGTGCGGAGATCATCACCACCTCGGTGGTCAACGAGATGGTGGACACGTCCGGCACCACGTTCGCGTTCCGGCTCAACGAGGAGACCGGCGTGTCAGCGCCGGACCTCGCGCGCGCCTGGCTGGTCGCGCGTCAGGTCTTCGACATGCCCGCGTTCTGGGCATCGGTCGAGGCGCTCGACGGCCGGGTGGAGGTGGCGACCCAGGTTTCGCTGCTGCTCGAGGCGCGCAAGCTGACCGAGCGCGCGTCCCGCTGGCTGGTGCTCGGCCGGCGCCCGCCGCTGCCCATCCGCTCGACCATCGACTTCTTCACCGACGGCGTGGCCACCATCGGATCGGGGCTGCCGAAGCTGCTCACCGGCCGCGACCTGGCCGGCTTCGAGGAGCGCCGTGACTCCTTCACCGCGCGCGGCGTGCCGCTCGAACTGGCCGAACAGGTCGCCGGGATGGTCCCCGCGTACTCGACGTTCGACATCGTGGAGATCGCGTCCGGCGTCGGGCGCGGCGTCGAGGAGGTCGCGGAGGTCTACTACAACCTGGCCGACCGGCTGCAGATCGCGCGGCTGAGGGAGCGGATCACCGCACTGCCCAGGGACGATCGGTGGAACACCATGGCCCGCGCCGCGCTGCGCGACGACCTGTACGCGGCGCACGCCGCCCTGACCGGTAACGTCCTCGTGGTCAGCGGCTCAGGCACACCCGAGGAGCGGCTCGCGGTCTGGACGGAGCGCAACGCCGCCGAGGTCGCCAGGGCCAGGCAGACGCTCGGCGAAATCTGGGAGAGCGAGCGCTTCAACGTGGCCACCTTGTCCGTCGCGCTGCGTGCGATCCGCACCCTGGTGACGTCGAGCACCCTGCCGCACAGCTGACCCCAGCGGCACCGGCAGCCTCCTGTTCGTCGCGCCACGCGGCAGCCGTCAAGACCTATCTCGACGCCTGCCGCGGCCGGCGTCAGGTTCCGCCGGCGCTGGTCGGGCCGCCGTCGGAGGCGATGACCCGCATCTGCGCGGGCCGCTTTCCCGCAGGCTGGCTCGGGGGGATGGCGGCCGCGTACTGGTCGGTCTCGCCCGTATCCAGTTCGGTCCGGATGATCAGGTGGCCCGTCGCGTAGAGAATCGGCGCGAACGCCGGCGGGATGGCGATCTCACTCGGGTGCGCGGCTTTGGTCCTGATGACGGTGTTGTGGACCAGGGTGTACAGGACCAGCGCGCCGCCGTCGGCGGTGCCGAGCACGTAGGGCGGCCACGCGCTCCCGTCCACCAGCGAGTCGTAGGTCAGGCCGAGCCGCGTGGCCTGGCGCTTGGCCGCCACGATCTGGTCGTATATGCCGGTCGTGTAGGGGCCGGCCGCCACGACACGGGCCGCCTGCGCGGCGGGCCCGTCGTCGGCGACCGCCGCCTGCAAGGCGCCGGCACTGTTCGGGCTGACGAGCAGCCCGTTGTCGAACGTGGCGCGCGCAATGGCGTGGCCGCTCGCGTCCAGCGCCAATCGCGGCAACGCCACCCCCGGCTGCAGCAGCGTGGACAGGCTCAGCTGCCACGATGAGGTGGCCGTCGGGCGGCTGAACACCATGATCGCGGTACGCGCCGGCCCGCCGGCCGCGGTCGTGCGTGGCGCGACCGCGACGAACCACAGCGGGAACGAGTTCATCTGCGGTACGTAGAGGGCCGGAGCCCCGTACCGGTACCTCTGGACGGGCGTCTCGGTGTAGTCGGCCCGCTCGTACGCCGAGACGATCTGCGCCACCTGGGCTCCGCTCACGAGCGTAAGGTCGAGCGACTCGTCACCCGCGGCCCTGGCCACCTGGTCGGTGGTCGCGAAGGTGCTGAACACCTGCCTGGCGTAGGCCAGCGAGACCTCGCCGGGCTGCGGGGTGGCCCCAACGGCGGTCGTGGCGCAACCGCGCGCGCCGAACACGAGCGCGACCACGACCACAAGCACGAGGCCGGTCCCGACCGCGGTCCGGCGCACTGCGTGGACAGCTGCGATCTTCATCTCCGTGTGTTCGCCTACGGCTGACTGGTCGCTCCGCGTGATCGATGGAGCCGATCGCGCCACCGGCGAACGCGCGCAGCCGAACCATGTGGGTATGATGCGGGACGGAAAAATCACCGTTCCCACGCCCGTGAGTATGCCAGCCGCCATACGCGCTGTTCACCTCGCGTAGGCTTTCTCGTATGGCACCGATCGACCCCGCGGAGGAGATGAAGGAGCTTTCGTCCAAGCTCACCGGCGTCGAAACCGTCCTTGACCTGGACGCTATGCGACGCGAGGCGGCCGGCCTTCGGGATCAGGCCGCCGATCCGCGGCTGTGGGACGACCAAGAACATGCGCAGGCAGTGACCCGCCGGCTGGCCTACCTTGAGGCCGAGCTGGCCCGGGTGGAGAATCTGCGGCGCCGTCTCGACGACTCATCGATCATGTTCGAGCTTGCGGAGAGTGAGCATGACGAGCCAACCCGCCAGGAGGCGGAACGTGAGCTCGTCGCACTTCGCAAGGAGATCGATCAGCTCGAGACCCTCACCCTCATGTCCGGCGAGTACGACGCGCGTGAGGCGCTCATCACCATCAACGCACAGGCGGGCGGTGCGGACGCGGCCGACTGGGCCCAGACGCTCCAGCGGATCTACCTGCGCTGGGCGGAGCGGCACGGCTATCCGACCGAGGTGTACGACACGTCGTACGCGGAGGAGGCGGGGATCAAGTCGACCACGTTCGCCGTGAAGGCCCCGTACGCCTACGGCACCTTGCGCGGCGAGCACGGCACGCACCGGCTCGTGCGCATATCGCCCTACGACAACCAGGGCAGAAGGCAGACGTCGTTCGCGGGTGTGGACGTGGTGCCCGTGGTGGAGCGCACTGATCACATCGACGTGTCCGAGGACGAGATCCGGGTCGACGTCTACCGGTCAAGCGGGCCGGGCGGCCAGGGGGTCAACACCACGGACTCGGCGGTGCGGATCACGCACCTGCCGACCGGCATCGTGGTTTCCTGCCAGAACGAGCGCAGCCAGATCCAGAACCGGGCCACCGCGATGGCCGTGCTCGCGGCCAAGCTCCTCGAGCGCAAGCGCCAGGAGGAGGAGGCCAAGATGACCGCGCTGCGCGGCGAGACCACGAGCAGCTGGGGTACCCAGATCCGCAACTACGTGCTGCACCCCTACCAGAGCGTCAAGGACCTGCGCACGGGCGTGGAGACCGGCAACACCGCGGCGGTGCTCGATGGCGAGATCGACGACTTCATCTCGGCCGAGGTTCGCTGGCTCCGCCGCCGGGAAGCGGGCGGAACGGACGCGTGAGCCGCCCGCGGCGGTTGCCGCGGGGTCAGGGCGAAATGTGCAGGGCGGCGATCACCAGCAGCAGCATGACGATCAGCGCCGCGATGACCAGGGGGGACGCCAGGCTGGATGGCGCGCGGTGCACTTCGGCTCTGGCCGCGCGGCATACCTGGCAGCGGCCTTCGACTACTGGTCCAGCGCACTGAGCGCAGATCAGGTGTTCGCAGCTCATCTAGGCCCTCTCCGGCCGGCCGGCGCCTGACCACTTCTCAAGTGTTGGACCTTCAATGCCAGTTTCCCCCCTAGACTGTCCGATGACCAACTGGAGCCACCGAAAAGTACGTGGGGACATCATGACGCGACGCACTGGCAGGAGCGGGGGCGGGTCCGGCCCGTCCGCCGAAGCGTCGTCCGCCGTCCACTATCGCCGAGCGCTTGTGATGGGCCCGTGATCCACTTCGACAATGTCACCAAGCTGTACCCGAGCCAGAGCCGGCCTGCCCTCGAGAACGTCAATATTGACGTCGAGAAGGGCGAGTTCGTGTTCCTGATCGGCCCGTCCGGCTCGGGGAAATCGACATTCCTGCGGCTCGTGCTCAAGGAGGAGCGGCCTACTGGCGGCCGCATCCACGTCGCCGGCAAGGATCTGGCCCGGCTGACCAACTGGAAGATTCCCCACCTCCGCCGGAAGATCGGCTGCGTATTCCAGGACTTCCGGCTGCTGCCCAACAAGAACGTCTTCCAGAACGTGGGTTTCGCGCTGGAGGTCATCGGCAAGCCGCGGCGCTTCATCCGCAAGGTGGTACCCGAGGTGATCGACCTGGTCGGCCTCGACGGCAAGGCCGATCGCATGCCCGACGAACTTTCCGGCGGTGAGCAGCAGCGGGTGGCGATGGCCAGGGCCTTCGTCAACAGGCCGATGATCCTGCTCGCCGACGAGCCGACCGGGAACATCGACCCTGGCACCTCCATCGGGATCATGAAGGTGCTCGACCGCATCAACCGGACCGGCACGACCGTTGTGATGGCGACCCATGACGCGGCGATCGTGGACTCGATGCGCAAGCGCGTGATCGAGCTCGAGCACGGCAAGGTTGTGCGTGACCAGTCGCGCGGAGTGTACGGCCAGGCCTACTGACTGGCCGCGTTGTTCGCACGGGCTATCGAGGGATTCAGGAAGCATGCGTTCTAACTTCGTGTTCCAGGAGATCTGGATCGGTCTCCGGCGCAACCTCACGATGACGGTCGTGCTGATCGTCGTCGTCGCCATCAGCTTGTTCCTGCTCGGCATGGGTCTGCTGATCATGAAGCAGGTGAACAACACGAAGACGTTCTGGCAGGGCAAGGTCGAGATCTCGGTCTACCTCTGCACGGCGACCAGTCCCAGCGTGGCGTGCCGGACGAACGGTCCCGCGACCCCGCAGGAGAGAGACCAGATACTGCATGACCTGCAGTCGCTGCGGCAGGTCGAGCACGTGTACTACGAGTCGCAGCCGCAGGCGTACCACCGTTTCAAGCAGGAGTTCTGAGATCCCCGACTCGTTCAGGGTCAAGCTGCGCAACCCGTCGACGGATTACACGATCGTGGCGGGCACGCTGCAGGGCAGGCCGGGAGTCGACCAGATCATGGACGAGCGGTCGCTGCTCGACAAGTTCTACAAGCTGCTCAACGGCCTGCGGAACGGCTCACTGATCGTGGCGCTGATCATGGTGATCGCGGCGGTGCTGCTCGTTGGGAACACGATCCGGCTTTCCGCGTTCAACCGGCGCAGGGAGACCGGGATCATGCGGCTGGTCGGCGCGTCCAACTTCTACGTGCAGCTGCCGTTCCTGCTTGAAGCGGTGATCGCCGGGCTGTTCGGCTGGATCATCGCGTCCGGGCTGCTCCTGGTGCTGAAAATGCTGTGGCTGGATACGCTGCAGCAGTACTTCACCTTCAACGTGCGGCTGAGTGCCGCGGACCTGGTCCAGGTCGTGATTCTCGCCCTGTGCGCAGGGATCCTGCTGTGCGGTGCCACGTCGTTCCTCACCCTGCGGCGGTATCTGCGCATTTGATGCACCCGAAGACGACGCAGCAGACGCGGGCGGGTCATGCCAGGTATCGCGCCGCAGGGAGTAGCGTGGCACCGGAGCGCTGAGGAGTACCGTGGCACGCGAGCAGGGAAACAAGATCGTTGCCCGCAACCGGCGCGCTAGGCACGATTACCACATCGAGGATGTGTACGAGGCGGGGCTCGTGCTCACTGGCACCGAGGTGAAGTCCTTGCGGGCAGGCCGTGCTTCGCTGACGGATGGTTTCGGCCAGATCACTGATGGCGAGGCGTGGCTGCACAACGTTCACATTCCCCAGTACACGGAGGGGACGTGGACGAACCACGAGCCACGGCGGGTCCGCAAGCTGCTCATGCACAAGAGGGAGATCGACCGGCTCAGCAGGGAGACGGCCGAGCGCGGTCTCACGCTGGTCCCGTTGTCGCTGTACTTCAAGGACGGCAAGGCCAAGGTGGAGCTCGCGCTGGCCCGTGGCAAGCGGACCTACGACAAGCGCCACGATCTGGCCAGGCGCGATGCGGCCAGGGAGGTGGATCGTGCGCTCAGGCAGCGGCGGTGATATGCCCGATCTTCCGCGCCGTTCCACGTACCCGCCGGCACCTGCCGCGCGCCCCCAGCCAGCCGACGCCCGACCGCCCTATACCGCGCCGCCCGGCACCAGGCCACCGCCTCCCATGGGGCCGCCCGGCACAAGGCCGCCGCCCATGGGGCCCCCCCGCACCGGCCCACCTCCCGCCGGGCCCCCCCGCACCGGGCGGCCCCGCACCCGGCCGCCCCGTTCCCTGTCGGCCCGCGTCGTGTCGCCCAGCGGGCTGCGCGTCGCGGCGGCCCTGGTGACCCTGGCGATATTCGCGCTCAGCCTGCTCGGGGGTTGCGCTGCCGAGTCGTCGGTGGAACCGACCGTACGCAGCTTCCTGCTCGCCTGGGAACAGGGCAGGTACTGGGACGCCGCCGGTTACACGACCGGGTCCCGAGGCGCCGTCGCGGCCGCGCTGCAGGCCGAGTATCAGCAGCTCAATGCCGCTGCCCTGTTCCTGAATATGGGCACCATCACGACGCAAGGCGGCCAGGCCGACGCTACCTTCTCCGCCTCGGTCGACCTGGGCCAGGACGGCCCACCGTGGCGGTACCAGGGAAGGTTCGCGCTGCGCAGGGTCGGCCCGGACTGGAAGATCGACTGGAGCCCCAGCGTCATCAACCCCAGCCTTCGCACTGGCCTGAGGTTCGCCGTGGTCACGCGGACGCCCAACCGCGCCGCCGTACTCGATTCAGCCGGTCAGTCACTGCTGCCGCTGTCGCCCGCGTATACGCTCGGTGTTCAGCCGAACCGGCTGCCTGATCCCGCGGCCACCGCGGCCATGTTCGCGAGTGTCACCGGCCTGGACGCGAACCAGATTCTCGGCCAGATACGTACCGTACCGCCCGACCACTTCCAGGAGCTGCTCACCCTCAGCCCGACGGCGTACAAACGGCTGCGCTACCGGCTCAGCCGGATCAAGGGCCTGCGGGTGCGGCTCGTCCAGCGGCGGCTCTTCACCAGCGCCGCCGCCGGGATCGTCGGGACCGTCGGAACGGAGAACGCGGCACCGCTGCAGCAGGAGGGCCTGCCGTACCTGCCGGGTACCACGATCGGCCGGTCCGGGTTGCAGGCGGCCTACCAGCAGCGGCTCGCCGGAACGCCGACGACCGAGGTGGTCATAGAGGACTCGCGCGGCAACGTCGACTCTGTGCTCCAGAAGTGGCCCGGCCAGCCGCCCGAGCCGGTGAAGACGACCATCGATTCCCGCGACCAGGCGGCGGCCGCGGCGGCCGTGGCGTCGGCACCGGGAACCGCGGCGGTCGTCGCCGTCCAGGTGTCCACCGGGCACATCCTCGCTGTCTCGCGGCGCGGGCCGCTCACGATCGGCGACGTGCTCAACGGCCGCTATCCGCCGGGCGACTCATTCACGATCATCTCGACCGCGGCGCTGCTCGGCACCGGGTTCGGCGTCGACACCCAGATCCCGTGTTCCGGAGCGACTGACGTGGGCGGCGAGACGTTCACGAACGACCAGCCCGAGCAGGGGATCGGCGTCCAGCCCCCGTTCCGGGTCGACTTCGCGCACGCGTGCGGTACGGCGTTTGCGGGTCTGTCCAGGCTGCTGACCGCCAACCAGCTCACCGCGGCGGCCGCGGGGTTCGGCCTTGGTGCGCGCTGGCAGCTTCCGCTGCCCGCCTTCGCCGGATCCGTGCCGCCGCCGGGCAGCGACGCGGAGCGGGCGGCCGACACGATCGGCCAGGGCAAGGTGACCGTGAGCCCGCTGGCCATGGCGCTGGTCGCGGCCGAGGTGGACTCGGGCACGTGGCATCGGCCGATCCTGGTAACCGATCCGCCGGACCCCGCCAACGTTCCGGTCGCACCGTTCACCCCGCAAGTGCTTACCACGCTGCGGAGCCTGATGCGCGACGCCGTCGCCTCGGGCGCGGCCCACGCCGCCAACCTGCGGGGCGAGCCCGTGTTCGGGCAGGTCGGCGCCGCGCCGCTGACCATCCATGGGAGCCGGACCTGGGTGAACTGGTTTGTGGGGTTCCGGGGCGGCATCGCCTTCGCCGTCGTGACCCTCGGCAATCCGCGCACCTCGGCCGCCGCACAGGTCGCCGCGCAGTTCCTGCGCGGAGCCGGCACCCGTTAGGGTGTCCCGGCATGAACCTGCGGCGGTTACCTGATCGTTACCAAATCTTGCGTGACGCTGAGCAACCTATCGATCACTCCCCGACGTCTTTACATGTGACTGGGAGTCGCTTGGGGGGTTGCGGCCCAGTCGCCGTGATAAGAACCGGGCTTCATCTCGGGGGAGGCCCGGGCGTTATGACCGGCCCCGACCCTGCCGGTCGGCCCCCGTGGGCGCGACTTCGGCCACCGCCAGCGCCCACGGGGGTTTCTCACTTTCAGCGGGGCTGCATACCCCGGTCTTGGCCGCTCAGCCTGTCACGCGGCCGCTGGCTCCCCAGATGATCAACAGCCGTTAGGTAGGGGCCGCGCGGCAGCCGTGCGGGATCGGCAGGGAATCCGGCTTGGCCCGCGAGTGTTATTCGAGTACGGTCAACCGTGATGGCAGCAGCGCTGCGTCGCGGCGGCCTGACAACTCAAGAGGGGGTGACTGGCTTCGACTTCGGTAGTTGATCCAGGTGAAGCGGGTCGAGGGTCGCGGCCATGACCTCGTTAATACTGTGACCGCAAACCAATAAGTGCCAATTCTCAGCGCACTAGCTTCGCCCTCGCCGCCTAAGCGAGGAGTGAGGCTGTCAGCCCGGGAGCGCCTCCGGCCCGGTGACTGGCATCAGCGAGGAGGCTCAACTGAGCAACCCGGCCGCGGGACTGCCCAGGACATCTAACAGCGGCTGAGCCCGTCGGCGGCTTGCCTGCGTGACCGCCGGGGCTGAGAAAAACACAGCAGGCTGCACCCGGAGAAGCCCTGGTGACGTACTGAAGGACGCGGGTTCGATTCCCGCCACCTCCACCAGAACAGGCTTACTAGAACCGCGGCCATGGAGAGCCACGGCTAGCAGGTCGGTTGAGGTCAAAGATGCAAGATCGGAAGCGGCATCCACTCGTTGGGTGCCGCTTCCGTGTGCGTGGCGGTAGTAGACAGGGGACGGTTTCTGTACGCGTCTGTGCGGCTCGCTGGCGCGCTCGCGCTCGCAGGCACCGAGGATGGCCTCACACGGCTCGGTCAGCTCGTGAGTGACGACCTCACCGGCATCGATCCACAGCTCGCCAAAGATCCTTTGGTTGAGGAGCCGCCGTGCCCCTGGGTCAGTCAACCGCCGGTACAACTCCTGCGGAGTTCGCAGTAGCCCCATTGCCCGCACAAGCACCTGTCGACCCATGTCCAGCCGAGTCTCGGTCTGAGCCAGTTTGCCCTGCACATCGGCTCGCTCGTCTCGGATCGCTGCCAATCGCTGCCAATCGCTGCCAATCGCTGCTTGAGCTTGGTCTCGGGCCAGTCCGGGTCTCCGAGCTTGTCGAGGTACTGGTCTTCCTTGGCGTCCAGCTCACTCAGGCGCTAGGTCAGCTGCTGCCGCATGTGCGCCGCTGTCGCTGCCTGGTCGATCATGGCTCCGTCCAGTGTGGTCCCGACGCGGGCAATGAACTCATCGCTCAACGTTATGGCTGGTTCGTACTGGCACGACTTCACTGATCAGGGCAAAGCTGGTCACACGGAGCCGAAAAACCCTCGCGCGATCGCCCGGCTAGCAGGATGCATCGCCCTCACCCAGCGATAAGCTTGGCTATCCCACCCCAACCTCCGCCCACACCACCTTGCCGCGCCAGCCGGGGACCGTGCTCCAATTCCACCGCTCGCGCAGCGCCTCAACGAGCATCAGACCCCGGCCACCTTCTTGGTCTAGTTCAGCCTGCTTCGGTGTCGGTGCTCCATGGCTGCGGTCCCACACTTCAACCACCACCCGCACGCGGTCAGACAACAACCGCACCTGCACGATCGGCAGACCAGCACGGTCGTCGTCATACCTCGGTCGTCCGTCCCGGCCGGTCGTGGCCAGCACCGCATTCGTCACTAGTTCAGACACCACCAGCTCAATCGTCTCGGCTATGGCCGACAGCCCCCACTCGCACACGACGTTACGAGCATGGAGCCGAGCGCAACCAACTGCGAATGGCAAGGCTCCCAATATCAAGCCACTATGGAGCGGCCACGCGGTGCCCGCCCGCCCGGTCTGCTGGCCGCTCTGACCGCTCATGACGACTCGTACAACCATGGCTTGCGTGGCCGTTCTCGTAACTCGGCCTCAAGGTCGCGTTCGGCCTGCTCCAGCTCGGTGCAGAGCTGACGGACCGAGGCCGCTCGTACCCACCGCAGCGCTGACTGCGGAGTCGGCCGGAAGCCGTACCTGACTCGCACCGCCGTCCACTGCCCTTGTACCGGGAGCCAGATGACCCACTCAGGGAACTGACGCAGGAGCGCCCCTAAGAAGGTCAGGTTGGCCTCGGTGGCGTAGCGACGATGGTTGGAGGCAGGACCGGCGCCACAGCTTGACGAGCGGACGCTTGCTCTAGCGACAGAGGAGTGCCCGCCGTCTCTGCGACGTCGGCCCTGCGTCTGTGGGGTAATCGCTGGCGGTACGTTCGCTCTGCCCTCCACGAGCTACACCGCTTCCAGGGCGAACGCCGCCAGCTCTACCCGCGTGCAGGGCCACGGCAGATGACAGACCACGCACCGGCCATAGCTGGGGACATGCCGGTCAAGCTCGCGCCGGGCTGTGTCGAGCATCCGGAGAATCTCGGACGAGAACACCTCGGGATCGTGCACCGCGGGCACGCGGGGCGTTGCGGCCAACGTCTCTGTCCTCATTCGGATCACCAGACCCACTCTCCCGACTATGCTGCTCTCCAGCACGCACCAACTCACACCAAGCAACCTACACCGTGTAAGTCGCATCGTGTAAGTATCGGGAAGGAGGAGTATGCCTGCCCGGCCGCCCCGCAGTCCCACCGTCCGCCACAAGCGCCTGACGGCCGAGTTTCGCCGTCTGCGTGCCGAGGCTGGCCTGACCCGCGACGACGTGGCCGGACGGCTCGACTGGCACCCCACCAAGATCACCCGCATCGAGACCGGCCTGTGGACGCGCCTCAACCTCCGTGACGTGCGTGACCTGCTCGACATCTATGGCGTCACCGACGAGGCTCAGCGCGAAGCCCTCATCCAGCTCGCTCGTGACGCCAGGCAACGCGGGTGGTGGCACTCCTACGGTGACGTCTTGCCAAGTGAGTACTCCCACTTCATCGGCCTGGAGGCCGAAGCCGCCTCCGTACGGACGTATCAGCAGGTGCTCGTGCCGGGCTTGCTTCAAACCGAGGCTTACGCCCGCGCCGTCATCCAGGCTTTCCGCCCCACCGATTCCTCAGAAGGCTTCGACCGCCGCGTGGCCGTCCGGCATGAGCGCCAGCGCCGCGTCACCGAAGAACGCTCGCTCCAGCTCTCCGCCGTCTTGGGTGAAGGCGTCGTCCACCAGCTCGTCGGCGACCAGGGCACCACGGCCGAACAGCTCCGCTTCCTGGCCAGCGCCAACGACCTGCCCAACGTCATGGTGCAGGTCTTGCCCTACGCTGCTGGCGCACACGGTGCCATGGTCGGCTCGTTTGCGATTCTCGGCTTCCCCGAGCCCATTGATCCCGATGTCGTCTACCTGGAGAACATGGCCTCGGCTCTGTTCTTGGAGGAACCGGAGGCTGTCAGCCGCTACGTCCACGTGTTCGATTACTTGCGTGCGACCGCCCTCAGTCCGCAGGCCAGCGGCGATATGCTCAGGGGAGCGGCAGAGGAGTTGGTATGACGAGCATGGGAGAGGAGCGCGGGATTCGTGAACCTAGCCTGTCCCGCGCAGTCTGGCGCAAGAGCGCTCGCAGTGGTGGTAACGGAGACTGCGTCGAGGTAGCCGACCTCGGCACCGCCGTGGCCGTGCGCGATTCCAAGAACCCAGACGGGCCAAAGCTATTCATCACCCGTAATCAGTGGAGCACCTTTACCCGGAACGTCAAGACTGGCGCGCACGACTGGTAGCACGATCTAGCTCACGCAAAGGGCTCCCGTGATGGAGCCCTTTGTTCTTGAGAGATAGATGGAGCGCGCCCATAGTACGCCTACAGGACCTGAGTAACTGGATAGGTGTGCGGTAGGTTCGTAATTTTAGGTGTGCGCTGGGTAGCTGATTACGGGCAGGATTTTCTCGTCAGGCCGGTTCGGGGATCCAGGGATCGCCGTCATTTTCCGGCGGTGGCAAATGGGAGGCCATGCACGACGACATGGCCGGGATGTACGAGGTCCGCGTTCAGGGCGCGGGCGCTAACCACCGCCTGTTCTGCCTCCTGGAACGTAACGCCGATGATCTTGGCGGCCCGGCGATGGTCTGCCTGGGCGGGCTTACCAAGCCGGTGCGGTCGCCGGCCAGCCCGCGCGACTACCGGCGAATCAGGCAGTACGCCGATGAGTTCCGGAAGCGTCGGACTGTGTATCAGCCGGACCCGGACCGCTGATCGTGACGTCCAGCGACATCACGCGCGCCAGGGAGATGACCGTGGCCAGTGTTGGGTTGGCCCGGCCGGCGCCCAGCAGCCGGCGAACTACCTCGGGGCGCATGCCAGCCTGCCGGGCCAGTTCGGCCTTGGAGAGCCCGAGAACCTGCCGCCGTTCATCCAGAGCTCGGACCACGCCGTCGACGGCCGCGATCCGTGAGCGAGCCGCTTCGAGGGCAGCTCGGTACTCTGGGCTACTTGCCGCGCGAGTCTCGAAGTACCGCTCAGCGCCAGTCGGTCGTGCCATGGAAGCAAGCGTAACATAAAAGTCACGTGTCGGCCAGTGCCGAGGGGTGATCCCTAATGCTCAGGTGCACGACATGTGCATGCGAGGTCCATTGCAGGTCCACGATAAGAACATTAGACGCCTCGATGACACCGCTCTCGGGCGCGACGACGATCCGCTTGAGGTTGCGGCTGAGCCGGTCATGCCGGTGCCGTCGGCGATTCTCTCGCGGGCGGCCCGTGCGACAGTCATACCCTCTTGAACGTGAACGACAGGGATCGCCTCATCGCCGGTGGCACCGTCTCGATCGCGGCCGGGACGCTCGCCATTTTCCTCGACACACGCAGTGGTACCTCAATGGCTACGTTCCCTCTCTTCAAGCGGGCGGGCAGGTCATCGGGTTCCTGCACTCGCATCTGGGGATGAAGATCGCCTCCCCGGCGGCGCCGGCTCCGGCCCGCACATGTCGGCCGGGCACCTCAGCGCGCGACGGCGGGGATGCCGTCGTGCGTGGCGAAACAGGTGACCAAACCGGTCAGGAATCGAGAAGCGCGGGTCACCGAGCCGCAACTAGCCTGACCGCCATGGACACCACCACGACTTCAGGAGCGAACATGACCGGCTCTTCCACCGAGGGAATCAAGACCGTGCTGCATCCCGTGTCCGACCTGGCGACGGCCAAGGCGGTGTACGCCGCCCTGCTCGGCGTCTCGCCGCAGACCGACGGGCCCTACTACGTCGGCTTCGAGGCCGCCGGCCAGCACATCGGGCTGGTGCCGGGCGGTGGACCGCAGGGCATGACCTCGCCGGTGGCCTACTGGCACGTGCCGGACATCGAGGCGAAGCTGGCCGAGGTGACCGC
>WNFJ01639103.1_pt2 | contig 33260 bp, 29 predicted proteins | sample 5400461 | NCBI WGS metagenome assembly WNFJ01 (sample SAMN13153349, study PRJNA577476) | soil metagenome | isolation source: 115 cm saprolite on Douglas fir-dominated hillslope | place: USA:California | collected 2013-09-17
GCTCGTCGCCGAGGTCGGCGGTGATCTCCAGCGTGCCGCCGAGTGCTGTCACGTAGGCGGCGAGGGTCCGGACCTCGGTCGCGCCGGGCTCGGCGCGCTCGATGGCGGACACTCGCTCCGGGCGGGCGTTCATGCGCTGCGCCACCTGCCCCTGGGTCAGCCCCCTCCGGTCGCGGGCCTGCGCCAGGGTATAGGCCCGATGGCGGGCCACGAGCGCGGCGGCCCCGATCTCGACCTCGGTCGCCTCGCCGGGGAAGAACTCGTCCAGAAACGATTCCGCGTCATAGGAGAGGAAAGCGTCGGGAGAATCCGCCCCAGCGGGCGAAGCGGACCGGACCGTCGCCAGGCGGGCGGCCACGGCGGACATCACGTCCTGGTATTCGTCCTGTGACCCGCCCGGATCGTCGACCCACGCCACCAGGACCACCGTGTCCTCGGGCTCGACCACGAACTGCAGGCCGACCTCCACGCGGTCGGGAGCGCCCGGCCGCAGCTCCATCAGGCCGGGCGGCGCGGGGACGCGGTCCTGATCCGCGGGCGCGGAGCCTTCCTCGGAAGTCCCCGTCAGGTCCGCAATCCCGGCCAGAACCTCGTTGACCTCGCTAACCTCGCTGGCCTCGGGCGGCTCGGTGCCGGGCCAGGCCGGCTCCTCCGCTGCCGCATCCGGCCATTCCAGGTCGCTAGCGTCCTCGCCGAGGCTCGCCATGGCGTCACGGATCCTGCGGGAGGCCTCGGCGGCCGTGTAGGTGGCCTTGAAGATCTCCTTCCTGGTCCGGAACGTATCGACCTTGGCCTGCAGCCGCTGACTGACCGCGGTAAGTTTCTCCTCCTCGCCCCCGAGGACCGAAAGCCGATGGCGCAGGCGAGAAAGCTGCTCCTGGACCCTGGCCTCGCGGGTTTGCGCGTCCCTGGCCAGGTCCTCTCTCTCTGCATCGAGCGCGTCCGAGCGCTGCCTGGTGAGCTCCGCGGCGCTCTTCTCGAGCTGATCGACCTGCAGCTCGACGCGCTTGCGCGAGGTCGCCACGTCGGCGACACCGCGGCGCACCGTCTGCAGAGCCTCTAGCTGGCGCTGGTAGGAGTGGTCGAGAGCCTCCCGCGGGTCATCCGGCGGCCCCAGCGCGGACGCCGGCGAGACGACCAGCGGTGGCCCGAGGCTCTCGCCCGCGTCGAGCAAGGCCACCACAGCCTCGCCGACCAGGCGGCCCAGCTCAGGCTCGGTGTCCCGGAGGTCAGTGAGCCAGTCGCGGATCTCGGTGTGCAGCCGGAGCCGATAGCCCATGACATAACTCCCTTGCCGGGCGGGCGCTGCGCAGCCTGTCCCCGCTGAAAATCCTAATAGGCTCCCCTGGCGGGCGATCGCCGCGGAGTCCGGCCAGCCCCCGTCCTGGGTCCGCCGCCAGGCGGCCGCCTGCGCCCTGGTGTAGGGGCTCCGACGTTCCGCTTACTCGGCCGGCGGCCCGGCGGACGGGCCTGCCGGCGGACCGGACTGCCGGGCTGGCCGACGCTGGCCGGCCGGGGTGCGCCTGCGGAGCAGGAAGCTGCCGACGGCCGCCGCGACCAGAGCGGCGATCACTGCGGAGTAGACCAGGGCGGTGTTGTGCAAGCCAACCCGCGTAGTAGCCGCCCCCGCGATCACGGCCGGGATGCTGAACGCGAGGTAGGAGACGATGTAGATGGCGGCGATGAGGCCGGCGCGGTCGCCCGGCGGGGCCATCTTGATCGTCGCGCGGAAGGCGCCCAGGAAGGCCAGGCCGAAGCCCACGCCGGCCACGGCCGTGCCGACGAGGAAGGCGGCCGAGGTCGTGGTGGCGATGCCGGCGAGGGTGATGGCGATGCCGGCGAGCAAGAACAGGCAGCCGACGAGCATCGCGGCTGGCGGGCGGGCGGCCCGGAACATCGCCGCGGCCGCGGCTCCCGTCCCGCCGAGCAGGAAGATCACCAGGCCGCCCCATATCCGGTTCGGCGAGCCGACCAGCTCGGCAGCCAGCGACGGGCCCAGCGACAGGTACAGCCCGCCGAGGGCCCACACCGCGATAAAGCAGGGAACAGCCGCGGCGAAGGTCCCGCGGGCGACGCGGGGCACGCCTACCCGGGGCCGCAGCGAGCCCAGGACGCCGGGGCGGCGGGGCACGGGCTCGGGCAGCGCCAGCACCGCCACGATGCTGGCCAGAAACGCCCCGAGCAGCAGCCACCACACCGTATGGGTGGGGACCCGCCCGTGCTGGACGAGCGCGCTGGTGCCCAGTGCGCCCACGGCCAGGCCCGCGGTCGGTACTGCGCTGGTGACCAGCGGCCCGAGGCTGCTGCCGGGCGGCTGCAGGTCGATCAGCGCCGCGCCGATCGCGGCGGTCTCCACCCCCACGGCCGCGCCCTGAACCGCCCGGGCCGCGAACAGCAGCCCGGCCCCGTCGGCCACCAGGAACAGCCCGCACGTAACCGCGCTGAGGCCCAGGCCGACGGCGATCACCGGCCGGCGGCCCAGATAATCCGACACTGACCCGAAGAACAGCAGCGTGACCAGCAGGATGAGGGCGTAGACCGCGAAGACGCCGGTCAGCGTGGTCGCCGAGAACCGCCACTCACCCTGGTAGACGCGGTACAGCGGCGAAGGCGCCGCCGACGCCATGAATATCAGGAACAGCACGCCGGCCAGCATCGAGAACGCAGCCGCTCTCGGCAGCGGCCGCGGCAGCAGGCTTCCCGTCACCATGGCACCTCTCCTAGGCCATGGCGCCCGCTATCGCCGCCCTGACCGGCGGCTCGCGCACTCTCGCCAGCAGCATCAATGTGCCGCCGATGCTGCTCCAGCCGCATCGAAGTGCCATCGATGTGGCCGGCCGAAGCACGCCGAGCGGTCATGCCTGCCCGAGGCGGTGCCGGGCCACGTGACCCGCGCGCCAGGCGACCACCGTGGCCAGCGCCGCCGCCGCCGCCGCGGCCAGCATCGCGGCCCGGTCGCCGGGGGCCGCGGCAGGGCTTCCGTGGTCGACCGCCCCGACCACGGCGGGCAGCAGCGCGGCGCCGATCGCGGCGCCGACCTGGCGGCTGGTATTGATCACCCCGCCGACCAGGCCCTGGTCGGCGTCGGCCACGCCCGCGCTGGCGGTGACCATGGTGCCGAACGCGGTGCCCGCGGTGCCGAAGCCGACCAGCATGACCGCGGCGAGCAGCGGGCTGTAGCCGCCGCCGGCGGGCAGCCGGGTGAGCACCAGGAAGCCGACGGTGGCCACGGCGCTGGTCAGGACCAGCACCCGGCGGATGCCGACCCGGCGGGCCAGACGTGCGCCGAACGCCCCGGCGGCGAACCCGACCACGCCCTGCGGTCGCCAGCGGCGAGTAGTGCAGGACCTGCTGGAAGTAAAGCGACAGGACGATCATCTCGCCGGCGTTCCACAGGCCGAGCAGCAGGTTCATCGTGCTCGCCTGGCGCAGCCCGGTCCGCCGCAGCAGGCTGACCCGGACCAGGGGATCGGGATGACGCCGCTCGACCACGACGAACGCCGCGCCGCCGCCCGCCGCCAGCAGCAGCGCGCCGAGCACGCCCGGCGAGGCCCAGCCGAGCACGTCGGCCTGGGACACGGCGAATACCAGCGCGGCCACGGCGCCGGTGATGAGCAGCGCGCCGCCGACATCGAGCCTCCTGCGTCGCCCGGCCTGGTCGTGTGGCACCTCGTGCTGCTTTTCGCGGCGTGACTCGCCGATCAGCCGTGGCGCGAGCAGCAGGGCCAGGACGCCGACCGGGACGTTGACCAGGAAGACGGCCCGCCAGCTCGTGAACTGGACCAGCACGCCGCCCAGCACCTGGCCCGCCACGAAGCCCACCGACGCGGTGGCGCCGTACATGCCGAGGGCACGGTTGCGTTCTGGCCCTTCGGCGAAGCCGGTGGTGATCAGGGACAGCGCCGACGGGGCCACCAGCGCGGCGCCGACGCCCTGCACCACGCGTGACGCGACGAGCAGCACGGGGTCGTGGGCCAGCCCGCCCGCCAGCGACGCGGCCGTGAAGATCAGCAGCCCGGCCATGAACATGCGGCGCCGGCCGAAGATGTCCGCGGCGCGGCCGCCGAGGATCAGCAGGCCGCCAAACGTGATCGCGTACCCGGTCACGATCCACTGCACCGCCGACGCCGAGAAGCCGAGCTCTCGCTCGATCGACGCCAGGGCCACGTTCACGATGCTGAAGTCCAGGACGACCATGAACGCGGCGGTCAGGATCAGGGCCAGGCCCAGCCCCCGGTGCGCGGACGAGCCGGACGGCCCCGGCGCCCAGGTCGGCCCCGGTGCCCTGGCCGGCCCGGTCGCCGCCGTCACCGCCCCGGCCCCTGCGCGGCGCTCGGGCTGAACGTTCCCGGTGGCCGTCGTGCTCGGCATGCCCATTCCCTTTTTCGATACGCAACGTTTCGTTTCCTTTATATGGCAACCGCGCGCGCGGCGCAGGTATTCCGGGTGCGAGTCGGCGAGTGTCCGCGAATCCCTGGCGCCGTGGACGTAGGCTCGGGGCGAGCCAGACAAGGCATAAGGGGGATCGTGGCCGGATCAGCACATCCCGCCGGCGAAGCCGCCGGCGATCCCGTCGGCCTGGTCGTGGGCACGGTGCCCGCGACGCCGCTGCAGTTCTCCGTGGGCCTCGCCCCGGGGCAGTACCTGCAGCTCGACGACGTGGTGGTCACCCGGCGCGAGCTGCCCGGGCAGCCACCGGTTCAGATCTCCGGAGTGGTCACGAACGTCGAGGCGGTGCACGAGGGCGCCCGCTTCGCCTCTGACGTGTTCCTCATCGAGCAGGGCGCGCTGCCCGCCGAGGTCTGCGAGGTGGCCGAGGTCGCGGTCACCCGGGTCGAGCCCGAGGTCTACGTGCCGCCGCTGCCGGGGGCGGCCGTCGCCCGGGCCAGGGGAGACCAGCGCGAGGCGGCACTGTACTTCGACGAGATGGGCAACCAGAAGGTGCCCGTCGGGTTCGGCCGGGACGGGCAGCCGGTCTTCGTCAACTTCGAGTTCGTCGACGGCACCCGCGGCGCGCACGTATCGATCTCGGGGGTTTCCGGGATCGCGACCAAGACCTCGTTCGCGCTGTTCCTGCTGCACTCGATCACCAACTGCGGCGTGCTGGCGGGCGAGGCGCACAATACCAAGGCGCTGATCTTCTCGGTCAAGGGCGAGGACCTGCTGTTCCTGGACTACGCCAACAGCCGGCTTTCCCCCGCGCAGCAGGAGAGCTACAGCGCGCTCGGGCTGCCCGCCGAGCCGTTCGGCAACGTCCGGGTGTTCGCGCCGCCGCGCCGGGACGACCCGTCCGGCACGCCGGACGTCTCCGCCCGCGACCGGGCGGTCAGCCCGTTCTACTGGACGCTGGCCGAGTTCTGCGCCGACGAGCTGCTGCCGTTCGTGTTCGCCGACGCCGAGGATGAGCGGGCCCAGTACACGATGCTGATCGGCCAGGTCGCCGCCCGGCTGCGGCGCGACGCGGTCCCGGCCGGCCAGGACGGCGCGATCCGGGTGCGCGGCGTTGACCCGGCGCGCGACGACCCGGTCCGCAGCTTCGGCGACCTGGTCGCGCTGCTCGAGGCCGAGCTGAGCGACGAAGCCCAGCGCGGGTCGTGGGTCGGCGGCGCGGCGGTCACCGGCAGCGTGAACGCCCTGCTGCGCCGACTGCGTTCTGCCGTCAAGCCACTGCAGGCCATCATCCGCGGGGACCTGGCGCATCGCGGCGAGCGCTCCATCACCACGTCCCGCGCCCAGGTGACCGTCGTCGACCTGCACAACCTGCCCGACCGGGCGCAGCGGTTCGTGGTCGGCGTCACGCTGCGCGGGGAGTTCGCCCGCAAGGAGCGGCAGGGCACCGCGCGGCCGCTGATGTTCGTCGTCCTGGACGAGCTGAACAAGTACGCGCCCCGCGAGGGCGACAGCCCGATCAAGCAGATCCTGCTGGACGTCGCCGAGCGCGGCCGGTCGCTCGGCGTGATCCTGATCGGCGCGCAGCAGACCGCCAGCGAGGTGGAGCGGCGGATCCTGGCCAACTGCGCGATCCGCGTCGCCGGGCGGCTCGACGCCGCCGAGGCCGAGCGGCCCGAGTACGGGTTCCTGCCGCCCGCCCAGCGGCAGCGCGCGACGCTGGCCAAGCCGGGCACGATGTTCATCGCCCAGCCGGACATCCCGGTGCCGCTGGCGGTGGACTTCCCGTTCCCCGCGTGGGCGACCAGGCCCAGCGAGAAGGGCAAGTGGGCGGGCCACGACGACGGACCCGCGATGCCCGCCGACCCGTTCGCCACCATCCCTGGAGCCGACGACGACCCGCCGCCGTTCTAGCCGCCAGGCCCGCCGCCGACCGCCAGCCCCCCCGGCTCCATGATCACGTTAAAGGGGACTTCTGTCAGCACATGGACCCGACAGAAGTCCCCGTTGATGGGAGAGGGACGTGGCACCCGCGCGGGAGGCGTCGCGGCTCGCTGTCGCCGGCGAATGTCGGACCGGGGTGGTAGAACTCGTCCGGAAGGGTCATCGGGAGTCAGGAACAGGCGATGAGGATCCTGCATACCAGTGACTGGCATGTCGGCAAGGTCCTCAAGGGACGGGACCGGCACGACGAGCACGTCGCGGTGCTCGGCAGCATCGTGCGCGCCGCGCGCGACGAGGATGTCGACGTGGTTCTGGTGGCCGGCGACCTGTTCGAGACCGCTGCGCCGAGCCCGAAGGCGCAGGGGCTCGTGATGCGCACCCTGATGGCCCTGCGCGAGGACGGCCGGCTGGTCGTGGCGATCGCCGGCAACCACGACAACCAGGCCCTGATCGACGCGGTGTACCGGCCGGTGCTGGCCGAGCTCGGGGTGCACGTGCTCGGCACGCCGAAGCGGCCGGACTCCGGCGGGACGCTGAGCCTGCGCACCATCCGCGTCGCCGCGCTGCCGTTCCTGTCGCACCGTTACGCGGTCCGCGCTGCCGAGGTGCTGCTGCACGAGAGCGCCGAGCACACCCTCGACTACAGCCGGCGGGTGGCCCAGCTTGTGACGCTGCTCACCGGCGGGTTCACCCCGGACGCGGTCAACGTCGTGATGGCGCACGTCACCCTGCTGGGCGGCCGGCGCGGCGGCGGCGAGCGCGGGGCGCAGAGCACGCTGGACTATGAGCTGCCCGCCCGCATGTTCCCGGCCACGGCGCACTACGCGGCCCTCGGCCACCTGCACCGCCACCAGGAGATCCCCGCCGCCTGCCCGGCGTATTACTCCGGCTCGCCGCTGGCCATCGACTTCGGCGAGGAGGCCAACGAGAGCGTCGCGCTGATCGTCACCGCCGCGCCCGGGATCCGGGCCGACGTCCGGCCGGTGCCGCTGGCCGGGGGCCGGCCGCTGCGGACGCTGCGCGGCACCCTGGACGAGGTGATCGCCGCGGGCGAGCAGGCCGGCGACGCGTACCTGCGGGTGGTGCTGGCCGAGCCGGGGCGGGCGGGCCTGGGCGACCTGGTCCGGGACAAGCTGCCGAACGCCCTGGAGGTGCAGCTCGACGACGAGCACCGGCCGCGGCCGGGCACCGGCGGCGGCGCGAAACCGAGTCGGGCCGGTCGCAGCCCGCAGCAGCTGTTCGGGGATTACCTGGCCGAGCAGAACATCGACGACCCGCGGATCTCCGGGATGTTCGCCGAGCTGCTCGACGCCATCACCGGGGAGGCGTGATGCGGCCGCTGCGCCTGCTGCTCGACGGGTTCGGCAGCTACCGCCAGCCCGCGAGCGTCGACTTCACCGACGTCGACTTCTTCGCGCTCACCGGCCCGACCGGCTCGGGCAAGAGCACGGTCATCGACGGGCTGTGCTTCGCCCTGTACGGCACCGTGCCGCGCTGGGGCCGGGAGAACGCGATCGCCCATGCGCTCGCCCCCGCCGCCAACTCGTGCCGCGTCTGCCTGGTGTTCGAGGCGTCGGGGGCCAGGTACGCCGCCGTGCGGGCGCTGGCCCGCGATGCCCGCGGCCAGGTCCACACCCGGGAGGCCAGGCTCGACCGGCTCGAGGAGTCCGTCGCCTCTGACGCGCCGATCTCCGACATCCTCGAGGCGATCATCGAGCCGCTGGCCGAGGGGCCGGAGCAGGTCAAGTCCTGCGTCCAGGAGCTCCTCGGGCTCAGCTACGAGCACTTCACCCAGTCGGTCCTGCTTCCGCAGGGCCGGTTCGCCGAGTTCCTGCACACCGAGCCACGCAAGCGCCAGGACCTGCTGGTCCAGCTCCTGGCGTTCGGGGTGTACGAGAAGATCGGCCAGCGCGCCCGGGAGCGCGCGAAGGCCGCCTCCGACCGGCGGAGCATCGCGGTGCAGGCCCGCCGGGAGCTGGCCGACGTGACCGAGGAGACCGAGGCGCACTGGGCCGGGCGTCTCGCCGAGCTGACCGAGCTCGCCGCCGCCGTCGACGACCGGCTCACCGCGCTGACCGCCCTGGGGCAGCAGGCCGGGCAGGCCGAGGAGCAGGCCCGCGCCGCGGAAGAGGAGTCCGCTCTGCTGGCCGCGATCCGGGCCCCCGCCGACGCCGCGGGCCTCGCCGAGCGGATCACCCGGGCCGACGCGCTGATCGCCGGCCGGAGAAGCCAGCAGGCCCAAGCGGAGGCGGCCGAGGAGGAAGCCGGGAAGTCCCGCGAGGCGCTGCCGGACCAGACCAACACACAACGTTACGGGGACGCCCACGCCGAACGCCGCAGGCTGGCCGCCCTGCTGAGGCGCCAGGAGGCGGCGTGCGCCGACGCGCAGGCCGCGGAAGGTGCGCTGGCGGACGAGGTGCAGGCCGCCGAGCAGGAGGCCGGGCTGGCTCAGGACGCGCTGGCCGCGGCCCGCCGCGCGAACGCCGCCGGCCACCTGGCCGAGGGGCTGCACGTCGGCGACGACTGCCCGGTGTGCCTGCAGACGGTCACCGCGCTGACGCATCACCCGGCGGCCGCCGACCTCAGCCAGGCCCGGGCCGCGAGCGAGGCCGCCGCTCAGGAGCACAAGCGCCTGATGCGGGCGCACGGCGACGCGGCCACGGCGACGGCCGGTGCCCGCAGCACGGCCGAGGCGACGCGGCGCCGGCTCGCCGAGGTCGAGTCGTTCCTGGGCGGCTCCCCGAGCGAGGCGGAGGTCGCCCTGCAGCTCAAGCTGATCGCAGCGGCCGACCAGGCGCTGGACGCCGCGCGGCGGGAGGTGGCCGCCCGGCGGGCCGCGGTCTCGGCCGCGGAGCGGGAGCGGACCACGCTTGTTTCCGAGGAGAAGAAGGCCTGGGCCGCGCTGCGCAGGTCCCGCGACCCGGCGGTCGGCCTCGGCGCCCCCGAGGTGGACGCCGCCGACCTGGCCGCGGCGTGGGACTCGCTGGCCGCGTGGGCGGCCGCCCAGCGCGCCGAGCGCGCCCGGCGCCAGCCCGGACTCGACGCGGCCGCCCGCGCGCTCGGGCAGCAGCTCGCCGAGGGCGCGGACGTCCTGACCGCCCTGCTCGCCGAGCACGGGATCGCCGGGCTCGCCGACCCGGCCCGGATATCTGCGGCGGTGGCCGAGCGCCGGACCCGCGCCGAGAAGGAACTCGAGGCGGTGCGGCAGGCGCTCAGGCAGGCCGCCCGGCTCGACCGGCAGATCGCCGGGGCCCGCGAGGAGGAGCAGGTCGCGACCACTCTCGGCGGGCTGCTCAAGGCCAACACCTTCGAGCGCTGGCTGTGCAGCGAGGCGCTCGACTCGCTGGTCGCCGAGGCCTCGCAGACGCTGAGGGCGTTGTCCGGCGGCCAGTACCAGCTCGACCGGGACGACCGCAACGAGCTCGTGGTGATCGACTTCGAGGATGCCGGGGCTCGCCGCCCGGTGCACACGCTGTCGGGCGGCGAGACGTTCCAGGCCTCGCTCGCGCTGGCTCTCGCACTCTCGCGGCAGGCCGTCGAGCTATCCTCCGGCCTGCGCGACCTGAACTCGATGTTCCTCGACGAGGGGTTCGGCACGCTGGACGAGGACACGCTGGAGACCGTCGCCTCGACCCTGGAACGGCTGGCCGCAGACTCCGGCCGCATGGTCGGCATCGTCACCCACGTCGCCGGGCTGGCCGAGCGGGTCCCGGTGCGGTTCGTGGTCAGCCGCACCGGCGCCACGTCCGCCCTGCGCATGGAGCGAGCATGACCGAGCCGCCCGCCGCCCGGTTCACCGTCGATCCCTGGGATCCCGGGTACGGCCTGGCGGTCAGCGACGAGCTGGGCGCCGGCGCGCTGGCCGAGTCGAGCGCCGAGCTCGGCCTGGACCTGGAGCTGCCGGCCGACGGGTGGCACCCGGTCGACCCGGATCGGGCGTCCAGGATGCCGGGAACGGTTCTGTTCCTGGACGGCGTCCGGCGCATCGACGCGAGGATCTGGGTGCACAGTCACGGGGAGAACGGCGGGTCGCAGCCCGCGCCGGGCATCGCGGCGTCACTCGCCGCCGGGCTCGTGTCCTGCGACGGCACCGCGGGGGGTTACGGGGGGTCGCCCCCCCGGACCGGTACCGCGGGGGGTTACGGGGGGTCGCCCCCCCGGACCGGTACCGCAGGGGGTTACGGGGGGTCGCCGCCCCGGACCGGTACCGCGCGCGTCGCCGAGGTGGCCGTCGAGCGCGGCCTGTTCACCGCGGCGCCCGATGCGGCCGACATCGCCGCGCGGCATGCCCGCTACCCCGTCCGGATGGCCGAGGGGCCCGGGCCCGACCAGCTGTCGCTCGCCCTGCAGCAGCGGCTCGGCGCCGCCGAGGTGCAGCTCGCGCTGGCGTTCCGGGCCCGGAACCCGGACGCAGACGATCTGCTCGTGGTCGACGGGCCGCTGCGCGGTCGCACTCATCTCGACCGCACCGTGGGCTACATCAAGACCCATCACGCGTCCTACCTGCCGGCCCAGCAGGCCGCGGTCGTCGGCGCCCTGGACCCCGGGCAGCGGACCCCCGTGTTCATGATGGGCACGTCCTGGCGGCGTCACTCCTGGTACCTGCGGCTGCCTGGCGCGCCCGGCGTGCCCTGGTCCGGCGTGGTCCGCCTCGAGTGCTCGCCGGACCTGCCGCCCGCCGCCGCGATCCGGCTCGCCGACCTGACCGCCCGGCTGCTTCCGCCGCTGGCCAGCGCGCCGCACAAGGATCCGCGCGCCCCGCAGAACCTCGTTCCGATCGGCGGCCTCGAGCGAGAGCTGCGCCGCCGCCTCGGCGACCAGCAGCTGCTGTACCGCGCCCTGCGCTCAGCCGCTGCAGGTCCCGGCGCCCGGCCAGCCGACGCCCCGCTCGCGCACGGCGCGTCCGGCTGACGGGCCGCTTCCGGTCAGAACGTAATGGCGCCGCGCAGGACCCGGCCCGCCTCCATATCTGCGTAACCCTCATTGACCTGGTCGAGCGAGTATGTCTCGGTGATCAGCTCATCGATCTTCAGGATGCCGTCGCGGTAGAGGTTCAGCAGCCTGGGAATCTGGACCCGCGGGCTTTCCGACCCGTACAGGCAGCCCTTGATCTCCTTGTTCATCATCGCCAGGAAGAACAGGTTGACATCGGCCTGGGCCTGAGCCATCGGTGCCACCGCGGTGACGACGCACGTGCCGCCCTTAGCGGTCAGCGTGAGCGCGGGCTCGAGCAGCTCGCCGCGCATGACGCCGAACGTGCAGATGACCGAGTCGCACATCTGCCCCCAGGTCAGCGCGCCGACTCCGGCGATCGCCTCGTCCAGCGAGGCGTAGACGTGGGTGGCGCCGAAGCGCAGGGCCTGCTCGCGCTTGAACTCCACCGGGTCGACGGCGATGATCCGCCGCGCCCCGGCCACCCGCGCGCCCTGCACCGCGTTGATGCCAACCCCGCCGACGCCCAGGACGGCCACCGTGTCACCGGGACGGACTCCCGCGCGGCTGACCGCCGAGCCGAACCCGGTCGCCACCCCGCAGGAGACCAGGGCGACCGCCGGCCACGGGATGTCCGGGTCCACCTTGACGACCGAGGACTCGGCGAGCAGCTGCCGTTCCGCGAAGGCGCCGAGCTGCGAGAAACGCGCCACCGGCTCGTCTGCGATCCGGTGCGCGATGCGGCCGTCGGTGATCATCCCGGTGTCGAAGAGCTTCATGCCCGTGTCGCACAGGAATGCCTGGCCGCTGCGGCAGCTCGCGCAGGAGCCGCAGGAGGGGATGAACGCCAGCGCGACGTGGTCTCCGGGCGCCACGGACGTCACTCCCTCGCCGACCTGCGAGACCTCGCCGGCGCCCTCGTGGCCGCAGATGACCGGGTAGTGCGGGAGCGGCAGGTCACCGGTCCGCACGTGCTCGTCGGAATGACACAGCCCGCAGGCCCGCATATCGACCAGCACCTCGCCGGGCCCCGGCTCGTCGAGCTCGATGGTCTCGATCTTGTAGTCCTCGCCGGGTCCGTAAAGCAGCGCTGCGCGCGTACTGATCATCTTCGATGAACCCCCAAACGCGGTGGATGCTATGGCGCCATGGTAGAACACGTTACAGTTCTGGCCAGCCGGAGACCACGGGAGCTGGGGGCGCAGCGCAGCGGATGGCTGCCCAGCCAGCCACCCTGCCCATCACCCTGTTATCTGACCGGCGCTGTTATCTGACTGGCGCTGTTATCTGACCGGCGCTTTAGCGGGCCGCCGCCTACGGCGTCGGCGCCGGTGTCGTCGGCGGGGGCGGCGGAGGTGTCGTCGGAGGAGGCGTCGTGGGCGGCGGCGTGGTCGGAGGAGGCGTCGTGGGCGGCGGCGTGGTCGGAGGAGGCGTGGTCGGCGGCGGCGTGGTCGGAGGTTTGGTGGGTGGCCGCGTCGACGGAGGAGGCGTGGTCGGCGGCGCCGTGGTGTGTGGCGGTTGCGGCGTGGGCGGCGACCCGGCCTGGCCCGGCGGCGGAACGGGAAGCACGCCCAGCGGGGCTGGACCGAGCACTCCAGGGAGTGGCGGCAGCTTGTGCTGACGCACCGAGCCTCGCGGGCCAGGCGCTGGCGAGATCACCGAGGCACCGGCCGACGCGGGGGTCTGGGTCGTCTGGGTCCCCGAGGCCACCCTCGTCGCTATCGGGGCTGGCGACGTTAATGCGAGCCTGTAGAGCAGGGCGCCTGGCACGGCCAGGACGACCAGCCCCAGTGAGGAGACCACCATCGCACGCGGCACGCGGCGCGCGGCCCCGGGCAGGACCGGAACGACGCTGCCGCCTGGCACGCCGGTCCGGCTCGCGCCCCCACGGCGGTACGAGCCAAGAGCCAGCGCCGTCCGCGTCATCCGGAGCCGCAGGGTGAGGGGCGGGGCCGTGAGCGGCACGGCGGCGAGCATCTCGGGGCCGAAGACCCGGTCCCCGCGATGCCGCGCGCAGCGGATCTGGAAGCGGGTGCCCGCATCGGACAGCATCGCCCGCGCGCGCCGGTGTGAGACGCCGAGCACGGCGGCGAGATCGGCGCCCTCGATTCCGTGCCTGAACGCGAGGTTGAGCACTTCCCGATCGCGGTCGGCAAGCCCGGCGAGGGCGGCCGTCACGACCGGCAGAGTGTCCCCCTCGGCCGACGCGGCCCCCGCATCCGCCGTGGCGGCCTGCTGCGCGGCGAACTTGTCCAGAGTGGTCGTCTCGGAGCTACCGGCGGGCTTGACCCGACGGCGGGGCAGCTTGCCCAGGCACTGGCGGCGCGCTACGGAATAGAGCGACACGCGGAGCCGGTCAGGATCCGGCAGCTTGCTGATCTGCGCGTCAACCGCGACCAGGCTGTCCTGCACGGCAATGACGGCTGCTACCTCGTCTCCAAGAAGCGCCACGCAGTAGTCGAACAATCGCGCTGCGTAGCTCTCGTAGAGATGAGCAAGCACGTGCAGGCCGGCGTCCCGCAGCGCCTCGGCCATTTGGTCGTCCCCAGCGGACCCACCGCCGAAATTCACCGACATGGGACCTCCCATCCGGCTCTGCATACTTCGCGGAGGCGGGCACCGCTAGCTGCCACTTAACCTGCTCAAAGCCACCGGCGCAAGTGCGTGACGCAGGTTTGAGCGGGAAGGCTGGGCATCGTCGGGCCTCGAACTTTCCCAGGTTCGCTTGACAAATCAATCGAGACGCATATTATAGTATGCAAGAGCCACACGAGGGAGAAGCCATGAGCGAGATCCGCAATATCGGCCAGCAGATGCAGGCCGAGATCCTGAAGACTGCCCGCAAGAGCCAGGAAGCCGTCACCGGCGCCGTCCGGACGTGGACCGGCACGGTCCGCTCGATCACGCCGCCGATGAAGGATCTGAGCCTGCCGTTCGCCGACCGGCTGCCGTTCGCCGACCGGCTGCCCAAGCCGGAGGAACTGGCCGGGAACGCCTACGAGTTCGCCCAGAAGCTGCTGGCCAGCCAGCGGAAGTTCGCCGAGGACGTGCTGCACGCGGCCGCACCCATGCTCACCCGCAGCAGCGACACCGGCAAGAAGGACGGCACGGGCAAGAAGAGCGGCCCCGCCAGCAAGAAGATCGGCCCCGCCGGCCCGAAGAGCGGCCCGGCCGGCCCGAAGAGCGGCCCTGCCGGCCAGACGAACGGCCCCGCGGGCCCGACGAACGGCTCAACCGCCAAGTGATCCCTCGCCCGTGGCGAACCGGATCGTGGTTCGCCACGGGCGTGCTCACTATGCTGAGCAGACACCCCTGCATCGATCGGACTTACCGGAACCACAGTGACGGATTCCTGGAACGCGCAGATGGAGGCCCTGGGCGCCTTCATCCGCCGTCAGCGCAAGCTCGCCAACCTGTCGCTGCGTCAGCTAGCGGAGCGGACCACGCTGTCCAACCCCTATCTCAGCCAGATTGAGCGGGGCCTGCACCAGCCATCCGTCCGCGTGCTCAAGCTGCTCTCGGGGGCTCTCAACGTGTCCGCCGAAACCCTGCTGGCCCAGGCGGGCCTGCTCGACGCGGCCGCAGGCGACTCAGCCGACTCGGGACCGGCGGGTCACGAGCCCGCCGCGTCGTCCGTGGAGTCAGCCATCAGCGGCGATGAGCGCCTGGCCGATGAGCAGAAGGCGGCGCTGCTCGCCGTCTATCACAGCATGGTCCGGACGTAGCTCGGCCAGCGTGCTCGAAGCGGCCGCTCCCGCTATGACCGGAGGTAGGAGGCGCCGTTGAGGTCGAGGATGGCGCCGCTGGCCCACTCGGCCTGCGGTGAGGCGAGGTAGAGGACGGCTGCGGCGATCTCCTCGGGCAGGGCGACGCGGCCGAACGGGCTCTCCGCCCTGACCCTGTCGCCGTCCGGGCCGCGCACGCGCCCGGCGGCCATCTCCGTGTCCACGAACCCCGGCGCGACCGTGGCCACCGTTACGCCATAAGGGGCGAGGGAAACGGCCAGCGACTGGCCGAGAGCGTTCAGGCCCGCCTTGCTGGCCCCGTAGGCCGGCTGGCCGGGCTCGCCGCGGAAGGCCCCGCGCGACGACACGTTGATGATGCGGCCGCCTCCAGCGGGGATCATGTGCTGCACCGCGCACCAGGTCACGTTCGCGGCGCCGACGAGGTTGACCCCGAGCGTGGCCTGCCACGCTGCCTGCCACTCGCCGTAGCTGACCTCGGCAATCGGGTGCGGCACGTAGATGCCGGCGTTGTTGACCAGCACGTCCAGGCCGCCGAGCCGCTCATGAGACTCAGCCACCATGCGGCGCACCTGCTCCGGATCGGCCAGCTCGGCCTGAACGATGACGTGCCCGGCGCCCGGCAGGCCGGCCAGCACGTCGGCAGCCAGTCCCGCGGAATCCCGGTGGTGCAGCGCGACCCGGTCGCCGCCGCGGGCGAAGGCCTCGGCGATCGCCCGCCCGATGCCCCGCGATGCCCCGGTCACCAGGATGGCTCGTCTGTCCACGCCACATGACCTTACTGCCTATGCCGAACGCGGCGATCGCCAGCCGATCTCGGCGTTTCCCTGCCGGCCGCTGCTGGCACTAATGTCGGCCACGAACCGCGTCGATCAAGGATCGTTGGGAGAAGAGCGCGTGGCTGGAATAGGCAAGGCGATCACGGGCGCCCGGGTCGTCCCGGTGGAAGGCGAGCCCATCGACGGCGGAACCGTCATGATCGAGGCGGGAAAGATCGTCGCCATCGAGGGACCGGGCTTCGCGGTACCGGACGACGTCGAGGTAGTCGACGCGGCAGGCAAGTGGGTGCTGCCGGGCTTCATCGACGCGCACGCGCACGTCGGTCTGGCCGAGGAGGCCGAGGGCTGGGCCGGCCGGGACGTGAATGAGCTGACCCGCCCGGTCACCGCCTACGTTCGGGCGCTCGACGCGATCAACCCGGCGGACCAGGGCTTCCGCGACGCCATCGAGGGCGGCGTGCTGGCGGTGAACGTCAACCCGGGCTCCGGCAACCCGATCGGTGGCCAGACCGTGGCGATCAAGTGCTGGGGCCGCACCGTCGACCAGATGGTGCTGCGCGAGCCGGCCGGCCTGAAGTCGGCGCTCGGCGAGAACCCCAAGCGCATCTACGGCGACAAGGACAAGACACCGTCGACCAGGCTGGGCACGGCCGCGGTGATCCGGGAGGCATTCGTCCAGGCGGGGAACTACCTGGCCCGGCTGGCCGCCACCGAGGACAGCCCGCCCGCGGACCGCAAGCCCGTGGACCGCGACCTGAACCTGGAGGTGCTCGGGCGCGTGCTGCGCCGCGAGATTCCATGGCGCCAGCACTGCCACCGCGCGGATGACATCGCGACCGCGATCCGGCTCGCCCGGGAGTTCGGCTACGAGCTGGTGATCGACCATGGCACCGAGGCGCACCTGCTGGCTGACCTGATCGCCGCGGAATCCATCCCGGTCATCATCGGCCCGCTGCTCACCAGCAGGTCCAAGGTGGAGCTGCGCAACCGGTCGCTGGCCAACCCGGGCAGGCTGGCGGCGGCCGGGGTCACGATCGCGATCACCACCGACCATCCGGTCGTCCCCATCCACTTCCTGATCCACCAGGCCACCCTCGCCGTCAAGGAGGGCCTGGACCGAGAGACCGCGCTGCGGTCCGTGACGATCAACCCGGCGCGCATCCTCGGGGTCGCCGACCGGATCGGCTCGCTCGAAGCCGGCAAGGATGCCGACCTGGTGATCTGGTCCGGCGACCCGCTGGACGTGATGAGCCGCGCCGAGCGGGCCTACCTGGACGGCCGCGAGATCTACGCCTACGATCACGACCGCCACGAAGGTGTCTTCCGCGATCCCTGATCGAGGCCGAAACCGCGCTCCTGCGGCTCGGCCGACCCGGACGGCCTCGATCTCATCGGCCGGCACGGGCCGGAGCCGGCGACCTGGCCGACCGCTGAAGCGAGGGCCAGAACGCCGCGCCGGGTGAGCCGGCCCCGTGCTCAGGTGAGCGGCCCGAACTGGATGTCGTGCGCCGGGGCGTCCGGTGCCGCGAAGGCGAGCAGGCGCCCGCCCTCGGTGGTGATGGCGTCGCGCTCGCGCTCGCCCGCCGGCTCGAACATCTCGATGATCAGCACCGCGGCGCCGCGGGACCTGGCCAGCCGCCACATGCCGACAACGAGGCCGTCGACGAGCACGGTTCCGGGGAAGATGCCGTTCCTGGTGAACAGCCGCTTGCGGTTCTGCTCGCTGATGACGCGGGCGCGGTCGGCGTGGGAGAGGATCAGGTTGTCGAACTCCGCGACGAGGCGCACCGGGGCGGGGACGTCCGGGCCCGGCCGCGGGGCGTCGGGGAGGTCGAACAGCTCGGCCCCCTGCTCGTCGCGGAACGTGCGCAGGCGGGGCCGGAGCCGCTCGACGACCTCCCTCAGCCGGGTCAGGCCGGACCAGGCCTGCATGTCCCTGACCGTCGCCGGGCCGAATGCGGCCAGGTACCGGGTGACCAGGTCCTCCGGTGAGGCGCTGGCTTCCAGGCTGCGGCCGAGCCAGGACTCGGCGGAGGTGTGCGCCGCCTGCCCGGCGGCGCCCCAGACGGCCCGGGGCGGCACCTGGACCAGCGGCAGCAGGGCGCGAACGCCCTGGGCCAGGGCCGCGGGGTCGTGATCCGGCCACTGGCCGGACAGAAGCGTGCCGAGCTCGCTGAAGGTCCTCGGTCGCTCCTCCACGAGGACCCGGGCGGCGGCGGCGAGCGCACCGGTGTCCACTCCCGAGAGCTGCCGGCCGAACACCGCGCTCAGGCCCCGGTCCAGGACGGGCTGGACCAGTGGCCGCAGCATCAGGCAGTCGCGGGCGGACACGAGGTGGATGGTGCCGCGCATCAGGGCGATGCGGACCACTCTCCGGCTCAGGATCAGCTCGGCCAGATCGTCCGGGCGGAACCCCGCCAGCCGCGACCACAGGCCGTAGTACGGCGGGAACGGTGCCTGGGCCTGCAGTCCCGCCAGGTGCTCGACCGTCTCGATCACCCGTTCGTCCCGGGGGCCGGACTCGGGCAGCGCAAGCCGGCGCAGCAGCAGCTGCCGGTCGAGCAGGGCGCGGTTCAGCGCCCGCAGGCTCAGCACGTCGGATGACGTCGGTTTCCCCTTCCTGGTACGCAACGGCCTGGCGCCGGTAGCACGCCCCGGCCCGGGCAGCCGACGGTGACCGCGGGGACGCCATGACCCGTCCAACATCATGCCTCACCCGGTGTCGCGGATCGTCGATCACGACAACGCGCCGCGCCAGCTGGACGGTGACGGGATTCGGGCCTATCTCGCGTCGACCGCCGCTGCTGCGGCGGGCCCGCATGGCCCCGCTGCACGCCGTAGCGCACCTGGCGGGAATGCCTGCCCGGGCCCCGAACGCGCAGATCGCGCCGCTGGTGCCCGAACCTGCGCGCAAAGTCGTTCCAGGGGGCGCATAATAGTAATTGATGAAACCAGCCCGCGCCGCGACCCGGCGCTACCTGCCCGGAAGCCCTTTCAACACGCCTCCCGTGGTCCGGCCGGTCGAACAGTATGCCCTGAACGACCAGGTAACGCACGATAGGTATGGACTTGGCGTGGTTATCGGTGTCGAGGACGAGGTCGCCGTGCTCGTCGACTTCGGCACTCAGCGGGAGCGGATCCCGGCACCCTACGCCAAGCTGACCAAGCTCTGAGATCGGCCGCGATCCCGGCTAGCCCAGCGGTGTGCTATCCGGGCCCGTGGTCGGCGGGATCACGCTGTCCGGACCCCAGGTCGGCGGAACCGTGGTCGGCGTCTTGTGACGCCAGGAATCCGGCTATCGCGCTGGCGACCTCGTCCGGGGCTCGCCGGGGCAGGTGATGGCCTGGTCCCCTGATGAGCCGCAGGCTGGCATCCGGCAGGGACTGCTCCAGCCGGCGTGCGGTCTCGATGGGCACGAGCGTGTCGCGCGGGTCGGCGAGCAGCAGCACAGGCACCCGGATCCCGGGGAGCACGGACGCAAGCTGGTCAGCCTCACGCACCAAGGCCCGCTGCTCGGTGAGGAAGGTGCGCCACAGCGGATGGTGGTCGCCGCGGGAGTGTCCCCAGATGTCCCAGTTGACGTGCTCGCCCGGGGCGAGCGGCTGGCCGCTGGCCCGGGCCAGCCGGGCCAGCCGGGCCCGGGCCAGCCACGGTGTCAGCCGCCAGGCAACCAGCGAGCAGACCGGTCCCGCGCCGGGCGCGGCCAGCAGCCGGTCCCAGCCGTTCAGGCATCCCGGGCCTACGCTCGCGAGCAGGATCAGCGCCTCAACCCGATGCGGAGCCAGGCTCGCGGCCGACAGTGCCACCCCGCCGCCGTAGGAGTGCCCGACCAGCACCGCCCGTGCGATGTCGCGGGAGTCCAGTTCGGCCAGCACGGCGCGCGCGTTCCCGGCGAAGCCGGCCGCGGGCTGCCGGCTGGAGCTGTATCCAGGGCGGTCCACCGCGACGGCGTGCAGCGTGGGCGGGAGCCGCGCCATCACCTGCTGCCAGTCAGCCGCGGAGCCGGGCTGCCCGTGCAGCAGGACCAACTGGCGATAACCCACGTTCAAGGGTATGCGTCATCCGTCCATGAGATCGGCGCCGGCCAGCAGGGCCAGGACTTCGCCGACGGTGCGCTCTCGGCTGGTGGGCTCCGGCAGCGGCAGGTGCGTCTGGATCTGGTAGCGGTTGCGGCGGCCGTCCTTCTGCTTGACCATGTAGCCGGCCTCGGCCAGGTCGGTGACGATGCCGTAGGCGCTGCGCTCGGTGATGCCGAGGCTGGCCGCGATGTCGCGCAGCCGCACGCCCGGATCGCGCGCAATGCACAGCAGCACTCGGGCGTGGTTGGTCAGGAAGGTCCAGTTCGCCACCGAGCCATAGCCTATCAGATTCTGGAAATGAGTTGCTAGTTTAGTCATGCGGGTGTAGCGTCCAGCATAGGCACCGGGGAGTCAGTCGCCAATGGCGGCCAGCTACCGGGGCTACCGGACGAGCGCATGCCCTTCGGCCTGGTCAGCACCATTGTGGACGTGGTCATGGCGCTCGCAATGCCGCGTATCCGGCTGATTCTGTCGGTGCCCGATAAGAGCCGCTGAGTCAGGATCTTGCCCCGGCGGCTGTAGAAGAAACAGCCAGCCGGCCACGCGGGACCGGTCCCACTCGCGGAAGGAACCAACGTCATGCCCGAACCAGCGGCACCTCGCCCGAATACCGCAAGCACCCGGCCGCCTTCATACGCCAACGGCTCCCGCCCTGGGCCTTCCGCCCCGGCCCGCCCGGCCAGCTCCCCCGCGCCGGCACCGCCCCCGCCCGAGCAGCGCCCCGGCCCCGAGAGCGACCCGCCGGGATCGGCAGAATCCGCATCTAACTAACCGGAGGGCCCTGATGGACCACGGTACCGACAGCGTTCTTGGCCTCAGTATCTCGTCCAGGGCCGAGCGGGGCTACGTCATCGCCACGCTCAGCGGGGAACTCGACATCGCGTGCGCTTCCGCCCTGCGCGAGCAGCTCCTTCGCTTGCTCCACCCCGGCGCCAGCCGGATGGTCATCGACATGTCTCAGGTCAGCTACGCCGATGCCAGCGGCCTCGCCGTTCTGGTGGGCACCGGGCGCCGGGCGGGGCTGCTCGGCGGCTTCCTGCGACTGGCCGCGCTGACGCCTGCGGTGGCCAAGGTCATGCGCATCAGCGGCCTGCACCGGCAGCTCGATGTCTTCCGCACGGTCCAGGCCGCAATCATCAGCGCGGAGGGCCGCCGGCGCCAGCCTGACGGAAAATCGGACTCCTGGGCAGGCGTGGGCGTTGCTGACCGGGGGCACGGCGAGGCCGGGCCCGCTCTGGTCCCGCGTCAAACGCCCGCCGCGGACGCTGGCGAGCTCCGCGAGGCCATCGCCGCCGTGCTGCGGCACGCCGACGCGTGGCGCGACGCCGACCCCGGCCGACGGTTTACTCGCGCCCTGCACGCCCTGGCCCGGGCGTATGCGGGCACCAGTTACGTCGACCTGACCCAGGCGGCGCAGGCCCTCCTGTCGATCCTGGCCCAGCAGCCTCTGACCCATTCCCCGGCGGTCGCCGTAACGGCCAGCCGCCTTCGCCGCCTCCTCGACTCCGATCAGCAGCCAGCCATCCCCTGACGGCGTACCCGCTGGCTCACGTCGACGGGAGGCGTAACCCCGCTGCGCCCGGGTGCGGACTCATCCCCGGCCGCCGGCCGGGGCGAGCAGCTCGTCGCCGCCCTGCCGGAGCTCCGCGAGCGTGACCACGCCGAGCAGCTGCATGGTGCGGCGCAGCTGCGTCACCAGGAGGTCGATGGCGTGCTCGACGCCGAGCTGCCCGGCGGCGGCCAGGCCGTACAGGTATCCGCGGCCGATCACGCACATGTCGGCCCCCCGCGCGATCGCCACGGCGATGTCGGCGCCGTGGCGGATGCCCGAGTCGGCGATCAGGGCGACGCGGTCGCCGACCGCCTCCCGTACCGGCCGGACCAGGTCGATGGTGGGGACGCAGCGGTCGAGCTGGCGGCCGCCGTGGTTGGACAGGTGAATACCGTCTGCCCCGGCCGACACCGCCCGGACCGCATCGGCCGGGCCGACCGGGCCCTTCACCAGCAGCCTGCCCGGCCACCGCGCGCGGATATCGTCAAGGTCATCCCAGTCCAGGCCGGAGTCGAAGAGCGACGTGATGTCGGCGATCGAGCTGGCGGCTTCGGCCCCGGGCGTGTCGAGGCTGGCGAACCTGAGGGCGGGGCCCCGCAGCATCGAGATCCAGTAGCCGGGATGCATCCCGATGTCGAGCAGAGCGCCGACGGTGAGCTCGGGCGGGATCGTGAGGCCGGACCGCAGGTCCCGGGTTCGCCGCCCGCCCACCGGCGTGTCGACCGTTACCTCGAGGGTCCGGAACCCCGCGGCCGCGGCCCGGTCGATCAGCGCGTGCACGAGCTTCCGGTCGCGGAGCACGTAGAGCTGGAACCACAGATCGGGATGGCCGGTCGCGGCCAGTTCCTCGATCGTGACCGTTCCGCACGTCGACAGGCAGTACGGCACGCGGCGGGAGGCCGCCGCCCGCGCCACCGCGAGCTCTCCGTCCTGGTGGATTGCCCGTGTGTAGCCGGTGGGGGCCAGCCCGATCGGCGCCGACCACTCCGACCCCAGCAGCGAGGCGCTAAGGTCCGGCTCGGAGACGTCGCGCAGCACGCGGGGCCGGAACTGCCAGCGGTGCAGCGCCGCCCGGTTGGCCCGCAGCGTGATCTCGTCGTCGGCGGCGCCGTCCACGTAGCCGAAGACCGGCCCCGGCAGCCGGCGTCGCGCGGCGCGCCTGAGGTCGGCGAGGTCGTGGCACCGGGCGAGCACCCGCCGGTCGCGGTCCGGCTCGAAGTGCTGCAAGCGCACGAGCTCGCGGATCTCCCGGTATTTCATGCCCCCGCCTCCAGCCGGTCGTGGCTTTAGCCGGATTCGGACCGCGGCCTCGTGGGCCGGGAAGCCGATGCGCCCGGCTCTCGCGCTAGTGGCGGACGTGGCCGTGCGGGCGCGGCACGTCGGACGAGCGCGTCCGCCCGGCCGACGGACGCCCGGCCGACGGGCCGTCCCGCGTTTCCCGCCCGCCTGCCGGCCCGGAGGCCGACCCGGATGTCGGCGGCCGCTGATCGATCACGAAAGTGCCGCGGCCGGGCACGGTTTCCACGAGCCCTTCCTTGACCAGGATGTCGATTCCCCGGCGGACGGTGCCGACCGCCAGCATGGTGGCCTCGGTGAGCTTGGTGATCGATGGCAGCTGGTTCGTGATCTCGCCGGACGCTATCTTCTCCCGCAGCCGATCGGCGAGTTGCCGGTACGGGTGAACCGGCGAACTCGGGTCGATCTCGATCTTCACCTCGGTAACTTAACCGGCTGCGACATGCGGAAACCAGATAAGGCATTGCTTAGCATGGCTTGACATGGTGGTAGGATCGGCGTCATGGATTCCGATGACTACGCGGCCGAGATCGCCGCTGAATTCCCCGGCTGGGAGGCCTGGCAGGGCATCGACCAGCTCTGGCACGCCCGGATCCGGGGGGCCACGCCCCCGGTGATGGTTCACGGCGAGGACCTGGTCGACCTGCGTGACCAGATCATCGTGCACCTGCGCCGGGCCGAGGCCGACGCCGAGGCCGAGGCCGGCGCCGACTGACGGCCGATCTCAGCGGGCCGCGAGGAACCGCGCCAGCTCGGCCTCGGACGGCGCGGTGGCGGGGCCGCGCCTGGTGACCGACAGCGCCGCCGCGGCGTTCGCGGTCCGGGCGGCGTCCAGGGCAGCCGCGCCCCGGGCCAGCGCGGCGATGAAGGTCCCGGTGTGCGCGTCGCCTGCCCCGTTGGTGTCGAGCACGTCGACCCGGAAGCCGGGCACGTGCACCGGGGCCGCGGCGCCGGCCGGGCCGACCAGGCAGCCGGCGGGGCCGGTCCGGACCAGCACTCCCCGGCGCCGCCCGGCGGCTCCCGGGCGGGCCGCAGCCAGCGCCCGGGCCGCGGCCAGCGGGTCGTCGCGGCCGGTGAGCAGGGCCGCCTCCCGCGCGTTGCAGGTGAGCCAGTCCGCCCGCCGCATGACGCGATCCAGCACGTCGCCGGGCACGGCCCCCACCAGCGGCCCGGGGTCGAAGAACACCACGTTCGGCTCGCCGAGCCGGTCCAGCCAGTCAGGGATCCCGCTGCCGGACGGCGGCAGCAGCCCGTACCCGGACAGGTAGACCGCATCCCCGGGCCCGGCCTGCACCGCTCCCAGGTCCGCGGCCGTCCCGGTCGCCTCGGCCCCGCGGCTGGTCACGAACGTCCGCTCGCCCCCGGCGTCGACCAGGGTCACCACGAAACCGGTGTCGAGGCCCGCCTTCGGCGGCTGCAGCACCTCGATGCGCGCATCCGTCAGCGCGGCCAGCGCCAGCGAGGCGAACGGGCCGGTGCCGTAGGCGCCCGCGTAGCCGGCCGGCAGCCCCTGCGCCACGGCGGCCACCATCACGTTGAAGCCTCCGCCGGGAGTCACCTGGGTAGCGGTGGCCAGCACGTCGCCGGCGCGTTCTGGCAGGGCCGGGACATTCAGCACGACGTCGATGACCACGTTGCCGAGATGCACCAGCCGGTCGAAACGGCGCGTCACGGCGCCGGCCATGCTTCCGCGGGAGGGCCGCCCGCCCGCGGCCGGGCAGCGGACCGCAGCGCGAGCAGATCCTCGGCCACCTCGGACAGCCGCAGGCCGTTCACCTGGGCGACGGTGCGGCGGGCGCTCTCGGGCAGGGCCGCCGCGCCATGACACGCCGATGGTGTCGCAGTCACCGCCGAGGGACGCGGCGAGCCGGCAGGCCAGCCACGGGTCATCCGGGCTGGCCGCGAGCACGGCGAACGCGGCGGGCACCGACTCCTGCGCGGCCAGGCTGGTCCCGACGAGCGTGTACACCGCCGACGCCGCCGCGTCCGGGGCCAGCCCCGCGGCCAGGTCCGCGGCCCACCTGATCCGGGCGGCCACGTCGGCGCCGGCCACCCAGTGCCCGCGCCCGGCGGCGCGCTCCGCGGCCGCGGCGGCCAGCGCGGTCGCGTCCGGCACCGTGGCCCCGTCGACGCCGGCGCTGACCGCGGCCGCGACCGCGGCCGCCCCGGCCAGGGCCACGCCGGTGTTGTGCGTCACCCGGCTGGCCTCGACCACGCGGTCCACCAGGAGGTCAAGATCCGCACACGGCGTGGCGACGCCGACGGGCGCGATCCGCATCGCCGCGCCGTTGGTGGCCCCGAGCCGGCCTGCCACCTCGATGTCCGCCCCGGCCAGGAGCTCGGCGACGGCCCGCCGCGTAGACGGGCCGAGCAGGTCCAGCGAGCCCCGCGCCCGCATCGACTCCTCCCACGCGAGCAGCCGCCGGGCCAGCTCGGCCGGGTCCACCCGGCCGCCCCCCTCGATCAGCAGCCGGGCGAGCAGCAGCGCCTGCTCGGTGTCGTCGGTGACCGATCCCGCGGGCATCCCGGCGGCGAGCGGATGGTCCGGCGGCGCCGGCTCGAAGCCGTCAAGCAGCGCGCCGTACCTGGCCACGATCTGCGCCCGGGGCAGCGACTGCGTCGGCATGCCCAGTGCGTCACCGACCGCGAGCCCGTACATCGCCCCGGCCGCGCGGGACTGGCTCCCATTCATCGTCACGCCGCCGCGTAGGACTGGCTTCTGTTCACAACGTCACGCCGCCGCGTAGGACCGTCATCGGTCCCGCAGGACATCGGCCAGGCTGGTCACCTCGACCAGCGGGCCGTACAGCCGCAGGATGGCCAGCGCCTGGGCATGGCTCTCGTCGCTCACGCCAGCGCAGGCGTCGGCGACGACCTGGACCGACACGCCGGCATCCGCCGCGGCCAGGGCGGTGGACAGCACGCAGCAGTCGGTGGACACGCCCGCAAGCACGAGCCGCCCGCCCGCGCCGACGCTGGCAGACAGCTCCGGGCCCCACTTGCCGAACGTGGTCGCGTCCAGCGTCGGGCCGGCCTCGCTGCCGAACGCCCCGGCGAGCTGGTAGATCGGCGCGCCGGGCGGCTGCAGCGCGAACGGCCACTGGTCGTAGTACCGCCGCCACGCCCCCTCGGGCGCCTGCGGCGCGACGAACCTGGTGAACGTGACCCGCGGCCGCAGCGCCGCGACCAGCTCCGTGACCGGACTGACGATCTCGGCGAACCGCGGGGTGAACCACGCGCTGTCCGGGTCGGCGAACACCCGCTGCATGTCGATGACCGCCAGCCAGGGCGCGGAGTCACAACAGCAACGCGCCGGCGATGCTTCCGTGGCAGCAGCAACGCGCCGGCGATGCTGCTGGCCGTGCTCCGGGCCGTGCTCCTGGCCGTGCTCCGGGCCGGTCACGTCCCGGCCGCGGCGGGAGCCAGCACTGGCGCCGCCTCCTGGGCCCGCACCACGGAGCGCTCGAACGCCATCGTCGCGAGGAATCCGAGCGCCAGTGCGATCAGCACGCCGAGGTTGGCACCCGCCCAGGCCCCGGTCTTGCCGCCGAGCCCGAACGGGCCGAGGAAGTAGCCCTGCCAGGTCAGCCAGCTCGCCGAGAAGTTGGTGACCAGGCCCCAGCCCAGGGCGGTAGCGACCACGATGACCGCGATCGGGAACGGCCGGACGTCGCCGTAACGGCCGGACGGCGTGTAGAGCTCGGGCTCGGAGTAGTCGCGCCTGCGCAGCAGGATGTCGGCCAGCATGATGCCGCACCAGGCGGCGATCGGGACCCCGAGCGTGATCAGGAACCCCTCGAACTGGGCCACGAAGTTCTTGGCGAAGAACACCACGTAGATCGTTCCGCCGATCATGACGGTTCCGTCGATCAGGGCCGCGACAAAACGCGGCGCCCGCAGCCCGGCCGTCAGCAGCGCCAGGCCGGAGGAGTAGATGTCCAGCACCGACCCGCCGACCAGCCCGAGCACCGCCACGATCGCGAACGGCACCAGGAACCAGGTGGGCAGCAGGCTGGCCAGCGCCCCGATCGGGTTGTTGCCGATCGCGGTGCTGAGGCTGGATGAGGACCCGGCCAGCAGCAGCCCGAAGACGATCAGGAAGATCGGCGCTATCGACGAGCCGAAGGTGGTCCAGCCGATCACGCCCCAGCTAGATGACCTCCTCGGGAGGTAACGCGAATAGTCGGCCGCGGCGTTGACCCAGCCGAGCCCGAAGCCGGTCATCACGAACACCAGCGCGCCGATCACCTTCTCGGTAGACCCGCCCGGGATCGCCGCCACGGTGTGCCAGTGGATCTTGTCGGCGACCAGCCCGAAGAAGACGAGGGTGAGCACGCCCGTCACGACGGTGATCACCGCCTGCATGCGCATGATCAGGTCGAAGCCCACCACCCCGCCGACGACGGTGAGCGCGGCCACCACGATCAGCGCGATGACCTCCGTCCCGGTGCCGCCGCCCACCCCGAGGCGGTTGAACACCGTGGCCGTGGCCAGGGTCGCGAGGATGATCAGCACGGTCTCCCAGCCGACCGTGAGCAGCCACGAGATCACCGACGGCAGCTTGTTGCCGCGTACCCCGAACGCGGCCCGGCCGAGCACCATCGTCGGAGCCGATCCCCGCTTGCCCGCGACCGCGATGAACCCGGCCAGCAGGAACGAGACGATAATGCCGATCAGCCCCACGATGACGGCCTGCCAGAACGAGATCCCGAAGCCCAGTACGAACGAGCCGTAGCTGATGCCCAGGACCGACACGTTGGCGCCAAACCAGGGCCAGAAGAGATCGCGCGGGCGGCCCTTGCGTTCCGCGTCGGTTATGACGTTGATGCCGTTGGTCTCGATCTGAAGCGGATGCAGGTCCGCGCTGCCGGTCGGGATCGTGCTCTCGACCTCCAGACGGTCAGCCATGGCGAGTCCCTTCGTGTCGCGGCGCGTTCTTTATTCCCTTGGCGCGCGGGCTCTCCTCACGTAGCAAGCGGCCGGCCCGGCATGTTCCCGCCGGGCGGTACCCCGGACGCATGCGGCCCGGCTCGGCTGTTAGCCGTGTGGCGGAGGGGAATGTTGCATGATCCGCCGGTATCGGGAAAGTGGTTTCGGGCGACGTCGCCGCCGCATACGAAGGGCTCGCACAATGACCGAACAGGCGGACAGCCGCCGCACCGCGCTGATCGCGGCGGCCCAGGCGCGCTGGGTCGACGCGCTCACCGACCTGGGCGGCCGCAACACCCTGCTGTACTACAAGGACCGGCGGGCGGGCACGCTCGACCTGGCGGCGGCCGATCCGGAGATGACGGAACGGTTCCTGCGCACCGGGTCGATCCGGCTGACCCGCCTGTTCCAGGACGCCGATGCCCGGGCCGACGCGATCCGGCGGGTCCAGACCATCCACCGGAAGGCGCGTGAGCTGCTGGAGGAGCGCGGCATCCGCGCCGGGTACCTCGCGACCGGAATGGCGCGCTGGGACGAGCTGTTCCTCGAGCCGGCCGCGCCGGTGCTGCTGCGCGGCCTGACCATCACCCCGACCCGGGCCCGGCACGACGACTTCGAGCTGACGCTGGATGATGACAGCGAGGTCAACCCGGTGCTGCTGCACAAGCTCTCCAGCGTGTTCGACGCGGCGACCGACCTGCTCGCCGAGGCGCCACCGGACAAGATCGACGAGATGCTGCGGGAGGCGGCGCGGGGGGCCGAGGTGCCGGGCTTCGAGATCGGTGACCGGCAGGTGATCGGCACGTTCACCTACGCCAAGCTGCCGATGGTCCGCGACCTGCAGGCGGCGGGCGAGCTGCTGGCCGACAGCGACGTGGTCGCGGCCATCGCGGGCGACCCCGAGGCCCAGGAGCTGCTCGGCAGCGACCCCGATGGCGGGGCCGACGAGGCGGCGCGGGGTGGCGAGGGCGGGGGGAGTCTAGCCCCGGTCCTCGACTCGCCGGAGGAGGACTACTCGGTCCTGGATGCGGACTCCTCGCAGCGCAGCGCCATCGGCGCGGTGCTGTCCGGGCGCAGCCTGGTCATCCACGGCCCGCCGGGGACCGGGAAGAGCCAGACCATCGCCAACCTGATCGCCGCCCTGGTGGCGCGGGGCCGGAAGGTTATGTTCGTCGCGGAGAAGCGCGCCGCGATCGACGCCGTGCTGTCCCGGCTGAAGGGCGTCGAGCTGGGCGACATGGTGCTCGACATCCATGACGGAACGCGTGACCGGCTGCGCATCGCCCGCGACCTGGGCGAGGCCCTGGAGGAGGCGCAGCGGACCGCCGCCCCGGACGTCGGCGACCTGCACCGGCGGCTGATCGACCGGCAGCGGCGGCTCAGCCAGCACGTCGCCGCGTTGCACGAGCCGCACCAGCCGTGGGAGATGACCCCGTTCGCGGTCCAGTCCGCGCTGCTCGGGATCCCCTCTGGCGCCCGCACGCCGGTACGTCTGGCCACGCCGGAGCGGATCAGCCGCCAGACCGCGGACGCGATCCGGGACGAGCTGCGGGAGTTCGCCCACCTGGGCGGGTTCGCATTCCGCCCGGACAGCACGCCCTGGTTCGGAGCGGCGCTGCGCACTCCCGAGGACGCCCGGCGGGCCTGTGACCTGGCCGCGCGGCTGTGCTCCCGCGGGCTGCCGATGATGGCCCACCGGATCACCCGGGCCAGCGGGGAGACCGGCCTCCGGCCGCCAGCCACCTACGGCGAAGGAACAGCCCGGATGCGGCTGTTCGCCGCCGTTGCCCAGACCCTGGGCACCCTCGGCCCGGCCGTCTATGCCTCCCGTCCCGACCTGCTCGCCGCGGCCACCGGCGACGGGGCGGGCCTGGGCCTGCGCGAGCGGCGCGCCCTGCGCAAGCAGGCGCGCTCGCTGCCCGGCGCCAGTGCTGAACAATCCCGTGCCCAGCTCTCCCGCGAGGAGCTGAGCGCCGCGCTGGCCGAGGCGGCCCGGCAGCTGGCCGAGTGGCAGGACCTGCGCACGGACTCCGGGCTGCCCAGGCTGCCGTCCGGCTTCCGGGAGCTGCAGAAGCTCCAGGCCGAGTGTGAGCAGCAGATGGCGGCGCTCCGGGCCTACGTCCGGATCCCGGCCGACCCCGAGCCGCTGCTCGCGGCGCTCAGCGAGGACCAGGACACCGCGTGGAAGCTGCCCCGGCTGTACGAGCTCGGCGCCCGGTTCGACGAGATCGGCCTCGGCCCGCTGCTCGACGAGCTCGCCCGGCGCGGCGCCGATCCCGACCAGGCCTCGGCTGCGTTCGACCACGCCTGGTACTCCTCGATCCTGGATCAGATCCGGGTGCGCGACCCGCGTTATGCCGCCCACCACGGCGCCGCGCTCGACGAGATCGCCAGCGACTTCCGGGCCCACGACGTGCAGCACCTGGTCGCGAACCGGCTGAGGGTGCGCCGCGCGTGGGCGGACCGGCTGCGCGCCGCCCAGGACCATCACCCGCTGCAGGCCCGGGTGATCCGCAAGCAGGCGGCGCTGCGCCGCGGCCACCTCCCGCTGCGGCGGCTGCTCGACCAGGTCAGCGACGTGCTGTTCGCGCTCAAGCCCTGCTGGGCCATGTCGCCGCTGATGGTCAGCCAGGTCCTGCCCGCGACGCGGCTGTTCGACGTGGTGATCTTCGACGAGGCCAGCCAGATCATCCCGGCCGACGCGATCCCGTCGATCATGCGCGGGCACCAGATCGTCGTGGCCGGGGACGATCGGCAGCTGCCGCCGACCAACTTCTTCCGGCAGGTCGGCGATGACGGCGACGATCCCGGGGACGACGACGCGAGCCTGGTCTCGTTCGGAGCCGGGTTCGAGTCCGTGCTGGACGCGCTCCGGCCGCTGCTGCCGACCTGCCCGCTCGCCTGGCACTACCGCAGCCGCGACGAGCGGCTGGTGGCGTTCTCCAACAGCCGCATCTACGGCGGCGCCCTGACCACGTTCCCCGGGGTATTCCGCGATGACTGCCTGCGGCACGTGGTCGTGGCCCAGGGTCCCGAGCCGGGCCAGGAAGTCTCGGTCACGGCCGAGGTGGAGAAGGTCGTCGAGCTGATCCTCGAGCACGCCCGCGCCCGGCCGCGGGAGTCGCTCGGCGTGATCGCGCTGGGGATCAGGCACGCCGAGCGGATCGACGCCGTGCTCCGGTACGCCCTGGCCAGCCATCCCGACCTGGAGGGCTTCTTCGCTGAGGACTCCCCGGAGCCGTTCTTCGTGAAGAACCTGGAGCGGGTGCAGGGCGACGAGCGTGACGCGATCATCCTGTCGATCGGGTACGGCAAGCACCCGGATGGCCGGATGCGGTACCAGTGGGGCCCGCTGCTGCGTGACGGGGGCGAGCGCCGGCTGAACGTGGCGGCCACCCGGGCTCGCCGCCGGCTCACCGTGGTCAGCTCGTTCTCCAGCCACGATGTCGACCCGGACCGGGTGACCAAGGCGGGCGCCCGGCTGCTCGCCGACTACCTGGAATATGCCGGCTCCGGCGGGACGGCAGTGAAGGGGGTAGGGGTGGCGGGCGGGGCCTCGGGCGGCGCGGAGCTGAACCCGTTCGAGGCCGACGTGCGCGACCGGCTGGCCGCGTGCGGTATCACCGTCGTTCCGCAGTACGGCGTGGGTGGCTACCGGGTCGACTTCGCCGCCGCCCACCCGGAGGACGCGGGGAGGATGGTGCTGGCGATCGAGGCCGACGGCGCCTCCTACCGGGAATCGGGCAGTGTCCGCGACCGGGACCGGCTCCGCGGGGAGCACCTGCAGCGGCTCGGCTGGGGCTTCCACCGGCTCTGGTCCACCAACTGGTTCCAGGATCCGCAGGGCGAGGTGGCCAAGGTCCGCGACGCCTACGACCGCGCCGTCTCGGCGACCGACCCGCCCGCCGGGCCTCAAGCTGGGGAATCACCGGCCGCGGACGCCCCCGCCGCCAATGCTCCGCCCGCCGAGCCACCAGCCGCCGAGCCACCGCCCGCCGAGCCACCGCCCGCCGAGGCACCGCCCGCCGAGGCACCAGCGGACGCCACGCCACCAGCGGACGCCAAGCCGCCAGCGGACGAGGCATCGGTCACCGGGCCGCCAGCGGCACCGGCATCACCACCTGCGCCAGGCCACGACCTGGATCTCGTGCGGACGCCCGGTGCCGTGAGCGGGCCGGTCCGAGATCGCGGCTGATAACGCGATTGGCGGTAACCTAGCGGCTCATCCCCAGCTCGGGGCAGCCGCCCTCGCCAGGCTGTCTCGCCGAGGCCGCTCGCCGTTGCGGTGGCGGCTAGGCGGGGAGGTGCGCCGGGCGGCCCTGTCTCCCCACCGCCGTCCACAAGGTGTGGGTAACTTTTGCCAAGCCACTAACGAAATGCAGGTCAATATCCGCCCCCTGTGGAAACGCTGAGCCCCGCCCCTGCACCTGTAATGCCGTAGATACTGCATTACTGCGACACTGCGACACGGCGACATCTCCCAGCGTCACCGGGCAGAGCAAGAGCGCGGAAACGGGCCCGGCCGGCCAGTACGTCCCGACGCCCTACCGTTATGCCGCAGACGCTGGTCTAATACCTAGATGACGGGTCTTAGCCTTGCCCTGGCCAACCTCAAGCCAGGCACGGGCAAGACCACGTCGGCGGTCTGGCTGGCCCACGTTTTCGCCGAGGCCGGGAACAGGGTGCTCCTGGTGGACGCGGATCCTTCCGGCAGTGCCCTGGAATGGTCCGACCTCGCCGCCATGTCGCCGGGGGCGAGGCCGCCGGCGGCGTTCCCGTTCCGGATCGTGGCCCTGCCATCCCCCGAAATGCATCGCCGCGTGCCCGAGATCGCCCAGACTGATGACGTGGTGATTATCGACGCGCCGCAGCTGGAGGACCATGCCGCGATCGCGCTGTCCGCGCTGCGCTACGCCGACGAGATCTTGATTCCGTGCGCCCCGAGCCCCATTGAGATCAACCGCACCACGCCCGTCCGGGACGAGATGTCCGAGGTCGCGGCGGTCCGGGCCAGACCCGCTCGTTCCGCCGTGCTGCTGAACCGCTGCATCGTGCGGGCGAACTCCACCGCGGACGCCCGGGAGGCGCTCCAGGGTCTCGGCTATGACGTGCTCGGCACGGCTGTGCCGCGGCTCGAGGTGTACGCCCAGAGCTTTGGCCTGCCGATCCCCGACACCGGCCGCGAGGTGTGGCGCCGGGTGGCCCACGACCTCATCGAGCGATGCGCTCCCCTCTGCTCGGTACGGTCATGAGCGAGCTGGAGGGCCTCAAGGCGCCCCGGAGGCGAGCGGGAGACGCTGCATGACCACCCCGCGGGAGCAGCGCAAGGCACAGATGGCGGCCGCCGCGGCCAGGCGGAGTGAACCCGACGCGCGCCCGCCCGGGAGGACGGCGATCCGGTCGAAGCCGGTCAGGATCACCCTCGACCTGAGCCCCGAGCTCTACCGGCAGCTCACCCGCTGGGCGGACTCGGCCGCGATCTCGCTCGACGTACCCCGCGTCGCCCTGGCGGACGCGGTGCGGGCGATGATCCGGGTCACGATCGAGGATCCAGGCGAGGTCCTCGAGCTGCTGCGGCGCGACCGGGAGCTGTAACCCGCGCACGCCCGAGGCAGC